>Ga0115000_10000036_pt1 | contig 104611 bp, 114 predicted proteins | sample ArcticOcean_MG_C_6_FD_89690 | JGI IMG/M metagenome (GOLD analysis project Ga0115000, IMG submission 89690) | Marine microbial communities from western Arctic Ocean - ArcticOcean_MG_CB8_128 | ecosystem: Environmental > Aquatic > Marine > Oceanic | place: Arctic Ocean: Canada Basin | collected... | reverse complement strand
TGTCGGCCTGTTTCAACCAGCCGCGTAGACAGCTGTCAGAAATGCCGAGATCAACCGCGATCTGACTGACCGGCTGCTCTTTCGAACGGGCAAGCTCGACCGCCCGCCGACGGAACTCAGGTGGATGTGCACGTGGCATCTGGACTTCCTCTCCAAGACAACCAACGTCGCCTCAGACTAGATGTCCGTCAAACCGGGGTACTTCCACTCGGCTTGTCCCCGACCTCGCTGGATGCGGCTCAGTTCACCTTGATGATCTGCGCAATGGCGATCAGTGAAGCGAGGACGGCGTTGGCGAGTCGGAAGACCATGAACGGGGTCCGCTTGAAGGCCGCACCCATCTCAGTGCCAGCCATCGAGTCTGGCATGCCCTTCATGAGCGCCATGAAGCCTTGCTGTGAGTTCTCGAACGTGAGTAGACCGAAGAGCCCGGTGCCGATGGCAGCGACCGTGAGTAGGAACGTTGCGTCAGGGTGGGGGCCGAACACGATCACTGCGGTGAGGGCGGTCACGGCGAGCATGTAGGTGTGCTGTGAGCTTCGCAGATTGCCTGAGGTCTGATCGCCGAGCTTGATCCAGGTTTCTTCGTTCATTCTAGGATTCCATTCTGATGGGTAGATATGGCGTACGTTGCCAATGGACCATTACCCTACTTGCAGACCAAACGGCGTTGCCCGGGGCCGCAACACCCCCCTCGTGTCCGAGGCCAGACTGCTTCATTGCACCTGACGGGAGCGTATGTTACCGAGAGCGACTGGGGGACAAATCGCCCCGACCTGCTCGATGAAATCTTCACCCCAGAGCAGCTGTCGGGTGTGATCCGCATCTTGGGGCCAGAAGCCGTTGTAGGTGTCGAGCGTTTCGCTGAGTCGGGAGTGGCCAGCGAACTGCCGGACAAAGTCAGGGTTGGTTCCGCTGGCTATCAGCGAGGTGATTGCAAAGTGGCGCAGCGAGTGCCATCCCCGCAGATGTTCCGGAAGCTCCGCTAAAACAGGATCTTCTCAGGCTCGCGTGTCCTGAGTGTGTCCTAGCTCGTAGTTGCTCAATCGGATAGCTGTCAATTTCCCTTTGTTTTCATGGGTTGTGGTTGGTGGTGGCGGGGAGTCGACCTATAAGCGGGGTTCTGTCCGGGAGTCATCGGGTGGAAGCCAATGTCTCCGTGGATGATCATCCATCTATGCGGCCTACCCGAGAGTGTCAACGGACGGGACGCCCTCTCTCTGTGCGGCCTTGCTCCGGGTGGGGTTTACCTAGCCACCCCGGTCGCCCGGGATGCTGGTGCGCTCTTACCGCACCGTTTCACCCTTACCGGCTGGTGGCGAAACCTGCCGGCGGTCTAATTTCTGTGGCACTTTCCTGCGAGTCACCTCGACTGGCGCAAGCCAACACCCTTCCCTGCGGAGCCCCGACTTTCCTCAACCCACCGAAGTGAGCTGCGATCATCCAGTCGGCTCCCCGCCACCGTGGGCCAGTGTACGGCACTAACGCTCGCGGGCGGCAGCCTGTCGGGAAGCCCATCGGAGGCCGAGCCAGGCGCCGACGGTGCCGAACGAGGCGGCGAGTAGCCCGTTGAAGATCAGGGCGATGATGTTGACACCGTCGCCGCGGCTGAGGCGGAGAATGATGCCGATGCCTTGGACGATGGTGAACGCGAGCAGGGTTGCGGCCGCGCCGTTGATGAACGGGGCGGTTGGGATCGCTCGGCCCGCGAGTGCGCCGCCGAGCAGGTAGGCCACGATGATGGCCAGCAGGGCGAGGTAGACCCAGTTCGATTGGTCGGTGCCGCCGCCGTCGTTCGAGAGCAGGCCGGACAACAACGCGGCAGGCACCGCGATGATCAGCGTGATCATCGCGCCAGCGAAAACGACCGAGCGATTGAGGGAATCGAGCACGGGCGGACGCTACCAGCGCGCTACGGTCCGCACGTGATGACCGGTACGGCAACGGGGAGACCTCGATGAGCACGCTCGACGCACATGGCGGATGGGCTGGCATTCTCGGCGCCCTGGCCGACGGCAATGACGTCTCCGCCGAGGTCACACAGGCGGTGTTGGGCACGATCCTCGCGGGGGAAGCCACCGACGCGCAGATTGCGGCGTTCATCGTGGCCCTTCGTCAGAAGGGTGAGACCGTCGAGGAGCTCACCGGGCTGCAGGGTGCGATGATCGGCGCCGCAACGGCGCTCGATGTCCCCGACGGCACGATCGACATCGTGGGGGTTGGCGGCGCGGCCCATCGCCGGAGTCATGCGCTGAACGTGTCAACTATGGCCTCCTTCGTGGCCGCGGCCGCGGGGGCAGTTGTCTGTAAACACGGCAACCGCAAGGCTTCCTCCACCTCGGGAGCCTTCGACCTGCTGGAGTTGCTGGGCATCGATATCGACATCGCGCCGGAGGTGCTCGCCGCTCAGGTACGCGAACACGGCCTCGGTTTTGCGTTTGCCCGCACGTTCCACCCGGCGATGCGCCACGTTGGTCCGGTGCGGGCCGAGCTGGGCATCCCGACCGTGTTCAATATTCTCGGCCCGCTGAGCCATCCGGGGAAGCTGACCCGCCAGGTGATTGGCGTGGCCGACTGGGCGATGGCCGAGCGCATGTTGGGAGTGTTCGCCGCCACCGGTTCGATCCGAACTCTCATCGTGCATGGCGATGGCGGTCTCGACGAGCTGACCACCACGGGCCCCTCGAAGATTCTCTCGCTCGACAATGGCGAGATCGCCGAGATGACCGTCGACCCGCAAGCGTTGGGGTTTGCTCCAGCGACAGCCGACGACCTGATCGGCGGCGACGCGGCGGCCAACGCAGCAATCGCCCATCGCGTCTTTGGCGGGGAAGCGGGCCCGAAGCGCGACATCGTGGTGCTCAACGCGGCGGCTGGCCTGGTTGCGGCCGGGATGGCTGACGATCTGGCCCAAGGTGTCGAAGCGGCTGCGGCCGCCATTGATGATGGTGGCGCGGCAGCGAAGCTCGCCGCAATCGCCGCGAGCTAACGGCGCGTGCCCACGCCGCCTCGACGGCGGCGCGGCGATGCGCCGACCCCGGTTCGCTCCGTGGTGCGGCTGGCCTTGCTCTTGGTCTGCGGCGCGTAGGAAGGAATCGCCGGGAGCGGGTCAACAAGAACACCGGTGACGGATTCGATGCGGACCCGATCGGCGTTGCGTTCGAGCCAGCCCACGATCGTGAGTAGCTCGTCGGCTTCGTCGCGGCGGGGGACGGGCAGCGGCCCGGGCCCGTCGGGCAGGGGAGCGGGTGCGCCGATCGCGAGGTCGTCGCCCCACAGCGATCCGGTCTCGCCCGCGGCGCCACATCCGACCAAGAGGCCTCGGTCGAGCTCGGCCCATGCATCGCCGATCGTGAGGCGGACGCGGCCGGCACGACGGAGAAGGTCGAAGCGGCGCCCGCGGCGAAGGGCACCGGCGAGCGCCTCGGCTCGGTCGCGAACATCGGCGGCCTCTTCGTAACGTTCGGACGCCGCGAGCATCTCGATGCGGGCGTCGAGCGGGGCAAGCAGGCTGCCCGGGTTGCGGGCGAGGGTGTCGATGAGATCGTCGACCATGACGCGATAGTCGGCTTCCGGGGTGGCGCCCGAACACGGGCAAGCGGCGACACCGATCTGCGCCGGGGCACACGTGGGTTTGGCGGTCGAGCCAGAGGACCGGGCGGTGCAGCGGCGGACGGGGGCCGCGGTTTCGATGGCTTCAATCAGCCGCTTGGCTCGTTTGGTCGACGAGATCGGGCCGAGATAGAGCGCGCCATCGTCTTTCACGACGCGGACGACGGAGAGCCGCGGAAAACGCTCGTCAAGGGTGAGCTTCACGTAGGGATATTTGCTGGAGCGGGTGCCTTGTTTGTTGAACTGGGGGAGGTGCTTGTGGATCAACCGGAGCTCAAGCACCGCCGCTTCGAGCCCGTTGCGGCAGACGTGGTGATCGATACGTTTCGTCTCTCGGAGCAGCTGGCCGATCTTGCGGCGCTCGTCGGTGGAGAAGTAGCTGCGGACCCGGGAACGAAGGTTGGCGGCTTTGCCGACGTAGAGAATCTCGCCGCGGGAGTCGACAAACATGTAGACGCCGGGCTCGCGGGGGAGGCCATCGGTGAGGGGCAGCTTGCGTACCTGGGCGCTGCCCGATATTTTCGGCAAGGCGATGAGATCGTCGAGCCCGGTGACGCCGAGCGACCCGGCCCGTTCGAGCAGGAAGTGGAGAAGATCGCCAGTGGCCAGCGCATCGTCGAGCGCCCGGTGGCTCGGGGTGTGCGAGAGGCGAAGCCGGTCGGCCAGAGTGCCGAGCTTGCAGTTAGGCACCTCGTCGCGCAGTAAGCGGCGAGCGAGCGCGAGGGTGTCGATCGAACGATGGTGCAGGGGCTCGCGGCCTTGTTGGGCGAGCGCGGCGTTGAGAAAGCCGATGTCGAATCGAATGTTGTGGCCGACGATGACACCGTCGCCAATGAATTCTAGGAGCGACGGCATGACCGCTTCCATCCGAGGCGCTCGCATCACCATGGCCTCGGTGATTCCCGTGATCATGGTGATCTCGGGCGGAATCGCACAGCCCGGGTCGACCATGGTTTGGTAGGTGCCGAGGCACTCACCGCCCTTCAGCTTTACCGCGCCGACTTCGGTGATCGCGCAGCTGTTGGCCGAACCGCCGGTGGTCTCGAGGTCGATGACAACGAAGGTGACTTCGTGCAGCGCGGTGCCGAGGTCGTCGAAACTGCGTTGCGAGGCGCGGTTGTGAGAGATATCGAACGTATGTTCGGGCATTGACCTAGAATGGACGAACGTCCGTTCGGCGTCAAGTGGTGTGTTTCTTTGGCGCTACGAGAGCACTTCGTCGAGGTGTTCGGCGAGCCGCACGGCCAGGGCGACGAGTGTGTAGGTGGGAGTCGCCACTCCGCCGGTTGAGAAGACACTGCTGCCGCCCACCCAGAGATTGTCGACATCGTGCATTCGACAATCGGTGTTGACCACGCCGGTGGACGCGTCGGCCGACATGCGAGTCGTGCACATGTGGTGAAAACCCATGCCGATCGGAAACGTCTCCTCGTTGATCGCCGATGGATTTGAGGAGTACAGCGAGATGAACTCGCCGGGCACGAGATGGTCGATGGCGTCGGCGTGTACGCCCCCCGGCACGAGCTGCACCCGTCCGAGGCCGGCGGCACCGATCTCCTCGGCGGCAACACGGAAGCCGTCGAGAGCTCGCTGGCGATCGGCCTGGCTGTATCGCCAATCGAGTTCGACCCGGCGCATCCCGAGCGCATCAGCGGCGCGGCCCAGCAGCACCCGACTGTCTCGATTGAGCTCCTGTTCGGCCAGCCCTTGGAGATAGAAGGTGGCGCGAGGCTCGATGCCCTCGCGGCCGAGAAGTCCGGCCACGTCGGTCAGAGTGGCGCCGTCTTGCTGGAGCGGCACCCCGAGCGGGTAGGTGCCGGTCAGGAGTTGGATCTCGAGACCGGTCGTTGCTTCGTCGCGGACATGGGCATCGGTGAGCCCAAGCGCGAACTTCGCATGATGGGTGCTGCCCGCATGTCGCCCTCCTTCGATGGTGACATCGGCGCCCTGGAAACCGACCATGCCAGCCGGATCCGTGTCGAGCACTCCGAAGCCGGCGTAGACCTGGAGGTGCTCGGTGAAGTAGCGACCGACGAGGTCGTTGGTGTTGCCGAGACCGGCCGGATCGTGGTCGGTGGAGGAGAGGAGGAGCCGCGGGTTTTCGATGCCGCCGGTGGCGAGGACGTAGGCGGTGGCTTCCGCGTGAATCTGTTTGCCGCCAAGGGTGCGGAGGTCGAGACCGCTCACATGGTTGCCGGTTTGGGTGGCGATGTTGACGACATTGGCGTGGAGCAGGACGCGCAGGTTTTCGGTCGACGTCAGCTCGGAGCGATAGACCTCACCGAATTTGGTGGGGAAGGTGAGCTGGTACACAAACGACTCGACTCGCTCAGAGTTGAGATCGAGTGCCTGAAGCCCGAGCCGTTGCTGCCAGCGGTCTAGATCGAAGTCGGCGCCGCTGATTCGCACCCATTCGGCGGCGCGGGCCATGTACGGGTCGAGGTCGGTGAACGCGATCGGCCAGCCGGAAACCGCGAGATGGTCACGAACCTCGAAATCGACGGGGGAGAGAGGACGGCAGAACCCGGCCCAGTGGTTGGTTGTGCCGCCGAGATAACGAAGCCGCATCTGGTCGAGACGGACCGGCGAATCGAGCGTGGTGGACGGGTTGCCGATGCTGGTGCCCGCGGCCAGATCCTGCGTCGGGATCTCCTCCGCTCGGCCGCCCGACTCGATCAGAAGGACTTCGTGGCCCGCCGCCGTGAGCTCAAGCGCCAGCGTGATGCCGGCTGCCCCGGCGCCGATGATGCAGACGTCAGCGGCGAGATGAGTGCCGCGGTCGAGCGAGTCGGCCTCGATCAGCACGAGACCTCATCACACATAAGTGCGAGGACCGCGGCGGCGCGAACCTCAGAGGCGGCGAGAACCCAGCCGTCGACTACAAGGGTGTCACCGTTGCGGAACTCGGCCGCGGTGAGGGTGGCGGCGGTGAGGACGGGGTCGGCGATCGACGAACCCGACGCGGGGAAGGTGGCCAAGAGTTCATCGAGTCCGCCGAGGTCGTGGATCTCGAGCGCTCGGTGTCCGAGCGCAATGATTCCGGGATCGACGTCACCGATCTCCGGCAGGGTGACCGGAGCCGCCGTGGTTGGTGGCGTTTTGGTCGGCCGCGGGTTCGACTCAGTTGCGTCGGCCTCAGCGGCGAGGAAGTCGGCGAGCGGATCAGGGGTGGAAGCGCCGCCGCGTCGGTCGAGCCATCCCACCCCGACTCCGAGGACCAGCGCCACAGCGCCGCCGCGGCCGAGGCGCAGCACCGCGCGACGATCAACGCCGGATGCGGGGGCTTCGGTTGGCTCGGACACGGCGGAAACCTACCGCTGTCACACCCCCTCCGTAACGTGTGGTCCATGCCAGCACATCCCCACCTCCGGTTGGTGCCCGACGACATCGGGCCCGATTTCGTCCGCTTCCTTGATGAGTTTCCGCCGCCCGAGGCCGCGCTCATCATCGACTGCGACGTTTGTGTCGTCCGCACCACCGATGCGTGCGACGACTGCATGGTCAGTTATCTCGTTGGTCATGAGGCGGGCACGCCGGTTGTGCTCGATGCGGAGGAGAAGCGGGCGGTTGAGCTACTGGCCGATGCCGGCCTTGTTCCGGCGAGCCGATTCAGCCCGCGGCCCGGCGTCGCCTGATTCGCGGCCACACATGCCACGATGGCATGTGTGACCACCGATCTCGCCGCCCTCGAAGCGCTCGGCCGCTCGGCCGGCCTCTGCGCAGTCGGGTTCACGAGCGCCGAGCCCTTCACGCCGGTCTTCGACGACCTGGTGGACCGTAAGGCCCGAGGCCTTCACGCCGGGATGCAGTTCACCTACCGTAATCCCGCTCGATCCACCGACCCGGAGCGGTCGCTGCCGGGCGCAACCGCCCTCATCGTGGGGGCCTACGACTATCAGCGTGAGGCGCCGCCGGTGCCCATCGGTGAACCCGTCGGACGGGTCGCCGCTTATTCGTGGGAAGACCACTACGCCGAGCTGCGGGGCGGGCTCGAAGTGATGGCGGCATCGCTGCGCGCTGACGGCCACCGAGCGATCGTGCTGGCCGACCAGAATCACCTCGTTGATCGCGCCGTGGCCCATCGAGCGGGAATTGGTTGGTGGGGCAAGAGCAGCAATGTGTTGGTGCCCGGTGTGGGAAGCCTGGTTGTCCTCGGTGCCGTGCTCACCGACGCGCCCCTGCTGCTTGCTGAGCCGCCGATCGTTGAGGATGGCTGTCGCTCCTGTCGGCAATGCCTCGACGGCTGCCCCACCGGGGCAATCATCGAACCCGGTGTGATCGACGGCCGCCGCTGTCTCGCATGGCTCTTGCAGGCCGAGGGTGTGTTCCCAGTCGAATACCGCGTGGCCTTGGGTGACCGCATCTACGGATGTGACGACTGCCAAGACGTGTGCCCACCCAACCAGATCCGGCGCCGCCGACCGTCTGACGCGGGCGACGACGGGGCCTGGGTCCCGCTCTTCGACGCGCTTTCGCTCGACGACGAAGCGCTCCTCGCCCGGCTCGGCCGGTGGTACATCGCTCAGCGAGACCCGGCCTACCTGCGGCGCAACCTGCTTGTCGTGCTGGGCAATGTTGGCGACGCGGCCGACCCCCGCACCGAGGCGGCCCTCACGGCAAGCCTCGCCGACTCGCGAGCGCTCGTGCGGGCCCATGCGGTCTGGTCCGCCCGGCGTCTGGGTCTCGACCGACTCTTGGTCTCTGTCGCTTTCGACGACGCGGCCGAGGTGATGGTCGAGCGTGAGCGAACGGTTGTGCCGGCGGCCGACGCCGCTCTCCGAACACCGGGCGCGTAGGGTCCGCGCTGTGGTCCGCCATCTGCTTGTCACCAACGACTTCCCGCCGAAGGTCGGCGGCATCCAGAGCTACCTGTGGGAGCTGTGGCGTCGTCTGCCCGCCGACGATGTTGTTGTGCACACAACGCCCTACGAGGGCACCGAAGCGTTCGACGCTGCGCAGGACTTCACGATCGTTCGGAGCCGCGAACCTTGGCTGCTGCCGCAACCGTTATTGGCCCGGCGCGTCAACGCGCTGGCGGCGGAATATGAGGCTGAACTCGTGATCCTCGACCCCGCAGTTCCCGCCGGGCTGATCGGGCCGCATCTCGACCGGCCGTATGGCGTCGTTCTTCACGGCGCCGAGGTCACCATCCCCGGCCGGGTGCCGATCACTCACACGCTCTTGAATCGAGTGCTGAACGGCGCCGTCGGTGTGATCGCCGCTGGTGGTTATCCGGCCGCGGAAGCCGAACGTTCGATTGGGCGATCGCTGCCCACCACGATCATTCCGCCTGGGGTTGATGTTGGCCGGATCTCCCCACTTGACGATGCCCAACGGCGAACCGTGCGGGCCCGACTGGGACTGCCCGACGATGGTCTCCTCGTCACTTCGGCCAGCCGTCTGGTGCCGCGCAAGGGGATGGATGTCTTGATCAGCGCCTCGGTGAAGGTGATCAAGCAACACCCGAGCGTGCACTTCGCGATCTCGGGTGGTGGCCGTGATCAGCGTCGCCTCCAGAAGATGATCGACGACCTTGACGCCCCAGTCACACTGCTCGGTCGCCTGCCTGATGCCGACATGCCGGATCTCTACGCCTGCGGCGATGTGTTCGCAATGTTGTGCCGTTCGCGCTGGGGCGGACTCGAGCAGGAAGGCTTCGGCATCGTCTTTGTTGAAGCCGCGGCCGCGGGAGTGCCACAGGTCGCGGGTCGCAGCGGCGGTGCCCACGAGGCCGTCGCCCACGACGAAACCGGCCTGGTGGTCGACGACCCCACCGACGTCGATGCCGTCGCTGATGCGATTGTCGAACTCCTCGACGCGCCCGAACGTCGCGCCGAGATGGCCGTTGCCAGTCGCGCTCGAGCCGAAACTAAATTTTCCTACGACGTGCTGGCCGCTCGCCTGGCCGGCGCGCTTGATGAGATGGTGACGACATGAACGGACCGGGCGTCCAAATCATCAAAGCGTCGTGGATCGGGACGCTGGTATTCACCATCACCGCCGTGATCGCCACAATCGACCCCGATTCGCTCGGCACCCCTGCGGTCGTTGTCGACCTGATCCTCTTCGCCGGCGGAGCGGGTGCGATGTTCGCCGCCTTCCTGATTGCCGTGCAGCGCAGCCGTACCGATGTGATCGGCATTGGTGGCCTTTACTTCGGCGCCGGGAGTGCGCCTCGCGGCGTGCAGGCCCAGCTCCTGGGATCATTGGCCCTGCAGGTGATCGTTGCGCTCGTGACTGCCTCGATTCGGGTGTTCACGATTGTGGCCTTTGGCATCCTCGTTCCGGTATGGGGCCTGGGCCTCGCCGGGCTCTGGTGTGCTCGTCACGGAGTGTTCGCGCTCCGTGAGGCGCCAGACCAGTAAGGTCCCTCTCGCAGCGATCCGGAGGGCCACATGGTCGATCAGACAACCGAGCGCACCACGATCCAGGCCACGCCCGACGCGTGTTATCAGGCCGCGATCGAGTTCGAGGCGTATCCCGACTGGGCGACCGACATCAAGATGGCTCGGATTCTTTCCCGTGACGACGATGGCCGTGCGGTTGATGTCGAGTTTCGGGCTGCCGCGATGGGCCGGAGCACCACCTACACCCTGCGTTACTTCTATGGCTCCAACCCGCGACGGCTGGCGTGGCGCCTGAAGGTCGGCGATGTGACGCGCCGTCTCGACGGCGAATACGAGTTCTTGCCGGTTTCGTCTGACCCCGGGTCCACCGAGGTCGTGTATCACCTGGCCGTCGATCTTTCGGTGCCCCTTCCAGGCTTCGTGAAGCGACGGGCGGAAGCTCGCATCGTGCGCACCGCACTCGAGGACTTCACGCGTTACGTGGAGACCCGAGCGAGCTGACGGCCGTGGACGACGACCCTGTCATCGAGTCGCCGGCTGACGACGGCACCTTCGACGAGATTCGTGAGGCGGCGAGCGCCGTAGTTGCGTCATTGAAGTGGCTTCTTGAAGCGGCCGAGCGTGTCGTCGAGGACCCCGCCGCGTTTTCGACCGCAGTCACCAACGGGAAATCGGTGATTGAGGCGTTTGCCGGCGGCTTCGCCACCAAATCTGATCCCAGTGCGACGAACACCAACGGTGGCAGCGGCCCGGCCGAAACTGTTCCATCGCCTCCCGAATGAGCTGAAGATCCGGCTTTATTGGCCACCCATGGTGCCGATAGTCCTTCGATGCGTTTCGTCGAACTACGCCCGTCCCCTGATCGGGGTGTGCTCCACCTTCATCCGAGGATCACCTGGCTGCGCGGACTCGACCCCATCGGGCGGGTCGCCGTGGTGGGCATGGTGCACGATGCTGCCCTTGGCGAGGTCCCCGACTGGGACGGAACCGTCGAACTCTCGGGAACCGAATTTCCACTCCGCGACACGGTCGCGAAGCTGGGCCAAACGGCGGACTCGGCTCTGATCATCGATGCCGCGAGCCTCCCCGAAATTGTCGCCGTACCGGAGCCGAACGCCGGAAGCCAGCAAGGCTTCGACGCCGCGCAGCAGAAGCTCAGCGAACTAGACGAGAGCATCGCCGGACTCGCTGAGGAACTTGCGGCGACTGGCACCGTTCGCGGCCAGATGTCGGCTCACCTCGCGTCATCGCTCGCTCAGGTCGATGCCACCGCAGGTCCGAAACTCGATCGGGCCGATGGCGATCTCGGTCGCGCTGCTCGCCTCGCCGATCGCCCGGACCCATGGACCGGTATGAACGACGTGGCGGAGCGGATGGAAACGCTCGGTCAACAAATCGATGAGTACGACACAACTCTTCGCAGCCTGCCGAGCGGTGACCGCCCCGCGTTGGCGGCGGCCACAGCCACGGCAAGCGCCGCGATTTCAAGCGGCTCGGTGCCAGCCCCGGATGCCGCGGCACTCGCCCAGGCGTGGCTTTCGTTACACCAACGTCTGCGCGGGCTTGAGTCGCGTATGGAAGCCGCCGGTGGTGGCACCGAGGCGGTTGCCGCACGCCTGGAGTCCGCCTGGTCAGCGGCCCGAGCGGCCGAAGACGCTGCCGTGCCGCACAAGATGACCCCAGACGAAGCGGCCCATATCGAAGTTCTCTATGAGGTCATGATCAACGCGGAACAAAGGGCGGGCCGACGTGTTCGTCGCAGTGCCAGCCGTCTCGCATACGACAAGGCCGACGCGGTGTTTCGCGAAGCGCTCGCCCCGCACGGATATCCGACGTGGGCGGGATTTCGCATGGGCAACGGCTTCGCCTTGGTTTCCGCTGAAGCCGTGGTCGAATACAACCTCGCCATGAAGGAACTCGAAGCCGCAGAGATCGAATGGGCGCAGCTGATGGCGCGTCTCGAACGAGACACCGAACTGCAAGATGTGCTCGATGCGCTCGATCGTGCGTTGACCCACGCGACCGAGTTGCTAGGCGAGGACCCTTTCGACTCGACCGAACGTGATGATCCCGATGTCGTGGCGGAGGCGCTGCGTAAACACACGACCAATGGCGAATCTATTGGCGTCGCCCGCGATGCCGGAATGCGACACCTGCGCCAGGCCCTGGCAGCCGCCGGTGCGAGCGGCTACGAAGATCTCACGAGCGACGCCGCAGTCGTGGCGCTAGGCGAGTCATGGTTGCGTGTCCTTGCCGTCGCCGACGAACTTGCGGTTCGCGTCCTTCGCGATCGTGAAAGAGCAGCCGGCGAACTTGATGCCCTTCGCGCTCTCGGCGATGGCTCCCGAGTTGATCGACTGGATCGCGAACGTGGACTTGTCCGCAGCGCAGAAGATGTCGTGCGCGGTACTCGTGACGCGATGGTCGAGGTAGTGAACTCATGCCTGCAATCGCACGCGCTGGCGAGCACCGAGCTGAACCTGGCGGAAGAACACGACAACCGACTCGTGCAGCGCGACAGCGCCCAGGTGTTGGTTGATCTAGCGGCTCGCCGGCTTGACGGTCGTGGACCGGACGACGCCGCCGCCGTTGCGCTCGCGGAACGTGTGCCGCGCGGTACCGCCGGGGCAATTCCGATAGTCGTCGTGATGGGCGACGCGTCGGCATCAATGCTCGACCGTCTGGTTGCGCTCCCCGATGACGTTCAGGTTCTGGTCATCGGCGACTGCGACGACCTCGACGAATGGCTTCTCGCCGCGGGACCCGAACGAGCGCGCCGCGTGGAAGCCGGAACTCGGGTTTAGGCAGACAGCTGGCCCGCTACCGTGAGCGGATGGAATTTCGCCGCATCACCGGGCTGCCGCCCTACGTCTTCACCATTATTGACTCGCTGAAGATCGAGGCACGGCGAGCAGGCAAAGACGTGATCGACCTCGGATTTGGAAATCCGGATCTTCCGTCACCAGACATTGCGGTCGACAAACTCGTTGAAGCTGCCCAAAACTCCCGGAACCACCGGTATTCGTCGAGCCGGGGTATTCCGAAGCTTCGCGAGGCCGTCGCTGGTCTCTATGAACGACGATTCGGCGTGTCGCTCGACCCGGAAACCGAAGTGATCAACACGATCGGGGCAAAGGAGGGCTTCAGCCACTTGATGTGGGTGCTGCTCCAGGCGGGCGACTCCGTTCTCGTACCCTCCCCGTCGTATCCGATCCACCTGTTTGCACCGCTGTTTGCGGGCGCCAACGTGCGAGAGATGCCGGTCACCAATGACCAGGACGAGTTCCTTGCCACGCTGCAAGACCGCTTCGAATACTCGTGGCCTCGCCCGCGGGCGATCGTGCTGTCGTTCCCGCACAATCCCACGACCATGTGTGTTGATCTCGACTTCATGCAGAAGGTTGTCGACTTCGCCCGGGAGAAGGGAGTCATCATCGTGCATGACTTTGCCTACGCCGACTTGGGGTACGACGGCTACATGCCGCCGTCGATTCTCGAGGTTGAGGGCGCCAAGGAGGTCTGCGTCGAGCTTTACTCGATGACGAAGAGCTTCTCGATGGCGGGTTGGCGGGTTGCCTTCATGGTCGGCAATCCCGAGATCGTCGCCGCGTTGGCGAAGCTCAAGAGCTATCTCGACTACGGCACGTTCCAGCCGGTGCAGATCGCGGCCACCGTCACGATGAACGAAGCCCACGACTATCCAGCCGAAGCCTGCGCGATTTACGAAAGCCGTCGAAATTCACTGATCGATGGCTTGTCTCGGATTGGCTGGGACATCGAGCCGCCAAAGGGCACCATGTTCACCTGGGCCCCTATTCCTGAGCCCTACGCCGACATGGGTAGCGTGGACTTCGCGTCGATGCTGGTCCGGGAGGCAGGCGTGGCGCTGTCGCCCGGGGTTGGCTTCGGTCCCGGTGGCGAAGGACACGTCCGGTTCGCGCTCATTGAGAATGAGCAACGGATCAATCAGGCAACGCGCAGCCTCGGTCGAGCCCTGCCGCGTTTGCAAAGCTAACTAGTCGATGTTCCAGTGACGTGACCGTTCGACGGCGCGCGTCCACTGTGCATACGAGGTATCGGCGGCCGTTCGATCGCTCGCAGGGGAGAAGGTTCGGTCGGCGGACCAATTGGCCGCAACATCGTGGGTGCCATCCCACACGCCCTCCGCGATACCCGCGAGATACGCCGCACCAAGGGCGGTTGTCTCCGCCACTGAAGCACGGATCACGGGGACGCCCAGTTGGTCGGCCTGGAACTGCAAGAGGACATCCATAACGGAGGCGCCGCCGTCTACTCGGAGTTCAGTGAGTGGTGTGCCGGCGGCGGCCGCCATTGCGTCGACGACGTCGCGGCTCTGGTAGGCCATGGACTCCACGGTGGCGCGGACGATTTCTGCTCGACCGGTGCCGCGGGTGAGTCCGAGGATGGTGCCGCGGGCTCGCGGGTCCCAATAGGGCGCGCCGAGTCCGGTGAGCGCGGGAACGAAGACCACGCCGCCGGTGCTGCTGACGGAGGCGGCCAGCGGACCGGTTTCGGCTGCGTCGTCGATGATGCCGAGCCCGTCGCGCAACCATTGGATAGCGGCACCCGTCGCGAAGATCGCGCCCTCGTAGGCGTAGGTCGTTTCGAGACCGTTCGGCGTGTCGAGCGTCCATGCGATGGTGGAGAGCAGGCCCTCGACGGGTTCGGGGCACGAGGTGCCGACGTTCATCAGGACAAACGAGCCGGTGCCATACGTGTTCTTTGCCTGGCCGGGCTGGAAGCACGCCTGGCCGAAGAGGGCCGCTTGCTGGTCGCCGGCGATCCCGCTGATCGGAATCCCCGCACCGACCGGGATGTCGGCCGTGGTCACGCCGAATCTGCCACTGGAGGGCAGAACCTCCGGAAGCGTGCTCATTGGAACGCCGAAGAGCTCACACATTTCAGGCGACCACTGGTTGATCCGGATGTCGTAGAGCATCGTGCGGCACGCGTTGGTCGTGTCGGTGATGTGGGCCCCGCCCGTGAGCTTCCACACCAGCCAGGAGTCGATTGTGCCGAACGCGAGATTGTCGTCCACCTCGACCCCTCCGGTCGTCAGCATCCATTCGACCTTCGAGGCCGAAAAGTAGGGATCGAGGACGAGGCCGGTTGTGCTGCGGACAAGATCTCGAGCGCCTTCGGCTTCGAGCTGCTCACATCGCGCCGCAGTGCGACGGTCTTGCCACACAATCGCCCGGTGCTTTGGGCGCCCGGTCGACTTGTCCCACAGGACCGCGGTCTCGCGCTGGTCGGTGATCCCGATCGCGGCGATGGGCTGGTCGAGCGTCGCGACGAGCTCGGCGAGCGTGGTGACGAGGGCATCCCAGATCTCGTCGGCATCGTGCTCGACCCACCCGGCCTGCGGGAAGTGTTGGGTGAACTCGCGATACGTGTGGCCGAGCGGTGTGCCCCGCTCGTCGATTGCGAAGGAACGGACCCCGGTTGTACCAGCATCGATGGCGATGACTACTCCCATAACGGGCGACGTTAGTCCGACCAGCACCGACCCCAGTCGCTAGGGTCGGGAGCCTCATCGAGAGGGAGACCCATGCGAGTAGGCGTACTGACTGCGGGCGGCGATTGTCCAGGACTGAACGCTGTGATTCGCGGTGTTGTCCGGAAGGCTGAGCGCGACTTCGGCGACTCCGTGGTCGGCATTCTCGACGGGTATCAAGGACTCGTGCACAACCGGACCATGCCTCTCGATGTCGAGGCGTGCCGGGGCATCCTCCCGAGGGGCGGCACGATCATTGGCACCTCTCGATTCACGCCCTACATGATCGACGACGGCGTCGAACGGGCCAAGGCGACGATGGCCGCCCACGAGATCGAAGCCCTCATCGTCATCGGCGGGGAAGGGACACTGTCGTGTGCCAGCCGGCTCAGCACCGATGGCCTCCCGGTCGTTGGCGTGCCGAAGACGATTGACAATGACATCGGTGGCACCGAGATGACCTTCGGCTTCGATACCGCCGTGCAGATCGCCACCGACGCTATTGATCGCCTGCACACCACCGCAGAGTCACACAACCGGGTCATGGTGGTCGAGGTGATGGGACGCCACGTTGGTCACATCGCCACGTGGGCCGGGATCGCCGGCGGCGCCACCGTCACCCTTGTTCCCGAGGAGCCGTTTGATATTCAGAGTGTGTGTGAGTCGCTCAGTCGACGTCACGAGAAGGGTCGGTTCGCCTCGATCGTTGTGGTCGCCGAGGGCGCCATACCGGCCGAGGGGACACTGGATATCCCCGAACCCATGGTTGACGAATACGGCCACCAGCGACTTGGCGGCGTTGTGAATGTTGTTGCTGCCGAGATAGAGGCTCGCACCGGATTCGAAACACGCGTGACGGTGCTCGGCCATGTGCAACGAGGGGGAACACCCACGGCGTTCGATCGGGTGTTGTCCACCTGGTATGGCGTGGCCGCGATGGAGGCGGCGCATGATCGCGACTTCGGCACGATGGTGGCACTGCGTAGCGGCGAAGTCGTCCGGACCAATCTTGCCGAGAGCATCGCTGAGCTAAAATACACCCATCCCGACCTGCTCGCCACGATGCACACCTTCTTTGGCTGAGCCCCGCTAATTGTCTTCTTCCGGCGGCACCGTCGTTGTGGTGGTCGGCGCCATCGTGGTCGTCGATGCGCTGGTGTCTACTTCCGGGTTGTAGAGCAGATAGTCGTCGATGCTCACTGCTTCGAGGTTGCCGGTGACCGCGCCGGTGCTCGTCGGCAAGTTCACCAGCAAGTCGTTGATGTTGATGCTGATCTGCTCGATGCCGACGAGGCTGGTGAGCGTGAAGACAAGCTGAGCGGCGACGTCCTTCAGCGTGAGGTCGCCGGGCACCTCGCCTTCGTGGCGGAGGTAGACAGTGGCCGTGTCGGTGTCGTCGTTAAAGCCGACCCGGACAAATTCATCGTAGGCAACCAGCTGATTCACCAAGGGTTCATCGCGGCCCTCGTTAGCGGTCAGCGCGAATTCCTCCGTGAACATCTGCGCGATGAGCTCGTCGACGGTTCCCTCCAGAACATCAAGGGGAACTTGTTGCACCTTGCGCTGTTCGCTTTCGGCGACCTGTCGGAGGAGGAAGAACACGCGGCGCTTGAGGTTTTCGCCTGGCAGCGTCGCGCCGGTTGTGGTGGTTGTCGTCTCCTGGAGCGATTCCGTCAAACGCGCTTCGTCGATCGCGGTGACGCTGTTGTCGCTGGGCAAGCTGCAACTCGCGGCGAACAGGACAACCGCGGCGAGCCAACGAAGAAGTTGTTTCCTCATGCGAACTCGTCCTCCTCGTCGTCGGCTAAGAGAATCGGGAGGGCAACCACAAAGCGGGCGCCGTCGGTTCCGTCGAGGCGATCCTCGGCCCACACACTCCCACCATGGAGGTACACATGTTCCGCGACCAAGGAAAGGCCGAGCCCGCTGCCGGTGTTGTAGCCGCGGCGACCGCCGGCCGAACCGCGACTGAAACGATCGAAGATCACGGTGCGCTCGGCTTCAGGAACGCCCGGGCCTTCGTCTTCGACCGCAAAGATGAGTACGTCCTCCCAGCGAGAAATCTGAATCTCCACCAGCCCGGCGCCGTACTTGTCGGCGTTTTCGATCAGGTTGGCGAGCACCTGGGCGAGGCGTCGCTTGTCGGCGGAGATGATGAGGTCCTCGACATCGGGCGTTGCCACCACCGTGGTGTCGGGTCGAGACGAGTGGCTGATCGCCTGGCGAATGAACTCCACGACGAGGAGCGGCTGGTTCTGCAGGGATGCCGTGCCAACATCAAACCGGCTGATCTCGAGTAGATCTTCCACGAGTTGCGTGAATCGCGAGACATCGTCGTTCAGCAGGCCAAGGGCCTGTTGACTGCGCTCGGGGAGCGCGTCCCGGCTGTTGTTCAGCACTTCGATCGATGCGCTCAAGGTCATCAGTGGCGACCGCAGCTCGTGGCTGACTTCACTGGCGAATCGGGCATCTCGTTCGATGCGATCTTCGAGTGATTGGGCCATACCGTTGAACGAGGCCGAGAGCGATGCGAGGTCGGCGTCGGCTGGCGGAGCCAGTCGAGTATCCAGTTCCCCCGCCGCAAGTGACTCGGCCGCTCGGCGAACGTCGCCGAGGGGCGACAACGCCCGTCGCGCCGCCCAGGCCCCGAGGGCCGCGGCCATGAAGGTGGTGGCCACGCTGGCGCCGAGAAGCACAAACGCGAGCGACGAGAGCGTGTCTTCGACATCGTCGAGAAGGAGCGCCTCGTAGTACGTCGCGTCTCGGACGCTGTTTCGCAAAAGGACACCGGAGATGATTGCGGGTTGCCCGTCGATTGTTGTTCGGATCGTGGCGGCGTTGCCCTCCTCGACGAACGCCGCGAGATTCGCTGGCACTTTGTCCTGGCCGAAAACCGTGCTGTTGTCTCCGAGCCACGCGTCGTCGACGCGCAGTAGAGGGAACTGCCCTTGTGTCGTGCGTAGCGCCTGCACGATCGCGTTGATCGCGACTTCATCGGAGTCTTCGAGCAGATTGTTGTTGACGTAGGCACCGTTGACGTTGAATGACGCCAAGGCGGCCTCGTCACGCTGTTCGACGATGTTCTGTCGGGTGAGCGTGAGGGTGACGAGCGAGATCGTGACGGAGAGCAGCAGCGCGCCGAAGGCAAAGATGAGCGCGACGCGGGCCCGGAGGCCAAAGCGCTCCCATCTCGATCGCATTTTGGATCAGGCCTGAAGCTTGTAGCCGAGCCCTCGAACCGTGACGACATGTCGCGGGTTGGCCGGGTCGGGCTCGATCTTCGTGCGGAGGCGACGGATGTGGACATCCACGAGGCGGCCGTCGCCGAAGTAGCCGTAGCCCCACACTCGTTCGAGCAGGACCTCGCGGGAGAACACGCGACCTGCGTTGGTCGCGAGCTCGACGAGAAGACGGAACTCGGTTTTGGTGAGATGAACTTCGTCTTCGCCGACTCGGACCACCCCTTCCTCTGGGATGATCTCAAGCTCGCCGAACACCAGTTGCGGCGCGCCGGGTTCAGTGGCCCGTACCCGGCGAAGCAGGGCGCGAATCCGCGCCGAGAGCTCTTTGGGCGCATGCGGCTTCGTGAGGTAGTCGTCGGCACCGGCTTCGAGACCCGCCACGACGTCGTGGGTGTCGGCACGGGCGGTGACCATGACGATCGGAACATCGGAGATCTTGCGGATGGCTCGACAGACTTCGAACCCATCCATGCCCGGCAACATGATGTCGATCAAGACGACATCGGCCGGGGCCTGGCCGAACGCCAACAGCGCGTCCTCGCCGGACTCCGCCTCGACAACGTCGTAACCCTCGTCTTCGAGGGCAAGACGAACCGATGCACGGATTCGTTCGTCGTCCTCAACGGTCAGTATTCGGCTTCCCACGGACGCGATGGTGCCAGATTCTGGCGCGGCGCGTGCACCACGCGGCCAAACGTTTTAGGCGAGATGGATTCCGACCCGCTCGACAAGTGAGAAGAAGTCGTCGGCAATGGCAGGACATGCGCCCACTACTGCTCCGCCGGTGGCGTCGCGATTGTCGATTCGGGCGCCCGCTTCGAGGGCGATGAGCTCGCCTGCGGCGAAGTCCCATGGGCTGAGACCGCGCTCGTAATACGCATCGACGCGTCCGCAAGCCAGCATGCAGAGATCGACCGCGGCGCCGCCCAGCCGTCGAATGTCGCGGATGTTCGGAAGAAGCTCAACGAGCGCCGATGCCTGGGCCCGCCGACGGTCGGCGTCGTAGGAGAAGCCGGTGGCCACCAGCGCGGTGGAGACATTGGTTAGCCGCGTCGGGGCGATGGGCGCACCGTCGAGCGTTGCCCCCGCACCGCGCACGGCACGAAAGCGCTCATCGCGCACGAGGTCGTGCACCGCTCCGACCGTCGTGATGCCATCGACGCGAGCGGCGATCGACACCGAGCTTCCGGGCAGGTCGTAGACAAAGTTTGTGGTGCCATCGATCGGATCGATGAGCCACACAACGCCGGTCGTGCCGGCGATGGTGGCGCCCTCCTCACCGATGAATCCGTCGTCGGGGCGAATCGCAAGGATCGCGTCGACGATCGTTGCCTCGGACCATTGATCAAATTCGGTGACGATGTCGGTGGCGCTCGACTTCGTGTCCATTCGCATGTCGCCCTGATCTCGGGCTGATCGAAGTCGTGGCAGCACTCGGTCGATTGCGATGTCGGCGAGCGCGAGGAGTTTGGCCGGATCCGCACTCATGTGTCGTTGGTTTGGTGGGCCTGGTCGCGGATTTCTTTGGCGTTCCATTCGGCCATGGCTCGGAGCGCAAGCACGGCCACAACGGCGATGCCGACGGCGCAACCAATGGCGCTGGCGAGCCCAGCGATGCTGGCGGTGCCGGTGCAACCGTCCGTGCACGAGATGTCGGTGACGGCGAAACCGATAAGCCCGCCACAGAGCCCGCCGGCAAGAATCGCGAGAACCGCGAGGACTCGGGCGATCAGTGGAGGCGCGGCGGTGGACGAACCAACGGGCGGACTGGAGGCATGCGAGGAGGCCACGTCCACACCCTACCGACGAGAAGTGGGCGTGACCGCGGCGGGTCTCCCTCTAGAGTGCCCGTCGGTGCGTGCTCTGGTTGTTCTTCCGACATACGACGAGGCGGCGAACATCGAAGAGGTGCTTCGCCGGCTTCGCGAAGCGTGCCCAACAGTCAATGTCCTCGTGGTCGACGACGGCTCGCCCGACGGCACAGCCGATATTGCCGAAGCCATGGCTGAAGAGATCGGCGACGTCGAAGTCATGCGTCGTCCAGCAAAGTCGGGTCTCGGCTCGGCGTATCGAGATGGTTTCCGCCACGGCCTGATAAACGGCTTTGACATCATGGTGGAGATGGACAGCGACCTGTCTCACGATCCTGCGGCGCTCCCCACGCTGCTCGAACAGGTCGAGAATGGCGCCGATCTTGCGATTGGTAGCCGTTATGTCGAAGGTGGTTCAATCCCAGACTGGTCATGGCATCGACGTGCACTTTCGAAATGGGGCAACCGTTATGCCGCAGCGGTCCTTGGCATCGACGTCAACGACGCCACGGCTGGCTATCGGGCCTACTCAGCGTCGGCGCTGGCCGAGATCGACTTTCAGTCGGTTCGCGCCGATGGATACGCGTTTCAGATCGAGATGGCGCACCGGGTGATCCAGGCGGGCGGCGTAGTGAGAGAAGTGCCGATCCAGTTCGTTGACCGCGTCCGCGGCACCTCAAAAATGTCGGGAATGATTGTGGTAGAGGCTCTCGCCCTCGTCACTTGGTGGGGCGTCCGCGACCGTTTGCTCCGGCGTAACGCTCGACCTTAATTTCCTGGCGAAGTGGCCGATGTTTCCGGTATATCTCCGACTACGTCTCTTGTCCCGCCACGCCGCCTCGGCACGCTGTTGCGCCATGCCCGCGTCACCTCTGGCCTCGAGCTGAGCGCGCTCACCGCAGAGTCCGGCCTCACGGTCGTCGACCTAGAAGACATTGAGTGCGGGCGCCGTGATCTGGACGAACAGACCATGAAGGCTCTCATGCGCGCCTACGGCATCGAGGATGCCGGCCTCATCCCAGAACGTTCGCAGCTGATCATCGACCTCGACGAAGGGCGGATCGCGGTCAACCATTCGGATCTCGATGTCGACCCCGCCAGCGGTCCAGACGCCGTGCTGGCCCGCTACCTCGCTCTCGTCTACCGGCTCCGCGATATGCCGCTCGGCACGCAGCTTCACCTGCGTGATGTCGATGTCGGCGTGCTCTCGACCGCACTTGAGCTCGGCAACAACGACATCGAGTCGCGCCTGCATCGCCTGATGGCACAGGAATCTACGATCGAGCAAGACCAGAGGCGGATCCGCCGCCAACTGCTGCTGCCGCTGGTAGGTGTACTCATCGCCGCCACCGGAATTGGCACGGTTGTTCTCATTGCCCAACCCAATGTTGCACCGTCACCGGTGACCACTGTGGCGGCAGTAGATCTTGGCGCAACCCGAATCGCCACGCCGGTGATCGAGGAAGCGCCGACGATGATCACTGACATCGGCAATGGCGGCGCGGTCGAAACCAACCCCGGGAGCTGACACCTGGCTCTGAGGGGCTGGCATGCTGGGTCTATGGTCAATGGGTCAGCGAGTGAATCAGCAACGCCCGAATCAAGAATGCGTGAGTGGAAGGTGGCCGGTGGGCTCATCTCGAACGACGTGGGCCTATTGCTTGTTGCGAACCGGCGACGCGACGGTCGGATTGACTGGAGCACACCCGGCGGGGTGATCGATGCCGACGAAACTCCGCTGATTGCGCTCTCGCGTGAAGTCGAAGAAGAGACCGGTCTCGTCGTCACGGGATGGGAGCGCATGTGTTGGACAACCGAAGTGGTGTTCGTCGACCTCGAGATGCACCTCAAGGTTGAGGTTCATCTGGCCGTTGGCTTCGCGGGCGACATCGTGCTCGAAGATCCCGATGGCATCGTGGTTGACGCCGAATTTCTTCACGCGGCGGTAATCGACCAGCGGCTCGATACGAGCCCGCCCTGGGTCGCCGACCCGATGCGTGACTGGCTGAACGATCCTTGGCCAGACCTCCGACACTTTGGCTATCGCGCGCTCGGCCGCAACCCGTCGGAGATGACATCGGAGCGAATTCTTTCGTGAGCGGTGCCGGGCGGCCGCCTGACGGCACATTGGGTTTCATCCATGTCGACATGGACGCCTTCTTTGCGTCGGTGGAGTTGCGGCGGCGTCCGGAGCTCCGCGGACAACCGGTGGTTGTCGGCGGAACAGGGGAGCGCGGGGTTGTCGCGGCCGCGAGCTACGAGGCCCGAGTGTTTGGCATCCACTCGGCCATGCCATCGACTCAGGCGCGACGACTGTGCCCGCATGTCGTGTTTCTTCCCGGTGACCACGGGCACTACTCCGACGTGAGCCGCGAAGTGATGGCGATTCTCCACGACGCGACGCCGCTCGTTGAACCGCTCTCGCTTGACGAAGCGTTCCTTGATGTGCGTGGCGCGTTGCACGGCGAAGACCGAGCAGCCGAGATCGGACTTAGCATCCGCCAGCAAGTCTTCGACGAGCTACAACTGACGTGTTCTGTGGGGGTGGCGACCAACAAGTTCCTAGCGAAGCTCGCAACGGAACGGGCCAAACCAAAACCGAGCCCGAAGGGTCCGCAGTTCGGAAGCGGTGTTTTTGTTGTTGAGCCAGGTACCGAACTCGACTTTCTTCATCCGATGCCGGTTCGAGAACTCTGGGGGGTCGGCCCTGCCACCGGCCGGCGCCTGTCGAGCATGGGTATTGAGACGGTCGGCGACCTGGCCGGCCAGCCGCGCCACCGCCTTGAAGCATCGGTCGGCAAGGCCGCTGGTATGCACCTCCATGCACTCTCAAATGCGAAAGACGAACGACCGGTCGAGACCGATCAGGCCCTGAAATCGATCGGTCATGAGGAGACCTTCGCGAAAGATCTCGTGACTCATGCGGATCTTCGTCCTCACCTCATGCGGATGGCAGATGCGGTGGCGGCTCGTCTACGGGCCGGAGCGGTGCTCGGTCGGACCGTCACGATCAAGGTGCGCTTCTCGGATTTCACGACGATTACTCGTTCGATCACTGTCCACGAGCCGCTCGACGGCGCGCGGGCGATCGCGATCGAGGCGGAGCAGATGCTCGAGAAACTTGACGCCACTCCCGGTGTTCGGCTCTTTGGTGTGAGCCTGAGCCAACTCGTCGATGGGTCTGTTCGTCAGCTCACTCTCGACGAAGTGACCGGCCCGGCCTGGAGTGATGCCGACAGTGTGGTTGACGAGATCCGCGAACGTTTCGGTTCGAGCGCGATCGGCCCGGCGGCATCGGCCCGACCGGGTGAGGGAATCAAGCGCTTCGAGGTCGGTCAGCAACAATGGGGCCCCGATCAGCGGTGAATACCTGCGTTATTCACCCAAGATGTTCGTTACGGGTCTTGTCCGCGCGTTGTTGTAGCCGGAGCGCTGTGCGACACTATGGGGAGCACACACGTGGGTAGAAGGAGTGATCAGTGCCGCTATCCGATGACGAACAACGAATCCTCACGGAGATCGAAGATCACCTCTATGAGTCCGACCCCGCGCTTGCTCGCGAGGTTGCGCAGACCACGATCTACACCCACGCCTTCCGGAATCTGAAGTGGGCGTCGGCGGGCTTCACTGTGGGTGCCGCGCTCATGGTGATGCTGTTGTCCGCATCGTTCATCCTGGCCTTTGTGGGCTTCCTGCTCATGTTGGGCAGCTTGCTCTGGTTCGAATCCAACGCCCGCAAGCTCGGCCGCGCTGGCCTCGAGCAGATGACGGAGAACTTCCGCGGTGGTGGGCTGCGCGATGCCGTGGGCGGCGCCGGCTCGAAAATGCGCGAGCGCTTCCAGCGCCCCGACGAATTCGAATAACCCGCTAGCGGGTGAAAATTGGTCGCGGCGGCGACTCGTTGAGCATTCGTGGGTCGAATGCCTGACGGATCACTGATGGTCGACCGACCCATTCGCGACATTGTCGAACGATCTTCGATGCCGCGACCTGGGCCGTCAGCGCGTGTTCGACCGCGTCGTCGCCGCTCGAATATCGGAGCCACGTCACGTGGTTGGCCAGTTCGCGGATCGGTCCGAAGTCGCACTTCGAGCGAGCCACCATCGTCGCGAACTCGTGTGGCGTCTGGAAGTTCAGTATTGGGAGACCCGCGAGTCGGAGCGCACCGATGGCGTCGTCCCAGGCGAACTCGCCGCGCCTGACCGGGTCAGCGGCGATTGCTGCGATCCAGCGTCGTCGCCGAACCTGCTGGGCGAAGGGCACGAAACCAATAAACGCCACTATGACGGCGATGATTGACATCGCTCGCCAGGGAATGCTCAGGCTGGAGCCGTCGCTCCCGGTGGCAACGGCCTCGGGCAAGGTGGTCGTTGGGCCGGACCCGGAGCCGCCCGCTGGAGCAAGGGGCGGACCCGCGGGCAGCGTCGTGGTTATGTCGTCGGTGTCTTCGGCTCCGGCGTTGGCGCCAAACTGTTCGGGCTCGGGGAGTTGGGTGACGTCGCTGTCGTGGCCGCGGCTTCGACCGGGGGTGGGATCGAAGATCACCCAGCCGACACCGCCGAAGTACACCTCGGGCCAGGCGTGGGCGTGCTTGCCCCGCACCACATATTCGCCCCGGGCCGCGTCCCAGTCGCCCCAGGTGAAACCCACCGCAACACGGGCCGGTATACCCAGCGACCGGGCCATCGCCGCGAAGGTTGAAGCGAACTGCTCGCAATAACCTTGCCGGATCGCGAGGAAGGTGTTCATGTCGTCGATGTTGTGCTCGAGGGCGACATCGATGTTGTACGTGAAGTTGGCAGGATCGAGGAAGAACTGCTGGAGCGCGAGTACCCGTTGGTGATCGGTTGTGGCGCCGGCGGTAGCCACGATGTCTTCTGCGATCGCGGTGACGCTGGTGGGCCAGCAACCGATTTCGGCGGCCGATTCGCCGGGCTGACAATTGGTTGGGAGTTCGGTGTACTCACGGACAAAGTCGCCGCTCATGCCTTCCGCCGAGTTGGCGGGCAGATCGGAAGGGGAGTAGTCGGGTACCTCCGACTGGATCTGGTAGGTGAGTCCTCGGGGGATGTGTTCGAGCCCACGCTCAACGACGAGTGCGCCTGTTTCTACCTCGTACTCGAGGTCGACGCCGCCGCCGTCGACGACATTGCTCACCTCATAGGCGGCGGGCAGATAGATGTTGCCCAATGACGCGATCGTGATCTCCTGATTCACCGTGCGAGTCGGCACGGAGGAGTTGACATCGCTGGCGACCTCGTTGCGGACGGCATCGAAGTTGGAACTCCGACGCCAGATTTCGTTCTCGAACTTCGTGAGGGCCATGAGTCGCCAGTAGTCGCGTTCGCTGGGGTCGACGCGAACGGAGAACAACTCAAGGTTGGTTTGGTTGACGAGCGATGTCGAGATTTCGACGAGGGGACTCAAGACCGATCGGGTCTCGGGCCCGCTGCTGATCTCTTGAATATTGAGGAGGGGCTGGGCGCTCGCGCCGGGAAGACGCGGCGCGAGTAGCGCGCCGAAGAGCAACGCGGCGACACCCGCTGCGGCGCCCACTTGGAGCGTGGTGCGAACCCCGGCGCTCGCGCCGCCGGCGACCCAGACCTCCTCGCGGACCTGGCGTTCGGCCCGCATGGTGAGGAGAACTAGGAGGAGTCCGGTGGCGAAGAGGAGACCGTGGGCGATCTCGTTGCGGTCGACGCCGAGCAGCGATGCGAACACGAAGACCGCAGTGCCCGGAGCAACGGCCTCCAGCGGAGAACGCAAACGAAACGCGGCCCAGTCGGCCAATAACACGCCGTACCAAACAAGGACGGCAGTGGTGACGAGGAAGCCGCGGACTGGGGGCACCGGCGCAGAGTCGTCGGAGAACACCTGCCATGCTTCTCGGAGGTCATCACCGAGGACGGCGACGGTCTCACGGGTCGGAATGATGAGCGCCGATGCGTCGGGATAGAAGACGGCCGTACCCAGTATTGCCAAGGCCACGCCGCTGATGGGGGTGGACCACGCCATGGAGAGCTCGGCTCGACGACACACCGCCGCCACGATGTGGGAACCAACAACGAGGATCAGAAGATCGTTGAGAAAGCCGAGGTCGGTGAAGAGGCGCTCGAGGGAGATCGTGACGGCGACGGTGAGTGCGATCAGGGCGGCTTCGGCCCCGAGCAGCAAGGTTTGGCGTTGACCCATCAGATGGCCGACGCTCGGTGGGTGTCGAGCCTCCAGAGGGCGGCCAATTGGCCTGCGCCGGTGAGATGGATCCAATCGCCGCTGGAGTGCTGGCCGCTCGTGGCGCCCCATGATTCGGCATCGCACGTGACGACAATGTGGGCCCGAAGTCGCTGGGCGAGCGAATGGCGGGCAGCGAGATCCTGCGCAATGAGCGGGTCGGTGGTTACGGCGATCACGGTGCCCGCGTCGCTCGGCACCGCCGGATGAATCTTGGGGCTTCCCCCCTGGAGCAGCGCCAAGAACTCCAGCAGTGGATCGAGTTGGGCGTTGCCGTGGGAGAGAGGAGTGGAGCGACCGTCGGTGGTCTCGATGCGGGTGGCATCGCCGGCGGCGAGCACGGAGGCGGTGATCGACGCCGCAATGCTCGTAGTGATGTCGAGTGCATCGGCCACATCGCCGGGCGGGCGAGTGTCGATCATGACGGTGAGACGGCCATGACGTGGCGGCCGGAATTGCCGCACTTGGAGCTCGCCTTGGCGAGCGGAGGAGGGCCAGTGGACTCGGCGAAGGTCGTCGCCTGGAGCGTAGGGTCGGAGGCCGTCGAATTCTTCGTCGGATAGACCGAGGGATTGCCGGAGCTCCTCACCTAGCAGCGGATCGTCGCCGGAAGGGACGCGTCGGGCCGGGATCACCTCGATGTGCGGGTGCACGATGAGTCGAACGGTGGAGTCGAGAAAGTGCGTGCGGCGAGCGAGGCCAAGGGGGTCGATGTCGTCGATGCGGGTGGGACCGAGTTCGAGGATGCCGCGGCGGGTAGTGGGCAGCCGGTACGCACCTCGAGTGGATTCGCCCGGAGGCAAGCTCGCAATCGAGAGGTGCACGCCGCGGGTGCCGGTGACCTCGTCGTGGAGGCGAAGGAGTGGGGAACGGACCGTTGCCCGGTTGATGATCTCAAGGTCGACCCGGGCGGGGTCGCCGGCCGGTACTCGCGGGGGCGTGAGCTGTTTGGCGATCGCAACATGTGACGGTCGAATCCGGCGAACGAGGACCGCGCCGAGGACAGCAAAGATCCCTGCCGCCCCAGGCACGTAGAACTCGACGCCACCCACGATCCGGCCCGCAAGAACGAGCGCGACGCCGCCGGCCAGGGCTCCCCAGCCGGCGCGGGTGGGCATGTCAGCCGCTTTCTGGGCGCGGCACCGGGACACTGTCGAGGATCTCGTTCACAACATCGGACGGCTTCACGCCGCGCATTCGGACTTCTGGGGTGACGAGGAGCCGGTGGGGGATGACGACCCGACCGAGTGCTTTGACGTCGTCGGGAGTGGCGTAGGTGCGCCCCTGGGACGCGGCCTGGGCGCGTGCCACTCGCTGTAAGGCGAGGACGCCGCGCGGGGAGAGACCCAGACTCAGCGAAGTGTGATGGCGCGTGGCCTCGGCCAGATCAAGAAGGTAGGAGCGCAGGGCCGGAGCGACGTACACGTTTTCGATCGAGTCGGACATCTCACGAATCGCCTCGGAACTGAGAACGGGCGTGAGCGTGTCGACCAACGGTGTAGTGCCACCTTGTGACTCGAGGAGCAGTCGTTCGGCGGCTCGATCGGGGTAGCCGATGCTGACGCGCATGAGGAAACGATCGAGCTGTGCTTCGGGGAGGGCGTAGGTGCCCTCATGTTCGATCGGGTTTTGTGTCGCGATCACGATGAACGGTGAACCGAGCTGGTGAGTGGTTCCATCGCTCGTGACTTGGCGTTCGGCCATCGCTTCGAGAAGCGCCGATTGTGTCTTGGGCGACGCCCGGTTGATTTCGTCGGCGAGGAGGACATCGGAGAAGATCGGTCCGGGCCGAAACTCGAAGGTTTCGTCGGCGCGATTCCACACCGACATGCCGGTGACGTCGGTGGGCAGAAGGTCGGGGGTGAACTGCACTCGGCCAAAGTGGCCGTCGACGCTTCGCGCCAACGCCTTGCCCAGGCTGGTCTTTCCGACGCCTGGCACATCCTCGACAAGGACATGTCCGTCGCAGACGAGCGCGAGCACCAAGAGGTGGACGACGTCGGTCTTTCCGAGGATGACTTTCTCGATGTTGGTGCGGACTGTTGCGAATTTTTCGGCGAATCCTGGGCTGGCGCCGCGCGCCGGACCGTTCTCCCGAGTTGTGTCGGGATGGTCATCGGGTGTGGTCACTGGTCCTCCGGCGGCCGGCTATCGGCGTGAAGAGTACGACGGATTTCGCCTCGACGGATAGCGGGGTCGGCAACTAGACGTTCTGCTGGCGAATAGATTGAGCGAATGCTCACCGCTAGATTGAGCGAATGCTCACCGCATTGGCCGTCGACATTGGCGGTACGAAGTTTGAGGTCGGCCTGGTCACCGACCACGGCGTTGTCCTTGAGCGGCGCCGGGTTGCGTCGTCGGAAGCGACCGATGGCGAGGAGCTCTGGGGCCGGCTCAAGGGCCTGATCGCCGAGATCGATGTTTCGGCGGCTGCCGTCTGTGGTGTTGGTTCCGGAGGTCCAATGCGACGAGGCGGGGTGGCGGTTTCACCCCTCAACATCCCGGCTTGGCGCGACTTTCCGCTCCGTTCTCGAATCGCGGAGGCGTGTCAGCTGCCGACATTTGTCGACAATGACGCGAAGGCACTTGCGTTGGCGGAGGGTTGGCTTGGTGCTGCCCAGGGGGTAAAGAACTACATCGGCATGGTGGTGTCCACCGGCGTCGGTGGTGGAATCGTTCTCGATGGTCGACTCCTCGATGGCGACGAGGGAAACGCGGGCCATATTGGGCATCTTCTGGTCGAACCCAACGGCACCGCGCTGCCCGGCCACCTTCGGGGCGCCCTTGAAGCAGAAGCCAGTGGCACGGCCATTGCGTTTCGCACGGGTGCTCCCGCCGAACAAGCCGACAGTGCCGAGCGTCAACGGGCCGGGATGATGGTGGGGCGAGCAGTGGGATCGGTGGCAAACCTTCTCGATCTGCAGTTGGCCGTGGTCGCCGGATCCGTCGCGCTCGGCTTCGGCGACGAGTTCTTTGCAGCGGCGCAAGCAGAAATTGACCGGGTCGCCGTCCTGCAACATTCCGAAGGCACCCGTATTGTTCCGGGTGGACTCGGTGCCGACGGACCCTTAGTCGGCGCCGCTGCCGTGGGTTTTGCCGGGCTTGGGCATCCCATCCTGGAGGGAATGACGTGAATCCATCTCGAGAACTCGCCCGTGCCGCGGTCGGCGTCGTGACTCGGCCCCGTCTGTGGGCAACCGCAATCGTTGAATGCCGGCGAATGGCTCCCGACGGTTGGTGGCGAACCCGACCATTTTTGCCGGTGCCCGACCCGGCCATGCTCAGCTTCCGAGCGACAACCCAATATGGCGACCCCGACCATCCGCCGGAGAGTCACGACCTCGTCGCGTGGCTCCACTGGTGTAAAGCCGAGAACCGTCGGCAGCGAAATCGGTAAGTTCTCGTTCATGGCTGGGGTTCTCGTTCTCAATGCAACGTTCGAACCCCTTGCCGTCGTGCCCATTCGACGAGCGATCTGTCTCATGCTGGCTGACAAGGTGGAGTTGTTGCACGCTTCGGGCCGACGCGTCCGTTCCGAGCGACTCGCGCTCGACGAGCCATCCGTGGTGCGGCTGAGCCGCTACGTCCACGTGCCGTATCCGAAGCATCGATCACCAAACCGCCGTGGTGTTCTCGTTCGAGACGGTGGTATGTGTCAGTACTGCGGAGCCGCGGGGGAAACGATCGATCATGTGTTGCCTCGCAGCCGCGGCGGTCGTCATACCTGGGACAACGTGGTCGCGGCATGTCGGCGATGCAACGGCACAAAGCGGGATCGGCTCCTGGCCGACACCACGATGCGACTCGCCCGGGTCCCTGGGCCACCGCCACCAAGCACATGGATCGAAGTAGCGGTCGGTCCGGTACCTATAGCCTGGGCGCCATATCTGAGCCCCGAGCGTCGATCCGCGTGAACCGACCCACCGACGGGTCGCCGTGGTCTCGAGAGACACGAGAAGGTACGGCGGCGCTGCTACACGAATGGGATCCCCCGGGCGCGCCGAGCACCGTCGTTCGTGAGCTTGTGATCGATGGGCCGGCACTCGCTTTGGGTAGCAGCCAGCCCGATGATCATGTGGACCATCTGGCCGCGAAGCGCCACGGCATCGACGTGGTCCGGCGACACAGTGGGGGAGGAGCGGTGCTGTTGCTCCCCGGTGAACATCGCTGGCTGGATTTCTGGCTTCCGGCCGGAGATCCGCTCTGGTCTGATGATGTCGTTAAAGCGAGCGGCTGGTTGGGCGATGTGTGGGCCGAGTGCCTCGCTCCGCATATAGACACCGAACTCACTGTGCATCGAGGTCCGCTCGAGTCGTCCCCGTGGTCAGCTGCGATCTGTTTTGCGGGCCGTGGCCCCGGCGAGGTGTTCGCCGGATCGAAGAAGCTGGTTGGGGTGAGTCAGCGACGGACCCGTGAGTGGGCGCGCTTTCAGACCATGCTGCACCACGAGTGGCGAGCGGATCTGACACAGGAGCTGACGGCTTCCGCGTTTACGAACCTGCCCTCCACACCCCTCCCCGATGTTGCGGTGGCGCCGATGGTCGACGTGGTGGGTGCGCTGATGGCGCAGCTTCGCCGGAGCGATACCACGGCCTGAGCGGTCGTTTTTCGCTGAAAACCGTGTCGCTCCGACCTATCCGGAGCAGAAATGGCTCATTCGAGCGTCGGGGATGCCTCTGCAGAATCTCACCGAACGCGCGTTCGTGCGCGCAGATCGTGGAGGATTGACTTGCCATTGTGGGGAGATGTGGAGTATAATAGAGCGATATGGAGGTCAAGGGAGATCTCAGGAGGAAGGGGGACACGATGGCGACTACCGGATCGAATGCACGATTTGTCGGGAACTTCGAGCACACGCTCGACGACAAAGGCCGTCTCATCCTTCCTGCGTCCTTTCGGCCGAAGCTGGCCGAAGGTGCATTTGTCACCCCACTCGATCACTGCCTGGCGATTCTCCCCGCAGCCGAATTCGACCGGATGGCCGATGCACTCGAGGCGCAAGTGGCCGCCGGCGACGTCGACGTCAATGCGCTCCGAGCATTCGCCAGTCAGGCCGATGAGGTCGTGCCCGACTCTCAGGGCCGGGTTCGTCTCCTGCCACACCTCCGCGAGATCGCCGGTTTGGATCGGGCGGTCGTAGTGACGGGTGCGCTCCGTCGCATCGAGATTTGGGATCCTGCCCGCTGGGCCGAAGTGTCGCCCGCGGGCACCGAGAAATTGGCCGACGCAATCGAGCGTGGCCACGGATTGGCGAGCCGCGCATGAGCGCCCTAGCCCGAACAGACGTACTCGCACGAACAGAAGGGGGCAGGCCGGACCCGAGGGTCTGAATTGACGACTCGTTCATCTGCAGTCTTCCGACGAACAAATGGAAGACCCGTACTCCGCCCGCTTGCCATTAGTACGACCGGGGAGACATCCCGGCGTGCGCCGTTGGTCGGGGGACTGCAGATGAACGAGTCGGCTCTTCGAGCCGACCCGTTGGATTTGGCAATTTTCGTCATGGAAGACCTCACGGCCACCGAAGGAAGTGCTGCGTCGTTCGTACACGATCCGGTGATGCTGGCCGAGGTCGTTGACGTGCTCTCCGATGTCCCCGACGGTTATGTCGTCGACGCCACCCTTGGCGGTGCCGGCCACGCCAGTGCTCTTCTGGCGGCCAACGATCGTCTCTCCCTGGTCGGGTTCGACCAGGATCAGATGGCGCTTGATGCCGCCGGCGCCCGGCTCGCTTCCCATGGCGACCGGGTCACTCTTCATCACGGCCGCTTCGACAGTCTCGCCGCGGTCACGCAATCGCTGGGCATCGAACAACTCTCTGGTTGCCTCTTCGACCTCGGCGTGAGCTCACCGCAACTCGACCTCGCCGATCGCGGGTTCAGCTTTCGCCACGACGGGCCGCTCGATATGAGGATGGACCGCCGTGCCGCGACGACGGCCGACGATCTTGTGAATGGTCTCGATGAATGGGCGCTGGTATCGCTCCTGCGTCGGAATGGTGATGAGCCCCACGCTCGCCGCATCGCTCGCGGCATCATCGCGGCTCGACCCGTTACCTCCACGGCCGAACTGGCCGACATCATTCGCGACGCGGTACCTGCCGCCGTCCGCCGCAAGGGCGGACATCCGGCCCGCCGGAGCTTCCAAGCGATTCGTATCGAAGTGAATCAGGAACTTGAGATTCTCGACGATGCGATCTCCCAAGCGCTTTCGCTCCTGGCTCCGGAAGGTCGCTGTGCCGTGCTCGCGTATCACTCCGGCGAGGATCGAATTGTGAAGCGTCGCTTCCGCGATGCGGCGGGTGAACGCCCGCCGCCACGTCCGGATCTTCCGCCACCGCCCGGGTATGAGGCGGAAGTTCGCTTGCTCTGGCGTGGGGCCCAAACCCCGAGTGCCGAAGAAGTCGAGCGAAACCCACGGGCCGAGGCTGCTCGTTTTCGCGCCGTCCAGAAGTTGGCCGCCTGATGGCCCCGAACCCCTCGCTCGTCCGCACCGCAGCCAAGCCGGCTCCGAAGACGGCACCGAAGCGCGCCAATCTCCGGGTCGTCCGGCCCGACGATCGAATCCGCACGGTCGGCGCCATCAGTTCGGCGGTAGCCGCGTACTTCTTCTTAGTGATGTTTGCGCTCGCTGGTCTCCACGCGGTTGTGGTGCAAACCCAGTCGGAGCTCGACGCGGTCAATCGCGAGATCTCGAATCTTGAGGAAGCGCGTATTGTTGCGCTCGCAGATCTCGCGTATTCCGGATCCGCGATCGGCGTAGAGGCCACTGCCCTCGCCGCTGGTTTCGTGCCCGCAGCACGACAAGTCAACCTCCCCCTTGTTCCACCGGGTCAGCTCGAGCCGCCCGCCTCAGGTAATCCATTCTCCGCGTCGATTGAGACGGTGGAATGAACCACGACGGGATGGACGGATGAGAGGACCTTCGGCGAAGGAATTTCGGAAACGGCGCTCCAGGAAGAAGGTGGTCTCGGCGCGACCCGCCGTGAGTAAGGGTCGAGCATTCACGCTCCTCGTGCTGTTGGCGAGCGTCGCCCTGGGTTTTGGTTGGCGCCTCGTTGACCTGCAACTGATGCCCGACGAGGCGTTGGCCGGTGATATCGGAAGTCAGGTGCGAACCCTGACGATCGCGTCGCCCCGCGGGGAGATCCTCGACCGCCATGGGCGACCGATCGCCTTCTCCCTGCCCCGTCCATCCGTCGTCGCGAATCCCCGTCTGCTGCAGTCGGCCGATGAGAAGGAAGACGACCGAGATCTACTGGGTGAGGCTGTCGCCCAGCTGAGTGTGGTGCTTTCGACCGATCCCGCGGTGATTCGAGATCGTCTCAGCAAGGATAAGGCGTTCGTCAATCTCGAACGGCAGGTCGACCCTGAGGTGGGCGAGGTCGTTCTGGACCTTGGTATTGCCGGTATCTACCTCGACAGCGAGCAGCGCCGCGAGCATCCGCACGGCAGCTGCTCTGCGATCGGCGTGGTCGGTCGCGTCGATATTGACCAGGATGGCATCAGCGGTCTCGAGTTCGAATACGACGATCACTTGCAGGGCACCGCTGGTCGCGAGATCCGTCAGTCGCAGGCGGGTGGGCAGGTGCGAATCCCCGGCGGCTCGCAGATCATCGAACCCATGATCCCCGGCGATGACCTCGTCGTGACGATCGACCGCAGCATTCAGCTCAAAGCCGAGACGTTGTTGGTCGAGGCGCTCCAGGAGGTCGACGGCGACACCGGTGTTGTCATCATCTCGAATCCCAACACTGGCGAGGTGATTGCGATGGCCAACGTCCGTCGTAATACCGAGACCGGACTCGTTGACTGCACCACGAACAATCTGGGCGCTACCTGGGTGTACGAACCAGGCTCGATCATGAAGACCCTCACCTTTGCGGGTGTCTTCGAGAACGACACGATGAGTGAGACCGCAACCATCGATATCCCGCACAATCTCAGGTACAGCCTAGGGGTTGGCGTCGACGACCACGTCTATCGGGACAAGACGGTACCGGTCGAGGGCGAGGCCCATACGCCCGGCTGGGTGCTGCGTAAGTCGTCGAATAACGGCACCATCCTCATGGGCAGGAGCCTCGGAGCTGACGGCCTCTACGACACGCTACGCGACTTCGGTCTCGGCGAGGCTTCTTCCCTCGGACTCCCGGGCGAAGCGAGCGGCATCCTCGACAGCCTCGATAGTCACGCTCTCGAACTCTCGAATGCCTCGATCGGCCAGAGCGTGGCGGTCACCCCGCTCCAGATGATCCTGGCGTACAACGCGATTGCGGCCGGTGGTCTCCGGATGGACCCGGTGCTTATCAGCGCCCAGGTCGGCCAGAACGCACCGACCCGGGTCGTGAGCGAGAGCACGGCCGACACCATGATGGCGATGCTCTCAGGAGTTGTCGCTGATGGCACCGGTCGCCAGGCGGCGTTTGGTGGCTATGGAGTGAGCGGCAAGACGGGAACTGCTTGGCAGCCCTGTGGCAACGGCTACTTGTGCCCCGATGAAAGCCGTCACCTCACGGCCAGCTTCGTGGGCATTGTTTCCAACGACAGTGGACCGGTACTCAGCGCCATCGTTGTTGTCGATAATCCGCAGGGGGATCGCACCGGCGGCGGCGACGTTGCGGCGCCCATCTTCTCTGAGCTCATGGCGTACGCGACACAACAGCTGCGGATCTCGCCGATGACTAACGGGGTTCTTCCCGACGGGCGCGTGCGGGCTGATCCCGCGGTTTCGGTGACCGCACCAGTCGGTGAAGGTCCCGGTCAAGAGGACTCGTGAACATCCGACTCGACCTCGTTGGCGAACGACTGGGTCTGCAACTTCCGCCCATCGAAGCGGCGGTCAAGATCTCTGGCGTCGCCCATGACTCGCGTGTCGTCACGCCCGGTGTGCTCTTTTGTTGTGTCCCGGGCCAGAACGTCGACGGCCACGAGCACGCGCCGATGGCGGTCGAACGCGGCGCCGCCGCACTACTCGTCGAGCGGCGGTTGAACGTGTCGGTCCCGCAGATGGTGGTGCGCTCCGTTCGTGAGGCAATGGGCCCGGCCGCGGCGGCCGTCTACCGAGACCCCAGCGCTCGGTTGCCAGTTGTCGGCATCACCGGCACCAACGGAAAGACCACAACCGTTCGCATCATCGCGAGCGTCTTGCGCGAACTCGGAGTGGAGACGACAGAGATCGGCACGCTCACCGGTGCCCGGACGACCCCCGAGGCGCCGGAACTGCAGCAGCTCTTCCGAGCGGCGTTGGACTCGAACAAACAAGCCATCGCGATGGAGGTCTCGTCGCACGCACTCGATCAACACCGGGTAGATGGCGCGCGATTCCGTGTCGCTGGATTCACCAACCTCGGCGTCGATCATCTCGACCACCACGGCACCATCGAGGAGTACTTCCTCGCCAAGCAGCGACTCTTCTCGACTGAGTTCGCGGACGTCGCTGTAATCGACACCCGTGGACCGTGGGGTCAACGACTGGCGGCCGAAACCGAGCTCCCCTTTGTCGCCATCACCGACGCCGCGCTCGACGGTGCCCAAGCAGGTCCTCGCTCGAGCACGTTCACGTGGCGGGGTGTACCCGTCGCTCTCCCTCTTGGTGGCATCTTCAACGTGGCCAACGCGCTCCTCGCCGCGGAGGTTGTGCTTGCCCTTGGCTACGACCCGGACGCGATTGCCAACGGCCTCCGAGTTGCCGACGCCGTGCCCGGCCGATTCGAGACCATCGATGAAGGACAGGCGTTCACCGTCGTAGTCGACTACGCCCATACCCCTGACGGTCTCGAGGCCGTACTCGAGGCGGCCCGCGCCGTGGCCGAGAAGTCGCTCGTTGTGGTGTTCGGAGCAGGCGGCGACCGCGACCGGAGCAAGCGGCCCCAGATGGGCGAAGTCGCTCGTCGGCTGGCCGACCGGGTGGTCGTTACCAGTGACAACCCTCGGGGTGAGGCCCCAGAGGTCATCATTTCGGGCATCGTCTCGGGTATGGACAGTCCTCCAGAACTGATCGAACTCGATCGTCACGCGGCGATCCGCCACGCCATCGCAGGCGCGCGCAAGGGTGATGTCGTGCTAATCGCCGGAAAAGGTCACGAATCCACCCAGACGATTGGAGACACGGTCATCGACTTTGACGACCGTGATGTCGCGCGTAGCGAACTTCGTCGGCTCGGAGGTCGGTCTCAGTGACTCGTCTCCTCATAGCGTCGGCGATCTCGATGATGATCTCGTTGTTCGGCACGAAGGCACTGATCAACTGGCTCACCGATCACCGGATCGGCCAACCGATCCGCGATGATGGCCCCGAGGGCCACCACGTCAAGGCCGGTACTCCCACGATGGGCGGACTCGCCATCGTCGCGGGAGTGGTGTCTGGTTACATCGTCTCCGACGTGTTCGGCGGCATCTACACCCAGCGCGGCATCTTCGTCGTCCTTGCGATCATCGGCGGCGGCGCGGTCGGGCTCATGGACGACTGGATCAAGGTCGTCGCCGCCCGCAACCTTGGTCTGAACAAGCGAGCGAAGATGCTGGGCTTATTGGCCGTCGCGATTGGATTCGCGGTGTTGATGGTCGAGTTCACCGAGGTGCACACGACGATCTCGTTCACCCGCTTCGACAATCCGGGTTGGGATATTGGCAAGTTCCTCTGGATGGCATGGGCGGTGCTGCTCATCGTCGGCACGACAAATGCCGTCAACCTCACCGACGGCCTCGACGGACTCGCGGCCGGCGCTTCGGCCCTCACCTTTGCGGCTTTCACCTTCATTGGCTTCTGGCAGTTTCGCCATCTCGATGCGTACCAGAACCCGGCCGCTCTCGACCTTGCGGTGGTCGCGGCCGCAATGGCGGGCGGAATCATCGGCTTCCTCTGGTGGAACGCAGCGCCGGCGCAGATCTTTATGGGCGACACCGGTTCGCTCGCGATCGGCAGCGGGCTGGCCGCGCTGGCTCTCGCCACCGAGACCCACCTACTCCTGCCAGTCATCGGCGGATTGTTCGTTGTCGAGACGGTGTCCGTCATCTTGCAGGTCGTCGTGTTCCGACGCTTTGGCGGCCGACGGCTTTTCCGTATGGCCCCGATTCACCATCATTTTGAGCTGAGCGGGTGGCCGGAAACGACCGTCATCATTCGCCTCTGGATCATGAGCGGACTGTGCACCGCCGTCGGACTTGGGCTCTTCTACGCCGACGCGATCAGTCAGGGATTCGGCTGATGTCGTCGTTCGTTCGCTCGCTGCTCGCCGGCCCTCAGCGGGCCCTGCTTGTTGGTATGGGTGTTACGAACCGAGCCGTGGCCGGAGCGCTCTTGCGGCGCGGCCATGAAGTTGTCGCGGTTGATGACCGCCCCGATGACCAGCTCCGCGAAGCGCTCCGTGATCTGCAGATCACCCTTGTTGAATCGCCTACGGCGGAGGCGTTGGCGACACTGGCGGGGGAGTGTCACTTCGTTGTTCCGGCACCTGGTCTCCCGGAGTTGCATCCGGCTTTTGCGCTTGCGCTGCCGGCCATCAGCGAACTCGACCTTGCCGCGGCATGGGACAATCGGCCCATCGCCGCGATCACCGGCACGAACGGCAAGACCACGGTGGTTGAGCTCTGTATAGCGTCGCTGACGTGCGCCGGAATTCGCGCGGTTGCCGCTGGCAACACCGATATCCCACTCGTTGCTGCGATCGATCAACCCGATGTTGAAGTTTTTGTCGTTGAGGCCTCGTCGTTTCGATTGGCCTCGGTGCGCGACTTCGCACCCGCCGTCGGCACCTGGCTCAACTTCGCGGAAGACCATCTCGATGTTCATCACGATCTTGCCTCGTACGAACAGGCGAAGGCGCGGGTGTTCTCCACGCTTGCCCCGGGCGGCATAGCGGTCGCCAACGCGATGGACCCAGTCGTCATGCGCCATGTGCCGTCCGACCGCGATGTCGTCACGTTTGGCGGATCGGAGGCCGACTATCGCGTCGATGGCGACAAGCTGTTGGGCCCCGGCGGCCCGTTCATGACCACCGACCGGATGTGGCGGTCACTTCCACACGACATCGAAGACCTCCTTGCGGCCGCGGCGACCGTTGCCGCGCTCGGTACGTCCTTGTCAGCAGTCGCGGCCGCGGCCGAGGCTTTTGTTGGTTTGCCGCATCGTGTGAGTCCGATCGGCGAGATCGATGGGTCGACTTACTTCAACGACTCGAAGTCGACTACCCCGCACGCGACCGTCGCCGCTCTGCGCGGATTTGAGTCGGTCGTGCTCATCGCAGGCGGACGGAACAAGGGCGTAGATCTCACCGAACTTCTGGGCGGCGCAGATCATGTCCGCGCCGTCGTGGCGATTGGTGATGCGGCGGACGAAGTGGCCGCGGTATTTGATGATTCCCGCACCGTTGTGCGAGCCGCGAGCATGGACGAGGCCGTCGCGGCCGCCCGCACGCTCTCCGTGGGCGGGCATCCCGTACTTCTGAGCCCGGCGTGTGCATCATTTGACTGGTACCGCAACTATGGCGAACGCGGGAATGACTTCGTCAGGGCGGTCGAAGACGCAGGGGCATCACAGTGACGGCAACAGAGAATAGCGCACCGCGCCGGAAGCAGAGGGCGAAGTCGCTCGCCGGTCATCCATCGACGCGGGTCGAGCCCAATGGCCGAGGACCGCGACGTCCAGTGGGGCATCGGACCGGCCCGTTCCTGGTCCTGTTTCTCTCGGTCACCGCCCTAGTTCTTCTCGGCGTGGTCATGACGCTCTCGGCCTCCGCGGTTGTTTCGATCAACAACTCAGACTCCGCGTGGAGCCTGTTTCGTCGGCAACTCATCTGGACGGGCCTCGGCGCGTTCGTTCTGCTCGCCATGATGCGGGTCGATTATAGCCGGCTGCGTTTGCTCGCGGTGCCTGGGGTCATCGGGTCGATCGTTCTGCTCGTTGTTGTTCTCATTTCTGGGTTCGGCGTTGATATCTATGGCGCCACCCGCTGGATCCGGCTTGGCCCCTTCTCCTTTCAACCCTCCGAGGTCGCGAAGCTCGCCCTGGTGCTCTTTGCCGCCGACCTTTTGAGCCGCCCCAGCCGCGACATCAAGGACACTCGCGTCACCGTGCGCCCGGTGGTTGCCGTCACGATATTGCTGATCGGCCTGCTGATGATGCAGCCCCATCTCGGCAACGCCGTGGTCATGGCCGCCGCCGTCGGCACGATGCTGTTCATCGCCGGGGCGCCCCTGCTCCACCTCGGCGGACTCGCTCTTGGGGCGGGCTTGGGCACCGCTGTCGCAATCCTCGGAACCTGGTGGCGCCGCGAGCGCTTCCTCACGTTCCTCGACCCGTGGCGCGACGCTGAGGGGCTGGGCTACCAATCGCTTCAGTCCTTGCATGCGGTCACCGTCGGCGGTCTCACTGGGGTTGGCCTGGGCCAGAGCTTGGCCAAATGGGGCTTCTTGCCGTTCGCTCACTCGGACTTCATCTTCGCGATCATCGCCGAGGAGCTCGGGTTTATTGGCGCCATGATCGTGGTGCTGCTCTTCGTTGCCATCGGCTACGCCGGCGTGGTTACAGCGCTGCGAGCACCGGATCGATTCGGCCTCCTGCTCGCTCTTGGGATCACCACATGGATCGTCGCTCAGGCGTTTCTCAATATCGGATCGGTCACCAAGGTCGTGCCGGTTATTGGTGTCACGCTGCCGTTCCTTTCCTCCGGTGGCACCTCGCTCGTCGTCACCATGGCGGCCGTTGGAATCTTGCTCAACATTGCCCGCCAGGGCCGCTGACCGATGGGGGCAACGGTCTGGGCGGTCATCGCTGGCGGTGGCACCGCAGGCCACGTCTCGCCCGGTCTCGCGATCGCTGAAGAGATTGTTCGCCGCGGCACGCCGCGTGAAGCGGTGCAGTGGATTGGAAGCGCCCGCGGCCTCGAGGCCCGCCTTGTGCCGGAGGCGGGGTTTGTGTTGCTGGCTCTTCCTGGGCGGGGGATTCAGCGTCGACTCACCACCAAGAACCTCACTTCGATTTTCGGACTTCTCGTTGCAATCGGGCGGGCGACGATTTCGTTCGCACGCAACCGGCCGGCCGTTCTCGTGGCGCTCGGTGGTTACGCCTCTGTGCCCGGCGTTATCGCCGCCATTGTGTGGCGCATCCCGATCGTGCTCACCGAACAGAACGCGGTGCCCTCGGCCGCGAACCGTCTGGCCGCCCGTTTCGCTAAAGCGTCAGCGGTGCCTTTCCCCGATTCCGCTATGCCCAACGCCACCTGGACCGGAAACCCGGTTCGACCGGAGATCTGTGCGGTCGACCGGTCATCGCAGCGGGTCGACGCTCGAGCCCGGCTGGGTTTCGCCCCGGAGCGCACACTGCTTTTGGTGATGGGTGGTTCGCTCGGCGCTCGTCGGATCAATCATGCACTCTTCGACGCCCTTCCGGCCTGGACCGATCGGACCGATCTCGCGGTCCACCACATCGCGGGCGAACGCGATCACGACGAACTGGCCGGCCGCGTTCCTTTACCCCCGGATGCGGCTCTCGACTATCGGCTGGTCCGGTACGAGTCCGACATGGCGTCGGTCTACGCCGCCACCGACCTGGTGCTCTGCCGGGCCGGAGGAAATTCTGTGGCCGAGCTCGCGGTCGTGGGGTTGCCTTCGATTCTTGTTCCGCTTCCCGGCGCGCCGGGCGACCACCAGAGCGCCAACGGACGCACGCTGGCCGACGTCGGCGCCGCGGTCCTCGTCCGTGACGATGAACTCGATGGCGCTCGGTTGCGCCACGAGGTCGAGCGGTTACTCGACGAACCTGACCGTCGCATCCAGATGGCGGAAGCGGCGGCGCGGATGGGCCGTCCGGAAGCGCATGCGGCAATCGTCGACCTCGTCGAAACTCATGCCCGTCGGCCTCCGTCGACGGAATCCCTGACCTCTGGGAGTAACCCGTGATCCCTGATCTTTCGACCCCGCGACGTATTCATCTTGTCGGCGCCGGTGGAGCCGGGATGGGCGCAATCGCGTCGGTTCTCCATCGAATGGGTCATCGCATTACTGGTTCCGACCTCAAGGACGGCGCTGTGGCCGAGCGGCTTCGCGCCGATGGCATCAAGATCTCGATCGGGCACGATGCCGATAACCTGGGCGACTCCGAACTCGTCGCGATCTCTACCGCGATTCCGCCGCATAATCCCGAATTGCGGGCGGCGAACGAGCGGGGCATCGACGTGCTCCGTCGGGCCGATATCCTCCCGGCGATCGCGGCAGAGCGCCGCACGATCGCGGTGGCCGGCACTCACGGAAAGACCACAACGAGTTCGATGCTGTCACTCGTGCTGGTCGAGGCAGACCTTCGCCCGTCGTTTATCATCGGCGGCGACGTGAACGAGATTGGATCCGGCGCCGTCTGGGATGAAGGCGAGTGGTTCGTGATCGAAGCCGACGAATCTGATCGCACGTTCTTGTCGCTTGGCGCCGAGATCGCACTCGTTACGAACGTCGAACCGGACCACCTCGAGAGCTACAACAACGATCCCGCCGAACTCACGGCGGCGTTCGAGAAGTTCTCGTCGGAAGCCACCACCCGCGTCTACTGCGCTGACGACGCTGGCGCGGCTGCACTCGCGGCGAGAGTTCCTGGCGTTACCTACGGGACATCGGAGACGGCCGACTATCGAATGGTCGACATTGACCGCGGTCGCGCTTCGGTGGGTTTCACGCTGATGCATCACGGTGATGAACTCGGGCGAATCGAATTGCCGACCCCGGGCCTACACAACGCTCGTAACGCTGCTGCCGCGGTCGTGTGCGGGCTCTTGGTGGGCGCACCGATGGACTCAGCGGGCCGCGCGCTGGGCCGCTTTGGCGGGGTCGCTCGTCGGTTCGAGTTTCGGGGCGAGGCCAACGGTGTGGTGTTTGTCGATGACTACGCGCACCTCCCGACCGAAGTAATGGCCGCAGTCAGCGCCGCGCGCGACGGCGACTGGAATCGAGTCGTGTGTGTGTTTCAGCCGCACCGGTACAGCCGCACCGCTGCACTGTGGCAAGACTTCGCCGACTCCTTTGAGGATGCTGATCAGTTGGTGATCACCGATGTGTACGCGTCGGGGGAGACCCCTCGACCCGGCGTGAGCGGCAAGTTGCTGGTCGACGCGGTACTTGACGCTCACCCGCGGCGCAATGTCACCTACCTGCCTCGGCTCGACGATGTTGAGCAATGGCTGACGGCTCGACTCGTTCCCGGCGATCTCTGTCTCACGCTAGGAGCGGGGGATCTGACGACGATTCCCGACATGGTGCTCGAACGGCTTCGAGGGGCGGCGTGAGCGCCGTCAGTAACGCCAATGTGAAAGCGCTTATTGACGCGATACGGGCGACACCTCTGGCCGCCTCGCTGACGCTCCACGCCGCGCTGGGCGAGCTGACGAGCTATCGCGTCGGTGGCCCGGCCGCGGCGCTGCTGCGGCTGGAGTCGCCGGCGCACATCGATCTCCTGGCATCGTGCGTCGCGAACGCTGGGGTTCCCATTTTGAACCTTGGGCGAGGCAGTAACGTTCTTGTGAGCGACCGCGGATTCGACGGCCTCGTGGTGATGCTGGGTGACCAGTTCGCCGAGATCGAGGTAGCCGGCACCAGTGTCACCGTGGGCGCGGCGGCGAAGCTCCCGGTTGTCGCTCGTACCACCACCCAAGCAGGCCTCTCCGGATTCGCGTGGGCGGTCGGGGTACCCGGGTCAGTGGGCGGTGCGGTGCGAATGAACGCCGGTGGCCATGGGGCGGAGATGGCCGATGTGGTGACATCGGCGGAGGTGCTGGATCTCGACGCGGGGGAGCGGAAGTGGATTCCCGTCGCGGAGTTGAACTTCGGCTACCGCTACTCGGCGATCGCGGCCTCAGATCTCGTGCTCTCGGTGCGGCTCGAGCTGCAAGAGGGCGACCCGGTGCAGGGAAAGGCCGAGATGCTGGAAGTGGTGAAGTGGCGTCGCGAGCACCAACCCGGAGGCCAGAACGCGGGCTCGGTATTCACGAACCCGGCTGATGACTCAGCTGGCCGCCTTATCGATGCTGCTGGTCTAAAGGGATTTCGGATTGGTAGCGCCGAGGTGTCAGAGAAGCACGCAAACTTTATTCAGGCCGACGCTGGAGGCCGGGCCGCTGATGTACTTGGGGTCATGAACGAGATCGTCCGACGGGTGCACGACACCCATGGCGTGATTCTGCAGCGCGAGACCGTGCTCGTGGGATTCGAGCCCAGCGACGAGTTCGAACCGGGGGCATAACCCTGGCAATCGACCCTCGTATCCGGGCCCGTCGGGTCGCCGTCCGCCGACAGGAGGGACGCCGTCGCCTGCGCTTCCTTGTGACAGCGCTCGGACTCGTCGCGCTCGCCGTCGGGATGTGGGGGGTCACTCGGTCACCGTTGCTCGATCTTGACCATGTTCGGATTGTGGGCGTCAACGGCACCCAAGCACGCGAGGTACAGCGAGCCGTCGAACTCGAGACCGGCACGGCCATGTTCGAACTCGATTTGGGTGCAGCCGAAGAAGTGCTGAACTCGCTGCCGTGGGTCCGGACCGCACTCGTGGAACGCGACTGGCCGGGCACAGTGGTGCTTGCTGTGGAAGAGAGGGTCGCCGTTGCCCAGATTGGGCTCGGCCACGAGCGGACGATGGTCGATGTCGACGGGGTCGTCTTCGCTAATGCGTCGCGCCCCAACCCGGCGCTGGCATGGATCGCGACTGAAACAACTGCCGAACTCGGCACGATCGACTCGATCGCTCTCGTTGGACTGTCCGTCACGCTCGCACTGACCGACGACCTCCTTCCCTGGATCGGATCGGTGATCGTGCTTCCGGAGGCCGACAGCGCGGGACGACCGCTTTTGGAGATCGAACTCATCGGCGGGGTGGTCGTCGAGTTGGGGACTGCAGAGCTGATTGACGATCAGGTACAGGCCCTACGCTCGATTCTGAACAGCACCGAACTCGCCTGTTTGACCGAACTCGACCTCGTTGTTCCGGACCTCAACACCTTCCTTCGAGACTTCGAGTGTCAGGGAATCGCTGATGCGCTGCCTGAATAGTTGGCGCTTCGATGCGCAGTGTCCGCCAATCGTGTCCATTGCTCGTATACCGTCGACCGTTGATTCGCATGTGCACTGTGCGGCGGTCGAACCCCCGCCCACTCTCTCTCAACGAGGATTCGCTTTCGATGTCTGATCCGCAGAATTACCTGGCCATTATCAAGGTCATCGGCGTCGGTGGCGGCGGTGTTAACGCCGTGAACCGTATGATTGATGCTGGGCTGAAAGGTGTCGAGTTCATCGCCGCCAACACCGACGCACAGGCGCTCCTGATGAGCGATGCCGACGAGAAGCTCGACATTGGTCGAGACCTCACGCGCGGTCTTGGCGCCGGCAGCGACCCGGAGGTCGGTCGCCAGGCCGCCGAAGAACACATCGACGAGATCCGCGAAGCAATCCGCGGCGCCGACATGGTGTTCATCACAGCGGGCAAGGGTGGTGGCACCGGTACCGGCGCCGCGCCAGTCATCGCCGAGATCGCCAAGTCTGAGGGAGCGCTCACCATCGGTGTCGTCACCCGACCCTTCGCCTTCGAAGGACGTCGCCGTTCGGTGCAAGCCGAGCAGGGCATCCAGAAGCTGAAGGAGAAGGTCGACACACTGATCGTCATTCCGAACGATCGATTGCTGACTGTGGCCGACAACAACACGTCGGTGCTCAACGCTTTCAAGATGGCCGACGAAGTGCTGATGCAGGGTGTGCAGGGAATCACGACCATGATCACCACGCCGGGCCTGATCAACACAGACTTCGCCGATGTGCGGACCGTGATGACCGACGCGGGCAGCGCACTGATGGGCATCGGCACAGGCACCGGTGAAGGCCGTTCGATCGCCGCGGCCCGTGCGGCGATTTCAAGCCCGCTCCTTGAAGCCTCGATCGAGAACGCTCGGGGGATTCTGCTCAACATCAGCGGTGGCCCCGACCTTGGTTTGCTCGAAGTCAACGAAGCCGCCGAGATCATCCACGCCGTCGCTCACCAAGATGCCAACATCATTTTCGGTGCCGTGATCGACGACGAGATGGGCGACGATGTGCGCGTCACCGTCATTGCTGCCGGTTTCGATCGTTGGGACGACGGCCCCCGCACGGCCTCTCCCACGTCGTACGTCTCTGGCGCGGGCGAACCCACCGGTGAGGTGCCGATCGCCGATGTCTTTGCTGATGGCGACGACGATCTCGACCTTGGTGACGACGACTTCGACGTCCCGTCCTTCCTGAAGTAGTCGTGATTGAGCAGCTGCTCCCTGCGGGGCCGCTGTTTCGCGTCCACGTGCGCTGCAGCGAGCGCTCCGATGGAAACTTTCATGTCGACGCACCGGCCGCCGAACTGTCGGCCCGCCGCACGACACTCGCGCCCGGTGCGTGGACCTGGTTGCGTCAGGTCCACGGCGCCACCGTGGTTGCGGTGGAGTATCCAGGCGACGGAGCGGGCCGTGACGGCGATGGCTCTGTCACGGACATTCCGGGTGCGGTTCTCGCCGCCCAGACTGCCGACTGCGCACCGGTCGTACTCGTCGGCGACGGGATCCTCTCCGTCGTCCATGCCGGGTGGCGCGGCATCGTCGAAGGTGTGCTTCCGGCTGCCGTGCAGGCGGTGCAAGACCGTTCGGCAGGGCCCGTTCGTGCGCTGCTCGGCCCGGTGATTCGATCTGCGTCCTACGCCTTTGGCGAGCGAGATCTCGCTGAGGTGCAAGCGGTAGCTGGCCCTGGCGTGCGTGGTATCACTCGCGACGGTGAACCCGCACTCGACATGGCCGCGGCAGTGAAGTTGGTTCTCGCGGATGCGGGTGTGGTTGATTTGATGGATCTCGGCCTCGACACCGCTGATACCGCGTTCTATTCGCACCGCACCCGGCGTGATCCCGAGCGCCAAGTCACCGTGGCCTGGCTAGAGCGGATCGATGATTGATCCGACGGCGGTCGCCGAACGACTCGTCGTCGTGCAAGCGACGCTGTCGGCCGCGGCTGCGGCCGCCGGACACGAACCGCCGCGCATCCTCGCGGTCACGAAAGCCTTTGGTCGCGACGCCGTCGATGCCGCGGTGTCCGCTGGTCTCACCGACGTAGGGGAGAGCTACGCCCAGGAGTGCATCGAGAAGTTTGTAGGCGACGAGACGACACCGGCGGTCCACTTCATCGGGGGCCTGCAGCGCAACAAAATCCGAAAGCTCGCGGCAATCGTCGATGTCTGGCAGAGCGTCGATCGGCTCGAGGTAGCCGCCGAGATCGCGAAGCGAGCCCCCGGCGCTTCGATCATGGTGCAGGTCGATCTCTCTAATGAACCGACCAAAGGTGGCTGCGCCCCAGCGGCGGCGCCGGATCTTGTTCTCCAGGCACAGGACCTTGGCCTCGAGGTGGTCGGGCTAATGGGGATCGCACCACTCGACGTCCCCGAAGCCGCCCGACCAGGCTTTTCGCGCCTGCGGAGCCTGGTCGACACCCTCGGTCTCACCGAATGTTCAATGGGGATGAGCAGCGACCTAGAGATCGCCGTGGAGGAGGGGTCCACCATGGTTCGAGTCGGCACCGGCCTGTTTGGCCCGCGACCACTTCGCGCGAAACCCAGACCCACTTCCTGATCAGGTCCACACCTACGTTGTGACCTGGGGGGATGCCCGTAGTGTGGCCCCGAACCGGACTATCCTCTGTGTGGGCAGGAGTAGGAACATGTTGAAAAAAGCGCTGATCTATCTCGGGCTCGGACCCGACGAGGAATACGAGCAATACGACGACTTCGCGCCCGTGGGTGGCGGTGAGGCCAACGACGCTCGTCCGGTTGTGCGCTCGGTGGTAGAACCGCCGCCGCGTCCACCGAGTTCCACCGTTCGGCCGATTCCCGTGACGCAGTCAAATGTGCGGGTCGTGCCTATCGAAGAGCCGGCCGAGTCGCCTCGCCCGGTATCACACACCGGCTCCGCTCGGCCCAGCGAAACGCTGTCGGCGATTCGCATCGTCGAGAGCTCTCCAACCAAACCGCACGCGGTCACGCCCACGTCGTTCAACGAGGCGCAATCAATTGGCGATCGTTTCAAGGTCGGCCAACCGGTCATCGTGAACCTGCAGGGTGTCGAACGCGACCTTCGTCGGCGTCTCGTCGACTTCGCCAGCGGGCTCTGTTATGCGCTGGGCGGCAAGATGGATCGTGTCGCCGATCAGGTGTATCTGCTCATTCCGGCCGACGTGGAGGTCTCGCCTGACGAGACCCGTCGAGCCCTCGACTAGGGCCTATCGATGAACCCCATCAGCGTGTTGTGCACGCTCATCACGCTGTACCTCATCTGCATCTTCCTGCGGATCGTTCTCACCTGGTTCCCGCTCGACCCCGACGGCGGCATGGCCACTGTGGCGGGACTGTTGTACGTCATTACCGATCCAATTCTTGGCCCGCTTCGACGAGCTCTCCCGGCGGTCCGGCTCGGAAACCTTGCCCTCGACCTCTCGCCGATCATCGTGATCATCGGGTTGGGGATTTTGCAGGGCGTCATCGGCTGTTAACCCTCCGACGCTCCCTGATTTGACCGCCGCGGCGGTCTACGATCGGCACATGGATGAAGTCTCACCCTTGTTCCAGGAGATCGAGTTCCAGGAGCGCTTTCGTGGCTACGACCCCGACGAGGTTGACGCCTACGTCGATCGAGTCGCTCGGGCGGCGGCGGTGCTGAGAGGTCGGGTGGCGGAGCTACACGAACGCGTCGAGGCGGCCGAGTCTCGCCGCGCCGCACCCGGCGGAGTGAGCGAGGCGGAGGAGACCCTCACCCGCACGCTCGTGCTCGCCCAACGCACGGCGGATGCGGCGATCGCTGAGGCCTGCGTCGAAGCCGAGCGGGTGACCACCGACGCGGCTATAGACGCGCAGGCAATACTCTCCGCCGCCGAATCTGAAGCACAGGTCACCTTGCGCGAAGCACAGGCCGAGGCATCATCGGCGCTGCGAGCAGCCGAGGATCGGGCCAACTTGGTGATGGCCGAAGCGGAAACGGATCGCCGGTCCATGGTCGCGAATGCTGAAGCCGTGGCCGCTGGCGCCGCGCTCGCGGAGCGAGAGCGACTCGCCTCAGAGGTGTCGGAGCTGCAGGACTATCGAGCGTTTCTCGCGGAGGACATCGAAATTCTCGAGCGCCACCTCACTGAAGAACGCCATCAGCTCACGGCCTCTTTGTCGGTGCTCACCGATTTGCTGGAGTCGCCAGATGCCTTCCGAGCTAGTCGGCTCCCGGAGCTGAGCGATGTTGAGATGCCCGAAGAGACGCTTGAGGTCGTGGAGACCGCCATTGCGGAGCCCGAACCAGTCTTCGAACCGGAGCCAGTCTTCGTTCCGATCCCTGAGGTGGCGATGATCGACCTCGGCGAGCCCGCCGCGACATTCGATGATTCGCCGTTGGCGCCGACTGCCGACTTCGATCTCGCACCGCCAGCAGAATCGGTGCTGATTGATCTTGTCGAGGAAGCCGCTCCGGTAGAGCCAAGTGTCACCTTCGACCTCGACGAGGCCATCGCTGCGGATTCCATGGCTGAGGACGAGGTTTCCTACACCGCGTTTACCGATGTTGTGACCGAGGCCCCGTCGCGTTTGGTCACCGCCGCCGACCTTGAAACCGACACGCTCACCGAGGCCGAGATCTTGGTTGAGGCGATAATGCTTGATGATGGTGGACCCGCCACTGCGCAGATTCCGGCCGTCGAGGCGGCGTCGCTGTTCTCCGAGCCGGCTTCGTCGGCCGAGTTCGACGACGACCCGTTCCTCACCCAGCTACTCGATGCGGTGGACGGCGAAGTGTTGTTTGCCGCTGAAGCGGAGGACGAGGCACTCACCGCCTTCTTCGATCAAGAAGACGATGACGGCGGCCGTTCGTGGTTTGGGCGCCGTCGCTAAATCGCTGGCGGTCGTTGCGGTGACCATCCGCCCGTTTCGTCAGTTCTCACCGTAAACTCTGCGCTTCGAACCGGGGCGACGCCCCCGTTTCGTGTGGCAAGGAGTCCGCACAATGGCGACGGCGAAGAAATCAGCCAAGAAATCAACGAAGACGCCCGCAGTTAAGAAGGCCGCGCCCGCGGCTAAGAAGGCCGCAAAAGCGCCGCTCAAAGCCGCGAAGACCGCAAAATCGCCGGCCAAGAAGGCGGCTCCGGCCAAGAAGGCGGCTCCGGCCAAGAAGGCGGCTCCGGCCAAGAAGGCGGCTCCGGCCAAGAAGGCGGCTCCGGCCAAGAAGGCGGCTCCGGCTAAGACCGTGAAATCGCCGGCCAAGAAGGCCGTAAAGAAAGCAGTCAAGTCGCCGTTTGGCGCGAAGTTTGTCGGCGATATGAAGGACCGCCTCATTGTTGAGCGGGCCAAATACCTTCACTCGGCGGAGGAGTACCAGCTCGAGGCCCAGGCCCTGATCGAAGCCCGCGAGCCGGGCGATGTGCAGTTCGACGAAGAGTCCGGCGAGGGCGACACCGTTGCGGTCGAACGTGAGCGCGGTCTCGCGCTGTCGGCTCAGGCCCGTGCGGCTGTCGACCAGATCGATGGCGCGCTCGAACGTATCGCGGCCGGTACTTATGGCGTCTGCGTCTCATCAGGCCTCGGGATTCCCCAAGATCGCCTCCGGGCGATCCCGTGGGCTTCCCAGCGAGTCGAATACAAGGTCGGCGGCCTTGGCCGACTCTGACCTCTTGATGCTCGGTCTTCTTCCGAGTCGACGAGACAGAGCTGTATGAGCCGCACGTTTTCTGAAGAGATCCCTGCTGCACTAGCGGGTGAGCGCGTGGACCGTGTTGTCGCCACTCTCGCGGACCTGAGCCGGTCGGCGGTCGCCACGATGATCAGTGAGCGCGCGGTGCGTCTCAATGGCATTCCGGTGCGCACCGCATCTACTCGCGTCGATGAGGGTGACAGGCTAGAGGCGAAGCTTCCCGAGGAAGTCGACCCGCGCCCACTACCCGATCCGTCGATCGAGATTGTGATACGACATGAGGACGAGCACGTGCTTGTCATCGAGAAACCGGCGGGCCTCGTGGTCCACCCGGGCGCAGGCAACAGCGAAGGTACGCTTGTCAACGGACTCGTGCATCAGTACCCCGAGATTGCGGAGGTCGGCGAATTGCACCGGCCCGGAATCGTGCACCGCCTCGATCGCGGTACGTCGGGTTTGTTGGTAATTGCTCGGACCGACGTTGCCTACGTCGAACTCGTACGTCAGATGTCTGCTCACGAGCCGGAACGGATCTACACCGCGCTGAGCTGGGGCCATCCAGATAGTGAGGCCGGTACGATCGACGCGCCGATTGGCCGCTCACCTCGTCATCCAACTCGTATGGACGTCAGCCAGCAGGGGCGGCGAGCGGTCACGCACTATCGTGTGCTCGATCGTTTCGTGAGTCCAAAGGAAACAGTCCTGCTCCGGTGCCAGCTAGAGACGGGTCGGACCCACCAGATCCGCGTTCATCTCCGTGCGATTGGTCACCCGGTAGTTGGTGATCGCGATTACAACGGCGGGCGACCGGGTCTCGATCCGGGGCGACCGTTCCTTCACGCCGGAGAGTTACGTTTCGCACACCCGGTCAGTGGGGAATCGATCGGTATCACCGCGCCGCTTCCCGCCGACCTCGTGGCATGTCTCGCTGAGTGCGAGTAGCGCTCAGGTCTCTTCGAGCGCGGGCCACGGACTGCGGCCGCCAGCCATCTCCGCGATATCGGCGAGCGTGAACGAGTCGAGAAATGTTCGCATGTGGGTGCCCGCGGCGCCCCAGATGCTCAGCAGAACACATTGGCCTTCGTGGTCGCACGCCCCGTCGGTGTGGGGTTCGCCAAAATCGCCAGCAGTGATTGGACCATCGACGGCCCGCACGATTTCCGAGAGCCGGATTGTGGCGGGTTCTCGCGCCAGGACATAGCCGCCGCCGACGCCCCGCTTGGAGCGCACCAGCCCGGCACCCTTAAGCGCGAGCAAAATCTGCTCGAGATAGGGTTGCGGGAGTCCGGTTCGCTCCGCGATCTCGCGGACCGACGTGGGTGCGGCTTCGGGGTGGAGCGAGAGCGACAACAACGCCCGGGCCGCATAGTCACCTCTAGTTGAGACACGCATCGAGGAGAGCCTAGATCGTCCGTCGCAGATTCGACGGACGCTGGGGTCGCGGATCGCTCGCGAATCGGCGAGACTGCCTTTATGTGGATGGCCCGTGACTAATCAACCCCTGCTCCCGGCATATGGCGCCGGCTGCGTGACCGAACTCATTCCCGCGCTACTGGGCGACCTCCCGGCCGAGGCAGCGGTTGGTGGAATGATCGGGCCAGAAGTGCTCGACGCTCCGGCGGTTGTGGTCCTCGTTTTGGATGGCCTCGGATGGAACCAGCTCGATGCGCGACGATCGGTGGCCCCAACGCTCGTGTCGATGGCGGGCGGGCCCGTCACCACGGTTGCGCCGTCCACGACTGCCACCGCGTTGACCTCGATCTCGACCGGGGCCACCCCGGGCGAACACGGCGTCATCGGCTATCGCATTGACGTCGAAGGGGAGGTGCTCAACGCGCTGCGCTGGACCACCGGCCGCGGCGATGCCCGCCAGCGAATCATTCCGGGCGACTTCCAACCTGAGCTGGCGTTTCTCGGCCAGCGGCCAGTGGTCATCACGGCGGCCGGTTTCGAAGGTACCGGCTTCACGATGGCTCATCTCGCCGACGTTCGACATCAGGGGTGGCACACGTTGCCTGGAATCGCGGTGAATATTCGCCAGGCCGTCGCCTCTGGCGAACCGTTTGTCTACGCGTATTATGACGGCATCGACAAGACCGCTCACGTCCACGGGTTCGCCGAGCACTACGATGCCGAGCTCGCCGCGTGCGACCGGCTCGTGTCGGATTTGATGATGGCGCTTCCCCGGGGCACGGCCATTGTCGTGACGGCCGACCACGGTCTTGTTGACTGTCTTGGTCACGGCGTTGCCCTCGACCCGTCGCTACAGCGCCATATCGACCGCCAGTCAGGTGAGGCGCGTTTCCGGTGGCTGCATGCCGAACCCGGCCACCAGCGCGATCTCGCCGACGAGGTGCGAAGTGCCCACGGCGACACTGCATGGGTGAAGACCGTCGAAGAGATCATCGACGAGCAATGGTTTGGGCCCACCGTCACTGCGGCGGCGCGTGCTCGTCTCGGCGACGTGGCTGTTGTCGCGAAGGAGCAGTTCTATTTCTTCGACCCCGCCGATGCCCCGCGCGTCGAACTGGTCGGGCGACATGGTTCACTCACCCCCGACGAAATGCTCGTCCCGATGTTGAGCTTCGCAAGTTGAGGAGTCCCCTGAATGTCTGAGCCAGCAAGCTATAAGCCAGCAAGCTCTGAGCCCGAGCTGCTCGAGCGGCCTGAAGTGCTTGCCCCCGCGGGCGAGGCCGACACCGACACCGACGTCGATGTCGCGGAGGTCGATGAGACGATCGATCACCCCGCCAAGGTGATGCGGATCGGCACGATGATGAAGCAGCTCCTTGAAGAGGTTCGCACTGCGACCCTCGACGAGGCCAGCCGAGATCGGCTTCGAGAGATCTACGAGACGTCCATCACCGAAGTGGGGTCGGCGCTTTCCCCCGACCTGCAGGACGAACTCGGCCGCCTTGCGCATCCCTTCGCCGATGGTGCGACGCCGTCGGGCCCGGAACTGCAGATCGCGCAAGCGCAGCTTGTGGGGTGGCTCGAAGGGCTGGTGCAGGGGATGCAGGCCATGCTGTTCGCCCAGCAGATGACCGCTCATCAGCAGCTACAGACCATGCGTGGACAGCTCGGTCCCGGCGGAGCAAACGAGCCGCCACTAACCGATGACGGACGGCCCGGCACCTACCTTTAGGCGGAGGTCCGAAAGAGGGGCTGGCGCGCTTCGCCGAGCGGCGGGTATGGTCGAATCACAGTTGTGTGATTTGTCCACACAGCGTCCACAGGCCGGTCCACAAGCGCGAAAATACGGGGGAGTCCGTGGGAGATTCGTTCACCCATCTCCACGTCCATACCGAGTACTCGATGCTCGACGGGGCGTCGCGCCTCGATGACGTGATTCATGCGGCGGCCGTGGATGGCCAGCCCGCGCTCGGGATCACCGACCACGGCAATATGTACGGCGTTCTCGACTTCTACCGAGGCTGTCGCGATCAGAGCATTAAGCCGATTATTGGCACGGAGATGTATCTCGCCCACGAGACGAAAGAGGAGCGTCCGAACCGTCGAGGGAAGGCCGACGACTCGGGCGGTGATACCGGCGGCGGTAAGAAGCTCTATTACCACGCCATTCTTTTGGCCGAGACAAATGTCGGCTACAAGAACCTCATCCAGCTTTCGTCGAAGGCATACCTTGAGGGGTTCCACTACAAGCCCCGTGCCGACTGGGAAATGCTCGACAAATACCACGAAGGTTTGATTATCACTTCGGGCTGCCTCGGTGGTCATGTTCTGCAGAGTTTGATGCAGGGCCAGGAACAGGTTGCCCTCGAGCAGGCGGCGCGCTTTCAGGACATTTTTGGTCGTGACAATTTCTTCATTGAGATCCAAGACCACGGGATTCCCGAGCAACGCCAAACCAACCCGATGCTGCTCGACATCGCGAAGAAGATTCAGGCGCCGGTCCTCGCGACCAACGACAGTCACTACACCCATCAGCACGACGCCGAGGCCCACGATGCGCTGCTCTGTGTGCAGACCGGTTCGTTGCTCAGTGATACTGATCGTTTCAAGTTCCATGGCGATCAGCACTATTTGAAGACCGCGGGCGAGATGCGGCGCCTCTTCGCCGAAGTGCCGTCGGCCTGTGACAACTCGTTGTGGATTACTGAACGGGCCGATGTCACGATCGAGTTTGGCCAGCCGCAGTTGCCGGAGTTCCCGCTGCCGGAGGGATTCGCTACCGACACCGAATATCTGCGCCACCTCACCTACGAGGGCGCCAAGAAGCGGTGGGGCGACCACCTCAACACCGATGTCACCGAGCGGCTCGACTATGAGCTGAGCGTCATCGACAACATGGGGTTCTCCGCGTACTTCCTGATCACCTGGGATCTCATCAAGTTTGCGCGCGACCGCGACATTCGGGTCGGTCCTGGTCGTGGTTCTGCCGCGGGCTGCGCAGTGGCTTACACCCTTTGGATCACCGACCTCGATCCGATCAAGTACGACCTGCTGTTCGAGCGCTTCCTGAATCCGTCTCGAGTGTCGATGCCCGATATCGATATGGACTTCGACACCCGCTATCGAGACAACATGATCCGTTATGCGGCGGAGAAGTACGGGCGAGACAACGTCGCTCAGATTGTCACGTTCAGCCAGATCAAGGCCCGTGCGGCCGTGCGCGACGCCGCCCGTGTTCTCGGCTACCCCTATGCCGTTGGCGACAAGGTGGCGAAGGCAATGCCGCCGCTCATCATGGGCCGCGACACGCCGCTCAAATACTGCTTCGAAGAACATCCGAAGTACATCGACGGTTACAAGGCGGCCGGCGAGCTGCGCGACATGGTGAGTAGCGATGCCGACATCAACCGTGTTGTGGAGGTTGCAAAGGGTCTCGAAGGTCTCCGTCGCCAAGACGGTATTCACGCCGCGGCCGTGGTGATTACCAACGAGCCGCTCACCGAGTATCTGCCGATCCAGCGCAAGCCGGAAGCGGGCAAGAGCATCGAGGAAGCGCCGGTCGTCACCCAGTACGAGATGCACGGGGTCGAGGACCTCGGCCTCTTGAAGATGGACTTCCTAGGCCTTCGCAACCTCGATGTCATCTCCGACTGCTTGACGTTGGTCAAAGAGACGCAAGACATTGTCGTCGACATCGACAATGTTCATCTCGACGACGTGCCCACCTACGAGCTCTTGCGTAGGGGCGACACGATCGGGGTGTTCCAACTCGAGTCCAGCCCGATGCGGGCGCTGATTCGTTCGCTTGCGCCCGACTCGTTCCAAGATGTTGCTGCGCTTGTCGCCCTCTATCGGCCGGGCCCGATGGCGGCCAACATGCACAACGATTACGCCGATCGGAAAAACGGTCGAAAGCCGGTCGAGTACATCCATCCGGACGCAGAGGAACTCCTCGGCGACACCTACGGCTTGATGATTTATCAAGAGAGCGTCATGCGAATGGCGCAGAAGTTCGCGGGTTATTCGCTCGCCGAAGCGGATTCCTTGCGCAAGGCAATGGGTAAGAAGATCCGCGAGGCGATGGAGATGGAGCGCCAGAAGTTCACCGACGGCGTGGTGGCCAACGGCTACGAGAACGCACTCGCCGTTGAGATGTTCGACATCATCGCCCAATTCGCGGATTACGCCTTCAACAAGTCGCACTCCTACGGCTACGGCTACGTGGCGTATCAAATCGCTTTCCTGAAGGCGAACTATCCGGTCGAGTACCTATCGGCCTTGCTCACGAGCGTGAAGACCAAGCTCGAGTCCGCCGCCGTCTACCTCAACGAATGCCGGATCATGGGCATTGAGGTCGAGGTTCCCGACATCAATCGATCGGAATCCGACTTCACGCCGGTACCGAACCTGAACCCACAACCGGACGAGAACGGGAAAACGAACGAGTCGCCGGGAAATATTGTCTTTGGCCTTTCGGCGATTCGTAATGTCGGCGTGGGTTTCGTCGAGAAGGTGCTGGCTGAGCGCGATGCGAACGGTCCGTTCGAGTCGTTCGTCGACTTTGTCGAACGAGTCGAACTCGAAGCGCTCAACAAGCGAACCATCGAGTCGCTTATCAAGGGTGGAGCGTTCGACTCGCTCGGGCATCCGCGCAAGGGACTCCTCCAGGTTCACGAGCAGATCATCGACCTCACCGTTCAGCGCCGCAAGGAGCACGACATGGGGGTCATGTCGCTGTTCGGCGAGCTCGACGATGGTCCCACCTTCGACGAGCGACCGGCCGTGCTCGACATCGAGTTCGAGAAGATGCCGAAGCTCGCTCACGAGAAGGAGATGCTCGGCCTCTACATCTCAGACCACCCGCTGCTCGGCTTCCAACACCAGGTCAGACGTAAGGCCGACTGCTCAGTTGGTGAACTCGCCGACGCGGAAGACGGTTCGATCATGAAGGTCGGCGGTGTCATCACTAACCTCCAACGGAAGTGGACCCGAAAGGGCGACCTCATGGCGGTTTTTGACCTCGAAGACCTTGAGGGGTCCGTCGAGGTCATGGTGTTTCCCCGCACGATGCAGGAGCATGGTCCGAAGCTCGTCGACGACACGATCGTCTTGGTGCGAGGCCGCACCGAAAACGGCGACGACCTACCGAAGCTCTTCGCCCAAGACATCGAGGTGGTCGAGGACCTCAGCGACAACCAGCCGGTGCGCGTGAAGCTCGATTCAATTTCCGAAGACGAGTCGAAGATCAGCGAGCTGAAGTCGATCCTTTCCGCTCACCCCGGAGACTCACCCGTCGAGCTGCATCTGAGCGACCGTCGAGTGATCCGATTACCCGACGATTTCGCGGTCAACAACGCAAATGGAGTGGTCGCGGAGCTCCGCGTGCTTCTTGGCCCCGACTCGATTGTTGTCTGATCCCGCGCCCTCACTGGGTTTCACCCTCTGACGCGCAGGTTCACGGCTGGTGAGGTTGCGAATCCGGCTTCAACCCTGAAAACTGTGTGAGTCCGATCGAGCGATCGGACGCAGATTTAGTGGGGGCCGGCAGCCAATGGCGATCGAAGTCGAAACAAAAGACTGCACGGCGGTCAGCGATGCCGAGATGGCAGAGATGGCTGATCTTTGCGCAGAGTCAACCAACGCCTTCGAGGTGGGGATGCTCTCCAAGCAGTGTGAGGCGTGGGTCCTCGTGACCATCGCCAGTGAAGCTGGAAAGATCCGTGGCTTCTCGTTCTGCACGCTCGAGCGCATTGGCGGCACGCCGAGCCTCTTGATCGGTGCGGGTCACGTCTGTCACAACACCAAACGCGACACCGTGCTGCGCGCCATCATGACCGACCAGCTGCGTCGGTCCGTGCTGGCGTTCCCTGACGAAGATGTTCTCGTCGGCTCCCAGATGAACGATCCGGGTGCATTCGAGGCCTACAAGTCGCTCGATGACATCGTTCCCCGACCCGACCACAAGGCGTCGGGCGAAGAACGCGCGTGGGGTCGTCGCTTGGTCAAGCGCTTCGGCATCGACGCCACTACCTACGAAGACCGTGCCTTCATCGTCCGCGGCGATGGCACCCAGCCGGTCGTGCTCGATCACTCAAGCGCGAAGCCCGAGAAGATCTCGGCCGAGGTCACTGCCCAGTTCGCCGATCTCGATCTCGCCGCCGGCGACACCCTGATCGCGTTTGGTTGGGCAATGGCCGAGGACCTCGAGAAGCTCCTCTGAGCAGTCCCTCGTTTGAGGAGGTCGTTCGCCGTCGGCGGATGACCCGAGCCTTTCTCGACACACCGATTGATCCCGCCGCGCTCGACCACATGCTCGATCGCGCTCGTCGTGCCCCGTCGGCGGGGAACACTGGCGCAATCGAATTTCTGGTTCTCGAAGGACCAACGCAGACGGCCACCTACTGGGACACCACGTTGCCGGCCGAGAAGCGGCCGAACTTTCCGTGGCCGCATCTACTCGATGCAGCGGTTCTCATTATCCCCTGGGTGAACCCAGCGGCCTACGCCGAGCGTTACCGCGAGAAGGACAAGGCCCACACCGGCCTGGGTGCGGGCATCGAGGCCTGGCCCGTTCCGTACTGGTTCGTCGACGGCGGCGCGGTCGTGATGAGTCTTCTCCTGGGCGCGGAAGCGGCCGGGCTCGGTGCGCTGCTATTCGGCGTCTTCGAGCATGAAGACGCCGTGCGGGAGCGTTTTGGTGTGCCGGCCGGCCGTCGAGCCGTTGGCGCCATCGCGATTGGTGAGGCGGCGCCCGATCGACCATCGGCCTCGGCGGGCCGTTCTCGGCCACCGCTGTCGGAGGTTTTGCATCGCGGCCGCTGGTAGCTGGCTGCGCTCGTTTGGTGTGATGCGGATCGGTGCCGTTACCCTCCATCACGTTCTACTCGATCCAACCCGGAGGCATCGATGGCCGCCAAGAAGGCCGCAGCGCAAAAGCGCAGCACGAAGAAGACATCCAAGAAGGCCGCCAAGCCGGCCGCCCGTAAGAAGGCCGCACCCCAGGTGCCGCTTGTCGACTACCTCCGGCTGGGCACCCGCCCCTACCTGTCGGCGAACGAGTGCACGAAGTGTGGTGCTCGGTTCTTTGATCGTCGCAACGCCTGTGCCAACTGCGGCAAGCGCGAGTTCAAGAAGGCTCGTGTCAAGAACGGTGCCCGTCTCAAGGCGTTCACGATTGTGCATCGTGCGGCGCCGGGTATCCCGGCGCCTTACGTCTCGGCAATTGTGGAGACCGACGATGGCACCACCGTGCGGTCCAACGTGGTGAACTGTGAACCCACGCCCGAGACCGTCAACCTGGGCATGAAGTTGAAGCTCACGACTTATCCGATCGGCAAGGACGACGAGGGCACTGAAGCCATCGCGTTCGGCTACGAACCCGTCTGATGGCGCAGAAAGGCACCTGACTATGGCTACCAAGAAGGCTCCAGCGAAGAAGTCCCCCGCCAAGAAGAAGACGGCGGCATCGAAGATTGAAGACGACAGCGTTTGGCTGATCGGCACCGACATGACGGCGTTTGGGCGCTACCCCGACAAGGACTCCGTCGACCTGGCGTCGTCCGTGTCGCTCAATGCACTCGACGACGGCAATGTCACCATCCACGACATGGACGTACTCGCGGCCGGCAGCCTGTTCCAGGCGGCCACCGGCATGGGCCAGCGCATCCAGAAGCAGATCGGCCAGACCGGCATTCCGGTTTTCAATGTCACCAACGCCTGCGCCACTGGCGCTACGGCGTTGCGCACCGTCTACCTCTCGATCAAGGCGGGTGAGGCCGATATAGGTCTCGCCGTCGGCGTCGAGCAGATGGGCAAGATGGGCATGCTCACCGGTGGCACCAAGAAGGAAAAATCCGTCTACGAACCCGACGGTCGCTTTGGTGCCGTTACTGGTGTCGACGGCTACATCGGTACCGAAGGAATGCCGGGCGTGTTCGCTCAGGCCGGTATGGAGTACGCCAACGAGCACGCCGGTGTTGGCTTTGAACAGTTCGCCAAGGTGGCCTACAAGAACCACCTTCACTCCACGCTGAACCCCCTTGCGCAGTACCGCAAGGAGTTCTCGATGGAGGAAATCATGGGCGCACCCCAGATGAGCTATCCAAACACGCTCCTCATGTGCTGCCCCACGGGCGACGGTGCCGCGGCCGCGGTGCTCGTATCTGGTTCACGGCTGAAGAGCATGTCGAAGAAGGTGCAGAAGCGAGCCGTAAAGATCTCCGCTTCGATCCTGACGTCGGATCCGTACACCGAGTCCGCTCAGGTGCAGCCCGACGTCAACACGCTTACCCGCAACGCGGCGAATCAGGCGTACGAGAAGTCGGGTGTCGATCCCAAGGATCTCGACCTCGTCGAACTCCACGACTGCTTCGCGACCGCAGAGCTCATCCACTACGACAACCTTGGACTCTGCGAGCGGGGTGGTGCGGGAGATTTCATCGACTCCGGCGCACCGTTCCGCGATGGTTCCACCCCGGTCAACGTGTCGGGCGGCTTGATCTCAAAGGGCCACCCGATCGGCGCGACTGGTGTTGCCAACGTGTTCGAGGTTGCCACTCACCTGCGTGGCGAGGCTGGCGATCGTCAGATTAAGGGCGCCAAGGTTGGTCTTGCTCATGTGATCGGGCTGGGCTCGGCCTGTGGCATCCATGTGATGGAGAAGTCGGGCCTCTAAGCCTCACTTCGTGAATTCGCACAAACGGGCACGGTCACAGTCCACGCCGGAGTGGGATCGTGCCCGTCGCGCGTACCAGCGGCTGATTGATGGTCATGACCCGGCGGCCGCGTTGGTCGAAGCCGGTGATACGCAGGACCTTCGCCCGTCAGTGATCGCCCCATCCGCCGAAGTTGCACCCACGCTGGTTGCGGGGCCCCGAGATCTTCAGGAACTTCGCGCGGTTGTCGAACGGTCGCTCGGCGTCGGAACGTGGCCGGCGGCGGCACTGATCCCGGGCGCGGAGGTTGTTTCGACCGAGATCTCGATCGAACACCCGACCGCACTTTTGGGTCTGCTCCTCGCGATGGAGGGTCTGATCGAAGACCGGAGTCCGTGGCGAAACTGGCGCAGCTTTGTTGACACGTTGGCGGCGGCTGTCGACGAAATCGAATCGGTCACTGTCGAAACACAAATTCTTCGACCGTAGGGCACGATTTACACAGGGGCCGATGAGCGCGTGGGCCGCAGCGAGCGTCTAGGTTCGCCGGAGTGACGCTACGGATCGACGTGACCGCCACCGACGATCCTGAAGGAGCCCGGATAGTCGGTTCGGCGCCTTTGGTAGGCGTCGCCGGGCTGACCGGCTGCCGGATCTCTCGGGTTTACCACCTGGATGGCGAGATCGATCACGCGGCGGTCACCCGACTGTGTGCGGAAGTGCTCGTTGACCCGGTCGTCGATGTGGCTTTTACGGGCGCGGTGCCGCCGCCGGAGGGGCGAGCGGTCGAGGTTGCGCCAATGGCGGGGGTCACTGATACCGACGCCCGCGAACTCGAGCGAGCCGCCACGCAGCTCGGACTCCCGGCAATTCAGGTGTCGACGGCTCGGCGCTTCGACCTGATCGGCAATCTGGACGACACCGACGTTGCGACGATCACCCATCGGCTCCTCGCCAACGACACGATCGAACGGTCGACCGAAGGCGAGCTCGCGCCAATCTTCGCCGGCGAGGCGTCGGTCGATGTCCGAGTCGACGAGGTGATCCTCGAGGGCTTGTCCGACGACGAACTGCTCGCGATGAGTCGCGACCGGGTGTTGTCGCTCGATATCAACGAGATGCGCGAGATCCAAGCCCATTTCGCGGCCGAGGGGCGTCCGCCCAAGGACGCCGAGCTCGAAACGCTGGCCCAGACATGGTCCGAGCACTGCGTCCACAAGACCTTCCGCGCCCAGATCGAACTCACCCATACCGACGCCGCGGGCAACACCACCGTTTGCGACTACGACGGTCTGCTGCCAGCATTGCGAGAGGTCACCGAGGAGCTAAATCCTTGGTGGCTCCGCAGCGCCTTCGTCGACGACGCCGGAATTATTGCCTTCGATGACCAGCTTGACCTGGCGTTTAAGGTCGAGACCCACAATCACCCGTCGGCCCTCGAACCCTTTGGCGGCGCCAACACCGGTGTGGGCGGCGTTGTGCGCGACATCCTCGGCGTGTCGGCCCGACCAATCGCCTGCACCGACGTGCTCTGTTTCGGTCCGAGCGAGATGAACGATGCCGATGTGCCAACCGGCGTGCTGCATCCGCGCCGAATTCGTGACGGCGTCGTGGCTGGTATCGGTGACTATGGCAACAAGCTGGGTTTGCCCACCGTGAACGGTGCGGTGATCTATCACGAGGGTTATGTCGGGAATCCGCTCGTCTATTGCGGCGCAATTGGTCTGCTCCCACACGGTTCGCACCCCACCCAGGCCCACATCGGCGATCGGGTGATCTCGATCGGCGGCCGCGTCGGTCGCGACGGGATCCACGGCGCAACATTCTCGTCGGCGGGAATGGACGCCTCCACCGTGGACTCGGTCGGTTCCGCCGTCCAGATCGGCGACCCAATCACGGAAAAGGGTTGCATCGAGGTCATCGAACGAGCCCGTGATGCGCATCTCTACAACGCGATCACGGATTGTGGTGCGGGCGGCTTCTCCAGCGCCGTTGGGGAGATGGGCGAAGAGCTCGGCGTGGCGATTGATCTCGCGTCGGTCCCGCTCAAGTATCCCGGCCTTCAGCCGTGGGAGATCTGGATTTCTGAGGCCCAAGAACGGATCGTCGTAGCGGTGCCGCCCGAGAAGCTCGCAGCCCTGCAGACGCTGTGCGATAACTGGGATGTCGAGCTCACCAACCTGGGTACCTTCACCGGCGACCAGCGTTTGCTCGTCACTCATGGCGACGTGACGGCGGTCGACATGCCGATGGCGTTCCTCCACGACGGCCTTCCCCGACGGAAGATGGCAGGAGCCTGGACCGACTCGGCTCCCGTTGTCGTCGCCGTCCCCGATATTGACGCCGCTCTGGTGCTGCGGATGTTGTCTCACCCTGATGTTGCGTCAAAGGAAGACATCGTCCGCCGCTACGACCATGAGGTCCGGGGCGGCACGGTGGTCCGCCCCTTTGTTGGGCCCAAGGCCGACGGCCCCGCCGATGCCGCCGTTCTCAAGCCGTTGGGCACACAGCACAACACGGTTGCGGTGGTGGTGAGCAACGGGATCTGCCCGCGCGTGGGCCTCCATGACCCCTGGGCGATGGCGCTCCTCGCAATGGATGAAGCGGTGCGCAACCTCGTTGCCGTAGGCGGCGACCCGGATCGGGTGGCCGTGCTCGACAATTTCTGCTGGGGTGACCCCACGAAACCGGATCGGCTCGGTGGCCTCACCCGAGCTGTACAGGGTTGTACCGATGGCGCTCGTCGCTATCGGATGCCCTTCATCTCGGGCAAGGACAGCCTGTTCAACGAGTTCGACGGCACCGCGATCCCGGGCACATTGTTGATCTCTGCCATTGGCCTCGTTCCCGATTTCCACCGGGCGATCAACAGTGCGGGCATGGCGCCGGGTGATGATCTCTGGCTTGTCGGTGAGGGTCAAGAAGCGCTTGGCGGTTCGCTCGTCGACGCTGTGCTCGGCTTGGGCGCCACCGCCGTGCCCACACCACTCTACGATCCGCTGCCCCGATATCAAGCCGTTCACGCCGCGATCGCGGGCGGACTGATCACCGCGGCCCATGACTGCAGCGACGGGGGAGTGGTGTTGGCGATTACCGAGATGGCGCTGGCGGCCCGTGCCGGAGTGTTTGTCACCGTGCCCAGTGACGGACTCGACCCGCTCTCGGCCTTGACCAACGAGGCGCCCGGTCGGCTGGTGTTGTCAGCCTCGCGAGCCGATCGCGACGCCGTCGACGGAGCCTTGGGTGTATTCGGCCGCCGGATTGGTGCAGTGATGACGGACGACCGCATCGTCGTTCGTGTCTCGGATGCGGACCCTGATGCCGAGGGGCTCGATCGAGGCAGTCCCGCAATCGTGGAGTGCTCGATCGCCGATGCGGTCGAGGCATTCACCGGGGGGGCACGATGAGTCGTCCTCCAATTCTTATTCCGCACGCGTCGGGCACGAATCGTGACGGCGAGGCGGCCCAGGCCATTGAGCTCGCGGGCGGCGATCCGCGGATTGTCCACGTCAATCAATTGCGCGAGGGCACCGTACGGATCGGCGACCATGCGGCAATTCTTCTCCCCGGTGGCTTCTCCTACGGTGACGCGCTCGGCGCCGGTGGCCGGTTGGCCCTAGAGTTACGCACATGGTTCGCCGACGAGCTGACCACTGCGGCCGGCAACGGCACCCCGACGCTCGGCATCTGCAACGGGTTTCAGGTGCTGGTAAAGGCTGGACTTCTGCCCGGGCCGATGGGATCGCCGCGTGATGTCACGCTCACCGAGAACGCCCGCGGCACCTTCGAATGTCGCTGGGTCACGCTCCGGGTCGAACCCGCCGTGCGGAACTCCTGGCTGCAGACGGTGGGCGACACCCTGATCCGTTGTCCGGTCGCTCATGGCGAAGGGCGGGTTGCCGTCACCGATGTGTCGGTCACCGCCGGGCTCGAAGCTAGTGGGCAAGTGGCATTTCGTTACCAGGCCAGCGGCCCGACCCCCCTTCCAGCAGTATCGGTGCCCGCGGATGGCGTGTACCCCGCCAACCCAAATGGGAGCGAAGCCGATATCGCCGGCTTGTGCGATGCGTCCGGCAACATCGTCGGCTTGATGCCGCACCCCGAGGATCACGTCCTCGCATGGCAGCGGCCATCGGGACCGGACGAAGGCTCCGGACTGCCCCTGTTCGAGGCATTCGTGCAGGCGGCCCAGTGATGTTGGATCTTGGCCCGGCTATACGTGACCCGTTCGACGGTATTGAGCCCGCCTCGGTCGAAGATCTTGGCCCGGTCATTCGAGGCAAGGTGCGCGACATCGTCGACCTCGGCGACACGCTCGCACTGATTGCCACCGACCGGATCTCGGCGTTCGACCGGGTGCTCGGCACCGTGCCGTACCGCGGTCAAGTGCTCAACCAGCTCGCGGCCTGGTGGTTCGAACGTATTGCCGACCTTGTGCCGTCACATGTCGTATCCGTGCCCGATCCCAACGTCACCATCGGACGGAAATGCCGCACCCTTCCCGTTGAGGTTGTGGTGCGCGGCCAACTCTCCGGATCAACCTCAACATCGTTGTGGGCCAAGTACGCGGCGGGGGAGCGAGAGATCTACGGACTGTCCTTCCCCGAGGAGATGGTCAAAAACGACCCGTTGCCGAACGCAATCATCACGCCCACCACGAAGGCCGAGCAGGGTGGCCACGACGAACCGATTACCGAGGCAGAGATCGTGTCGTCGGGCCTGGTTGATGCGACGCTTTGGGAAGAAGTTCGCACCACGGCGCTCGCAGTCTTCGAACGCGGCCGCGCTCTGGCCGCGACTGCCGGGCTTGTTCTGGTCGACACCAAATACGAGTTCGGACTCGACGACCACGATCAGCTGACCATCATCGACGAGGTCCATACCCCCGACAGCTCACGCTTCTGGCGTGCCGCCACTGTCGACGAACGGCGCAGTGCGGGGAACGAACCGGAGAACCTCGACAAAGAGGTGGTTCGACTGGTCTACGCCGAGCGCGGTTATCGCGGTGAAGGCGATCCGCCGGCACTCGACCTCGAGCTCGCAGAGGTAGCGGCTGGGGTCTACCAGCAGGCCTATACCGCACTCACACAGACTGAATTCGTGCCCGGAAAGTATCCGGCTGCGTCGCGGGTCGTCGACGCACTTCACGCGGTGAGTCGATGAACGCCAGTTTCGAGAGATCAGAGCCGAAATCCATCCCACGCGGGCGCGTCTCGCCGCGCGAGGATGGAGACTGGTCGGAGATTTCGGAAGGACGACCACGTGAATGACGGCCCGCTCGTCGGCGTGATCATGGGCAGCGACTCTGACTGGGAGACGATGCGCGTCACGGCAGACGTCCTTCGCGACTTCGGTGTGGCGTTTGAAGCCCGAGTGGTATCGGCCCATCGCACCCCAGACCTGATGGTCGAATACGCCGAGGCAGCCGAGATTCGAGGCCTCCAGGTGGTGATCGCGGGAGCGGGCGGAGCGGCCCACCTGCCGGGAATGGTGGCCGGCCATACGGTCGTTCCGGTGATTGGCGTGCCGATTCAGAGCCGTGCTCTCAACGGGATGGACTCCCTCCTCTCCATTGCCCAGATGCCGGCCGGGGTGCCGGTCGCCACAATGGCGATTGGGACGGCCGGCGCAACCAACGCGGCACTCCTCGCGGTAGCGATGCTCGCCCGACACGACGAGGCGCTCGCGGCCGCGCTCCACGCCTTTCGGTCACAACGAAATGCGCAGGTTCGTTCGATCGAACTGGACTACTGAACGTGACTGGTCCGCTGCTCCCCGGTGCAACCATTGGAGTGGTGGGCGGCGGCCAACTCGGCCGCATGCTGGCGCAGGCTGCCCATCAGCACGGCTATCGGGTGGCGGTGCTCACCGGTGGAGCGAAAGACACGCCGGCGGGTGGTGTGAGCGAGATCGAGATCACGGCCGCGTTTGATGATGAGACCGGCATCGAACGACTCATCGCCGAGGCCGATGTGATCACTTGGGAGTTCGAAAATGTTGATCCGCAGCTCGCCGAGCGCGCTCGGGAAGCAGGAGTGCCCGTCCGTCCTTCTGGCGAGATCATCGCCATCGCCCAGGATCGCCAGCGCGAGAAGGTGGCCCTCGAACAAGCCGGCGTGCGAGTGGCGCCGTGGCAACCCGCCGACTCACTCGAGAGTCTGCACGAAGTCATCGCCACCCTGGGCCTGCCGGTGATCGCGAAGGCGGCCCGCTTCGGCTACGACGGCAAGGGCCAGGTGCGAATCGACGAGGTCGGCCAGATCGATGCGGCATGGACAACGCTTGATGGCCAACGGCTCGTCGTGGAATCAGTGGTCCCGTTTGATCGTGAGCTATCGGTCATCGTCGTTCGGGGCACGGATGGTTCGATCAGCGATCACGGCGTCATGGAAAATGAGCACGTCCACCACATTCTCGACACCACGGTCGTCCCGGCATCGATTCCCGATGATCGGGCCGCAGCGGCGCGCGACATGGCCCACCGAATCGCAGCCAGTTGGGACCTCGTTGGTGTGCTCTGTGTCGAGATCTTCGATTCCGCCGACGGGCTTCTCGTCAACGAGGTTGCGCCCCGGCCCCACAACTCCGGCCACTGCACGATTGAAGCGGCACCGGCGAGTCAGTTCGAGCAACAGCTCCGAGCTGTTGCTGGTCTGCCGCTCGGTGATGGCACCTGCTGCCCCGCCGCGATGGTGCAACTTCTCGGCGATTTCTGGGCCGATGGCGAGCCGAACTGGCCTGCGGTCCTCGATAACGACTCAATTCATCTCCATCTCTACGGCAAGGCCGACGCGCGGCCGGGTCGAAAGATGGGACATCTGACTTGTGTGGGCGAGAGCCCTTCGCAGGCACTACAACAAGCAGTCGACGCTCGCGTTGCACTGTCCGGACGGTGATACCTGTGTTTCCCAATGGTGATGATCTACACGAGGAATGTGGCGTCGTTGGCGTCTATGCCCCCGGCCAAGACGCGGCGAGGCTGACCTTCTTCGCGATGTACACGCTGCAGCATCGCGGCCAGGAGGCGGCGGGAATCGCTACTTCCGACGACGGTGTCGCCCATGTCCACAAGGGCCAGGGTTTGGTCGCCAGTGTGTTCAACGAGGAGAACCTGTCGACGCTGCCGGGCGGCCTCGCGATTGGCCACACGCGCTATTCCACGACCGGCGGCTCAGGGCTTCGAAATGCCCAACCCCAGATGATCGAAACCATCGATGGGCCGCTCGGCGTGGCCCACAACGGCAACCTCGTGAATGCCAACGTGTTGCGCCGGGAGCTGCTCGAGCGCGGTGTTGGCCTACAAACCTCAAGCGACACCGAAGTGATGGTGCACCTCCTCACCGGGGCCGGGGGCGACTGGATGACCCGCATAAAGGTGTTGATGAGTCGGGCCGAAGGAGCGTTCGCGCTCACGATCCTTACCAGCGATGCGATCTACGGCGTCCGTGATCCGTGGGGGTTCCGTCCGCTCGTGATCGGCAAGATCGACGGTGGTTATGTCCTCGCGAGCGAGACCTGTGCGTTCTCCGCGATTGGCGCCGAGTGTGAGCGAGAAGTCGCTCCCGGCGAGATCGTGCGGATCGATAGCAACGGGCTCCATGTAGAGCAGGGCGCGGTGCCGAAGCAGAAGTCATTCTGCACCTTCGAGCAGATCTACTTCTCGCGGCCCGACTCCACCCACGGCGGCAAGCTCGTGCACTCGACCCGCCAGCGCTTGGGTCGTGAGCTCGCTCGCGAAGCGCCCGTCGACGCCGACCTGGTGGTTCCCGTACCCGACTCGGGTACACCCCACGCGGTAGGGTACGCCCAAGAATCGGGCATTCCCTACACCGAAGGACTGATCAAGAACCGTTACGTCGGCCGCACCTTCATCGAGCCGACACCGCAGCTTCGTGCGGCCGGAGTGGCGATGAAGTTCAACCCACTGGGCGACAACCTCTTCGGGAAGCGTGTCGTGATGGTCGACGATTCGATCGTGCGGGGCACTACCTCAGGTCCACTTGTTCAAATGCTGCGCGATGCCGGTGCCGCCGAAGTGCACGTGCGTGTCGCTTGTCCGGCGATCACCGACCCGTGTTACATGGGTGTCGACATGGCCTCTCGCGCCGAGTTGATCGCGTCACAAATGACCGTTGAAGAGATCTGCGAGCACATCGGCGCCGACTCACTTGCCTATCTTTCGATCGATGCGATGATGCGTGGTCTTGAGGCCGAAGATGGTTATTGCAATGCTTGCTTCACCGGCAGCTATCCCTTTGAGTCGGAGCGGTTCGTGCAATTGCAGCTCAAGACCAAGGAGCAGTTCGCTCAGGTCTGGGGCGATTGATCGTGGGGGAGCAGGTTCTCGTGGTTGGTGGTGGCGGACGAGAGCACGCGCTCGCCTGGACCCTGGCCAAGTCGACGCGGGTTGATGAAGTGATCGTCGCCCCCGGCAACGCGGGAACCGCGACACAGCCGGGGTGCCGCAACGCCGCAGTTTTGGCCACCGATATCGAGGGCCTACTCGCACTCGCCCAGTCGGAAAACGTCTCGATGGTTGTTGTAGGACCCGAGGATCCACTCGTCGCCGGTCTCGTCGATCGCCTCGCCGAATTGGGAATTCGCGCCTTTGGCCCAAGTGCAGATGCCGCCCAACTCGAGGGGTCGAAGTCGCACTGTAAGGACTTCCTGCTTCGTCACGGGATCCCCACCGGAGCGGCAGCCACATTCACCGATGCCGATGAGGCGCTTGCCCATCTCCACAGTCTTACTTCTGTCCCCGTTGTGAAGGTCAGCGGTTTGGCAGCGGGGAAGGGCGTGATCGTGGCGGAGACCGCCGAGGAAGCCGCGATTGCGATCCACGAGATCCTCGTCGAGCGCCGTTTCGGCGATGCCGGGGCGGAGGTGCTTCTCGAAGAACGTATGCACGGGCCCGAGGTCTCTATCCTCGCCTTCTGTGATGGCGTCGACTTTCATGTGATGCCGGCCGCCCAGGATCACAAACGCCTGAGCGAGGGCGACCTCGGCCCCAACACAGGCGGTATGGGGGCGTTTCACCCGTCGCCCGTCGCCGATGACGAACTGCTCGAATGGGTCGGCCAGAAAGTGATCGCTCCCACCCTCCGGGCCATGATCGACGAAGGGCGGCCCTATCGAGGGGTGCTCTACGCCGGCATGATGCTCACCGCCGATGGCCCCAAGGTCATCGAGTACAACTGTCGCTTCGGCGATCCAGAAACCCAGGTGGTATTGCCGCTCCTCCAGAGTGACCTCCTCGATGTCTTCGACGCTTGTATCGACGGGACCCTCGGCCGCCAGTCGATCCGCTGGGCCGACCAAGCCGCGGTCACCGTCGTCATTGCCAGTGCCGGATATCCGGTCACGAGTAGTGACCCGGTGCCGATCGACGGGCTCGACAACGCAACGGCATCCGACTGCACCGTCTTTCACGCTGGTACCCGACGCATCGACGGCGTCGCGCGAACCGCAGGAGGCCGCGTGCTGTCCGTCACGGCGGTCCGCGACACGCTCGCCGACGCCGCTGATGCCGCCCACGCCGGCGTCGCTCTGATCGCTTTCCACGGCGCCCAACATCGCAACGACATCGCACGAGCCACCGCAGAGGTGCGGCCATGACCACCTATCGAGACGCGGGCGTCGACATCGACGCCGGCAACCGCACAGTCGCACTCCTCGCCGAAGCGGTGAAAGCCACCAACACCCCCGCGGTGTTGTCCGAGATTGGTGCGTTCGGCGGTCTATACGCCGCTGACAATCTGGGCCCGGGAAAGGTTCTGGTCGCTTCAACGGATGGTGTCGGCACAAAGGTCGAACTCGCCGCTCGTCATGGCCAGTGGCGCGGTGTCGGCGCTGATCTTGTGAATCATTGTGTCGACGACATCCTGGTGCAAGGGGCCCGTCCGCTCTTCTTCCTCGACTACATCGCTACCGCGTCGCTGGTACCCGAGATCGTGGCCGAGATTGTCACCGGGATGGCCGAGGCCTGCCAGGCCGTCGGCTGTGCGTTGCTCGGCGGTGAGACCGCCGAGATGCCGGGCGTGTACATGCCCGGTGCCGTCGATATCGCGGGCACGATCGTTGGCGTTGTCGATCGCGACAAGCTTTGGCCCCGTACCGACGAACTTGGCGTTGGTGACGTCTTGATTGGTCTGCCGAGCCGAAGCCCGCACACTAATGGTTACTCCCTGATCCGACTCCTGCTGGAAGACCACGAGCCGACCGTCGAGATGCTCGACTGGCTTCTCACGCCGCACAAGCCGTACATCACCGAGATCGACGAACTCGCGGCGGCCGGCATCGAGCCGCTGGCGCTCGCCCACATCACCGGTGGCGGATTGTTCGAAAACGTGCCCCGCGTGCTGCCGCCCCATCTCGCAGCGGAGTTCGAGCTGGGTTCCTGGGATGTCCCCGTGCACTTCCGATCGCTTGTCGAGTGGGGCGATCTTCCCGACCGCGAGTGCTTCCGAGTCTGGAATATGGGTATCGGTATGGTTATCGCGATTCCGGCCGAGCAGCGTTCGGCGGCCTGCGATCTCGGCCTGCCCGTGATCGGGCGACTCATCGCCGCCACGAGCGACGAGCGGGTGACGCTGGTCGGAGAGTGGCGTTGAGCGGACGGATCGTCGTCCTCGCCTCGGGGTCTGGGTCCAACCTGCAAGCGCTCCTCGACGCCGTCGCCGATGGGCGGCTACGCGGTGAGGTCGTTGCGGTCTTTGTGAACCGCCGCTCGGCGTACGCGCGAACCCGGGCCATCGACGCTGGTATCCCCGAGTTCTTCACCCCGATGCAGGGTTTCGTCGACGCGGCTGTTGGTGAACGCCCGGGCCGAGAGGCGTACGACGCCGCGCTGGCCGAACAGGTCTCGGCCTTCACGCCCGATGTCATCGTGATGGCCGGTTGGATGCATCTCTTCACCAACGTGTTCCTCGATCAATTCGCGGGAAGGATCGTGAACCTGCACCCGGCCCTTCCCGGCACGTTTTCGGGCGCCCACGCGATCGACGATGCGTGGTCGGCGTACCAGGCGGGCACCATCGACCGAACCGGGGCCATGGTCCACCTCGTACCCGACGAGGGCGTCGATGATGGCCCGGTGCTACTCAGTCGCGAAGTGTTGATCAGTTCCGACGACACCCGAGAGTCGATGGAAGCGCACATCCACGCGATCGAACACGAACTGCTGGTTGGTGCAGTCGCCAATCTTTTGGACACCTTGTGACAACTGAGACACCCACCGGATTTTCCCTCTGGATGGAAGGTGCTCGCCTCCGTACCCTTCCCGCCGCGGTGGTGCCGGTCGCCGCAGGTGCGGCAGCAGCGGTGGGCGTCGGCGCCGATACCGCGTGGTGGCGGGCATTGGCCGCGCTGGTTGTGTCGCTCGCTTTGCAGGTGGGCGTGAACTTCGCCAATGACTACTCCGACGGCGTACGCGGCACCGATGGCGACGATCGGGTCGGGCCGCTCCGTCTTGTAGGTTCGGGTTTAGTCGCGCCGGGTTCGGTGAAACGAGCCGCCACAATGGCCTTCGCGATTGCGGGTGCGGTGGGTGCCGTCCTCGCCATTGTTGTGGGGCCCGAGCTCTTCGTGGTCGGCCTCTTCTGTTTGATCGCCGGATGGACCTACACCGGCGGGCCCCGGCCCTACGGGTATCTCGGGCTGGGCGAAGTGTTCGTCTTCATCTTCTTTGGGCTCGTAGCCACGATCGGCACCACTTATGTGCTGCTCGAACGGGTTCCGGCCCTGGCGGTGTGGAGCAGCGTGGCGGTCGGGCTTTGGGCCACGGCGCTTATGGTCACGAACAACTTGCGCGACATCCCCGGCGACACCATCGCGGGGAAGCAGACCCTCGCCGTGCGCCTCGGTGATGCCCGTACTCGCGGCGTCTACGTGACGATGCAGGTGGGCGCACTTGTCATCGCCGTAGCGATATCAATCGTGTTCGAGCGGGCCGCATTTGCCGCATTGCTGGCGGCGCCGCTGGCCTGGCGGGCGATACAACAGATTCGCCGTGGAGCCCGAGGCCCCGCGCTCATCCCCGTACTGGGCCTCACCGGACGAGCACAGCTCGTCGGTGGTCTCGCGATGGCAGCCGGACTCGCCGTCACTGGCTGAGAATCAGAGCGGCTGATTCAGCTCGATTTGGTTGCCAGCCGGATCCTTGAAGAACGATTGCAGGCAGATGCCTTCGATCGGCTTCGGATCGCTGACCTCTACGCCGCGCTCACGCAAGACCTGGGTTGCGGTGGCAATGTCGTCGACCGGGATTGCGAAGTGGGGCCCAAAGCCCTCCATGAGCGGGAGCTCCACGAGGTGGAGCTGTTGCGGGCCCATCTGGAGCCAGGCGCCGCCGATACCGAGATCGGGTCGGGTGATCGGCTCGAAGCCGAGCGTGTCGACATAGAAGGCGCAGTTTGCCTCGACATCGTCGACATTGATCGAGACGTGGTGGACGCCCTTGGTGAACATCTGATCCAGACTCATAGAGCGGACCTTAGCGGGCCGAGTTGGGGACACTCTGCCGGGTCGCGGTGATTAAATGGGCGCCCACAAAGACCTTGCGCTCGATGTTGTGAAAGCCGGCGGCGGCCAACCGAGATTGCATCTCTGGCCACGGTGGCATGTAGGCGAGCGACTTCGGCAGGTATTGGTAGGCGGTGCGGTTGGAGAGCAACCCGCCGATGAGGGGCACGATCTTTCCGAAGTAGATGCCATGCCCAAACCGGAGAATGGGATTATTCGGTTCGGCCGCATCGAGAAGACTGATGCGCCCACCGGGACGGATCACCCGGGCTAGTTCATCGAAGAACCCGGGCAACTCGACCAGGTTGCGTAAGGCAAAGCCACATGTGGCCCCGTCGGCCGTGGCGGGACCGAACGGCAACTGCAGGATGTCGCCATGAACGAGTGGCGCTTCGGTGCGAGCCGCGGCCAGCATCCCCATCGAGAGGTCGACGCCGATCGGCACCAGGCCAGAGCGGTGGGACTCACGACAGAAGTCGCCGGTGCCGCACGCGAGATCGAGAATCCGGGAGCCGGGCGGGAGGCCCAGCTTTTTCATGGCCTTTCGACGCCAACGGACATCGAGCCCAAAGGTCATGATGCGGTTCACGATGTCGTAACGCGGCGCGATGGTATCGAAGAGGGACCGGACGGCCTCGCGCTTGTCATCACCTTGCGGAAGCGCGTCGGGGTCGAGGGTCACCCCATCGGTTCGAATCGTGCGATCCGCGTCGGTCACCTGAAGTAGATCCGCTGATGCTGGGCACTCAGCTTGTGCAGCAGCGCGGCGAGGATCGCAACATCGAAGATGAGTGACAGTGGGTCGTAGAAGAGGGCATCGACGAGGCCGTCATCGAAGAGCACCGCGATGCGAAGCACGAACGGTGCCAGCGCCGCCGCCACGCCGAGCCAATAGCCCCACTTGAACGAGTTGGCGATGCCGAACGCCGCCGCGATTGCGCCAACCGTGGCAACCAGTATCCAAACCGTCGCGAGCAGCGACGATCCGAAGAGCGTGACGCTGCCGATGGCACCCAGCGGGCCGAAGAGCACGCCCATCGCTCCACGGATGTAGAGCATGATCTGCGCGATGTAGAGCGTCTGCGGCTGACTGTTGTTGATCCAGACCCGATTGTTCACGTGATCAGTATGGAGGCCCGGCGACCCTCAGCGGCGACGAGGCGGATCAACGAGCTGACGGCTGGCTCGAAGCTGTCCGCAGGCGGCATCGATATCGGTGCCGCGGGTATGGCGGACGGTGGCGTTGACGCCATAGTTCTCAAGCTGATCACGGAAGGCTTCAACGCGGTCGAGTGGCGTCCCTCGAGTGAGATAACCGGGGGTGGGGTTCAACGGAATGAGGTTGACGTGGGCCCGGAGGCGATGGCAAAGAACGGCCAGTTCCTGCGCATCAACTGGCTGATCGTTGACGCCGTCGATCATCGCCCACTCAAAAGACAAGCGTCGGTTCTTCGCGGCGACATAGCGCTCACACGCATCCATGAGATGATTCAGCGGGTATTTGCGATTGATCGGCACGAGCTCATCGCGGAGGTCGTCGTTGGCGGCGTGGAGCGACACGGCCAGATTCACGGGAAGCGCTTCGGTGGCGAGTCGTTCGATACCGGGAACAACACCGACGGTCGAGAGTGTGATGTTGCGCGAGCCGATACCGAGGTCGCCCTGGATGCGTTCGACGGCCGCCCAGGTGCGGTCGTAGTTGGCGAACGGCTCGCCCATACCCATGAAGACAATGTTGGAAACGCGTCGTGGAGCCGAGACGCGGCGGGCGCGTATGACCTGCTCGACGATCTCGCCCACTGAGAGGTGACGGTCGAAACCACTCTGGCCGGTCGCACAAAAGCCACAGCCCATGGCGCAACCCGCTTGGGATGACACGCAGACAGTGGTGCGATCCTCGTAGTGCATGAGCACGGTCTCGATCGGGAGACCATCGTGCAAGGTCCAAAGCCACTTGACGGTTTCGCCACCGTCGCTCACCGACTCCGTGTCTGGAGTGAGTCCGAGCGGCAGTACATCGGCGAGGCGTTGCCGGAGTTCCTTCGGCACATTGGTGAGCTCGTCCAGCTCGGTGCCCTTCTCGTGAATGCCTTCCCAGATTTGGTCGAGGCGATAGCTCGGCTCGCCGTCGAGGAGCGTGGCGAGCTCTTCTCGGTTGACGTCGTAACGCAGGGTAGGTGCCGTGCGGCTGGCCCGGCCCGCGGCAACCGGGGGAGTGGTGTCCGTCATCGTTCGAGCCGATAGGCGCGGTCGGTGTGATGGCGGGTGAAGCCGATTCGGCTGTAGGTGGCATTCGCGGGATCGTTGTCGGATTCGACGTAGAGCATTCCGTCCTTCAAACCTTGGTCGGTGAGCCATTCGAGACCGGCGAGGGTCATTGGTTTACCCAGGCCCATGCCGTGTTGGCTCGGGTCAACGGCGATGACATAGATCTCGCCGAGCGGGGGGCTGGTATCGGCGTGCACCTTGGTCCAGCAGAATCCGATGAGTTCGTCGTTGTCATCGTGGAGAAGGCGGAAGCCGTCGGCATTGAACCAAGGTTCGGCCATTGTTTCGCGCACCTGCTCGGGTGTGAGGCCCGACTGCTCGGGGTGCCAATGAAAGGCACGATTGTTGACCCCAACGAAGGCCTCGATGTCGGACTCCGTGAATGGCCGGGTGCGGAGACCAGACTCAACGTTGGGCAGCGCACAACGCAGCTGCCAAAGATCGCGATGCTGACGAAAGCCCAGGTCGCCAGCGGCACCATCGGCGATCGGGTCGACTTCGCGGATCCAGAGTTGGATGGTGCCACCGTCGCGGTCATCGCATTGGATGACGGCCGAAGCGAGTGCCTCGGCGAGTTCGATACCGGTGCGATCCTCGTTAACCATGATGGTCCAACGAGTTTCGCCCTCATTTGGGCCTTCAACAGTCACGGACACAACGTCCAGCGTAGCTAGTGTCGGCGGATGGCCAAGCCCCGCACCCCGAAAGGTCGAGCCCGTCGCGTTCATGAGCTGCTCGCACTCGAGTATCCCGTGGCGATCTGCGAGCTTGATCATCGCAATCCGTTCGAACTCCTTGCCGCCACGATTCTCTCGGCCCAGGCCACCGACGTCGGCGTGAACAAGGCGACACCCGGACTTTTCGCCCGATTCCCAGACCCCGAGTCACTCGCGGAAGTCGAACCCGAACAGGTGGAGCCCTACGTCGACACCATCGGTCTGTTCCGACAGAAGTCGAAGAGCCTTGTGGGGATGGCCCGAATGCTGCTCGACGACTATGAGGGTGAGGTGCCGTCGGCGATGAAGGATCTTGTCCGGCTGCCCGGCGTCGGTCGCAAGACGGCGAATGTCGTTCGCAGTGTAGCGCTTGGTGAGCCAGGTCTCCCGGTCGACACCCATGTGATGCGGCTGTCGAATCTTCTTGGGATCACCACGGAGAGCGACGCCGTGAAAATCGAGCACGAGCTCAATCCAATGGTGCCGGCGATGGAGCGCGGCCAGTTCAGTCTCCGGATGATCCTGCATGGTCGCCGCGTCTGCATCGCCCGGCGCCCGCAGTGTGAGGACTGCGTGCTGAACACGTTCTGTCCGGCGAGTCGCGTCTGAAGAGCGAACCGATCGAACTGAACAACGTAAAGAAAGTCGGGCATTTCTTGGCCGACCTATCAAATTGTCTCCGAAGGATGCCGCGATAGGGCCCCATCGCTGGCTATGGTTCGCTCTGGCCGGGCACCCGCTGCTCGGCCCAATGCGGCGACACAAGGGATCCGCCGCCCTGTGTCGTCTTAGCGGCCGCTCTCGTTCACGAGAGCGGCCGCTTTCTTTTTCGGCGGCTCCGTCTCGGTGCTGGATGGGTGCACCGGTGCCGGACCGCATTCCCTTTTTGGATAGACGACGTGGCACACTCGCCGCGTGAATCGTCCCCGTCTACTAATCGTCCTGGGTGTGCTCTCGGCCCGATGGTTTTCATTCTGGCGATGTGGGCCCTGCAGCCGGCCGGTATTCCCGGAGCAGTGTTTATGGGGCCCGCAACGGTGGTTTGGCCACTGCCCACGGCAATGGGTCTCTCCTTCGTCGGGAACATGGGCGCCTCGACGATCGCGTTCTTGATGGCGCGCTGCCTGGTTCACGACTTCGCGCAGGCCCGGATGCCGGATCGGCTCCGAATATGGGATGAACGAATTGAAAACGGTGGAGTTCTGCAGGTCACGCTGCTGCGGGTCGTGACCGGCCAGTTCACGCCGGCGGATTGGCTCCTCGGGGTCAGCAAGGTTCAACTTCGCCCCTTCTTCATCGGCACCGCGCTCGGCATCATCCCCGGCATCGTGCTCGTCACCACTCTCGGCGGCGGCATAGTGGAACTCTTGGGTGACCGGCGACTGCGTCTGCCGCTCATCCTTGCGTTGGTCGCCTTTGGAACCTTCAGACGACTGCGCCGCCGCGCGAACGCACAACCGACCGCGTGATGTCGATTGCGGTGAAGACGAAATAGGTATCCCAGCCGACAATGCCGAGCAGCTTGGGAGCGTCCTCGAAAAAGAGGTGAAACGACGTATCCCGCCGTTCGTAGTCGAACAGCACCGAAAGGGCGAACGCAGAGAGTGCGGCGATCAGGGTAAGCCAGCGTGTGCGCCGGATCTCGCGCCAGTTGACAACGAACCACAGCCCGCTGATGCCGAGAAGACCGCCGATCGACGCCATCTTGGGGATCCCAAGTCGGACACCGAGATCGGAGTGAAATCCGGTGATGTCGTCGATGAGCAGCAGCAGGGTGACAATGGAGCCGCCCGCCATAAACCAGACCGTTCGGTCGCGAGTGGTCTGGGCGGCCACCCATGCGCCCGCGGCGGCGGCTGTGGCCGCCACCGTCCATCCGAGTATGCCGAGTTCGTGGAGCAGTCCGGTGTACCAGGGCTCGCCGCTCAGCGTCGCGGGATCGAGGAAGAGCCGCTCAATGGGCACCTTGTCTTGGGCGGCGGAGGCGTAGAGCAGAACACTCGTGAACGACCAGATCAGGAGCAGTGGTCCGAGCGCGCTGAATTGATGGCTGAGGGACCAGCTGCGGTGACGGTCGGTGAAGATCTGCACCGGTCACCATCGGCCGCGATTTTTGTTAGTCGAGATCTCGGGAGGTGGAACGCAGCCGGCGTTCGGCGGTGATTAGCGCCCGCTCGATCTCGTAGAGCCGTCCGACGAGCGGGTCGTCTGGGTCGTCGCTGCGGTTCTCGGCGAGTTTCCCAACGCGAGCGGCGACATCGGCGACCACGGTGGTGAGAGAGGACAGCTCGGCGGCGTCTGAATTCATGTGGGCAGTCTGGCGCGGAAACCCGCGGGAGGCGCAGACCGGGGCCGCTAGCGTATGAGGGTGCTTTCCCGTATCGACCTCCGCGGATTTGTGGGCGACGTCGCCGAACGGCTGCCTCGACCCAGTGCGCCGGCCGAAGGCCCGGTCGATGCCGTGCGCGAAATTCTGGCGGCGGTGAAAACCCGTGGCGACGATGCGCTTCGTGAATTCACCCAACGGTTTGATGGTGTTGAGCTCGTCTCCACCCGAGTTGACCCGGCTGAGATCGAAGCCGCGAAAGGTCGAATCCCTGGGGATGTCTTGGCCGCGCTTGAAGCCGCGGCCGAGTCGATCGCCGCTTATCACGAGGCCCAGATGCCGCATGATGTCGATTTCCGGCGTCCGGGTCTCAGGATTGCCGGGATGCACCGGCCGGTGGAGCGGGCGGGCTGCTACGTGCCTGGAGGTCGTGCGGTCTACCCGTCGACCGTCTTGATGACTGCCGTGCCCGCTCGTGTTGCAGGGGTAGAAGAAATTGTTGTTTGTGTCCCACCGGGGCCGGACGGCAAGGTTCCCGATGTCACCCTCGCCGCAGCAGCGGTGGCGGGTGTCAGCGAGGTGATCCCGGTCGGCGGGGCACAGGCAATTGGTGCGATGGCCTATGGCACCGAGACAATTCGACCGGTCGACGTGATTGTCGGTCCCGGCAACGTCTATGTCGCGATCGCGAAGCAGGAGGTCGCTGGAGTCGTTGGCGTGCCGTCCTCGTTCGCCGGACCGTCCGAGGTTGTTGTCATCGCTGACGGGTCAGCCCCTGCAGATTTCGCTGCCATCGACGTGATTCTTCAGGCCGAACATGGCCCCGACGGGCTCGCCTGGCTGATCACCTGGGATGAGGGTGTCGCCGACGAAGTCACCGCCGCCGTCGAACGCCTCGTCTCCACCGCTCCTCGGCGGGCCGACATCGAAGCAACACTCGAGAAGTCGGGCTACGCGGTGGTATGCGACTCTGCTGAACAGGCGCTGGCGGTGTCCAACTTCATCGCTCCCGAACACCTCGAACTCCAGATCGAAGACCCCGCCTCACTCATTCCGCTCGTGCGCCATGCGGGAGCCATCTTCTGTGGCCCCTGGTCACCGGCCTCGATCGGCGACTATGTAGCGGGGCCGAGCCATGTACTGCCCACGAGCGGCACAGCCCGCTTCTCCAGTGCGCTGACGGTGCGCGACTTCATGAAAGACATCCACGTGGTCACGGCCGATCAGGAAGGGCTCTTGGCGATGGGAGGCCATGTCGAAGCCCTCGCCGGGGCCGAAGGCCTTGATGCCCACGCCGCCTCGATACGAATTCGACGGGGAGCGCCCTCATGAAGGGCCGCCCGCAGCCCCGTGAGTCCATCGCTCTGATGGAGGGATACCACTCACCGCAGATCGATGTCGATGTGCGTCTGAACACCAACGAGAGTCCCGAGCCGCCGCCGGCGGGCTTCGCGGAGGAAGTCGCGCGTCATGTGGGCGCCGTTGACTGGCACCGTTACCCAGACCGGCGCGCCGCCACCCTTCGCACCAAGATCGGGGCGCTGCACGGCGTCGGCCCCGAGCAGGTCTTCGCGGCCAACGGCTCAAACGAGGTGCTACAAACCCTGCTCCTCACCTTTGGCGGCCCCGGGCGCACCGCGTCCATGTTCGAGCCCACCTACGCCCTGCACTCCCACCTCAGTCGAATCACCGGTACTGCGGTCGCCGCGGGAGAGCGAGGCCCCGGTTTCGCGCTCGATCTCGCTGAGGTCGAGCGCGTACTCACAAAGTCGCGGCCCGCGGTCACGTTCCTGTGTTCGCCGAACAACCCCACCGGCGTCGTCGACTCTCTCGACGAACTCCACGCCGTGCTGGAGATGGTGAGCGACACCGGCGGCTTGTTGTGCGTCGACGAGGCCTACGGCCAGTTCGCGCCACACTCTGCGGTCGATCTTCTCGGCGACGATGTGCCGCTGGTTGTCAGCCGCACCTACTCAAAGACCTGGGCGATGGCGGCCGCTCGTTTGGGTTACCTGATCGGTCCGAGCTGGCTGATCGACGACCTCGAGAAGGTGGTACTGCCGTACCACCTCGATGCGATGACCCAGATCGCTGGCACGGTCGCGCTCGACTATCTCGATGCGATGAACGCCCGCGTGTCGGCGCTCGTCGAAGAACGGGGCCGACTTTGCACCGCGATGGCCGACATGCCGCTCGAGGTTTGGCCCTCGGGTGCCAACTTCGTTCTCTTCCGTCCGACCGGGGCCGAAGGCGCCGATGTCTGGCAGAAGCTCACCGAGCGTTCGGTACTGGTGCGAGACTGCTCTTCGTGGCCTCACCTCGCCGGCTGCCTCCGCGTCACAGTCGGTTCGCCCGATGAAGACAACCAATTCCTTACCGCCCTTCGGGAGATCCTCACATGAGCCGCAATGGCACCACCTCACGCACCACCAAAGAGACCGCGATCGAGATCACGGTCGAACTCGACGGATCGGGCACGACCGACGTCGGCACCGGTATGCCGTTCTTCGATCACATGCTCGACCAGCTTGGTCGCCATGGCAGCTTCGACCTGACCGTGAAGGCCAAGGGCGACCTTGAGATCGATGCTCACCACACGGTTGAAGACGTCGGCATCGCCCTGGGCGAAACCTTCCGCTCGGCGTGGGGCGACAAGCGCGGCGTGCGGCGGTTCGCGTCGATCACTGTGCCTCTCGACGAAGCGGCCGTGGAGGTCGTGCTCGACCTTTCTGGCCGCCCGTACCTGCACTATGAAGTCGACTTTCCCGGGGAGAAGATCCTCGGCGACCCGCCGTTTGATCCCCAACTAGTCGAGGAATTCTGGCGAGCTTTCGCGATGGCTTCCGGCATCACCCTGCACATTGTGGGGCGTCGCGGTCGCAACACCCACCACATCATCGAAGCGGCGTTCAAGGGCGTGGCGCGTTCATTGCGCGATGCCGTGCGTATCGAAGGCGACGCCGTCCCGTCGACCAAGGGAACGCTCTGAGCGTGAGCGGCGCTTCTCGGCGCCCCCTTCTCGCCGTTCTCGACTACGGCATCGGCAACCTGCACTCGGCCCACAAGGGCTTCGAACATGCGGGCGCCGACACGCGCCTCACCGCCGACCCTGCGCTCATCGCCGACGCCGACGCGGTGGTTCTGCCTGGCGTTGGGGCCTACGGCCCCTGCATGAACGCACTGAGTCGAACTGGTCTCGACGAGATCGCGGTCGAACGTATCGAGGCCGGCGTGCCCTTCTTCGGAATCTGCATCGGCATGCAGCTGCTCTTCGCCGGTTCCGAAGAGTCGCCCGGCGTCGCCGGACTGGGAGTGATCGACCGGCCGGTCGTGGAGATCCCGGCCACGGTGAAGCGGCCGCAGATGCAATGGAACAAGCTCGAGCGTCGGGGCGACCACCCGATGTTCGCGGGCCTGCCTGATGAGACATGGGTCTACTTCGTCCACAGCTTTGCGGGCGTCGACGGCGACGATGTGATCGCCACCTGCGACTACGGCACCCATCTTTCCGCCGCCGTCGCGGTCGACAATCTGTGGGCCGCCCAATTTCATCCCGAGAAATCCGGCACCATCGGACTCCAGATCTTGCGAAACTTTGTGGACGCCGCCCGAGGAACGAACTGATGGACCTCTATCCCGCCATTGATCTCCGCGACGGTCGTTGTGTCCGCCTCCAGCAGGGTGACTACGCCCAAGAGACCGTCTACGGCGACGACCCCGTGGCCCAAGCCGTGGCCTTTGCCGAGGCGGGCGCCGGATGGATCCATGTCGTCGATCTCGATGCCGCCCGAACCGGGATCCCCGAGAATCGTGACGTGGTCGCGGCCATCGCCGATGCCGTCAACGTGCCGGTGCAAACCGGTGGTGGTGTGCGCAACCGGGAGGCGGCCGAAGCGCTCTTCTCCGCCGGTGTCGAGCGTGTGGTCATCGGTACTGCCGCGCTCACCGATCCTGATTTCGTGCGAGCGCTCGCCGTTGATCACCGCGTGGCCGTCGGCCTCGATGCGAAGTCCGGCGAAGTTGCCACCGATGGCTGGCTTGTCGGTTCGGGTCGCAGCGTGCTCGATGTGGCTCGCTCGTTTACCGATGCCGGTGTGGACGCCTTCGTGGTCACCGACATCAGCCGCGACGGCACGCTCGAAGGCCCTGATCTTGTGGGTCTCGCCGACGTGCTCGGAGCCACACCCGTCGATGTGATCGCCAGTGGCGGCGTCGGCTCGATGGCCGACCTGGCCGCCCTCGACGAGATCATCGTTGGCGGTCGCCGTCTCTCTGGTGTCATCGCCGGTAAGGCGATCTACGAAGGCCACGTCGATGTTGCGGGCGCCGTGCAACTGCTCGGTGGTGCCCGATGACTGTGCGGTCTATTCGGATCATCCCGTGCCTCGACGTTGATGCCGGTCGAGTCGTGAAGGGTGTCAACTTCGTCGACATCCGCGACGCCGGCGATCCCGTCGAACTCGCGGCCCGCTACGACGAACAGGGTGCCGACGAGCTGGTGTTTCTCGACATCACGGCCTCGTCGGACCGGCGCGACACCACTGCCGATATGGCGCGAGCAGTGGCTGAGCAGGTCTTCATTCCGTTCACCATCGGTGGTGGCATTCGCACCGTCGACGATGCGCGCCGACTTCTACGGGCTGGGGCCGACAAGGTGAGCGTCAACACCGCGGCGGTCAAACGACCGGAGCTCGTGAGCGAGATCAGTCGCAAGTTCGGCGCCCAGTGTTGTGTCGTTGCGATCGACGCCCGAGATAGCGACGACCCCGGGATCGGTAAGAAGAGCGGATATGAAGTCTTCACTCACGGCGGGCGAATTCGTACCGGCATCGATGCCGTGGAGTGGGCCAAGGAAGCACAGCGCCTTGGTGCCGGCGAGATCCTGCTCACCTCGATGAATCGTGACGGCACGAAAGACGGTTACGACTTGCCGCTCACGAAGGCCATCACCGATGCGGTGGGTATCCCCGTGATCGCCTCGGGCGGCGTGGGCACGCTCGAGCACATGGTCGAGGGTGTCAATGAAGGTGGGGCCGACGCGGTGTTGGCCGCCAGCATCTTTCACTTCGGCGAACACACGGTGGCTGAGGCCAAACAGGCGTTGCTTGATGCCGGCATCACGGTGCGTCCGCCCGGCTGAACCGTCCGGCTAGGGAGAGAGAAGTTCGGCCACGAGGTCTGTGATTTCTCCGTGGCTTCCGCCGAAGAAATGATCAGCGGTTTCAAAAACGTGCACGTCGGCCGCAGGCCACCCCGCTACCGCGTTCGTGAGCTCGTCGGCGGGCATGAACTGGTCGTGGCCGCCCACAAGGAGGTGCACGGGACGGAGGTCGGTCGGCGCGGCCATCGCATCAACATCGATGATGGCCAGCGGGGGGGCCACAACGACCCAACGAACGAGTGCGGGGTGATCGACGCTCAGAGCGATGTCGGCTCCGAAGCTGTAGCCCGCGACAACAAGCGGGCCGTCGCCCGGCTCGACCGCTTCAATCGCGGCGCGGAGGTCGTCTCGTTCGGCGCCGCCGCCCGCGTGTTCGCCAGCAGACCCGCCGGTGCCGCGAAAGTCGAACCGAAGCACCCGATGACCGGTCTGCACGAGAGCGCGACTGAGGGCGGCAACCACGGCGTCGTTGCGGGACCCGCCATAGAGAGGGTGGGGGTGGCAGACCACGCCAGTTCCCGTCGCGTTCTGGGGCGAGAGAAGGTCGCCCTCGAGATGCGTGCCGTCGGCGCTCTCGAAGTGCAAAACCTGGACATCAACAGGTTCCATGTCGTGACGTTACCGGTAACGTGACGCACCGTGTCGAAGACCGAAACCCTTTCCGCCGACGACGGCCTGCCCGTCAAGATGCTCAACGATCGCATCCTCGTCTCCCTTGGCGACGCCGAGGGCGAACGACGGTCCACCGGCGGCATCCTCATTCCCGCCACCGCCCAGATGGGCAAGCGCCTGACTTGGGCCGAAGTGGTAGCGGTTGGCCCCAATGTGCGGGCCATGGAGGCGGGCGATCAGGTGTTGTTCAACCCCGAAGATCGCTACGAAGTCGAGGTGCGGGGCAAGGACTACATCATCTTGCGTGAACGCGATGTCCACGCCCTGGCCGCCGAACGCCTCGACGAAGGCAGCACTGGGCTCTACCTGTAGCGGTCAGTTCGGGCGTCTCGCTAGGGGTGCATCGGCGCACGGTGCTGCGCCCAGGGAAGTGCTCGTTCGAGTTGCCCCGCAACCTTGAGCAGGAGATCCTCACGGCCGTACGCGGCGATGAGTTGCAGGCCGATCGGAAGATCACCCACGGTGTGTCGCAACGGCAGCGAGATAGCGGGCTGCCCGGTGGAGTTGAACGGCGCCGTGAGTGTTGAGTAGGCGAGTGTCACGTGGACGTTCTCGAACGGGTTCTCCTTCGTGCCACTGCTTTCGCCGATGAGCGGGGCCGGGCGGAGGCAGGTTGGCGCGAGGAGAAGGTCGGCCGAGTCGGCCCACCAGTCGGCCATCTGGTGCCGGAAGACCATGGCCCGTTCGCCTGCTTTCGTCATCTCAAGGGCGGACAATGTGCGGCCCCGTTTGTTGAGCGCCCAGGTCATCGGTTCGACATCGTCTTCGGTGAGTTCGCGGCCGATCCACTGGCCAAACGTGTCAAGTGAAGCGGCCACCGCGGTCGTCCAGAGCGCGCCGTAGGAGGCGATCAGTTCTTGGTCGTGGAGGGCCGGTGGTGAGTCGTCGAGCATCTCGTGCCCGAGTCCTTGGAGCTGATCGGCCGTCCAACGAACGGCCGCCTGTACCTCCGGATCGATCGGAATGTTGTCGCGCACGGAGTCGGCCAACACCCCAATACGCAGCGGAGTGGGGTCGGTGTCAACGTACGACAAGAAAGGTGCCGACGGCGCCGGCGCGATCACGCCATCACCGGGGAACGGGTAAGCGGTGGCGTCGAGGATCGCTGCGGTGTCTCGCACTGTGTGCGACACAACGTGCTGGACCGAGTTGCCCCACTCGTCACGCTGAGGCCCCATCGAGATGCGGCCCCGGCTGGGCTTCAGGCCGACGAGTCCACACATCGCGGCAGGAATACGGATCGATCCACCACCATCGCTGGCATTCGCAGCCGGGAGCATTCCCGCGGCCACAGCGGCCGCCGCGCCACCGGACGACCCGCCGGCGCCATGTTCGAGGTTCCAGGGGTTGCGGGTGGGGCCGTGGGCGATGGGTTCGGTGGTCGCGGCCAGCCCCATCTCCGGCGTATTGGTGCGCCCCGCCATGACGAAACCCGCGGCCCGGTATGCCTTGATGATGTTGGCGTCGAGGTCGGCTCGGTATCCGGCGTTCTTCAGGCCCTGGATGCCCTGGTTGAAGGGCTGACCCTTCTCGGCGGGCCAGAGATCCTTGATGAGCATTGGCACCCCGCGGAACGGGCCGTCGGGAAGGTCGCCAGCGGCAGCCTCGCGAGCCGCCTCAAAGTTTGGATGAATCACTGCGTTGAGCTGAGGGTTGAGCCGCTCGATCCGGTCGATCGTGTCATCGATCAATTCGACGGGGGAGAGCTCGCCGTTGCGGATTAGCTCCGCGAGACCAACAGCGTCAGTACGGGCGAGTTCTGAATCGGACATAGCGCGAAGCTAGACGACGGCCGGTGGAGACCCTTCGTGTGCCATCGGTCTGCCTGCGGCACTGACGATTGTGTCTTGTCGGATCCGATCGTTTGAGTTACCTTTACATTCATGGAACATGTAAAGGAACGGCGGCGAGGCGCCTCCAAGATCAGTTCGAAGAATCAGATCACGATTCCAGCTGAGGCGCTTCGCAACGCCGGGCTTGAAGTCGGCGACCGCTTGGTTGCTCGCTCAGATGGTGCCGGGCGGATCATTTTGGAACGCGAACACGATGTCATCGCCGAGTTCGCCGGAGCGTTGACGGGTGTATATCTCCCCCACGAGGTGGAAGGCCTCCGCTCCGAATGGGACTGACTAATCTCGACGCAGGAGTGATCATCGGTTTTCTCGATGGCGACGACGCCCATCACGAATCGGCGCGAGCCGCACTCTCCGATGCCCTTGGTCGAGGCGACCGGCTCTCCATGTCTGCCTCGGCGCTGGCCGAGTGTCTCGTGGGGCCAGCGCGGCGCAGTACCAAGGCGATTGAGTTGGTTCGCACCGCGATTGATCGACTCCCAGTTGCGGTCGTGGAGTTGAACGCGGAAATAGCGACGCAAGCCGCAATTCTTCGCGCGAGACATCGATCGTTGCGACTGCCGGATGCGCTGGTTGTCGCAACGGCCGCAGTCTCCGGTGCGGACCGTCTCATAACAACCGATCGGAAGTGGCCAACCGCCAAAGCAATGAAGCTGACACTCGCCGTCGAGAAAATCTGATGGGAACACGTGAAGGCCGGCGTAGTCGCCGCACGGTGCGAACGCGTGTCGTGTCAGCGGTAGCCGTCTTCGTGCTGGCCGATGCCTCGATTCAGCATGCCGACGGGTCCGTGTCGGAGGTCGGCGCCGTCGAATTGGTGAACGAGTAACTCTCCTTCTTCGCGGGTTGACCGCCGCGGGATTGAAACTCGAACCGGGCGTAGGCGCCGACACCGTAGAATCGTAGGTAATGACTGATTCTGTCGACATGAACGCGCTTGAAGAGGGACTCGAGGTCAGCCTCGACTTCGACAAGGTCGTCAAGATCGGCCGGGCCGGACATCAGGTCGTGCCCGTAGTGCTGCAGGACGCAGACTCCGGCGACGTGCTCTTCATCGGCTACGCCAACAAAGAGGCGTATCGGCTCACGCTCGAACGCCAGTCCGCAGTGCTCTACTCGACCTCGCGCGAAGAGATTTGGCACAAGGGTGCCACGAGCGGCGACACGCTCGAACTCGTGTCGGTCGGCGTAAACTGTGAGCAGAACAGCCTCCTGTACCGCGTCCGCAAGGCTGGCACGGGTGTGTGTCACACGAAGGACGAAAGCGGTACCGCTCGTCAGACGTGCTACTACCGCACCGTGACCGACCCCGATTCACTGACCTTCAGCTAGTTCGATGACTGTCTCGCCGCGGCTCGAAGAGTTCCGCCAGTTGGCCGCCGGTCATCGGGTCGTGCCGGTCTGGCGCGAGGTTCTGGCTGACCTGACCACACCGGTCAGCGCGTTCGCTCGCGTGGTCGGCGATGGCGATGGTTTCTTGCTCGAATCAGTAGAGGGCGGCGAGCGTTGGAGCCGTTGGTCGTTCATCGGCCGTCGGCCCCACGGCACACTGATTTCTCAGGGTGGCGCTCTCACGATCACCGGCGATTTCGGTATCGAAGTGCCGACCGACCAGGGGATGCTCGCCGCGCTCGAGCTGCTCCTGGAGCACTACCAAGCCCCCGAGATCGAAGGCCTTCCGCCGCTCCACGGCGGCCTAATTGGCTACCTTGGCTACGACGTCGTGCGCGAGGTGGAGCACCTCCCGAATGTGCCGAAGGACGACCTCGGCTATCCCGACGCCGTCATCTCGATGATTGGCGAACTCGCCGTCTACGACCACTTCCGGCAACGGGTCGTGCTCATCGCCAACGCACTGATCCCCGATGATGCCGATGCGGCCACGGTTGAGGCGGCCTACGAAGACGCGCTAGTTCGGCTCGAAGATCTTGCCGCGGCCGGCGCCCGGTCTATCGACGAACCATTGATGGAGCCGGCCAGTCGCAGCGACGATGACGAATTGCCGGCGGTGAAATCCACGATGGGCAAGAGCGTTTACTGCGCGGCGGTTGAAGCCGCTCGGGAATACATTCTTGCTGGCGACGTCTTCCAGGTCGTGCTCGCTCAGCGCTTTGATCTCGAACTTGATGCGGAAGCGTTCGACCTCTATCGCGTCCTCCGTCAGGTCAACCCCAGTCCGTATATGTACTTCTTGCGCCACGGCGATCTGGAGATCGTCGGCGGGTCGCCCGAGCCCATGGTGCAGCTCCTCGAAGATCGGGTGATCTCTCGTCCGATCGCGGGCACGCGCCAGCGGGGCACCACCGAAGAGCAGGACAAGCTCATGGCCGCCGAACTACAAGAACACCCTAAAGAGATTGCCGAACACGTGATGCTCGTCGACCTTGCCCGCAATGATGTCGGGCGTGTGGTCGAGTTTGGCTCGCTCCAGATCGACGAGATGATGACGCTCGAGAAGTACAGCCACGTGATGCATCTGACGTCGCAGGTCTCCGGCGATCTCAAAGCCGGCAAGACCCCCATCGACGTACTGCGGGCCACGCTTCCGGCGGGCACCCTTTCCGGCGCCCCGAAGGTGCGGGCGATGGAGATCATCGATGAGCTCGAACCGGTAAAGCGAGGCCCGTATGGCGGCGTTGTCGGTTATCTCGACTTCTCCGGCAATATCGATACGGCTATCGCGATCCGCACAATGCTGATCAGCGGCAACCGCGCGTCGATCCAGGCGGGGGCCGGCATAGTCGCCGATTCCGTCCCTGAAGACGAATATCTCGAATGCCAGAACAAGGCAAAAGCCCTGCTCGCGGCGGTTCCGGCCGCTCGACGAATGACTGCCGCCCGAAAGGCGAATCGCTGAAATGGTTGCCACCCTTCGTTCCCACGGTGTGATTCGGGCCTCCGGTCCCGACATCGCGAACTACCTGCAAGGCCAGTTCTCCCAAGACCTTGATCCGCTTGCCGTTGGCAACAGCGCGTGGTCGTTGCTGCTGGCCCCCAACGGCAAGCTTGTCGCCTGGTTACGAGTGCACCGAGTCGACGACGCCGAGTTCATACTTGACCTCGAACCGTCGGTCGTTGATGCCGTGATCGCTCGACTCGAACGCTTCAAACTTCGCACCGACGCCACGTTCGTCGTCGAAGAGGGTTGGCAGATCCTTCAGGTCCGGGGCGACGATTGTCCGGCCGGTGGCGAGCTTCGAGCCGAAGTTGCGTGGCCGGGGTTCGACGGCACCGACGTGCTCGGCCGGTCACTTGACCTGGGTGTCGACACTGATGACGGAGCGTTCGAACTCGCTCGGATTGAGGCTGGGGTGCCGCGTGTCGGGATCGACCTCGATGACGAGACCATTCCCGCTGAGAGCGGCGTGTCTGTCATCGAGAAGTCCGTCAGCTTCACCAAGGGTTGCTACACCGGCCAAGAACTCGTCGCCCGAATCGATAGTCGTGGCGGCAACGTGCCTCGGCCGCTGCGAGTGCTCTCGCTCGAAGCCGCCGTCAGCGTCGGCGATGAGGTGATGTTCGACGGTTCGCCGATCGGCACTGTCACCTCCGCCGCCGGCACCTCCGCGCTGGCTCGCATCCTTCGAAAAGCCAAACCCGGCGCCCCCATCACCGTCGCCAACACCCCCGGCACCGTCCAGTCCTGACTTCTGTGACGTCTGGCGTGTCCACCGGGCACGCCAGACGTCACAGAACGGAAGGACTGGGGGCGGGGGAGAGGCTGACGACGAATTCGGCGCCGCCTCCCGTGGCACGGCGGGCGACGACGGCACCGCCCATGCCTTCGACCAACTCGCGGACGATAGCCAAGCCGAGTCCGCTACCTGATTCCTTGATCTTTGGGTTTTGCTGGGCCACATAGAGCCGTTCGAACACGTGGGGGAGGTCGGACTCGCTGATTCCGGGGCCGTCGTCGGCGACGGCAACGTGAATGCGGCCCTCGTCGAACCAGAGCGTCAGCTCCACGCTGGCATCAGCGAATTTCAGGGCGTTGCCGACGAGGTTGGCCATGACCTGCGCAAAACGGTCGTGATCGACCTCGGCTCGTACCGGCTCGTCGGGTGCTCGGAACGCGACGGACACCCCACGCTCCTCGGCCTCTCGACGATGCCCCTCGACGGTGTCGCCGATGATCAAGCCGAGATCATGGTCGGCCATGGCATAGGCGAAGCCGGTGCCTTCGAGTCGAGCGAGGAGGAGGAGATCGCCAACGAGACGTTCGAGGCGGCGGGACTCACTCACGATTACGCCACCGACCGCGACCGGATCGTCGATCGCTCCGTCGATAAGGGCCTCGGCGTAACCGCGAATATTCGTGAGCGGCGTGCGGAGGTCATGGCTGACCGACAGTAGAAACTGACGTTCGAGAGCGCGACTTCGTTCGAGATTTGTAGCCATGGCGTTGACCGAGCCGACGAGATCGGCGAGTTCTCCGCCCATCGCCGCATGCTTCTCATCGACACGGGCCGACATGTCGCCAGCCGCGATCAGTGTCGCGGTGGCACTGGCCTGACGAACCGGGTCGATTAGTCGACGGCTGAGGCGGATCGTGACCAGCACGGCGACAAGAACCGTCGCCAATCCCGCGATCACGAACCAGCGGAACGCGGGTTGCACGATCGGGTCCGGTTCACGAGCAAGCACGATAAGTGTGCGAAATCCGCCCGGACTATTGACGCCGCCCGCTGCGAAGATCAGCCCGTCCTTGCGCCCGCTCACGATCTCGCTGGCGAGTATCCGCTCAAGATCGAGATCCTCGAGCTCCACACCGGCGGGGAAGGTGCCAATGAGCTTGCCATTCGGCGGCGCAACCAGAATGCCGATGCCCTCGAGGCTCATCGTTTGACTTAGCCGGGCGAGCCGCTGGGTTCGGGTTTCGCCGTCGACTGGGTTGGCAACGAGTGTGATCTCACCGAAGAGTTCGCGCAGCGCATCGGTCTGCTCTCGGAGCTCTTCCTCTTCGCTCTGTCGGTCGGTGACGCTCGCGAGGACGATCGTGCCGAGTCCGGCCAAGATCAGCGAAGCAGCCACCATGCCGATGAGCGAGAATCCGATCCGACGTCTCATGTTGTCCGTATCATGTCAGTCGAGGCGGTAGCCGACACCCCACACCGTTTGCAGGTGGAGGTCGTCTCCCAGTTTCTTTCGCAGCTGCCGCACGTGGACATCGACCGTACGGTCGTCGCCGACCCAGTCGGCGCCCCACACTCCGTCGAGGAGTTGACGGCGAGATAATGCGAGACCACGGCGTTCGGCAAGATGGTGAACCAGGTCGAATTCCCGTGTCGCCAGGGCCACGGCTTCGCCTCGCACCGATACTTCCCGGCGCCCGGCATCGACGACAATGTGTTCGCCGAGATCGATGATCGGCGGGCGGTCATCGGTGTTGGCGCTGTCGACGCGGCGAAGAATCGCCTTCACGCGAGCCACGACCTCGCGGGGCGAGAAGGGTTTCGTGACGTAGTCGTCGGCGCCAAGCTCGAGGCCAAGGACGCGGTCGACCTCGTCGTCGCGGGCCGTCAGAAAGATGATGGGAACGTTCGAGTCGGCCCGAACCGCTCGACACACGTCGATGCCGTCGAGCTCGCCGGGCAGCCCGATGTCGAGCAGGATCAGCTTCGGTCGCCGCTCAGCGATGACTTCCAGCGCCCGTTCTCCCGTGCTCGCTTGATAGGGGCGGAAGCCGTCACGGCGCAGATACAGCTCGACCAGGTCAGCGATGTTCGCGTCGTCTTCGACGATCACCACAATGGTTTCTTCGTTCACCGCTCTCCTTCGGGATCTCTCGCCAGTTGCTTGCCAACAGACTGTGGATCACAACTGTGAGGAAACCATGATGCCCTCTCGGCCGACACGCGTTCATCTCGAGTTGATTTGGCCTCTAGTCTCCCACCGTGGCAACGGGCAGGGGAGCGAAGCACTACGAGGTACTTGAAGTCGATCCGGCCGCGTCGATGGCCGAGATCCGTCGGTCGTTTCTCCGCTTGGCGCGCTCATCGCACCCCGACTTTCACCACGAGTCCGACCAGGCCCGCATCTCCGCCGAAGAGCAGATGCGCAAGATCAATGAGGCCTGGGCGGTACTCAGCGATATTGACGCCCGTTCGAGCTATGACCGCGAACGGCTCGGCGGTCAGCCCCGGGCCCCCTCCCACGCTGGAAGTCACGGTCGAGTGGATGAGCCCGATCCGTGGAAGCCGTTCGACTCCGGCCCAGTGGCCGACTTCGACGAGCGCGACGACCGAGCGATCACCAGTAGCGCGCTTCCGGGTTGGCTCAAGACCATTCCGGCCCTCGGGATCATCTTCGGGCTCGCGAGTTCCATGATTGGTGGTCTGATTGGTGTGGGGCCCATCACCAAACTCGGCCTGATTGTGATGTTGCTGTCGGTGCTGCTCTTCGCGGCCGCACCGCTCTTTGCGCTGTCGGTGAGTCGGAGCGAAGACACCCGTCCCTGATTCCGGTTTCGCATGACGGAGCAGCGCCTCTAGAGTCTCGGCATGTCAAAAGTCGCAATGGTCGTAAAGCTCCCCTGTAAGCCCGGAAAGCGCGATGAGCTCGTCGCTGCGTTCGCTCCAATGATGGAGAACGTGAATTCCGAAGCTGGCACCGAGATCTACATTCTGAGTCTCGATACCGCTGATGAGGACGTGGCCTGGGTCTACGAGCTCTACACCGACAACGACGCGATGACCGCCCACAGCGGGTCTGACACCATGGCGACCTTGATTGGCGCGCTGGGCGACACCCTTGGCGGTGCGCCCGATTTCCACATGACCACCCCGGTCTCGGGCAAGGGCCTCTGAGCTGACGACTACCTACCTCGATCGGATCCTGGAGGATCATCGAGCGGCCGCGGCGAACGATCACCGCTCAGCCGATGAGTTGATGACGGCCGCGTTGGGGGCCCCCTCGCTGCGAGGTTTCCGAGCAGCGCTCGTTGCCGCGCCGGGCATGGCGGTCATCAGTGAGATCAAGCGTCGTTCGCCGTCAAAGGGCGACCTGTCTCCGGATCTTGATCCCGCGGTGCTGGCCGGCCAATACGCCTCAGGCGGCGCCAGTTGTCTTTCGGTGCTCACCGATCAGCAATGGTTCGGGGGTTCGGTCGCTGACTTGCGGGCGGCCCGAGCGGCCGTCGAATTGCCCGCGCTCCGCAAGGACTTCACTGTTCATCGCCACGATGTACTCGACGCTCGCATCATGGGCGCTGATTGTGTGCTGCTGATCGCCGCGGCGCTCAATGATGACGAACTGGGCGAGTTCCATGCGCTGGCGCGAGAGGTCGGACTTGACGTGCTCGTGGAGATCCATGATGAAGCCGAACTCGATCGCGCCCTTGCGGTTGGCGCCACTCTGATCGGTGTCAACCAGCGAGACCTCGTCACCTTCGAGGTTGATACGGCGCGTGCGGTGCGACTCGCCCCGCAGATGCCGGCCGGTGTTGTCCGAGTCGCTGAGTCGGGCATTCGTGATGCCTCCGACGTCGCTGAACTGGGCGCCGCGGGCTATCACGCCGTCTTGGTCGGCGAAACGCTGGTCAAGCACAGTGATCCGGTTGCTGGTGTGGCGGAGCTTCGGGCGGGATTCGTCCGGTAAACCCGCAGGCGGTGCCAGATTCCGGCGCTAACGTCATCGACGTGTTCGTAAAGATCTGCGGTATTACGAGCGAGGATGATGGCCTGTTGGCCGTCGCCTTGGGCGCCGATGCGCTCGGCTTCGTCTTCGCCCCGTCAACCCGTCAAGTAGCGGTCGATCGGGCTCGTGACATCGTGCGGCGGCTGCCGCCCGAGGTGTTGACTGTCGGCGTCTTTCGCGACGAGTTGCCCGACCGAGTAGCCGAGATCGTGCAGCGCGCTGGGCTGGGCGCGGCACAGCTCCATGGCCACGAGTCAGCCGAGCACACCCGCGACGTGCGGAGTCGTGTTCCAATCGTGATCAAGGGTTTTCCGGCCGGCCATCCTGGTCTCTCTCGCATCCCGGAGTACGGCGCTGATGTTGTCCTTGTCGAGGGCGAGAAGCCCGGTAGCGGTGAAGTCTTCGACTGGCGCCTGGCTGAAGACGCGCCACGAGCGGGTCATCGCGTATTGCTCGCCGGAGGCCTACACCCGGGCAATGTCGCCGAAGCAATCCAGCAGGTCCGTCCGTGGGGCGTTGATGTCTCGACCGGCGTCGAGCGCGAGCCGGGCCGCAAAGACCCCGTGAAGATGCGCGAATTCATCGACGCGGCCCGCGCTGCATTCGAAGCGATTCGGCCGGCCGAGCATGACGACGATGGCAGCCTCTACGACTGGCAAGACGATTTCTCGTGAATCTGGAGATCAAGTAATGGCCATGACCGACCCCACAGACGGGGGCCGGTTCGGAGATTTCGGTGGCATGTATGTGCCCGAAACCCTCGTTCCTGCCTGCCAGAAGCTCGACCTCGCATTCCGTGAAGCGTGGGCTGACGAAGCCTTTCGCTCCGAACTCAATCGTCTCCTGAGGGATTACGCGGGTCGACCGACGCCGATCACGGTGTGCGACAACCTCAGCGAAGAGCTGGGCTGTCAGGTGCTCCTGAAGCGAGAAGACCTGAACCACACCGGATCGCACAAGATCAACAATGTTCTGGGCCAGGGTCTGCTAGCGAAGCGCATGGGGAAGACCAGCCTGGTTGCTGAGACCGGCGCGGGCCAGCACGGTGTGGCCACAGCAACTGTGGCGGCATTGTTCGACATGGACTGTGTCGTCTACATGGGCTCCGTTGATATCAAGCGCCAAGAGCTCAACGTCTTTCGAATGAAGTTGCTGGGCACGGAAGTGCGGGCAGCTACCTCTGGCTCGCAAACGCTGAAGGACGCGGTCAACGAGGCGATGCGTCACTGGGTGTCAGTCGTGGAAGATACGCACTACTGCCTTGGCTCTGTGATGGGCCCGCATCCGTACCCATGGATGGTGAGGGAGTTCCACCGCGTGATTGGCGACGAGGCTCGCGAGCAATGCCAAAAGCTGCTCGGTGGCCACCCCGATGTGGTCGTGGCGTGTGTCGGCGGCGGCTCGAACGCGGCCGGAATCTTCTCCGGCTTCGCCGACACCGACGCCGAGCTCATTGGCGCGGAACCCGCGGGCGGCGCTGCGGTTGGTCGCGCCGTACCGGGCATCGTGCACGGCAGCTTCTCCTACCTCATGCAAGACGAATGGGGTCAGGTACTGGAAGCCGAGTCGATCTCGGCCGGTCTCGACTATCCAGGCATTGGCCCTGAGCATGCGCACCTCGCCGCTACCGGGCGGGCTCGATATGAACCCGTCACCGACGCGGAAGTCGTCGAAGCGTTCAAGCTGCTCTCGCGAACCGAGGGTATTATCCCAGCGCTGGAATCCGCTCATGGGTTGGCCTGGATCAGCCGCGAACGAGAAGAGCTGAAGGACAAGACCGTGTTGTTGAACCTCAGTGGTCGCGGCGATAAGGATGTTGCCCAGATGATGGACATCATCGGATGAGCGGCGCTCTCGAAGCCGCACTGCGGGCTCGACGTGAGTCCGGCGGCAAGTGCCTGGTGCCCTACCTCACTGGTGGTCTCGGCGACGACTGGCTCGAGACGATCCACGCGGTGGCCGACGCCGGCGCCGACGCGATCGAGATTGGCATTCCGTTCTCCGACCCCGTCATGGACGGCCCTACGATCCAGCTCGCCAACGACAAGGCGATCGCCGCGGGTGCAACACCCCAGTCGATCCTTGATCGCGTGCGGGGTGCCGACATTGGCGTGCCCACCGCGGTGATGACCTACGGCAACATTGCCTACCGCATGGGCTGGGAGCGCTTCGCGAACACGCTGATCGATTCCGGCGTAAGCGGCTGCATTCTTCCGGATATCCCGCTGGAGGAGACAGGGGAGTGGGCCGCGGCCGCGGATGCCGCTGGTGTCGAAACCGTCATGTTGGCCGCGCCGACAGCCCCCGACGAACGACTGCCGCTCGTGTGTGAACGCTCCCGTGGATTCGTCTACGCCGTGGGCCTGCTCGGCATCACCGGGGTACGAGCAGAACTCTCGGAGAGCTCCAAGGTGATTGCCCGACGAGTGAAGGCAGTCACCGACCTGCCGGTACTGGTCGGAGTGGGCATCGGCACGCCTGAACAGGCCGTCGAAATCTCCCAGATCTCAGATGGTGTGGTGGTCGGATCGGCGATCGTTCAGCGAATGCTCGACGGTGGCGGTCCCGAAGGTGTGGCCGACCTCGTCCGCGAGTTCCGCGCCGCCCTCGACGCATAACCCCAGGTCACATGGGTTCTCTCTGGGTTCCCCTAGGGGATTTGGGGGGGGGTTCCACCCAGAGACAGGCGGGGGTTTGTCGGGTTCGATGGAACTCATGAAGACCGACACCCCGACCAACCTCACTGCACTGGCCGCCGAGGCCCGGCCCGACCGCGATCGCGCCGTCGATGCGTATCGGGCTGGGGCGATGCTTGCCGTCGCCCTCGGCCATTGGGCGGCGGTCTCGATCGCCCTCGATGACGATCGCGCCCTCGTGGCCGGCAACGCGCTGGCCGGGGCTCCGATTGGGTCGCCGCACGACTCCGCCGAATGCTCGCTCCCGCCGTCGTTCTGGGTGGAACCTGGATTGGGTTGCTCGCCGTCGGGTCCCTGCTCGGCTTCGGCGTCGTCGTCGCCGTCGCCGTTGCGGTCGCCGCCGCGATCCCACTGTGGTTCCTCGCCAACTACACGATCGATACGGCGATCGCTTCCTACGTGCTTCCCGCGTTTCGTCGGTCGCCGCTTGGTGTGGTCGGGCTCGGCCTCACGGTCTTTGGCATCGTCGAAGGGTTGAACCTTGCTGGTGTGCCCCACATCGGCCACGTGAACTGGGTGCTTGGCTGGCTGCTCTTCCAGGTCGCGGGCTTTACGTGGCGAGACGGGCTCCTGCCGTCGGGCCAGCGTCTGGTCATGGTCTCGGCTGGTCTTTGGACGGCTGCGGTGTCGGCCGTCGCCTTCGGTCCGTGGCCAGTTGCAATGGTCCACCACGAGGGCCTCACGAACTCGCCGACCCATCCGCCGTCGCTTGCCCTACTCCTCTTCGGTGCCGCTTACTCGACGACAGCGATCGCCGTGGCTCCGATGGTCTCGGCTTTCCTGGCCCGCTCACCTCGGGCCTGGGCAGCTTGTGGTCGCTGGCAACGCGGTGTCGCTCACGGTCTATCTGTGGCACTTCACGGCCTTCGTAGCGATTGCCGCAGTGGCCTACGCCGCTGGTGTCTTGCCGACCGCCGAGGTGGCCACCGCCGTCTGGTGGTTGCAGAAGCTGCCGATGATGTTTGCCGCCGAGGTGATGCTTGCAGGTATTACTGCGCTGGTCAGCGGGGTCGAACGGCGAGCGCTGTTGGCCCCTCGACAGGATTGGGTTGGGTCAGAGGCGTCGATGCTCGGCACCGCCGCGGTGATCTCTGGCTCGATCAAGGTGTGGGGCCTCGGCTCCGCTCCCATGGTCGCGATCGGAAGCATCGTGCTCCTAGTTGTGTGGTTCGGCCTGCTCCGCCCGACTCGGGACGTCGCCAGCGTTGCCTAGGGTTTCCGCATCGTGCGCGAACTGTTGGTCGACTTCTTCCTTCCGGAAACCGACCGGGGCGCCGTCACCCAATGGATCGTCATGGCGATCATCTGGGTAGTGGTGCTCGTTGTCACCCACCGGTCACGACACGAGTATCGGCTGTTCATCGCCGGGTTGATCATGATCAACATTGCGTGGTTTGCCGTCAGGACCGTGCACTGACCTCGGCCAGCGGCAACGATTGGGAAATGTTGGCCTCCGCTAGATGGTTCCCCGCCCCGTGAACTTTGATCTAATTATTGTCGGCGGTGGCGCCGGTGGCTTGGGTGCCGCCCGCGCCGCTCGGTGGACGGGCGCCAAGGTCGCCATCGTCAACGATGGGCCCCTCGGTGGCGATTGCACGTTTACCGGCTGCGTACCGTCGAAGACCCTGCTCGCTGCCGCGGCGCAGGGCGCGAGCTTTGATGAAGCGATGGCGCGAGTGCGATCCACGGTCGACGAAATCGCGGCGACCGAAACGGCCGTCGTGCTCCGGGCCGAAGGTGTCACCGTCATCGAAGGACGGGCTCACCTGACAACCCACGACACCGTCGCGGTCGGCCGCGACCGTTACACCGCGCCCCGTGTGATCGTGGCGACCGGGGGGCGACCATTTATCCCGCCGATTCCCGGCCTCGGCGACGTTGAGGTGCTCACCAACGAGGAGGTCTTTTCGTTGGCTGCCGCGCCCGCATCGATCGGGGTTATCGGTGGTGGCTCGATTGGCTGCGAGATGGCCCAGGCGCTCCATGGGTTGGGTGTTGCGGTCGAGTTGTTCGAGAGTGAGCCTCGACTCCTCACGAAGGAAGAGCCCGAAGCGGGAGCAGTCGTCGAGTCGGCCCTTCGGGCCCGAGGCATCGGCGTGCACACCAGCGCCATGATCGAGCGGGTGGAGCAACGGCCCGATGGCATCGCGCTCATAACCAACGAGGGCGAGACTCTGGTGGAGCGCTTGCTGATCGCCGTGGGTCGGGTTCCAAACTCGGCGGGTCTCGGGCTCGAAGGGCTCGGCGTGAAGCTCGATGGGCGGGGCCACATCGAGACCGATGACCGCCTCCAAACCGCAACCCGTGGCGTGTTTGCGGTTGGCGATGTCACCGGCAAGTCGCCGTTCACCCACGCGGCCGACGAGATGGGACGGCTCGCGGCTGGTAACGCGCTGCGAAAGGGAACTCGTGGTCGGTTTCAGACGAAGTGGATTCCGTGGGCCACGTTCACGATGCCGGAAGTTGCTCGCGTCGGGTTGACGGAGGCGGAGGCCGCAACTCGGGGTGGCTGCGTCGCCGAGTTGCCGCTCAGTGAAATGGACCGAGCGATCACCGATGGTCAGACGGATGGGTTCATCAAGTTGATTGCGGGGCCGAAACGGCTGACCCGCAACGCCTTTGGCGGCGAGATCATCGGGGCGACGATCGTTGCGCCGCGGGCCGGAGAAATGATTCATGAGGCGGTGCTCGCCATGCGGACACGCATGTTCGCGGGCCGCCTGGCGCAGACCGTGCACGCGTACCCCACGTGGAGTTACGGGATCCAAAAGACTGCCGGCCAATTCTTCGGAGAGGTCGAAGGGCGAACAGCCCGGTCGGCGAAACCATGAAGTACTGGCGCGGCGCCGCAGTGAGTCTGGCCGGTGTGGCGCTCTGGTGGTTCCTCGCCGATCGCACACCTACGAGCACCTTCCACTTCGCGCCCGTCCTGGTGGCGGCCGCGTGGGTGGCAGTCGAGGGCACATTAGGGGCGGGACTGGCCGCCCGTTACACGATCCGACTCGCCGGCCTCGGAGGGGCGGTCGCCGTTGCGGCAACGCTCGGCCTTGAGGCTGCTGACCTTCTGCGAGGCCCAGTGTTCTGGGAACGCGGACCGGACGCGCCGGTGGTCGCCGAGCATGTGCTGTTCGCCGTGCTTGGCAGCGTTGTGGGTGCGCTGATCTCGGTCCGTTACTCCGCGCGGGCGCCAGCGGCAGCGGCGTAACGAAACGAGCCTGGTCTCGAGCGGCCTGCACTTATTGGCGACGTCGCTTACTCGGATCCGGACGATCTCGACCTTTGAGCGCACATGACGCCATCGGCTTATAACAGGTCATCATGTAGCGAACTGGCCGAACTCGGGACCTTCGTCGTACGGTCTCTCGCCATGCCGGATCTTCTCGTTGAACGCCAGGGCGCTGTGATGGTCGCCACCATGAATCGTCCCGAACGCAAGAACGCGATGACGCTCCAAATGTTTGGGCGCATGCGCGACGCGTGGAAGGAAGCCTCAGAGGACGACGCCATTCGCTGCATCGTTCTCACCGGGACCGGCGGCGACTTCTGCGCCGGTATGGACCTGCGCTCGATGTCGGGCGATAAGGCGGAAACCGATGACTGGGACGTCGAGGGCGCAATGGCATCCGAGGGCGCCGATTTCATCTGGGAAGGACTGCTGAAGACCAGTCGCCCAACGAAGCCCATAATCGCCGCGGTCGAGGGCGTCGCTATTGCCGGCGGCACCGAGATCCTGCAGGGCACTGATATCCGGATCGCGGCCGAATCGGCCAAGTTCGGTGTGAGCGAAGTGAAATGGTCGCTCTATCCAATGGGTGGTTCCGCCGTTCGTCTCGCTCGCCAGATCGGCTACGCCGAGGCCGCCGACATCTTGTTGACGGGCAAACACATCTCCGCGGCAGAGGCCAAGGCGATGGGTCTCATTAGCCGAGTCGTGCCCGACGGCACCGCCCTCGAACACGCGATGGAAGTCGCCGCGTCGGTGGCCGCGAATGGCCCGTTGGCGGTTGAAGCCGTGTTGAAGACGCTGCACGACACCGCGGGCATGACCGAGGCTGAGGCATTCGCCCACGAAGACACCTACACGGGAGTCGTCATGGCCAGCGAGGACTCCAAGGAGGGTCCGAAGGCCTTCGCGGAGAAGCGCACCCCCAATTTTCAGCGAAAGTAGCGGGTCTCCCGACCTGGCCTCTTCCGTATTGCGTAGCGCTTAGTCGTTGCCGACCCGGCGCCCGAGGGCGCCATCAACGCCGGGCAGCTGCGGTTGCACACCGTGGATGCCTTGGCGTTCGGTAAACCGCTCCAACACGATCTCCTCGACCTCGGCCCATGTCGTTGCCCGCGGGCCGCGTTGGTCCTGGTTGTAGGGCTGGTCGAACACGATCACTTCGTTGCCCGCTTTACGAAGCGCGGTGATATTGTGCGGCGAGTCGTCGATGTAGAGGTCGGCTTCCACCTCGGGCTTGGCGCCGAGGAAGCAGAGATCGCGATACGGGATTCGAATCTTGTCGAGCCATTCGACAGTGTCGGCGACGGCGGCCTGGTGGCCCCAGTTCACGTAGAGCCGGTGGGTGATGATCCGGATCCATACACCGGCGTCGGACAAGCGCCAGAGGGCCTCGGCCGCCCCGTCGATGGGGTCGAGATCGCGAAACATTCGTTTCTCGACCACCGCATGGCGGTGATGGTCTTCGAAGTCGCCGGGCTCAAAACCCCACTCGGCGAAGTCCCAACCGCGTTCGAGCGGCAGCGTTGCTTCGTCGACGCCGAGCCGCTCGGCGACGATCTTTCGGAATCCAATGGTGTGCTCCGCGCACACGCCATCGAGGTCAACCCCGAGGACGAACGATTCGGCCACTACGAGGCAGTCAATCCGTTGTCGGAATTGATGATGCTTCCGTGGATGTTGCCGGCGTCATCGGAGGCGAGGAACGCGAACAATGCCGCAATGTCCTCTGGTTGCCCGAAGCCGCGATGGCCCATAGCGGCCTGCATGAGGTCGAAGTCGGTGTCGGCCGCCAGTTCGTAGTTGGCGTTCATGGCGGTGTCGGTGCCGCCCGGTGCGATGGCGTTGATCCGGATCGGTTGCTTCACGTATTCCATCGCGAGTGCTCGAGTGAGCTGGGCAACCGCACCCTTGGTCGCGCAGTAGGGAGCGAGGTAGGCCTGGCCCATCGACGCCGCGTTCGACGCGATGTTGACGATGTTGCCCTCGGCCGCGAGGACGTGGGGGAGGGCGGCCTGGCACATGAAGTACGTGCCGTCGACATTGATCGCAAACATCCGCCGCCACTCTTCGAACGTGACGTCGGGGGTGTTGCGCATCCACGAGATGGCTGCGAAGTTGCCGAGCACATCGAGCCGGCCATGGGTGTCGACACACTCCTGTATCGCGGCGGCACATTCCGTGTGATCACTGATGTCGGTGACACGGGTGGTGATGGTGCCGCCAGCGCCAGCGCCAGCGCCAGCGTCAGTGATCTGTGCGGCGGTGGCCGCGAGGCCCTCGGCGTTGATGTCCATGCCGAACACGGTGCCGCCCTCGCTGGCGATGCGAATAGCGCTGGCCCGTCCCATGCCGCTGGCAACCCCGGTGAGGGCCACTACCTTGCCGTCGTAACGTCCCACTGTGTCGTTCCTTTCCTAGGAGGTCGTGAGGCCGCCGTCGGCGCTGATGATGCTGCCGTGAATGTTGGCGCCCTCATCGGAGGCCACGAAGGCGAAGAGGCCCGCGATCTGCTCGGCGGTACTCGCGTCGCGGAAGCCGATATAGGGCTGCATCAGAGCGAAGTCGATGTCAGCCTGCAGTTCGAAGTTATGCACGAGCGGTGTGTCGATGCCGCCGGGGGCGATGGCGTTGATCCGAATCGGCTGCTTCACGAACTCCATCGCGAGAGCCTTGGTCATATTGACCACTCCACCCTTGGTGGCGCAGTAGGGCACCGTGTACGCCTGGCCCATGAGGCCGGCGTTCGACGCGATGTTGACGATGTTGCCCTCGCGCTCGAGGATGTGTGGGAGCGCCGCCTGGGTGAGGAAGAACATCCCCTTCAGGTTCACATTGTTCATGAGGTCCCATTCGGCCTCAGTCACCTGGTGGACATGGCGCTGGTTCGCGATGCCGGCGATGTTGCCGAGCACATCGATGCCGCCGTAGGTCTCGACACACGCGGCGGCCGCGGCATGGCATTCCTCGACCGACCCAATGTCGGTGACACGGCAGGTCATCTCGCCACCGGCCGCTCCCACCGTGGCCTTGGTGTCTTCCATACCCTCGGCGTTGATGTCGAGGCCGAAGACCTTGGCACCCTCAGAGGCCAGTCGAATAGCGGTGGCCTTGCCGACGCCGGATGCAGCACCGGTGAGCAGGGCGATTTTTCCATCGAATCGATTCACGGCGCGGATCGTATCGGTGGGTTGCGTCCAAGGCCCAACTTCCGAATACCGTCACCGCATGTCGAACTCCGCCCTAGACCTGAACGCGGCCATCCGAGACCTGATCGAGGTCGTGCGTACCGCCGATATGGATGACGTCGAACTCGCCGAGCAGATCGCGGCGATCTCGTCAGTGACCGAAGATCTCCGGCCCCACGTGTACGACGGTATGCGGATGCAAGCGGGGCTTCGCTACGAGAATTTGATGGCCGATGTTGGGGCTCGAATGGCGGAGGTCCACGAGGCCGGCGACGAGGTCGACACCTACGCACTGCGAGGAGTGCAGGACCCCAACGGCTTCTTTCCGTACAGCCCGATTGTTGGTGGGCTGAATCCGATCTCGCTGCCCGTCAATATGTGGCGGGCCGATGGCGAATTGGGCCAAGAGATCCACGGTGAGGCCGAGTTTGGCGCCGCGTACAACGGACCGCCGGACTTCGTGCACGGTGGTGTGATCGCCGCTACCTTCGACGAACTCCTCGGCTGCGTCTGCGTTACGAATGGCATTGGCGGGTTCACGGGCACGCTCACGGTCATCTATCGCAGCCCCACCCCGCTCGGCGCACCCTTGACGATGCGGGGCTGGCACGACCGCAGCGAAGGACGGAAGGTGTTCGCCAAAGGCGAGCTCTACTCCGGTGACACGTTGTGTGCTGAGGCCGAGGGAATTTTCATCCGTACCGACAAGCTGCCGTCGCCGCCCGGCGTGTAGCTAGTTCTGGCCCGGGCCAGTGCCGACCACAACTTCGTAACCCGTTTCTTCGGCTTCGTCGTCGACCATTTCCGCCGGGAAGCCAGGCGCCCGGAAGTCTCGGCCGAGCTGCTCCTCCATACGACGGACCACCATCGGGCTGAGCACCCGGCGGCCGTAGCGCTCGGCCGCGTCGTCGAAGACGTCGAGCAAGACGGGCCCAACATCGAGATCGACATCGTTGCGTTTGGCGACGTCGAGGAACAGCCCCATGTCTTTCTGAACAAGGTCGAGCGTGAAGCCGATGTCGTAGCTGCCGTTGAGGATGACTTGACCCTCGGTCTCGTGGACGAACGAATTGCCCGACGAGATTCTGATGGCCTCGTAGGCGGTGGTCATATCGATACCCGCGGCTTCCGACACCGCGAATGCCTCGCCGATCCCGACCAGGTTGATCGAGGCCAGGTAGTTCGTGACCACCTTGAGTACTGACGCCGAACCAAGCGGGCCCGTGTGCAGCACCCGACGACCCATCATCGTGAGAATCGGAAGGGCCTTCTCGAACGCTTCCCGAGGACCACCGCAGAAAATGGCGATGTTGCCGGTGGCGGCCCGGTGGCAGCCGCCCGACACCGGACATTCGACCGGGGTCGCGCCGGTGGCTTCGACGAGAGGAGCCATCCGGCGGATCTCCGCCTCGTCAGTGGTCGACATCTCCATCCAGATCTTGTTGGGGCCGAGCCCGGCAATGACACCGTCGTCGGCCTCCATCACCTGCGAACAAGCCGCGGGGGAGGGGAGGCAGGTGACGATGATGTCGCACATCTCGGCGAGCTCTTTCGGCGAGGTTGCTGCGGTGGCGCCCTGATCGACAAACGTCTGCATGAGATTGTCGTCAAGATCGCGAACGACCAGCTCAGCGCCATTGCGCAGGATCGAGCCGGCGAGCTTGCCGCCGACATTGCCGAGACCAATAAATCCGATTTTCATGCGCGCAGATTACGCCCGCCCGGACCATTCGTTGAGCGATACCCGCTCGTTGTCGTACAACCGGTTCTCGTAGGCCCTCGAGGGCCCGCAACGCCCCAGGTGCGCTCGGTTGCCGCTTCGCCAGAACGG
>Ga0115000_10000035_pt1 | contig 105195 bp, 102 predicted proteins | sample ArcticOcean_MG_C_6_FD_89690 | JGI IMG/M metagenome (GOLD analysis project Ga0115000, IMG submission 89690) | Marine microbial communities from western Arctic Ocean - ArcticOcean_MG_CB8_128 | ecosystem: Environmental > Aquatic > Marine > Oceanic | place: Arctic Ocean: Canada Basin | collected... | reverse complement strand
CTTAACTACTTTTTTCTTAACCGCTTTTTTCTTAACTACTTTTTTCTTAACTACTTTTTTCTTAACCGCTTTTTTCTTAACTACTTTTTTCTTAACCGCTTTTTTCTTAACTACTTTTTTCTTGGTTGCCATCAAGATCTCCTTTTACACATCTTTTGGTATACGTTTCAGCGCCCAAATACCGTTTATCATTTTATGACATAAGCGTTTGTTGTCAAGCGAATATTAATAGATTTTAATGACGCGAATTTTTTTTTAATTTTTTTTGATCTCACTTTAACCCTTAGGTATAAAAAACCGCGTATTTTAGGGACGAAAGGCTGTATGATTAGTTTTAGATGAGAGTCGACAGGTTCTTTTGTGCTTAGAAACCCGTTTGTTTTATTTAAATTTTTTTTGGAATATTTTTTTGAAACTTTCCGTTGATGTGGTGAGAATTAATCGTTTTGATAATTTTCCAAACTTAATTCATGCTAGCAGTCCGCGATATTTTAAAAATACTTCGGATGAAATAGAACAATATGATTTTGTGGGAAGAGAAAGTTTTGAAAAAAAAACGAAGCACATGATTCAATTTATGGAAACGGTTAGAATAAAAAATAACCTGCCTTTTTTAATAAACCAGATTCACAGTGCCGATATATTTATATTAAAAAATGAATCTCAAACCCGCGAGCAGGTTTCGAAAGTAAATGCAGATGCGATAATGACTCACCTCAGTGAAACTCCTATTGGGATTTTCACAGCAGATTGCCTCCCTGTTCTTTTATATGATCCAAAGTTGCATGTGGCGGCGGCGATCCATGCCGGGCGAGAGGGCACCCTTCAAGGCATTGTAAATAAGTCTATTATGGCAATGGAGCGGGAATATGGCTGCCAGCCGCAAGATTTAGTTGCGGGTTTGGGTCTGGGGATCGGGGGTTGTTGTTATGAAATCGATGAAAACTGTTTGAGTTCTTTTGAAAATGAAATCCCTTTTGAGTCGCCTTTTGTAACGTCAAAGGGGAATGGGAAATTTTTGCTAGACTTGTTTGCAGTGAATGCTCAGCAGGGAATGGATGCAGGGCTATTGCCAGAAAATATACTGCGTGTTGAAGAATGTACTTTTTGCTCACCGATGAATTATTTTTCTTACCGTAGAGAAGGTACAACAGGAAGAATTTTAACTTTCATCATGTTGCAATCCAGATGTCTCCTTATGTAGGATTGAAAAACCACTCCCCTTGGCTCTATACTTAATAGGTTTTAATTTTTTTTATTAAAGACAACTTAAACAAACTAGGTTCTGCTTGATGAAAGAAGAAATAACTGAATTATCTTCGACACCGTATTTTCCAATTGAATGGATACAGTTGCAACCGCGCAAGATCGAAGAAATTCTATCGGGGTTGTCAATTGAAGAGCAAGCCAAGTGTGTGTTGAGTCTGCCCCCTGCTCTTCAGATCAAGCTATTGGTTCTTTGTGAAGATGCTGTGGAAGTTACCCAGTCGATCCCCGCAGAAGAAATTTATAATTTGATAAAAGAAGTGGGCAAAGAAGATTCGCTGTTAATTTTGTCAATAGTTTCTGCGGATCAATTGCAGTACATGTTTGATCTGGAGTGGTGGCAGGGAGACAGGTTTCAACCCGAGCGTGCAGTGGAGTGGCTGGAACTGCTGGATCAATGTGATGACCCACAAACGTTGGAATGGTTTATGAGCGAAGATTTTGATCAAAAGGTGATGCTACTGCAATCTTTTATCAAAGTGTTCAAGCAGGATGAAATGACGGATTCCTATGAAGGGGTTGAAGGGCTGGATCATTATTCTCCAGATGGTGTTTATGATATATTTTTTAAAGTAAAAGAAACCAAAGTCCTTCAGAAAATATTTCATTTGTTAGCTGAAAAAGATTTGCCAATTCTACACTCTCTTTTAGAGGCGGTCATCTGGTACCCTTTGACCATCACTGTAGAAAAATCTTATCAATGGCGGTTGAGCAGAACAGCGGCAAAAGGAATTCCTGACTTCGAAGAAGCCATGGGGGTTTATAGCAGTCTGAGCCCAGAGTCTTTAAAGCAAGAGGTGCCCACTTTGGATAGCTTCCCCGGTGGCCGATTCCGGTTTTCACCGCAATACCCGCTTGCGCAAGCGGACCCCTCACTATTTTTCAGTCAATGTGTGAAAAGCCTGGGACCTGGCGACCGACTGGATACAATTCGCTGGGAACTGGTTTGTCTGGCAAATAAAGTGTTGGTGGCAGATAAATGCGATCCCTCGCATCAGGAAACTCGACAAAAGGCAATGCGGAAAGTGCTGGGGTATGTGAATATCGGTTTAGAACTTGGAGCATCGGGCGACCCGCAAAAAGGTCCGGGCTTGTTGCATCAGTTGTGGATGCAGTCCTTATTCCAAGTTGGTTTTGAACAACTCAAACAGATTCGATCGAATGCAAGTTTGTTCCTGAAAGAAAATGGCGCTTATATAGAAAATCTTATTTCTTCAGGGGATAAAGAAAAACTGGGTGCGTTAGTTTTGCCTTTTTCCAAAGTCGTGGAAAAAGGGGAAGAGGGCGCACCTTTACTTTGGCGAGACTTGGAGTCGCTGGATGACATTCGCATGATAAATAAATTCCTCGAACGGTGGGCCTTTTATATTCGACTCTCAAAGCAAAGCCTGGGGTTAGATGGAAAAACATTGCAATCCAAGTGGGGTGGATTCGCTTTTCCTGAAACTGGCAAGCTAGAGTTGTTGACACTGGTCACAACGGTATTTGCCAGGCATACATTATTTAAAACTTTGTCATGCGAGCCTCTGGCCTCTTCTGCTGCAAAAAGTTTTCTGGATATCGTTTTTTTACCCGGCATCTTTCGCGATGAAGGCAGGGTATGCGATGAAGACAAACTTTTATCTTTCGAGCAGGCTTTATTAGATACCCCCATGGCTTGGACCGAGTTGGACAGGGAATTGCTCAGAGAATTGTTGATGCAGTGCGTTGCCAATCTGGAAGAACAGTTTGGTCAGCTAGATTTCTCTAAAGCAGTGCAATGGCGATTCACTCAAGGTTTACTAATAGCATAGGACCAATAATAAGGTTTCTTCTTTTCGAAAGATTTTAGGATCTCGGTAGAAATAAAAGAGAACCGCACAAAGAAGCCATTAAGAAGATGCTCGTTCAATGGCTTCTTGGATAAGCTGGGCTGAGTGCTCTGCATCTTTCCACCCCCCCAGCTCAACCCATTTTCCTGGCTCTAAATCTTTGTAGTGAGTAAAAAAATGAGAAATCTGATCCAATAAGATTTCAGGTAAATCGGAATATTGTTTTACTTTTTTATAATAAGGGTTTAGGGCATCCACTGGAACAGCTAGAATTTTTTCATCTTCCCCTTTTTCATCCTTCATTTTTAGAACCCCGACAGGTCGGGATCGGACAATACTGCCGGACAAAAACTCGACAGGGGAGGCCACTAGAATATCAATGGGGTCACCATCTTTAGAAAGCGTATGTGGCACAAACCCATAATTACAGGGATAACGCATTGAGGTATGCATAACTCGATCCACAAATAGTGCGCCGGACTTTTTATCCATTTCGTATTTCACCGGCTCCCGACCACAGGGTACTTCGATGATAACGTTAATGTCCCAAGGGGGTGCTTCACCTATTGGTATTTCATCTATAATCATGTGATTCACTTATTTTGTAAGGTGGAAATTCACCCACTCCCATGAGAGGAAATGGGCCAATGCTTGTCAGATTGACAATTTGAATTAAAATTTTTTTACTGGGTTCGCTAATTTTTCTCTCCCGTTAGGGAGTGCCGAAGTCCGGAATCGAACGGGCATGTGGTTTCTATTGCGGGATTTTAAATAATTTAGGAGATAAATCCAAATAGATCTGCATTTTTTAAGGAAATATTTTTTCTAAAACAAGTTTACCCTTCTTTCTACAGAGTTATTCAGACTCTAAAAAGCTCCTTCCGCTCATATTTGGAGCAATATTGTAAAGGAATTACTCAGAGGTTTGATACCGCTTGCAACTGCTTGATCACTATAAACTAATTAAAGTTTCAGAGGTTATAGTTTGTAACCTGTGGAGCTTAACTTCTTTTTCTTCGTCCAAAACCTCCTGACTCAGCACCGCCAATATTAAAACTTTTCCAGTTGAAAATCAGATGGTCAGTGTTCTGGTTTATTTGTATTTGGATAGCGATAGAGGCTCTGCGGGGGAAGCCTTTCTAAACAATATTTTGCGCCTACTTTCTGAACCAAGACTTTAAGTGGTTATGGTGATATCTGGTGTATGAGTAATGAGGAGGAGGCGCCACCATGAGTAATGATAAAATTATTCCCCTTGAGAATCCAGAAGGGAATGCAGATGTATTGACGAGTTTGCTGAGATCAGGGGCTAGAGAGTTGATTAAGAAAGCAGTTCAGAAGTTTCTATCCCAGTATCAGGATGTGACAGATTCTGAGGGAAGACCGTTGGTGGTTCGTAACGGTTACTTGCCTGAAAGAGAGCTCATGACGGGCATAGGCCCTGTTGATATGAAGATTCCTAAGGCTCGTTACCGAGGCGGGCAAGGCATTCATTTGAGATCAGAGTTGTTACCTTCGCATATCAAACGTACAAAGAGCGTAGAAACGGTATTGCCCTGGCGGCGTTATTAGGGAAGGATGCAAAAGGTTTGTCTGCGAGAACAATCAGTCGCCTCAAACAATGTTGGATTAATGAGTATGATGATTGGTGAACAAGAGACCTCTCCGAGGTATTGATTAATCTCAAAGATCGATGGTTTAAGTCACCCAAGCTGGCTGTGGGTAATGAAGTTTTAGGTTTCTGGAAGGCAGTAGGAAAAGTCTTTTGCCAAACCCGTAGCCAACGTTGTTGGGTTCACAAGACAGCAAACATCCTCAACAAGTTCCCCAAACACATCAGGCCAAAGGAAAACAATATATCCATGACATCTGGATTGCAGAAACCAGAGAGAACGCAGAGAAGGCATTTAACCTCTTCATTCTGATCATTGGCCACACATCAGAACCACCAACCCAATCGAATCAACCTTTTCTACGATTTGGTTGAGAACTAAAAAGACCCGTGCCTGTGTCAGTAGAACAACCATACTGACCATGGTTTATAAAATTGGATTGAGTGCAGAAAAAGGCTGGCAAAAACTACGAGGATTTAGGCGATTAGCCGATGTTATCAATGGCATAAAGCTCATTGATGGTATAGATGAGGAAACAATCGAACGTCAAAGGAACGCCGCTTGATCATGATCCCATACACCACATTTGACTATAACTCCGAAATATTATTAATATTTTAGATAATTACTCCGATAATCATTAAGAACTCCGATGCAGTAAGAATAAAGTGTCTTGAACGGGATATTTACCTTGCTAGTTATCGTCTGCGTCTCAGCCCTGTGGTTGTTTTTTTTTGGTAATAATGAGGTGGAAATTGGAAGAACAAATGAATTTTACAGTCTTGTTAAGAAAATTGTGCCTTTTGTTTAGTTGTTTCCTGTTAGTGGCCGCAACTAGTGGAAATGCCGCAGATGCTACAGAATCAATCTCACCGTACTTATTTCTCCCTGCAGAAAATACTGAGGATGTTAAGGTTCAACAAAGTCCTTTTATTGTTCGTTCCCGATTAGTAAACATAGATTTCGAACTTTTATATAAACTCCAAGAAAATTTAACGGTAGAGCCAGATGAGGAACATCAATTAATTTTGAATGTTTTTGAGGGGTTGGAGTACACACTCATCATTCAAAAAATAGAGAGGAACCGGTCTGGCAGTTACTCTTGGTATGGACAACTAAGAGACATCCCAATGAGCCAGGTTGTTCTGGTCATCAATGAGAATAAGGTTTACGGAAACATATCAAAAACAAATTTTTCCTATCAGATACGCCATATTAGTGACGAAACTCATGCGATTTATAAGATTGACCCAACTAAGTTTCCACCGACGAGTGAACCGATCATTCCTAATATGAAACCTAAATCCTCCTCTTCGATTGACCCGCTAAAAGATATGATGAATCAAGTGGAACCTCATATTTCTGGTACGGCTACTAAAGTAGACCCGCATATCTCTGGAAGTAATGCTCGAAACGGAGGAGATGAGTTTGTTTCCCAAAACCAGCTTTTATCAGGCTATAGCTCATTTAATGGAAGTTCTTCAACCCCTCAAACTCAGGCAGATGATGGAAGCCTTGTAGATGTTTTGGTTGTTTACACCGCCGAGGCCCGAGCTGCAGCGGGAGGCACCACTGCTATAAGAAGTCTCATTGACTTGGCTACATCAGAAACCAACGCGGCTTACCGTAACAGCGGTGTGAGCCATAGCATCCGAATTGTCGGTAGACAGGAAACAAGTTTTTCAGAGAGCGGCTTCGTTTGCGGCGCAGGAGTTTCAACATGTTTTTCTGCATTTTTAAAATCCGCGAAAGAGGGATCTATTCCTGGTGTTCACTCTCTTCGAAATTCAACTGGAGCAGATCTCGTAGTCATGTTAGTGAAAGGGGACAATAGTTTATGTGGTTTAGGATATTTTATGACCCCTGTAGCTGCGTCTTTTGCACCTTTTGGTTATTCTGTGACTCAAACTAGTTGCGCCACAGGTAACTACACATTCGGGCATGAGATCGGTCACAACATGTCAGCACGCCACGATCGTGCCAACGATAATACAGATGGGGCTCCTTTCAATTATAACCATGGCTATGTTGACACCGTAAATAATTTTAAGACCATAATGGGCACGGGCAGCTATGCCCGAATTCAGCATTTTTCAAACCCTAATGTGCTTTTTGGTGGGGCTCCAACCGGGGTTGTAGGGGGCAGTTTGCAGGCTGCAGATAATCGCCTCACATTCCAAAATACAGCTCTCACAATCTCTAATTTCAGAGAATCCATTGACGCTTCCACGAGACCTCTCAATTTCTCAGGTTTATATCCCAACTCAGAGAGAGTGCTTTCCCCCTATTGGCAATCTGACTCGGGGTCTTATTCCTTTGTTGCTGTGAGTCATCCCTCGCTTTCAGGCATGGCCTCACAGATAGGTGTCACCATTGAAAGTATAAAAAATGATGGGACATTATTTGGTTCCTCTACATCTTTTACAGTAGATGCATTAGCAATTACCAGGCTTTTTATAGTGAGAGCAGGTCATCCCTCTATTAACTCAGGTAGTATCCCATCCGCTCATTTCATAACCGGAGCGTCAGACTTCGAACACGGTCATTTAGGTGCTTTTTCTCTTGCAACTTCTCCAACAACATCTACGGGGACGGGGGTTGGGCATGGATATAGAGACGCAACGATGCTTTCCTTCTGGGGTGCAATAGTTGTAGAGCAGAGTAACTCGGGTTTCGCCATGGAGTTTATCGGTGATATGCATGATTCGGCGGCGGCACCCACCTTTTCTGGTGCTAACCCCGTAAGTGGCCCTAGTGCTCCCTAAGTTTTGCAGATTCTATTACACAGTTCTCTATTCAAAAGAAAAAGGAGTTATGGCGAATTTTCCATAACTCCTTACTTTATTTAATCCCGAGGACCAGAATCGAACCGGTACAAGGTTAACCTCGAGGGATTTTAAGTATATGGGGCTTAATTCCTCAATGATTCCAGATACGTCCTAAGGTTCATATTTAATTGGTGTTTTACCAGAAGGTAGGATTTGTAGGGCTATGGTTGAATCCATAAATATCTTTACTTTTCCGGGCAAGATTACACAGAGATTTGAAATTCTTAATATGTTGTAGGATTAGAGTTTGTATAGCTAGTTTGCGCTTACCCGCTCCTTGAATTTATCCAAAAAACTTTTTGATTTATTTGGCATCCACCTTTTTGCCATTTTTTGAGCTTTTCCTATGTGCTCTGGGGACATTTTTCGTTCTAAACGGTTTCTATTTTTAAGAGCCTTTTTATTTCCTTGAGAGCCAGAAAGATTAAACCAGATATGCGCATCAAGATAGTTTTGCGGAAGCCCCACACCTTCTAAATAAACTTCTCCCAATTTGTTTTAAGCTTTGTCAATTTTATTCTCTGCATCCCTAATTAAAATGTTCAATGCCTGCGGAACATTTTTATTTGCCAAATCATATAGAATTATTTTTGCCTTAACATTTCCCTGTTCAGCATTTTTGATGCAAAATTGCACTGCCTCTTCAACATTATTTTTTGTTAACTGGTATATTTTTTTTGAGGCTTTCTGGAGGAGATACAGGTTGTGTGAGTCGAGGCACAAGTTTCTGAGGTCGATGGGCAAAGCTGGTAGTCTATTAAGCAGTTTCTTTTGCACATGTGCCCATTCGGCGTTTTGGGATAATAATTAGGGCCATTGGGCACAACTCATAATGAACAAAACTAACACTAGTAAAGGAGTACGCACCTGTCAAATTATTATTTTTCTTCGTCATAATTCACCATCTTTTTACTATTAAGATAAAGTGTTGCTTCGACCAGTAGAAGTCGCGGTCGGAAGCGGTCTTAAGATTCAATTCTAACTGTTCGGTGAGAAAAATAAAAGTAGGTGTCCATAAAAGGTCTGTTGTCGGACAAAAGCGGAAGCTTAAGAGCAAACCCAAATGTCTTTTGGTTTATATTTTCTGATCATTCACTTACTTTCTGTTCTTTTTTTGGATCGCGCGGATCTTTTTATTGAGTGATTTGTCATCAGATTTACGCTCCGCCAAAGAGGCCGAGTTAAATCGTTCTTCCGTCACCAATTTGTTCCATCTGTCTAGTCGCGCCTGATCAATTATGTTTGCCTCAAGGGCAGTGAGGATGGAACATCCTGGCTCTGTTTCGTGCCTGCAGTCGTTAAAGCGGCACTGCTCAGCCAAAGTGGACACGTCGTCAAAGACATCCGCGATACCTTGCTGTGCATCCGTGAGCTGAAGTTCTCGCATGCCAGGGGTGTCTAATACCGCACAGCCATCGGGTAAAAAGTAAAGTTGCCGACGAGTTGTCGTATGCCGACCTCTAGCATCATCTTCGCGAATAGACGCTGTGTCCACGGCTTGATCTCCAAAGAGCGCATTGACCAAAGTGGACTTTCCAACACCCGATGATCCAAGAAAAGCAACAGTCTGACACCGTCTGCACCAGTCACGAAGCTTTGCTCGCGGTTCATCGCTCAGCGCGTTGAGAAGAATAACGGGTACCTTTTGTGATATTGCACTGGCAGCACCCAAATAGGGCGCAGGGTCGTCGCAAAGATCAGCTTTCGTCAAGATGATCACAGGTATGACATCAGCCTCAAATGCTAAAGCGAGATAACGTTCCAGCCGAGCAACGTTAAAATCTTGATTGCACGAGGATACAATAAAGGCCGTATCCACATTTGCTGCAATCAGTTGAAGCTCCCTGCGGGCACCCGGTGCTCGCCGCTTGAAAAGACTTTTGCGATGGAGGACCTTGCTGGATGCGGGTTGGGATTTGTTCAACAGCAACCAATCCCCGACAGTTGCATCTGGTCCGGGAGGGATCAGCATATCAAAGCCGTCACCAAGAAAATGCAAACCCTTTCTGTGAACTTCAACGATGCGCCCTGGCGGCGTCTGGTTCATGCCCTCAATACTGGTTTGTTGGGCAAAGAAGGGTTGCCAGCCGAGTTTTTCTAATGGAGATCGCTCGCGTAGAGGTGATCTGTCTAAATCTGATGGCGGTAAAAACTGGGGGTATTCTTGTTTCATTCTCTGGACACTTTATATGTGGAAAATGCTTATAGAAAAAATCAGTTGTTAAATAATGTCTGCTTTGGGTCGATAAGCTACTGTTCAATTGTACCTAAAAAAGGGGTTGGCCAATTTCTCTTTACATGCTTTGGGCATATAAATGGTGACTATCGCAGATTAAACGCGGTCTGTGCCCCTTCATTTAGATAAATTCTTCGAACTTGGGGATTTCATATTAATTTTCCGAAAGCTTTAACCTAAAATTTCAATACCGTTGTTTTTCTGACCAAATTACACAAGAATTACACAACTTCTCTAATAAAAGAAAAAGGAGCTACAGCAACAATGCTATAACTCCTTACTTTATTTAATGCCGAGGACCGGAATCGAACCGGTACGAGGTTACCCTCGAGGGATTTTAAGTCCCTTGCGTCTACCAATTCCGCCACCCCGGCTTGGTCTTGTATATTGAAACCATCCTGACTTAGAATGAGGGCTATCAGAATCTGGAGGATGTTAACAGTTTCCTTCTTAAATTCCAAGCTATGCTTATATACCTTTTTAGGATTAAATACCCGAATGCGCGACCCGAAACGTATTTTAAAGAAACTAATCGGATCAGATACCGATATCGCACCTTTCGATGCCACTGGTGAACCTTTGCAACAAGCGGTTGAAACGTTTCGCGATGTGGGCCAATGTCGCAAGATACGCGATTTCGTAAAAACCAATTTCGGTATCGACTTTGACCTTTCTCCAGAAACTTTTTATCAACTTTTGGAAATAGGAGCGATCAATTACATCGAAACGACGCAAAGGGATCTGGAAGTTGAAACCATTTCTCTGAAAGATACCCGCCAATCGGATGAGCCCGTCAGCATCGGCAACTTGAACTCGGTTTTGCGGGAACTGTATAAAGATTTATTATTGTTACACGAGAGGATCACTAAAGATTTCCCCGATGCTCTTTTGATCCGCGATATGCGCCCGGAGCTGATTGATCGTTGTTTCGATTTTGCAGATAGACTGGAAATCTTGCACGGAAAATGGTCGCTTTTTACAGTGGGCAAGGTAAGCGATATTGAAAAAGAATTCGCGACTCTGTTTCCCAATTCTACAAACGCGCAACCGCTTAAAAGCAAATTCCTGTTGGTCCGTCACGAGATGGAGCTTTACCAAAGTGTTTTGCGGACAGAAAAAAAATGGAAGGCTCTTGAAATCGACCTCTTTGCTATTCTCAGGGAAGATGAAACGAAAGACTTGCGGCTGCTACTACAAAACGCGCAAGAGATGGGGAACCGACTTTGGCAAATCATCTACCAAAGCTCTGAAGTAAAAAAATGCGTGGAGTTGCTGGGAATCGACTTTACAAATATCCATCCCTTGTTCGACAATCAAATCATCACATTAAATACAAACGCCCTCTAGTGAGCGAAGGTAACAGTGATCGATATAGACCCATTTCTAAGAAGCCAAATAATCTCGGAAAGAATATAAAGACCGGTTATTTGACTTGGAAGCCTTCGACTTTGTCCAGCAGCAGATGCTTTACAGAGGACATTTTTTGCGCTTCTTTAAGGGCATCTTTGCCTTCTTCTTTAATCCGATTCAGGCGAAGGTCGAGTCGCATCAGGTTGGTGAAAAGTGGCAAGAACTTGGCTAAACTGAGCGCGCCTTCATCGGTTATCTCGTTATCCGTGATCACCAAGTTCTGTAAGCTCAGCAGGTTATCTGAGACGGCAATATATTTGAGGCCGTCATTCCCGATCTTATTGTAAAACAGGTTGAGGGAAGTCAGATTGACCAGGACTTCAGACTGTGCTAGCCATCTAGCACCTTTAGCGCCGCAAAGATTGGTGCCAAATGCGAGAGTTGTTAAAGGTCGCAACGATTCCATCAGCGAAATATCTTTTGCCCCGTACTCCTTCAGGTAAGTTGCTGTAAGATCAAGGGTTTTTCCGTCTTTACTCAAGTTCATGCCAACGATGGACTCCGTTTCCGATATTGCACGATCCTGCCCTACTGCTGTTTTATTACCACTGTAATCCATTTTCCTTTTTCTCCAAGCATTCAAGGTCTGTCCCTATAGGCAGGCCTAATTTCTTAATTTATCAATATACATTTCCTGATAAGTTTGATTATACACCGCTTCCCCTAAATCCCTCAAGGTTATTCCGCCCCCTACGGGGATAGCAATGCGAGTTCATTGGAGTGAGAAGTAAGGATGGTGACCTATAGTTAAAGGAAAAAATATATTTATACGCAATTTGGGTGTCGACCTATTTTCTCCGGACAAGGCCTGGGGGGTTGGTTTTTCTCGAAAAATATTCTAATATACGTTATCACTTATTTCCATGGAGCGGTTCAATGGCTGGATTATATAGAACAGAAACCGAGATGAGTCTGGGCAATAATGTCATCGTTACGCAAATGACGCAGGCCATCAACTGGGCACGAAAATATTCCTTTTTTATCTATCCCTTCATCACTGCTTGTTGCGGTATGGAGTTTATGTCCGTAGCTGGTCCAAGATATGATCTGGATCGTATGGGTGCGGCGTTTCCTCGTTTCTCACCTCGGCAGGCCGACCTGCTTATGGTGGTGGGAACTATCAGTCACAAACAGGCACCGATTCTGGTAAAAGTTTTTAATCAGATGACGGAGCCAAAATGGGTTGTGGCTTATGGGGTATGTACCGTCTCCGGCGGATTCTATGATAACTACTCAACCGTTATGGGAATTGATACATTGATTCCAGTGGATGTTTATATCCCGGGTTGTCCACCACGACCAGAAATGGTGATAGACGCGCTTATGAAACTTCAAGACAAGGTGCAAGCCGAAACTCTTGAAGACCACGTAAAAGGCCCGGCACTCGTAACACATCCTAGCAAACTCTAACCGGGCAATGCCCTGTCGTGATAGGTCGATACACGTCAAGTAAGCTGAGCCTATTATCTTTTTACTACTGGTTCTAGTATTTAGTCAATGCATAGCCTTTACGCGGATCTATTCCCAAGAGGCTTGCAGTTTTTTTTGGGTTGTGGGTTGCCTCATAAAAATTCCTTTATTCGGAGATCACAACTGGGCTTTGACCTGTCGGCCCTACGCCGAGTAGTTTTTCTGCGCCTTGGCGTTCTATCTCGGTGAAGTTTTTTGATTTCATCATGCGAGTTATCTGAACACGTTTTTCTTCGACAAACTTTTTCAGATCTTCCTCATCCGAAACTTTTAAACTGATCTCTCCATCTGCTCCTACATATCGATCTTTTAAAAAATGAAAATAGATGCCTAGCCGCTTTTGGGGATCTTTAATTTTCATCTTATAGGTGAGAATCATCAAGGCTTCTCGTTTGCGATCAATTCTGTATCCCAGACGGGTGTTGTCGAGTTTGTCGAATTGCTGTCCTAGAATAGAGAAGGCTTCTTTGTTATCCGATTCCATTATTTTTGGGAGAGGTAATAATTTTGCCGCAGCAATATCAAGTAACAAAGAAAGAGCTCGGGTTTGTTCGCCCAGGTAAGCCGCCTTGACTGGAAATTTGCGGTTCATCCGTCCCATCTCTTTTAAAACCGGTTCCATTTTTTTAATAGCTTGAGAAAGTTTTTTCAGACTCTCCTCATCAAAAGGCATCAAAAACCACTGCACTTCCCTCGGTATAGTTAGATCTTCATTTATTTGTCGAGCAAAAAAACGATCCAGCATTTTTGGGAATTCGGGCAGGAAAAAAGCCGTGACCGTATCTGAAAAATAAGGGAAGTTTAGAAATAAAAATCTTGGGTCAGAACGAATGTTCAATCCATAAGCTTCTAGCTCATTGGCGGCTCCCACAAACGGTTGTGTCAAATGAAGTGATTCGTGAAGGTGTGTTGCGTTGCCATAGGCGCGACTGTCTATCAGGATGGTTGCGGGAGAAATTCGGATAGAGTCGAAAGTCGTATGTGCAAACTGCCAGGGTTGTAATAACTCACCGGACCACGACTGAATAATGAACTGCTTCAACGGTGCCGGCGAAAGATCTGGGAAAATAGTATGCAAACGTTTCAGAGTTTTTCGCATGCGGTCGATTGAAAGATTTAGTAGATCATTTGATTGATGGCATGCGCCACAACCAGAGACTTTGAACCCGGGAATGGAAAAGACAGTCGGCTCAAAATTTGGAAGTAGTTGAACGCTTTTTATAGGACCAATGGTTGCGTCAAAATCTTCTGTGGGCTTTTGCGGCTTGTGGATTTTAATCAATCGGTCCAGCTCCCCCAAACCCATTTTTTCTGCGGCGAAAATAGATGGGATGAAGGTAAGGCAATAGATCAGGAAGAAAACCTCGATCAACAAAATACGGTATTGATTCAACAGAAACTCCGGTGGAAGTTAAGAATTACCCCTTTTAATTCGGAGAACGTAGGGGAAAATTTATTTTGGTTTAATAATATTGAAGCGCTGCCATACGCAGATAACCTTGCGGCCATTCCGGTCTTCTTTGGCGCCAACCCAGACGGAAAAGGTCAACAGAGCTGGGTCGATACGCTTGTATATGGAAGTTACGTTTCTCCTTTTTATTTAGAGAGCGTAGGGGAAAATTATTTTGGTTTAATAATATTGAAGCGTTGCCATACGCTGATGACCTTCCGGCCATTCCGATCTTCTTTGACTCCATCCCAGACGGCAAAGGCCATTAGGGCGGGATCTATACGTTTGGCAAAATCAACATCCCATTTCCCAGTTTTAGGCATATCGCGAAGAAAGACAACTGTCCAAGTGCCGTCTTTCCATTCCCCTGCGCCATCGACATTTTGGTTTTCAGGAGGCTGGGGAGTGATGGTGCCGAATCCTTCGGCGTTCAATTCTTCAACTGGATTTTCACCCGTGGCATTTAATTTTGTAACCGGATTAGACATGATGCCGCCGTAGATGAGGGCATCCATATCTACCCCGCCACCGGCATATTCAAGATCGTCTTCTGCTTCAAGTGTTTCTCCGAGACCGGCCTTCCAATTCCAGATATTTACCGGTTTGTTGCGGTTTCCCATTCCAAAAAAGGGTTCGTTGTGACCGTGAGTGTGAAGTGTTACCGCACCCAAAGCAAATTGCACGGCAACCCCATCGCGGAATATATCTGAATGTAATTCAGAAAACGCGTCATGAGTAGGGTCGCTCCATTTGATGCGGATGGCAAGTTGCTCTCCATTGTTGACGGAAGCCACATTGACAAATTCAACGGCATCACGACGGGCAGAGAGTGGACGTAAAACCAAGCTGGTTGATTTCACTTCTTCCCATAGAGGACTGAATGGGTCGGTGCTTAACTCAAAGGCAACGGGAAAAGAATAGATATCGGTTTCAAATTCAGCATTTGTAAATTTTTTGGAAAAATTTGAGCGAATGTAATGCACCAATGCCCAGCGATCTTCTTCAGGAAGGTCGATATAGGATCGCATCGGTGTTCCATCGAGACCCGAAGAGATTGTTCGGAAAATATCAACCGGTTTATGACCGCCCTTCAGAGCCTGGGGATTTGTAATGTCGTGAACAAATACGGCATGCTTCCAAGCATCAATCAACGACTCGGATAGTTCTCCATCGCCTTTCAGGGAATCGCCATGACAACGGTTGCACTTCAACTCCTGAAAAAGGTTTTTACCTTTTTCGATTAATTCAGGCGAAGAATCAGGATGGATTTTCGCTACAATTTTTTCACCTTGTTTCTCTTTTTGAAAACGTTCGGAAAAGTTTTTTATATGATTGATTAATGCCCATGTGTCTTCCGGGGTCAACGCGTCTTTCCATGCTGGCATGGAAGTCCCGGGTACACCCTCAACAATGGTTCGATACAAATCTTCATCGCGCGGTAGGGTTCCGGTGGGTGTGGTTCGAAACTTAAAAATTCCTTTACGAAAATCCCGTGGCCAAGGGTAGAGATATTGGGTCGCTGTACCGCCGCCATTGCCATTTTCACCATGACAAAACACGCACATATGTAAGAAAATATTACGTCCGCGCGCCAAAAGTGCCTTGCTGCTCATGTCCTGGGGTTTCGACATCCCCATCTCATCATGGGCACCCTTGGTTCGGAAAATACTACCATCACTTTTTCCATGATCCATGTGCCCGTGATTCATAGTATCCGGTTGCTCCGTACGATATTCTCCACCCGAAACCGCTGGTGTACTGGAGTGATCGCCATGGTCTCCATGACCCATTGGGCTGTTATCCATAGGTTTATCTTCAGAAAATGCGGTAGGAATGGTCCAGCAAAAGCCCATCAATAAAACGAATAGTAAAAGGTAAAATTTTTTGTTCGGTTTCATTGTTCGCTCCCTAGGGTCACTCGTTATAACGAGTAGAAGAATTTTGTGATTAGCTCTTATATAAGCGATTCTAATGGCTATTTAAAAATTACGCATTTTTGCCACCCATACTATTGGACATCACGCTGGCGGACCATTTTTACACCCTGTTCTAAGTCCGCCAAATCTTTTAAATTAAAGTAATTTTCTTTTTGCCCCAAGCCAAAATACCAAGCGTGGTCCAGGCCTCTTTCTTCTCCTGTCCAGATATAATAGCTACCGCCTTTCTGGAATTCGGTGGCTAGACCTAGAGTTTCATCATCTTTACTTTTTACTTTTCCGGAAGACTGCCATAAGTTGTTCAATTCGTTTAATGTGGGCAACCGCCAATCATCATGTCCAGCAAATTTTTTGGATTTTTTTGAAGTGACGTACTCGAGAGCATCGTACCAATTCAATCCTTTTTTTAGATCGTGGAAGGAATCGCCTTTTTGCCAGACTAATCCAGTGCCTTCATCGATAACTGTACCATTATTATTATCTCTAAAAGGTTCGGCCCACATCAAACTGGGGCAGCAAAGTAATACCAGTAATACGTAAGATAAAATGTATGTAAAAGCTTTTGAAAACATGAAAATGCCCCTTTTTATGTTTCAGCTCAATATGTTGCCCAGAAATTATTTTTTCAATTTATGTTTTTGTTATTAAGATCTCGTACTTTATAAAATATACAAAGCTACTATTAAAGTTTTTCATATTTTTGAATTAGGATAGGCTAGATGTATTAAAATAATGTTAATCCGACATTAAGTATTTTTAATCTCAGATCTATTATTTCAATGTGACAGTGATAAAATGGCTTTAAATTCCATATGTTTTATGTCTGGACCTCTTCATAGTAATACTTTAGTTATATTTAGAAAAATATAAAGCTTTTGAGGGTTTTTATATGATAACCAAAATAATAGTTTGCTTTAATTTTGACAGGAGAAAGTGCAATTAGTGAAGTGGCCCCCAAAGTTATCATTTTAACTCGAACATGCATTCCAATTCGGGTTCAGAAACAAAAATTCCAAACAAAGATGACCTTTATCTTCACGCGAATAAGCAATTATACCATTATTACAGTAAAGGAAAAAAAACAAAACTCCAGGGGTTCACCAGTTTTTTATCAAAAATATCCAGCCTAATAAGTTAAGAAACCACTACTCTTTGCTCCCAAAATCAATGCTGCGTAAGTGCCGTAGTTCAACGTTTAATCACCGCTCGATCTATTTGATTTTAAGGAAAAACTGGTGATTCTGGATTTTTGGATCTATTTTTTTCTTAATTCTATTGATGTGATCCCGACACTGATTTTAGTAGAGTCGAATCGATATGTGTTTTGGGAGTATCTTAGTTAGGAAGAATAGATATTAAATGTGAAAAGGTAGGAACTTGTTAAGGAAACTGTAAACAAGGTGTTGCATTTAAAAGACGTGCGGATAGTGAAACCAATGCCATCCTCAGTATTCGTCTCTATGAGTTTGGTTTCAACGCCACCTTCATAGGAAAAGGATTTTTCGGTTTTGGCGAACGCGATGTGAAATGCAAGCTGGCGTTCCTTCAACACCTTCTGGTTAAGCATTATTAAATGGATAAGGTATATATTGCCGTTTTGTAGAATCATAAAATAAAAGTGTTGGGTTTGAAGACTCAAAGCGTAACTAAAGTTCTCTTTGATCTCGCAATCGATGGTATTGGTCAGCTTTGCGAACCGGCAGAGGTGCTCGAACTTAATAACCGATTATATGTCTCGGATACGAACAATCACCTAATTTTAAAAATTGATCTTGAATCGGGGAAGGCAGAAATATTTATTGTTTAGGCAAACATTGCGTAATGGGTTTTGCTTAGGTATGCTTGCTGAAAAATTTAAGTGCCTTTTTTAACAGGAAGTTATTGTGGAATCTCTTTTTATATATATTGAAAGTATTATTTTGGGGATACCGCCTTTGCTGCAATTGCTTCTCGGTATATTTGGCATGCTTGGCGTGATCAAGCTTTTTATGTTTATTGTCGATTTCGTCGAAGACCGCCGCGAAGGAAAAAAGTAGAGATTTCCCAGTCACAAATCAAACTGCATTAGGTCGCTAGCCAGCACCAATTCCCCTTTATAAGTTTCCTGAACTGTATTGCGGATGTTTTCTAAATCGCAAGGTGGATAAAAATGGGTGAGGCAAATTTTTTTGCAATTTGCTTCCATCGCCAGCTTGCCCGCAAGCGTCGGGCCTAAATGGCCTTCGGTTTTTTCGTCATCTGGCCAGGCGCATTCGAGTATCATCAAGTCGGCATCTCTGCCTAGTTCAATCATTCCCTCGCAATAATCGGTATCTCCAGAAAGTGCAACGGATTTCCCTTAGTCATTGGTGAAACGGTAACCTCGACTCATAGCAATATGTTTCACTTTTCCTACCTGAACTTTTAATTTTCCAAAATCACGAACGCCTTCATCTACTTCTGAAATATTTAGCTTATATTCGGTGGGCTTCAACCAATGTTTGAAAGCCAACATGAGCTTATCGAAAAAATCTTGAAATCCGGGCCCGGCAATGATTTCGAGATCTTTTTTTCGAGCATCAAGTTGATAGCGTGAGCCAAATAAGAATGGAATGAGGTCGGATACATGACCGGGATGGTTGTGCGTGAAAAATATACGGTCAATATCGTGGTAGGTGACCCCCAGGTTAAGCAGTTGCCTCAGGTTTCCGTAACCGAAATCAACGAGAGAGTTAACTCCATTGTCCTGAATGAGGACACCGGAAGAATTGCGTTGTAGGGATGGTACGGCTGTGCCTGAACCCAGTATTGTGATTTTCAACTGATTTTAATCCCACCAGTGGGCTTTATTCCCCGTGGCTTGCCACGTGTTTTAAATAAAAATCCTTGCCGGATACCTCGTCCGCTTGCGGCGGTGTCGTTCATTTAGTAGGCAGATTTTATTGCATCCAGAATAGCTGTTTCCAAGCTACCCCAACTGGATTCAGGTTTTTTTGTAACAGAAATGAAGTCTGCCATTAGGAAAACCTGAGTCACTCCATCAATCGCAAACAAAGCTTTGGCAACGGGAGAATCTACTGCGTCCTCGGCGTTGGCGTAAGTTTTATGACCCGATTCAATGGAGTTACAATTGAGGGTGTACTTCATCGCATTTTCGTTGGGGGTGGTTGAGACACTTACTTCGACTGCCATAGGTATTCCTTTCTTATTATTAAGTGCGATCTGATTTTCTAAAAATTCCAAACGAACTGGTATAGCCATGTAGGAATGTGGCATTTCCCACAGGTCCTATCTCTCCATTGCAGAAAAACCCACCTAATGGGATCTTTCCCAGCTTATCCCGGAACATATTGGTATCGTGGTTTGCTTCTCCATAAAGGTACTTGCCTCTGCCGAGGCAAGAGAATAACAATGCGCCGCTAGCATTTTCCGCATGACCTTTAGACAGGTATCGTGTGAGCATTACATCGAGATCTTCTGATGACATTTTTTTATCACGCAAATGGAACTGCACAAGTTGACCGGTTCTCATTAGTGCGCCAATAGAAAGAGACTGACTTTCCCGGTCAACACCCATTAGATTGCGAATAAGGAAGTCGCCTTGTTTTGGGTCGTCTTTCATCGCGTCCATTTCGATTCCCAGAAACAGAGAAGTTTGTAAAAGTTTTTTGTCGTCATCAGAAAGAGTTTCATTGAGATCCTGTAAAATCTCAAGAGTTGGCTTGCCATCGAGTTCTTTTAGCAGAGTGTCCTGGCATGCGGTAATTTTCATGGGCTGACCGATGGGGCGGCAGCCTTGCGCTACGATGGTATCGACTTCTATGTCACCGCTTAAGGCAATGCCGATCAATCCTTTGCTAAAAATTTTATCTCCCAGATAAAGCACGTTACCACCGGGGCCTTGAGCGCCGCTTGCGAGACCGCCTACCTTTTTACTGTTTGGATAGGCGAAATCGACGCCAGCAAGGAACTCGTCGCCGCGAAAAGAAAAAGGGTCGGCAAGAAAAATGAAATGCGGTTGGTCTTCAATTTTCACGCCTAACCAATCTCGCCAAACCGATGGGGAAGTGTCTTGATCGGGCAACTGTTCGGTTTCGGAATAAATGGGCTGAATTTTCACACCTGGCATAGTTGCACAAGTAATGCTGAATGCGGCCTGCTGTTCTACTTCCTCTCCGTTTCCAATAATTCCACCGCCAGAACAACCAAATAATACGCCGGGTTTGAGGTAGCGGTTTACCAGATCGGAAATCTTGTCATAAAAATCTTTATATTGTGGTGCAACGAAAACAACGGTCAAGTCGGCCTGGTCTTTACCCAGTTTTCGAATGATTTCCTCAGTGGCTTCTTGGACAGCAGCATCGATATCCGTTTGTTTTGAGAGGGCAGAAACCCATTTCATAGCTAACTCCTATATATTATTTGATGATCCAGATATTAGATGCTAAATCGTCTATTCGGATTTAGCACCTAAAAATTCCAAGGTAGCTTCGGCTGCCTGATTTCCACTATGAATACAATCTGGAATGCCAATCCCACGATAAGAGCTACCTACAAGAAAAAGTCCTGGAAATTTTTTTAAATTTTCCATTATAGAATCAATTATCTCAGAATGATTCACATGGTATTGCACATTTGCTTTATGATTTTTAAATACTCTACAGAAAACGGGAGTTTCTTTGATACCCATTATTTCTTTTAGGTCGTTTCTTACTAATGTTTGTATTGTTTCAGCATCTTTTTCGGCAATTTCCTCGTGAAGAGCTCCACCTAAATAACAGCGTAGCATCACATACCCGTCAGGTGCACGATGAGGGTATTTTGAAGAAGTCCAAGTGCAGGCCAAAATACTTTTTCCTTCAGCTTTAGGTACCACAAACCCAAATCCATCTAGAGGGTGAGAGAAGCCTTCTTTTTTATATCCAAGCGTCACGGTTGCTGTGGATACATAGTGGATACGTTCGAATAACTCAGCCAATTCGGGGGCAATTGGTTTTATGATTTTTTTAGTTATGCTTCCAGGGGTCGCAATAATAACAGCATCCGCGTGGCATTCAGATCCGTTTGCAAGACTTATATGCCAGCCATGATTTTGTTTTTCGAGGGCCGCAACTTTAGCTTCTGATTTAAACTGGACGTCGGGTGATTTTTTTATAATAGCGTCAACTATTTCACCAAGACCTTCTTTTAATGTCATAAATAACGAATAGGAAGTGGTAGGTCGTTTTCCTGTGTTCATCGTTACATCAGTATCGGCAGACACCAGCAGGGCTTTTTTGCGAGCCAGCATACCGATAATGAGAGATCGATATTTAAGTTCTATTTCAACAAACATGGGAAAGGTACTACCAATGCTCATCTTTTCTGGATCGCTGGCATAAATTCCAGCGAGCATTGGTTCTGCCATTTTATTGAGAGCTTCTTCTCCCATTCTGCGGCGAACGAATGAGGCTAGACTTTCATCGGAATTTCCAACTTTTCTTGGGATAAACAGATCTAAGGCCATACGAATTTTTCCAGAGAGACTGAACAATGACGTCATAGCGAAGGGTAAAAACTTAGTTGGGATCATCAGACTCAATCCATCGGGCATGGTCATCAGTTTACCATCGGTATAAACAAAAGTATTGGGTGTTCCAGGATTGGTTCCTATGAGTCTATCCTCTAATCCCAGTTGTTTGCATAATTGTATAGTGGCAGGTTTTTGGGAAATGAATGAGTCGGGCCCTCGTTCTATGATAAATCCGTCCGATTTTTCTGTGAAAATTTTGCCACCAAACCGTCCGCTTCCTTCCAGTAAAATACATTCCAGATCGGCACCTTCAGATATTTTCCGTTGAATCCGATATGCAGCTGCCAACCCAGCTATGCCACCGCCAATAATAATAATTTTTTTCATATTTATATTATGTCAGTTTTCTAGAAGCTATTGTCCAGTAATTTGTTTTAACAGATCAGTTGCTCGGGTATTAGGGTCTGTTCTTATTTTGGTTTCTTCTTTGCCCCCCCATCATAATGAAGATATTATGCGTGTCCAAAACGGCTTCAGGCCGATGATTCGGCCAAAGGCTAATCCGAGACACAACTGCCAGGTTTTTTGTCTGAGTTCAGTGCTTTAATTTTCAGTACCTAGCGAATCATGAAGTCCTCTTAACTTTGGTTTGGTAAATTATACTCTTGTGGGGTTAAAAATTCGAATGATAATCAGAGATTATGAGGATGCAGGTATTTTTTGACTTAACTTTCCTTGTAGATATATTTCATACTTTCTATTTCAGGGAATTCTGTTTTCAGGTTTTCAAGCAGTAGAGTAAGGGCAATGGATTGGGCATCTTCCATTTCGTGTCGTGACCCAATAACGCAAATTCCCAAACTGGTTTCATTGAATTCAGAAGAATAGGCTCCAACTTTGGAGGAATGCCTGCCCATTAAAATTTGCCCTTGAGAATCAATAATGAAATGAAAACCAATTTCACCATTGTTTGACTTTTTTAAATCTTCATAGGTTAGAGATGAATCTCCTGTAAAAGATACGATGGCGAATTGAGTGGAGCTTCTTTTTTTCATCTGTGCAAAAGTTAAAGGTTTTTTTACTTAGTTATAAGGGAAGCCTGATGGTCTTTTTAGTTTATTCCTTGTGTTACACACGTTGATTGTTCTGTGATGCTTTCAAGGTTGTAGGATCCGATCGCCAATAGCTAGAAACCACCCGGCTTTTGTTCTCTATTGCCCATTCTAAATTGAAACTATTGGAGTAAAGAGAGCCAAATAGGTCCAAGTAAAAATTTGGATGATTTTTTTGCGTTTTCATATTATTTCTTTTGAGTAACTAATTATCACTAAAATTTAAATGCGCAGCAACACTTTGATAAATAAAGGTATAGGATCAAATTGAAGGCTACTGCGAAAAGCTTTGGGCGAGATTGTGAAAAAAACGAGAACGGTAAAAGTAAAAGGGAAGGGGGCTAAGAATAAGTGTGAACCTTGATTGCTGGGTCGAGTTGAGATTTAAGATGGTTTTCAATTACACGCAAAGTGCCGCCGGTAGAGCTGGGGCAACTGCCACAAGCACCCTGATAACGAATGCGGACAATCGGCCCATCCACTTCGATTACTTCCAGGCCTCCGCCATCGTTTGCCAACGCGGGTCGGACGGATTCATCCAGAACAGCTTCAACAATAATTACTTTCTCATCATTGGAGAGCCCCGGATATTTTTCCATATCGAAATCTTCAAGAATGGAAGCAGAGACTTCGTCATCGCCTTCGTCGTATTTTTTTAAATCGGCCTCAATAATATTTTTGATTTTATCCTTAAAAACCACCCATAGATCAGCAGAATGAAGGGTGCAGGAAATAAAGTTTTCCCGAAGATAAACAAGGTCAACAATATCCAAGGCAAAAATATTACTGGCAAAGATATCTGATGCAAGATAACCGCCCAATTCAAAGGTTTTTGAACCAGAGTCTAAAACAGGCTTGTCTAATATAAATTTTACAGCCCGGGGGTTGGGCGTGAGTTCGATTTCTTTAACTGAATAATTTTCCGACATCAAATTCCTTTTGAAAGTAAAATTGAACTGCTCTCATATACTAAGATGGGTTCCCGCTAATTGAGGTTCAAAAAGTTTCTCAATTTTAAAAATTGAGGGCCATTCCTTGACAACTTATTGTAACAGGTTTATTTTTAAATAATAAAGATAAAAATATCTTTTTATCTTTATTAGGGGTTGCGGTCAAAAAAGCCCTAATTTATGGAGAAAATCATGAAAACGCGCTGGAATACTCAGACCTCTGTTGGAGAATTTGTAACCGATAACGCCCTCTGTGCCGAAACCTTTGAAGATTTATCCATTGATTTTTGTTGTGGAGGAGACCACACCCATTGAAAATGGGTGTCAGGAAAATGGTCTTGAATCGGAGGAAGTATTGAATCCAAACATCATGAATATTTGAAAAAATCTACCTCGAAAAAGTGATTTGCTAGATAAAGTTTTATCTGCCCATGAGGAACGGCACCCGGCACTTAAAGATCTAAAAACAACTTTTACACATTTGCGAGAAGACCTCGAGCCACATTTGCTGAAAGAGGAGAGGGTTTTGTTCCATTAATAAGAAAACTGGAATCACAAGAGCTGGGCACAAACATGAAAACTGTTGCCGGGCCAATTCAGGTTATGTTGATGGAACATGATTGGGCAGGGGATTTACTAAAAGAAATAAGAGACTTGACGAAAGGTTTTGAGATTCTTGATGAAGGTTGCCAATCATTTTAACTTTTGTGTAGGGAGTTGAAGTTTCTTGAAACGCATAGGCACATTCATATTCATAAAGAGAATAATGTTCTGGTCTTAAAAGTAAATCCAACGAATTAGTATTTGCCTCGAATAAAAGGCGCTACATCTTGTTTGTAAAATTGTTTTAGCGTTTCGTGTAAAGATGGGTTCATATGGGTCAGGTCGCTGGCTCGGCAATTATGCTGAACTTGTTCAGGACTTTTTGAGCCGGGAATTGCAACAGAAACGGCCTCAAAATCCAGAACCCATCTTAAAGCGGCTAGAGATAGAGGAATATCATTGGGAATCATTTCTCCTAACTGACTGACAAGCTCAAGACCCTTTTCATAGGGGAGACCAGAAAAAGTTTCCCCGACATTAAAATGCTCTCCATTTCGATTGAAGTTGCGATGGTCGTTTTCAGCGAAAGAAGTATTTTTGTTGAAATTTCCAGAAAGCAGTCCAGATGCAAGCGGTAGCCTGACAATGAGAGCAACCTGTTTTTCCAAAGCCAATTCGAAAATCGCTTCAATCGGTTTTTGCCGTAAAACATTGAAAATAATTTGCAGGGATGAAACCCCTTCCTGTTTAAGGCATAGTTCCGCTTCTTCCATGGATTCTATGCTGAGTCCGAAAGCTTTAATTTTGCCTTCTTGTTTTAATGTGCGAAGCCAGTCGAAAATGTCCCCTTTTTTAATTAATTCTGTGGGAGGGCAATGGACTTGAGTCAGATCCAGACATTCGGCACCAAGACGTTTGAGTGAATCCTCGGTATGTTGGCGAAACTGTTGCAGGGAAAAATTATCTAGCCCGCCGGGTTGAGGGAACCTGCCCAGCTTGGTAGCGATGGTTACCTTCTCGGGACACGATTTAAAAAATTTTCCGAGTCTTTTTTCGGAAAGGCCTTCGCCATAGCAATCTGCTGTGTCGAAAAAAGTAACTCCCGATTCCACGGCAGTCCGCAAAACTTTTTCTGCCATTGCATCGTCTACATTTCCCCAGTCAGCACCGAGTTGCCAGGTTCCAAGTCCGACTTCAGATACCTGCCAATCCATACCGCCAAATTTCCTGTAATTCATTCTTACCTCAAAATAGAAAAATGTTACATTGATGAGATGACTCTTAATATATCCCAACACATTCTGTTAGATGTTTTGCCTGAAAACAAGAGGACTCTTTTTTTTATTCTCCTTTTAGCCGGCCAGTTTGTTTTTTCGGGATCTATAGGGGCAGGGGAAACAGATTTTAAAACCTATCGCAAGGCGGCCAAGCAGGAAATCAATCGGCAAAATGCGATTGTCGAAGAGGACCCTTTAGATTTTCTGTCCTATTATGAATTAGGTCGTGCTTATCTTGCACTCGGTCGGCATGAAGAAGAGGTGCAGGCATATAAGGAAGCTTTAAGATTAAACCCAAAATACGCGCAGGCGCATTATAATTTAAGCATGGCGTACGATCATTTGAAAGAAGGTGGTGAAGCTATACATCATATGGGGAAAGCACTGGATTTATATGCCACGAAGAGAAACCATCGGAAAATTCGAACCACCCAACGCCAATTAAAACGATTTCATATGAGTTATCCGGGCAAGGCACGAATAACAACTTCAGAAAAGATTCGAAACCACTGAATTATATTTTTTCACCTCAAGTTCGTCCCTAAGTTTTTGTGAATATTCGAAATATTCCCCCTCCTTCTTAATGGGATTGAATTTGTTGTGCTATTTTTTTATAGTGTTAGTGTTGTGATATCGTAACTGGGTTTATTATAAAATAACATGTTTGTTGTCAAAGAGTACAGAAAAGGCAAGACCATTGTCCGTCAGGGAACACATAGTACCAGTGCTTTTCTTATCAAAAAAGGTAAGGTAGAAGTTTTCATAATAGATGCTGGAGGCAATAAAAAGGTGTTGGCAAGCATGAAAGAAAGTGATCTTTTTGATGAAATGGCACTGATTTCTAACGATGCGCGTTCTGCAGCGGTGGTCCCTTTGGAAGATTGCGAACTTCCATTCTTACTCGCGATAAATATCTTCTACTTCTCGATGATAATCCTGCTGTTCAGCGTCTTAAGAATCTTATGATAGAACGCAAAAAAAAGGGCCAGGGACTTTCAGTAACTAAAATTTCTCACGAGTGAAAATATGGAAAAAAATTTCGAACCATTAAAAGACCGGCTTCGCATTATTTGTGATCGCCTGGATGAAGAAGAACAGAAATATTTTCGTCCGTTGATTGATAATTTCAAAGGCCAGACGCAGGAGTTTCAGCGTATCATGCGTGATCTCGGTAAGTTTGGTGTGAAAATTGGCGAAGGCAGTACATTTAAAGTTTGTCGCGAAGTGCAGCATTTGTTTGACGATGCTCACAGGAAAAAAAATTGATCTTCATAAAAGTTAAATGATAGAAGCGACCCACATCAACGTGCATGGTCGAGTGCAGGGTGTCTGGTTCCGTGCTGGAACAAAAGAAAAAGCGGATGAACTGGGTTTGCTCGGTTGGGTAAAAAATCGGCCGGAGGGAACGGTAGAAATTCATGCCGAAGGCGAAAAACCACAACTCGAAAAATTTATTGCATGGTGCCGCAAAGGAACCCCCGCGGCAGATGTGACCTCGCTAGATATTGATGAGGTTATGGCACAAGAGTTTATGTCTTTTGATATCCACTCCTGACTTCATGCGGGGCAGGCCCCGCGGCCAATAGGTCTATTCTTTCACAGCGAAACAATTTCAATTGAGCTTCTGGATGGACGTTTAGTGAAACCGGCTCAATGCAGAAAATCAGAGGGATAGCACATAAAGAAGGATTAGCCTCCCCCTGAAAAGGGGGATTGAGGGGGTTGCCTTTTCCCCCTCGGGGCTTTGTCATCGCGAACGACCAGAAGGAGCGCGGCGTTCCAAACTTCCCGGTAATCTTAATTTAATTTAGTAAAAAAATAGGAGTTAGGCATGCCTTGCCATATAGAAAATTGTCAATTTAAAGTTCCAGAGAGCCAGCTTACTTCACATATTAAGTTGTTTCAGGAAACGCTACCTGAGTCTTTAAACTACTGCATTTTTCATGTTCCAGAGGATAATAAAGAGAATTGGGGCGAAGAGAAGAAAAAATAGTTTAATAAAGACATCTTTGACTTCATTGATCGATGTTTAAATAATAATGAGATTATGAACCTTTCTAATGTGATTTTCCCAGAGATCATAGATTTTTCGGATCAAAATTTTCTCAAATATTAGCTTTACGGGGGCTCTATTTGTTGACACAGTTTATTTTTTGGTAACACAGTTTCAAGGTAGGGCGAGCTTTCAGGGAGCCAGGATTTTTTGACACAGCAGAATTTTCTAGAGCTGTATTTATTTTGGAAGTGAATTTTAAAGGTGCTCTTCTAAATATGGATGGTGTTTTTGAGAGAACAGAATTTGGAGAATTTACTGATTTCCAGGGGGCCACTTTATCTGACGCAGCATTTTTCTTTGATGCAAAGTTTGGCAAGTATACTTCATTCCGAGATGTAAATTTTAATTCGACTGTAAACTTTCAAGGTGCAGAGTTTAATGGTGAGATAGATTTTAAAAATGCTAATTTCGTGGGCCTTTGAATTTCTCAGTAATAGCTGGTGAAAACAGCAACGACACTTTCCCAGAGATTGATTTTAAAGGTTCGTTTCTCAAGGAGGAGGTTGTTTTTAATAACCGTAAATTTTTATCGAAAACAAGTTTTAGGGATTTTACTTTTATACGAGCTCCTAAATTTCATAACTGTAAACTCAATGAAGATACTGTTTTCCCTCCTGGGAAAAACTTTAAGGATACAGAAAGTGAAGGGGCGGTCAGAGTTTATCGTACTTTAAAACTTGCGATGGGGGATTTACAGGCGCCCAGGGAACAGGGGATATTTTATGCTCTGGAACAATAAAGTTTGCTGAATGACCCAGATGTTTCCAAAACTTTCAAACGATTCTCTCGGTTGCACAAAAAACAACTAATTACGGTCAAAGCATGGGAAAACACCTAGCATGTTTAGGAGGCGTGATCGGAGGGTTCTTTGTTATCTATTTAGCTATTGCCTGCATCTATGCCAGTCAGGCAAAGAACTTTTCTGAGTTAGCTTAGCCCTCAAAACTTTTGGGTTTTCTTTCAAGCAGGCTTTTCAGCCTTTTTATGTGTTACGACAACCTTCGCTTGAGTGGATAACCGATGTTACCGATATGCGAATTAAAAACCCGTGGCGACAATTGAGTCTCTTTTAATTTTAGGGTTATTTGCTTTTTTTCTTCTTAGCGGTCGCTGGAATTTTTAAAGAGGGTGAGGGTAGAAACTATTATTATTCCCCTCATCCTAACCTTCTCCCTCAATGGGAGAAGGGAGTGAAACCAAAACCTTTATCCGTCATTGCGAAGAGCCGAAGGTAATGTGGCAATCCAGAACAAATAAAAAGTTCTAGCTAGCAAAACAATCTACGAATAAAGTGGGATATTATTAAGTCTGGATCGCCGCGCTCCTTACAGTCGCTCTCGATGACGCGCGAAAGGGATCTTGGTTTTTTTTTGGATGAATCCGTATTTATCTGTGGTGGAAAAATTAAGGATTACTTTTTTTCTTAAACACCACTTCAATATTTAGTTCTTTACCATCGCGGCGCAAGTGGAAGGTTGAGTGGTCATCGAATTTTTTGTTTTGCAGCTGTTCCAACACTTCTTCCGTTCGAGTGAGCTTTTTCCCATCCATACGCAGTAATAAATCGCCTTTTACAATTCCTGCGATTTCAGCGTTGGAGTGTTGTGTTACTGCCATTATGCTTACGCCTTCTTTTTTCTGCGCCAGCCTCACACCCAACCGCACGTTATCATACACTTTGTAATCGACCATCCAGGCATAATCCGCTGCATAAAGTGGGATGGAAACTTTCTCTACTATCATTTCACGATCTTTCAATTCTTCTGGGATGTGGGTAATCGTCGGTTGAATTGTGGAATAGGCGTGTGGAATTCGACGGTAGGCACGCTTAGGGATGCCGAATCCGTATTGGATATGGAACCCACCACTCAAAACCACCAACTTCGTATTTTTATTTTTCGGATTGATTAAAAAGCGCGAAACGGTTTGTGCCATGGTTTCTTCCCAAAGCAACAACATGCGATAGGGTTTTTCCAGAGCTTTTTCTGTTCCACGGTGACCGCCAAAAGCCGCCATGCAATAGGCACGATGATAAGGGTCTTGATCATCCATTTCCGGATAAAACGTATTGTCGGGAGCCGGATCGCCGGAACGGAAACTGTTTTCTAACTTGCGCGAAGATTTTAGTCCGATCAGCTTTATTTGGTTAGTGCGGGCAAAATCAAAAATGGGTTGATACAGTTGATAGCCCGATCCCCAGTTTGTGTGGAAGAGGTTTTTAAATTCTTTAACGGAAAGTTCGCCTGTATGCCACTGGTCGAGTTTTTCTTGAGCCGAGCGGCGAAACATTTCCAATCCGATCGCGACTGGGAACTGTTCGGATAATTTTTTTATAATTTGTAACTGAACTTTATGAGCTTCGAGATTATCGTGAGTTTCACCGATATAGATCACCCGAGACGTGGCAATCGAGTCCATCATTTGATCGAAATTGACGGTAAAACCTGTAGGTAGATGCAGTATTTTCCCGGTTTCCAGATCACCTAAGTTTTGGTAGGGCGAACCCGAGTTTGGGACAGCAAATTCCTCTGTTTGGCCGTCTGGGGAAAGGAGCATTAACCAGAACAAAAACAAGGGGATAATGCGGATTAATTGAAATGTGGGACTGGGATTCATCATTTTCATTCAGCTATTGACTTTACAGGTATATTTGTTGATAATCCCCAGCTTCACGATAAAACATAGTGCTGGTAAAATTTAGGTCGTATATTTTGTGGGAATTATAATTAATTTCATTTATTTGGGAGGTAAAGGTTTTTGGAAGTAACAGTTTATCAAAATCAGGTTGAAAAAGCATTAAAAGTCCTAAAAAGACAAATGACCAAAGAAGGCTTGTTGAAAGAGTTAAAACGCCGTCGTTTTTACGAAAAGCCCTCCGTGAAGAAAAAGCGCAAGCAGAAGGAGGCTAAGAAGAAAAGAAAAGCCGCTATGCGTCGTATGCGATCATATAATCGACTTTAAGGTTCGATTAACCTCTTCAGGATCCATGTTCTAATCGTTTACTTTTTTTGCCGTAATGACTCGTAAAAGAGGATTGCAGCCGCCGCCGATGCATTCAAAGACCCTATTGCGCCTTGCATGGGTATGTTGAGGGTGACATCGCAGGATTTTTTCAGTAAAGGGCGAATGCCTTTTTCTTCTCCTCCCAGCACCAAAACCACGGGTGTATCAAATTTATATTGATGGCAGGGGATGTCGCCGTCTGGAACCACTCCGGCAACCCAAAACCCTTTTTCCTTTAATTGTTCTACTCCTCGAGTCAAGTTTGTGACCCATGCAATGGGAAGATGTTCGATAGCCCCCGAAGAACATTTTGCAACGGTTTCATTTATAGTGGAAGTGCGATTTTTAGGAAGGATCATTCCATGAATCCCCAATGATTCCGCTGAGCGGATGATGGCTCCGAGGTTTTGCGGATCTTGAATGCTGTCCAATACAACCAGAACTGGCAACTGCGATCTTTGAAAAGCCTGTTGGACTAATTCATCCAGCTCCAAAGCTTGGATAACTGCAAAAACACCAACTACCCCCTGATGGTTAAGACTGCGGTATTGTTTTTGAAAATCTGTTTTTGGCATTGTCTCAATAGGCACGTTATTTTCACGCGCCAATTTGATCAACAAATTTAATCTTGTCTGTGATTTTCCCTGTTCAATGATAAGCTTATAGCAACTCCGTTTGCGAGCCTTAAGAGCTTCGAATACAGGGTTGAGTCCAAAAATGGTTGAGTGGTCGAAGGAGTTCATATTCTAGGGAATTTAGTGGCTTAAATAGGTAGTGTATTGGAACATGGGATTTGTCTAGACGAAGGCCATCAAATGATCTATAACTTTATGAAAAAAATGGTTTTATTTGGCTGAAGAGCGCCGGAGACCTTTTGATTGTTTTTACACTTTTGTTTTTTTCCTCATCTGTAGAACACGTATTTTAATCTTACATTTGTAAACTATATGCCGCTTTCAAAAAAAAGGGTAATTTTTTATTCCTTCTTTGTATTGTTCCTCGGCGTGTTTTCTGTGTTTTCCCTAGCCTATTATCAGCTTAGAAACCTAGGGGAGGTAAAACATCTTGCCATAGAAAAAATGGAAGAATTGACCGGACGAAAAGTTTCCATTGGCGATGCCGAAATGGATATTGTTCGCGGACTTAGCATTCTTCTAAAAGACGTTTCCGTAAAATCACGTTGGGGCCCCGAACCGGAACTGACAGCGCGTAGTATCTGGGTGGTCGTGAAACTTCTTCCCCTTTTAGAGAAACGAGTTGAAGTCAAACAGATCATTGTCCAGGAGGCATCACTCCAGGTCGTTCGTAATGCGGTAGGCCAATTTAGCTTGGGAGATGTTCAAAAATGGATATCGCAACCTGCCGACAGCCAGCTATTTAAAGTTCTAAAAGTCAGTCTGATGAGTCAGGTTATGGTAGAAGGCGGTTCTGTTCATTTTTTGGATTATCTAGACCAGCCCAAAGACAAGCCGCTCTCACTAGAGATGAATCATCTTCATTTTTCAGTAATGAAAAGCCTGGTCAAATCTCCTTACCAATTTACCTTGAAAGGGGATATACCCAGCTCCGGGGCTTCTACTGCTTTTCAAGTTTCTGGAGCCTTTGATAATTTTTCCGAGGAAAAAGGATTCACGGGAATTTCGATTGATGGAAAAATTCGTTTGAACCCGTTAAATGTTTCCAGATTCCAACCTTATTTTAAAAAAGTATTGGCGAAAACTCCCGGTTGGTTATCCATCGATTCCAGCTTTTCTGGAAATTTAGGGGGTGCTCTTAAAACTGAAGGAGTTTTAAAATATTTCTCTGAAATCAAACAGGAACGGGCAGTGATAAGAGATGCGCGCGTTCCACATCGAGGCGGCCTCGAGTATAAAATTTCAATGGAAAAGGACACTATCAATATTGAAGAGTTGAAAACAGAAACTGGCCCATTCAAGTTTAAAGCAAGTGGTTCTCTAAAGAAAATCTTTTCAAAAGACCCCGATGTTCTCATAAATTTAAAAACGGATGCTTTCCAAGTTGATAGGAGTATCGATTACCTTCCTTTGAAGATTTTTCCAGAGGAATATCATGACGTAATTCATAAGACTTTCAAAAATGGATCAATCAAATTTAATTCGTTCAAGTTTGATGGAACACTCAACCAGCTAAGGGAAATATCCAAACCTGAAAATCGTAGAAAAATTACCGGCGAAGTCGAGATGCGAAAAGTGGACTGGCAGAGTCCGTTTCCACCACTAAAAAAAGTCACAGGAACCTTTAAGCTGGATAAAGGTAATAGTAGTTTTCATATTCACAAAGCCCGATACGAGAAACAGCCTTTAACCAATTTGCGGGGAACTATAGAAAATTTTATGACCCGCCCGGTCGCCGACTTGTCGCTAGAAAATAAAGTAGATATGGCGCAATTCCACCGCACTCTTAAGAAGGCCTTTAAAGGACATCCCATTCATAATGCTATTTCTATTTACTCTGACATTGAAGGCTCAGCAAATATAAAGCTGAATATTAAGGGGCCACTTGAAGATTTTGATAAATTGGCAATAGCAGGGGAAATTGATTTGCAATCCGTTTCACTGGCGGAAAAAGAATTTGAACCTAGAATTGAAAACTTAAAAGGAAAAATAATTTATACCCATACACCGGAAGTAGCTCAAAGAAAAAATGAGCGATGGATAAGGTTCCTGCAATATAAAAACCTTTCAGGAAACTTTTCAAATAGCAAGTTTACCAACTTGAATGGGGAGCTTGGTTTAAGTAATGGAGAACCTCTGGAAAAGGGCACAGCCTTATATCATTTAGATTCCAGCGATTTACATTGGATCATTGAGGGAGATGCCTTGGTGGGATTGCAGGAAGGGCTCGATTTTACTTCTGGGGGGGTGCTTATCAACTATCGGTATCAAGAGAATCCAGAAAAACCAGAGACTGAAAAAGAATGGGGAAAAATTGAATTAAAGAACCTTTCGATGAAGTATAGAGATCGGTTGCAGGCCATGATGGGTTTGAATGGTATTATTTCTTATGATGCTGGAAATATTCGCTTGGATAATATTGTGGGTCGATATGGCAATTCTGCTTTGCATCTCGAAGGCGAAATCGACAGGCATAATGTTTCTGCCCCCGAATTTTCTCTGCGCCTGAACCTGTCTGAATTATTGCAAACAGACTTGAAAGATATTCCAGTTTTTAGTGATTTTAAATTTTCGGGTCCCGCGCATATTTCGATGAGTATTAGTGGCATTCCCGAAAATTTCAAATTTAAGCAGCAGGCAGATTTGACAAGAACTGGGTATAAAATTCCTAGCCTGATTAAGAAAAATGAAAATGCACTCAATCAATTCAGAGCAAAAGGCAGGCTTTCTGAAAAAGATGGCCTGAATATAGAAGACTGGTCCTACGAACTAAGAGGCAATAAAATTACCGGATCAATGCAGATTCCTGACTTGAATATTCCAGACTTTAAAGTTGAATTGGCAGCCGAAGAGTTTCAAACTTTTCCCTCTCACATATTTTCAGACTCGTGGACTGCGGATGGGTCTGTAAATTTTAAAATCTCGGGAAATGGAAACCTGAATCAATTGGAAGATTCTCGTTTCGCGGGAAAAATGGATTTGATAAATTTAAAAATTCGGCCCGAAAAAATACCATCGGAATGGTTACTCAATGCAAAATTAATTTTCAAAGAAAATCGATTCGATATTCGCTCTGCCAGTATCGTCTCCGCTAAGAGCAAAGTCGATATCAGTGGTGTTTATAAACGTGGTGACTCTCCGAACTTGGAGTTGATTCTTACAGGTGAAAAATTTAACATTGATGAACTCTTGCCAGAATCGCAGGAGAAAGATGCGAAGGTGATTGATTTTCTTGTCACGAAAGATTTTTTTCAAAACGGAAAAGGACAAATCCTTTTTGATGTGGGCCAGTTAAATTTCAAGATGTTGCATTTGAAAAAGGTCGCAGGAAAATTTTCACTCAACGATAAGGTGTTGCAGCTTACAGAATTGAACGTGGGTGACAATCCATTGGTTAAGAGTTTCGGTAAATATGCAATTGATGAAAAAGGAGTCAGCACTTTTGAGGGAAGGGTGGAAGCCAAAGGTGTGAAAACAGAAAACGTTTTTAGCCTTTTCGGCAATGTATTTGATAAAAGCCTGAGTGGGGATGTTAAAAAATTTAATGCCAGCATAAAAGGCAAGGGCAAAGACGGGTCGGAGATTTTAAAATCATTATCGGGCAAAATTTCCTTGGATATTCGATCCGGTTTGATGGATAAGGAAAAACTTATGCACGGAGTCCATAAACTTTTTGGGTCAGGTCCTGGGGCATTGCCTTTGAAGGATAGTACTCGGTCTTCATTTAAACAACTGTCCGGTGATTTTATTCCCAAAGGTGGAATTTTTGACACAGAGAATTTTATTTTTGAGACGGATAACCGTCGAACATCCATCGTCGGTACCTTTGATCTGAAAAATAATCATATAGATACAGTGGTTGGGGTCGCCCCACTTGCCAAGCTGGATCGGTTCCTGAAAAAAATCCCTCTTTTAGGAAAAATATTAACAGCTGGTGATGAAAAAAGTCTGTTGAAAACCTATTACAATGTGAAAGGAGATTTTGAAGATCCAAAAATTTCAGCGATTCCTTTTACCTCTTTGGGAAAAAAGGTGATGGGAATTTTTCAAGGTTTCCTGCAGACCCCCATCGAAATTCTCGAGTCCCTACCAAAAATTAAATCTTCGCCTGCTCCTTCTACAGAACAAAGCAAATAAAAACATTTAGGATGGGGTTGGCTTGGGTCGTTAACGCGATTGGATATTGATGATCCTGAATTCGTCTGGTCTTTTTCCCATATGCGCGGCTAAGGTCGCGGTTATGGCGGCAACTTGATCGTCTTGTCCTGGCGGCCTGCTGGAAGAAACTTTTCTGGCAGGGGGGGGTGCTTCGTATGGAATGAGTTTCACCAGTGCTTTAATGGTGAATATGAGAATGACCAGCACCGTAAAAATAACGGACATGGCAAGAATTGAAACATTCACGGCTGCTGAAACACTGGCTTCCATTTTAAATTTCCTTTATTTCTTTATTGCTTCCACAATTGTGGCTAAGGCTTGCATTCCAGGTTCGGGGGTGCCGATTATGGGGGCCAGAGCTGCGTGGGTATCTATGCCGCTACCCGCATCTCCAAAAAGAGAAAGGAAGACACCAGCGGCTACTGCACTGCCAATCACTCCTGCTACATTGGGTCCCATCGCATGCATCAGTAAAAAGTTGGAAGGATCTGTGTCCGCACCCACTTTTTGTGATACTCGTGCGGCCATGGGTACGGCAGATACTCCCGCAGAACCGATTAAGGGGTTTATCTTGCCGCCTGACAATTTGCACATGATTTTTCCAAAAATAACCCCTCCAGCGGTTGCAAATGAGAAGGCCAATAACCCTAAAGCAATAATTTTCAAAGTCTCCAGCCGCAAAAAAGAATCTGCTGTCATAGATGAACCCACAGCGAGCGCAAGAAGAATGGTTACTATATTTATTAGATGAGTTTCGGCAGTTTCATGGAGGCGAGCGGTCACTCCCGATTCACGAAACATATTACCTAGCATTAGCATTCCCAGCAATGGAGTCACCCCGGGTAACATGAGGCAGCAAACAATCGTTACAGCCACCGGAAAAATTATTTTCACTGTTTGTGAAATTGGTTTTAACTGCTCCATCTTGATTTTCCGCTCTTCTTCAGTGGTAAGAAGTTTCATGATCGGTGGCTGAATCAAAGGAACCAGAGACATATAAGAATACGCAGCTACAGCTATGGGTGCTAGTAAGTGGGGTGCAAGTTTACTGGCTAAGAAAATGGATGTGGGGCCATCAGCTCCACCAATGATTCCGATAGCACTTGCCTCCTGCATATTGAACCCGAGATAGACAGCACCAATCAGAGTCATGTATACCCCGATCTGCGCAGCGGCTCCGAGAAGAAGAGTGATCGGGTTAGCCAGCAAGGGACCAAAATCAGTCAAAGCCCCGACTCCCATAAATATAAGGGGTGGCAGAATTTCGTGTTTGATACCCTGGTAGAAAAAATTTAAAAGCCCGCCGGTATCCGTACTTGCCATCATGCTCATTGGGATGTTTGCAAGAAGGCAGCCGAAGCCCATGGGGAGTAGCAAGAGAGGTTCAAACTTTTTCCAAATGGCGAGGTAAATCAAGAGGCAAGCAACGGCTAACATTATAATATCGCCACTCTCCAGACTGGTGAATGCAGTTGAATGAACTATTTTTGACGCAGATGAACTGAAGCTAAATTCCATTATCCTATGATTACCAGTTGATCGCCGGTTTGAACGTTATCGCCTTCTTTGACCAGAATCGATTGAACTGTTCCAGACTGATGGGCTTTGATTTCACTTTCCATTTTCATTGATTCCATAATCAGAAGGGTATCTCCTTCATTTACTGCATCGCCGACATTGCATTTCATGGAAAAAATAGACCCGGGTAAGGGTGCGGTAAGTGGAGAGCCGCCTCCGCCACTGGCTGGTGCCGGTGCCGGGGTAAGAGCCGCTGCGGGTGCTGATGCTGCAATCGATGCGGGAGCCATTGTTCCTGCTCCACCCATTACCACTTCAACGGTAAAATCTTTCCCATTGACCCGAACCTGATAAATCGATGAACCACTTTGTGGGGTTGCAGTCGGTTGTGCCGCACCTGCAGGTGACGGTTTTGCTGCCGCTGCCGGTTTTTCTGGTAAAGGTTTTCCTCGAGTTTCAAAAAACTTTAACGCAACTTTCCCAAACAGGGCATAAGTCAAACGATCTTCTTCGCTGGTATATTTATCCCCCAGTTCTTTGCATACGCCATCCCATTCGGGCTCAAGTAAATCTGCTGGGCGGCAATCTGTAACTTTTTTGTCACCGGCTACCTTGGCCATCAGTTCTTCATCAATCGGTGCTGGCAATTTGCCATAATTTCCCATTACGCATTGCCGCGTTTCTTTCGTGATTATTTTATAACGCTCGCCGGTCAACACATTCAATGTTGCTTGCGAACCCACAATTTGGCTTGTGGGGGTGACCAAGGGCGGGTAGCCCATGTCTTTTCTAACACGCGGCACTTCTTTGAGGACTTCTTCGAGTTTATCCAGGGAATTTTGTTCTCTTAACTGGTTTTCCATATTAGAAATCATGCCACCGGGAATTTGTGATTTGAGGATGTTTATATCCACACCCTGGAAGTCACTTTCAAACTCGGAGTAATTTTTCTTCACTTCTTTGAAGTAGTCGTTAACTTCCTCCAACAAATTCAGATCCAAACCTGTATCTCGTGGAGTTCCTTTTAATGCGGCAACAATACATTCGGTTGGATAATGAGATGTTCCCATCGACAAACAGGAAATAGCTGTGTCAACCATATCAACCCCTGCTTCGATGGCGCATTGTATATTCATTCCGACGAGACCGGTGGTCGCGTGTGTGTGCAGGTGAATGGGGAGCTTAATGTTTTTCTTTAATTCCGTGATGAGGGTTTTCGTTGCATCAGGAGTCAGCAAGCCAGCCATATCTTTGATGCAAAGAATATCCGAACCCATGCTTTCAAGGGTTTTCCCCATCTGGATATAGAGTTCGAGGTTATGCACCGGGCTGACGGTGTAGCTGATGCAGCCTTCAACCGTTTCACCACATTTTTTGACAGTGTTTACTGCTGTTTCTATATTGCGGAAATCATTGAGAGCATCGAAGATTCTGAAAATATTAATCCCGACTTCTACAGATTGTTTGACAAACCGCTCAACAATATCGTCCGCATAATGTCGGTAACCCACTGCATTTTGTCCGCGCAACAACATTTGAAAAGGGGTTTTGGGCATTTTTTTCTTTAGTGCCCTCGCTCTTTCCCAAGGATCTTCATTTAAAAACCGGATGCAGGTATCGAAAGTGGCTCCTCCCCAGGTTTCCAAGGAGAAAAAACCCACCTGATCGAGCTTTTCTGCGATGGGTAGCATATCTTCTGTCTTCATCCGCGTAGCGAGAAGCGATTGATGGGCATCTCGAAGTACGAGTTCGGTAATTTTTAGAGGGTTGGTTTCCATATCTATATAAATTCCTTAAAAATCAGGGGTGTTACAAAACTAAAGACAAATCACTGACAAATAAATAAAAGGTACAGACGAGGTCTAATACCGTAGCTATAAATCAAGGTTTATTCTCTTTTTTTGCCAAGCATCAAAGCTCTGACTGTGAAGACGAAATTTTAATTTATTGTTTTTGCGAAATCAAATCTTATTTGCGCCAGGCGATGGGTAATAAAAGGAGAAGGATACCATAAATTTCCAGCCTTCCCAATAACATGCAGGCAATCAAAACTCCCTTGCCCATAGCAGGTATGGCGGCATAATTGCCCATGGCACCCACACCTCCCAGGCCAGGGCCAATATTAAACAAAGAAGCGATAGATGCAGAAATTGCAGTGGTAAAATTAACCCCCATGAACGAAAGCATCATTGCGCTCAGGGCTGAAATTCCCAAAAACAAAAATGTCAGTGCAGCAACATTGGAAAGGTCATCAGGGTCGATGGTTTTATCTCCTACCTTCACATGGAAAATAGCCCGTGGATGAACCAGTTTTTTGAGTTCTCTTAAAATAATTTTTATCAGGATAATAAAACGGATGACCTTGAAGGAACCGCTGGTAGAGCCGGAGCAACCGCCGACCATCATGATGCCCAGTATCAAAAGTTTCAGATACTCCGGCCATAAATTAAAATCATCCGTAACAAATCCGGTGGTTGTATTAATGGAGACCACAGTGAAAGCGGCACTCCTGAATGCTTGACCAGCATCACCATCGGGCGACACTCGGGTGAGCCCCCAAGTTACTAAGAGAATACCAATTATCAGCATGGAGCAATAGGCGCGAAATTCCGGATTTTTGAATACGCCTGCAAAATTTCTTCTTACCATCTGCGAATGCAGTGCGAAGTTGATACCACCGAAAAACATGAATAGAATTATTATGGATTCAATATATATATTGTTGAACACACCCACACTACCGTTGTGCGGGGAAAATCCTCCCGTGGCGACCGTAGAAAATGTATGGCAGACAGCATCGAAGAAATCCAGTCCCGCAAAGCGTAGCGCAATAATTTCAATGAGGGTAAGCGCAAGATAAGTTTTCCAGAGAACTTTTGCAGTTTCAGCCAGCCGCGGTTGTGTTTGTTCAACGGTTGCTCCACCGGGGATTTCTGCTTTGAATAAATGAAAACTACCGATACCCAGCATCGGGAAGATGGCCAAAGAAAGCAGGATGATCCCCATTCCTCCCACCCATTGCATCAGGTTCCTCCAGAAAAGAATTCCATGCGGCAACACATCAATTTCAATAAGGATCGATGCTCCGGTGGTGGTAAACCCACTGACACTTTCAAACAGAGCGTCGATATAGTCTGGACAGGCTCCTGTAAGGTAAAGTGGAATGGCACCAAAAACGGACATAGCTATCCAGGATGAGGCGACAATTGCGAACCCTTCGCGGTCGCGCAGCTTTTCAATGCCAGAGGGGAAGAGCTTCCAGAGCACAAGACCTGAAACAAGACCCGCAGCAAAAGTCAGGCTGAAAGCGGATGTTTCTGAAATAAAACCTTCGAGAGCAGGGTGGTCGTAATACATTGAAACGCCAAGTGGCGCCAGAAGAAGACCGGAAAGAAGAATTAACAGAACCCCAACAACATTTAATATTACTTGGATATTCATCGAAAAGGAAGAAAGGAGCGCTTGCGGTCAAATAGTTTTTCGATTTTTTCTATAGCTCCGGGTAGGGCAACAAGAATGACCGAGTCGCCGGCTTCCAAAATGATTTCATCATTTGGGATCAGCATTTCTCCTTTCCTGAGAATGGCACCGATGATGGCTTCCTTGGGAAATTTGATTTTCGAAATTTGTTTGTCAACGATGGAGGAGTCCGGTTCCACGCCGATTTCCATGACTTCGGCATCTTCGATCAGTTTGAACACCGACATCACGCGCCCTTTTCGCAAATGCTTCAATATGGCGCTGACGGTTATCAGGCGCGGGTTAATGGTAATGTCCATGCCGATAGAATCGAGGATAGGCAGGTATTCAGGGTCATTAGTAATAACCAAAGCCCGTTTCGCACCATATTTTTTTGCTAGTAAAGCGGAAAGGATATTGTTTTCGTCGTCATCTGAAAGAGCCAGAAAAAAATCCGCTTCCTTCATATTAATTTCATTGAACAGATCCATATCTGTTCCACTACCATGCATGACAACAGTTTTTTTCAGTTGATCCGCCGCAACGTGGGCCATATCTCTGGACGGCTCGATGATGCGCACATCGCGGGTGCCTTCTTCTAATGTTTTCGCGAGGTGAATGGCCATGGGTGTAGCACCATAAATAATTACTTTTTGAACTTCATCCATGGTTTTATTTAGCATGGGGAGCAAAAAAGGCAGAAATTCTTTATCCACTAGGGTGTAAAACTTGTCGCCCGCATGAATGATATCTTCATCTTTCGGGAGTACCAATTCCCCCTTACGAACGATGGCTACGATTAGAAACGAATCCATTAAAGTGATACTGCGGATGTCCTGAATCGATTTCCCGGCAATGGGAGCATTTTCAGGAACATCGAACTCACGCAAGAGTACTTCTCCATCGGCGAATTCGGCAACGTTGACGACACCCGGAGTTTCAAGGAACTTCAGAATGGTTTCGACCATGATCTGCGGCGGATTGATTGCCTGATCGACGAATAAATCTTGTGGGGAAAGAATGGCACCGTTGGAGGTGAATTCCATGTCACGCAACCGAGCGAATCGGTTGGGCACGTCAAAACGGGAAGCAAGAAAACAGGCAAGCAGGTTGATCTCGTCTTTTTCGGTAACGGCGATCAGCATTTCAGTGGTCTTTATGCCAGCCTTGACCAATACGCTGGGCAGGCAGGCATTGCCCTGTAACGCCATGACATCGAGCGTATCTGAAATTCGTCGCGTTCGGTCCAGGTCCTTATCCACAATGGCGACATCGTGGCCTTCCTGCGAAAGTTCCTGGGCAAGATTAAACCCGACTATTCCCGCTCCAACGATGAGTATTCTCATGCGACCTTATAGAAAAAGAGAAAGATTCTCACTGCCATAATAAGAGTTTCTCGTTTTTTTGCTACCCGGTATGTTGAGTTATTTGGACTTATTTAGAAATTCCAAAAAGTCGGAACCTTCGGACATCAGAAGAGTAGTGTCTGTATTTAAAGAGTTTTTGTAAGCTTCCATGGATCGCATAAAAGAATAAAACTTGGGGTCTTTATTGAAAGCATCTGCGTAAATTTTTGTCGACAGTCCATCGCCTTCACCACGAATGGATTGCTCCTGTTTATAGGCTTCTGCGACGAGAATGGTTTTTTCCTTGTCGGTTTCAGCGCGAATTTTGGTCGCTTCTTCTTTACCTTCTGAACGGTATTCCATAGCTATACGTTCACGCTCTGTGCGCATTCGGTTGAATATGGAACTGGCAATTTCAGGAGGTAGATCGGTACGTTTAATTCTTACTTCAACGACTTCCAAACCATATTCGGCGGCTTTAATATTAGTTTCCTTGGTGACCTTCGCCATAATGGCATCTCGAGTCTCGGTAACAATATCGATGAGGTCATGGTTCCCGATCTCAACGCGCAACTCGGAATAAATAATATCGTCCAACCGTGCCCGGGCACCCTGCTCACCGCGAACCGTTTCCAAGAATTTCAGCGGATCATTAATGCGGAACATAGTGAAGTTGTCTATCAATAGGTTTTTCTTATCTTTGGTGATTACTTCCGCAGGTAAAGAATCGTTATCGAGTAACTGGTTTGGAAAGTACTTAACCTGCTGTAAAAAAGGGATTTTAAAATAAAGCCCAGGCTCTTTGATGATCTCTTTAGGTTTTGAAAGTTCCAGCACAATCACGCTTTGCGTCATATGTACCGTGAACATTGCTGACGAAAGAATAATGATCGCAATCACGCCGCCGATGATAAAGTAGTTTTGTTTCATGGCTATTATTTATTGCCTCCTAGTATAGAGTTTCCGCCTAACGGAAGGATTGGCAACACGCCACCGCCTTTATTCTTTCCCATGATGAATTTTTTTACGTTTGGAAGAATCTCTTCCATGGTTTCCAGATAGATTCTTTTTCGAGTGATGTTGGGGGCTTTTTTGTAAGCCTCATATTGCTGAAGAAATCGTTTAGCATCACCTTCTGCTTTTTTGACCTTTTCTTCACGGTACCCCTCAGCGATGCGTATAATTTGGGCCGCCTGTCCTCGGGCTTCTGGGATCACCGCATTGCGATAACCCTGAGCTTCATTTATCATTCTTTCTTTATCTTCACGGGCTCGAACAACGTCTTTGAACGAGTCTGCCACCTGCTCAGGTGGATGCACATCTTGAAGCTGAATGGTCACTACCTGTAAACCAGACTTGTAATGGTCGAGTAGAGCCTGAATTTGATCTTTCGCAAGTATTTGAATTTCCGCTTTACCTGTGGTCAGAGCTTCATCAATTTTTTTACTACCTGTGATTCCACGAATAACCGTTTCTGCTGAATCGCGAATCAACTTATGGGGTCGACGAACATTAAACAGGTATTGGACGGAGTCCATAATTCGGTATTGAACTACCAGATTGATATCGACGATGTTCTGGTCACCGGTAAGCATCAAAGATTCAGCCGGCACCTGTTGTGTTGGCCGTCCCTGTGTAGCTCTGAAACCAATTTCTGCACGACGCACTTGCGTGACTTTTGGGGTGGCGGCGTGCTCTATTGGCGATGGAAATTTAAAATGTAATCCGGGTGAAGCAGTTCGGATGAATTTTCCGAATCTCGTCACCACACCTTCTTCATCGGGCTCCACAAAATAGAATGTTCCAGGGATAATCCAAACTACCAATAACAGTAGAACGATCCCCAGTAGCATGGAGGGTTTGAATTGCGGTATCTTTATCTGAGGAAAATCGAAAGGGGGTTTAGGTGGGCCTCCACCTTGTCCGCCTCTATTTTTAAACCTGTCATCAGGTTCTTTTGATTCGTGTAAATCATCCCAGGGCATACGCTTTATTCCGTCCGAAAAAGATTTTTAAATAGTCATAATAATGATAGTTACGCTATCAGACCGCACCAGCCTTGTCAACCTTCCCCACTAACGTGTGGAGGGAAAAGGTCAATGCTTTTTCTTGCGATACAAAAGCTCTCATGCTTCTGGATTGGGCTATGCACGACGAGAAATTATCAATGCCCGTTTTGTGCCGGGATAACATTTGTTTGCCAATATAAACATTACAACACTCCTAGGAGGCGGGAGCCCCCGATTGACAGGGGGAGGATTTTAAATTATCTTAAAACCTATTCAATACAGTTTAAAGAATGACCCCAAAGCGTAGGGGTGTCAGCTAAAGATATTTATTTGGAATTCGTGCAAGCTAGGGGAATAAAACCCACTTGTGGGATTTGTCGTCAGAAACTATTTGAAAGAGAATCTTATATGCTAGCTTTTGCGTTAGACATCACCCAGAACAAACCTACAAACACTAAAGAGAGTGAAGATGACGAACTGAAACAGTATATGGAATACCAGCGCAAGCTGAACCATGAACGTTTGGTCCACCATTCTCTGGATTACGCGAAAAACCAGTTGCAGGAGAATATAGATTCTTCTGATAGTGAGAAACGGTCGCAGTTTTTACAAAACTTTTTTACTGTGTCGCATAAATTTGCTGATGCTGAGACGCTCATGCTGATGTTGAGAAAATTGATGAACAGTCAAAACTCTACCAATAACTGGTATCGGATGAACTCTTTTTATCACTCGGTGGTTTTTGAAAGTATGCAGCAATTTGTTGAGGTCTATAACCAGATATTGGTTGAATCGCCAGAAAAAGCGAAAGACCTTGGGGCCTCTGAGGGCGTGGAAGTAGATTTTGAAGACTGGGCCTATCTTTATTTCCCTGATATGGATTTTCATATAGGCAAAAGCCTGAGTTATACGCATTATCCTTTTGCTAAACGCAATAAAGCGATTGAAGAAAAATGGGAGGAAAAAATAAAGGAAGGGAAATCAAAAGCTGAAGCACTGAAATTGATTCAGGAAGATTTTGAAATTGATGACACATCTGTGAAACTTTTATTGGGACAAAAAGTAACCCCGCCCGACCTTGAGTTACTCTATACCTCCGTAGAAAACCCAATCTACGAAGCCTTGACAGAAGTCGAGGACGGTCGTTGGGGTGTTATGGATGGAGAATCGTTGCTTGATCATTCTTATTATATGGGCTCGCATTTGAAAGTGTGGGAATGGCGGAAACGCGAAGAAGTGGAAAAAGAAACTGAAATGGTAATCGATGAGATGAGCAAATCGTCTAATAAAAAATAGTGTCGGCTTTTTGAAAGAGGAATTATGAAAACGTGGATTTTATTAGCAGGGATAATAATTTTTTCTGGATTCAGTGCGGCTCCGGGTTGGAGTAAAACGACAGCTGATGAGGCCACAGATAACCAACGCCAATCTTTCGAAGAAAGACGCCAGTAAAGGCAGGAAGAACAACAAAAACTCCGGGAAGAGATTCAACAAAGGCGCGAAGAAAGACAAGGGAATGTTCAAGAGCATCGTGAAGGACGACAGAATTCCAGACAAGAACGTCGTCAGGGTCGAAGAGAAAATGTTCAGGGAAATCGTCAAGGACGTCAGGACCAAAGGCAAGGTCGTCGCGAAAATGCGCAACCAAAGTCAGGGTCGCAGGGAAAATGCTCAGGGTCAACGTCAGGAACGGCTTGATAACCGGGGCGGGCAGAGAGGAAGGATCGCCAGTAAATTTAGATAACTGGCAACCCACAACTCTATCCAAAATTAATCGGAAGTGTGCCAGACATCGTTTTTATCTCCACCTCCATTAGCGAATGCCACGTTTGCGGCAAAGGGGACAGGATTAATAGTAGGGCTGCTATTAAAGCTTAAGCTCAATTCTCACCCAGGCCGCGGTAACCCGATGAATATCTATATTGCCAGCCGAGTTCACGTCATTGACGAACAGACACAAAGTAGCTTTTTTGATATCGGCGCCGGTTATTCCGCTTGGTGAGGTCGTGAGATCGGAACGAGCATAACCTTGCCGAATTCCATTGGCATCACGAATGAAAATATTGTCGGACATTCCATTAACACTGTTCGCCATCCCTGAATTATTGTAAGTATCGTTTGCAACATGAACAATATGAGCTTGTATAGATGGCACCCATAGCAACAAAAATATAATAAGCACTAAAAATAACGGTGGTATTTTCCTTAAATAGATTAATTTCATGGCAACCCCTCCAAAAATTAAAAGAACGTTAGATCGGGGATATTTTTGCCATGCCAAAAAGTCTAGGCAAACGATATGTTTGGATGGTCTATATAGGTTAATATATTGAAGGGTTTTTCAATGGGTCTGGGAGTGGGGATTATTCGTCTTCTTGACGAGAGGAGCGCATGATCTGTCTTGGTGAAAACTAATATTTGAAAACTAACGCCTCGTTCTCAAAAGCAATTCCTTTAGCCGCTACAATCTTTAGTATTTGCAACACTTCTTGAAGAGATTGCAGTTGCTGGTTAATCGTTGTGAATTGTTTTAGCCCTGCAATCGGAATTCTTTTAAGTTCCGGTGCTTTGATAATTCCAATCAGGTCGCTTTTCAGCCAGACCTCCACATCCAAATTCCCATTATCGAGAGAGAGCAGCACGCGCTTAGGTGCTGCGAGTTTTAGCTTTGCCCGTGTGTCTACAATGGCGGGTTTGCTTTCTTCTGGATCAATAAAAAGCAATAAGCGATCCAAAGTCTTTGTTCCAATTCTTGTTATACCTATTTTTAAACGCAATTTCTCCAGAGGAACGGTTTCTAAAGCTATTTCCATATTGCCGTCTATTTGGGAATCAATATTTTCTTCCTTGCTTGTCGGCAATAACCGTGATGAATCTATTTTGGCGAACTCGGTAAAAAATTTAAGAGCGGAACCCTTTTCAGTTTGCGTAAAAGAAAAATGCCCGCCTACTGTTCCACCCAAAACATCGAAAATAAATTTGTCTGCCGCGAGTCGATTGTCCTTGAACACCATATCCATGCCGATATTTGAAATTTTTTGTCCCGCTACTTCCAGAGAGCCTGCTTGAATATTATTTTTATAACGGGAAAAACCTCTCAACTGCTTGAAGAATCTTTTTTGCGCAGGGGAAGTGGATTTGCTGAAAAGCATGTTGGGGGCGAGTGAGAGGGATTTGCTGAACGGAAAGTTTCCGGTTAAATTTTTCAACGTAACACCCTTGGGAACTTCAGCGGCGAACTGATTGAATTCGATCAGGCCTTTAAGGTCTATACTTTTCCCGGCAGACTGACGGATTTCAAATTGTGAGGAAAGCGCTCCGGTTGCTTTAATATCTCCAAATAATTCACCTTTCGTTGCTTCTGCGATGTTCAGGTTATTTACATTTTTCAGGACGACATTAAGATTTTTTAAAAGCCTTTGGCGGTCAAGAGGGCCTTTCAGGAAAGATTTGAGTCCGTCAATTTTTCCTTCTAGCGTATGGCGAACCCCTCTGTTTTTAAGATCCAACTGATGTTTGGCTAGAATAAGGGTGTTTAAGTTTTCCAGGCGGTAGTTAAACTTAAACTCGGGATGCAGGGGTAGCATTTCAAAGAAATCCATTCCCTGGATTTTTGCGGTAGTGTTTCCAGAAAGCTCTGCCGAACCGTTTTTGATGCTCATATGAGTGTCAATGTTCAACCCATTCGCCCGGACGTTTTTTTCAAGATGATTTGCTTTGCCATTCTTTAATTGAAAACGAGTTGAAATATTCAGAGGGGGTAGGTTGTCTGGGTCGAGAGTGGCGAATACTTTTATCCAACGCTCCGCGGGTTTTAAATTTTCTTCAGAAACCGGGAGATTGCCTCGGACTTTTATTGACAGCCCTACAGTGCCGCCCAATTCTGTAAGCCCTAACCCTTCTTTCAAATCGGCAGGTATTTTCTCCCAAATGGATGCAAGCTTAAGATTGTCGATACTGTTTTCTAATGCAAACGACTCACCCCAGTTTTTTACACTGCCTTTCAGTTGCATTTCAATCAGATCAGCTGCTTTGAAATGGAATTTGTCTAGATCAAAGCTTCCGTCTTGCAGGTTTTTTCGGGTGAGGGACTCAAGGGTGACTTCATCCAGGCTAATCTCGTGCTGATTAATGTCAGTTATTTTTGTTTTCTGCGACAGGCGAATTCGCGATAAGGATTTATCGCGCATCTTTAGTGAAAACCGTGAGTCGACTTTTCCAACCTGCAGTTTTTCCATGGCCTTTATGTTTTTAAATGAAACGTCGCCATCTAATTGGCCGTTGCGAAAATCATCCGACCGCAAATCTCCTTTTAGATGGGTGTCCATATTAAAATCAGCAAACGAAAGTGAGGGTTGTGTGGAATGCAAGTTGCCAAATTTAATTTGTGAGTCCAGCTTTACTGGCACAGTTCCGAAGTCGTGTTTTAAGTTGTGCAAAGTATCTAAAGTCAGTTGCGACGAGGCTGAAAAATCGATGAGACCCCAATTGCCCAAGGCAGAGAGTTTTTTCAAATTGGCCTCGATATCTAGAGTAGGAATTTCCACTCCTTGTTCCGCCTTGTAAACCAGTGGGAATCGTACTGTGGTATTTAAATCATCAACTTGTATGTCGGGTTCATTCAGTTTGGCTGAAAACCCTTTTAGGCTGACTTGGGTATCACCGTTTATATTTACAGGCTGGAAGTTCGTATCGAGTTTTCCTGAAAATGATAGGGCGACCTGTGTCTTGCCGGATGCTTTTATTTTAGGAATTTTTTCTGAAATTTCTTTGGGAAGAATTTTTAGAACCTGCGCGATATCTAGAGTCAGGTTTTTATTTAGTTGAAAGGATTTTTTTTCTTTCACTTTTCCTGAAATTCTTCCCTGGATCATATCACCGGAGCGGTATGACATTTTTTGTAGCTCAATGTTTCCTCTTTTCCAGTCCCCTTTTAAAGAGCCTTCTGTATGAAAAGGCAGATGGATTTGATTTGAAGAGGGGTGGTCATAATGTACAGATTCCATATCGGTGTTAAAGTTTATTTTTACTTGAGAAAGATCGGAACCGCTTGCCGTGAGTTTTAGCGTCTGTTTCCAGTTTCGGATTTTTGCTTCCCGCGCCTGGGCTTTAGTCAGTTGCATTTTTAAATCTACTGAGACTTTTTCGGGCTGGCCATTTTTTAAGACGACCTCATTGATTTGTAATGAGGAATTCATTTTTTCAATATGAATATCTGTCGAATTGAGAGTCAGGTTTTCTGTCCTGAGCAGACCACCGCTCAAGCTCACAGCATCTGGTTTGAAGCCGGGAAGCCGTGCCATGATATTTAGATTCTCTCCTTTTAGTGTCCCATGTCCAGAAAAAGATGGAATCCATTTATCTCCCCATCTCAAAATATCGGAGAGTTGAAAGGAAAGTTTTTGGATGTTTAGTTCTACTTCGGGATTAGTTGAAAAGTTTTTTACTTTTGTAGAAAATCGGATTTCATTTTTATCGTCCAAGGTCAGAAAAAACGTAGATAAGTTTATTAGCTCAGGTTGCAATTGTACCTTGGCGGACAGACTTCCTTGCAGATTTGGGGAAGGCAGAACGTCGCCAAGTTGGATTTGATTTTGTTGTAAATCAAAGTTCCCGGAAATGTTTATATTTTTTAAGTCCTTCGTAGAGAAATTTAAATCGCTGCTGGCGTGGGATTGAAAATGCAGCTTTTCTTTATGCTGTTTGAAGATGATGTTGGAAATTGGGCCAGCTTCCATGAGTACACGCAAGTTTAGATCGATCGCATCCAGATTTGCTTTTCCTTTGGCTTCCAGATTGAGTCCTTTGATAGAGGCAAAAAGATCGCCATCCATATCGAGTTTTGCAGAAGCATTGCGGATATTCAGTTCTTGCAGGTCGACCCCGGCAAGGAGTAGGGGTAGACCACCATCAGAGGGAGGTGATGTTGATGAAGCGTTTCCAGGAGGGGCTAAATTTAATAGCGGCTGAAAATTCCATACTCCTTTTTTTGAAATGGCGCTTAGTTCAGGTTGGTCAACAAGAATCTGGTTGATGACAATTTGCCCCTGCAACAACTGGGAAAGATCGTAGTCCAGAACCAGAGCTTGCACACTTGCAATAGGCTGTGCCGCAGGGCCTAATCGCACTCCGTAAATGCGGACACCGCTCAACAGGCTGAATTTTATTTCTTTGATGGATAGAGGGAGGTTGAGTTGTTTGGTGCCTTCTTTTTCTGCCAGTACACGCACCTTTTCGGCGGGAAAAAAGTATTCCAAGACCACTCCGGCGCCGACGATTAAAAAACAAATGAAAAAGAAAAAATAAATCATTCCTCGGAATAATGCCGACGAACGTTTTTTTGTCTTTTTAGGAGAGGCTTCGTTTTCTGCTTCTCCAACTATGTCTGTCTGATTTTTTTTATTTTTTTTCATGCTACTTGTTTTTTGTTGAGCAATGTTTTTAAGGTTTCAGCTACGGCCTCTGCATTTTTCCGGATGAACTCCATATCCAATGTCTCAAGTGTGTCAGAGGGTTGGTGGTAATGTGGATTGCGAAAAAATGCTGTGTCGGTGACCATCACCGCTGGAATGCCTGCGTCCCAAGACGGGGCATGATCGTTCAACCGCACCTTGCTGAAGTTTTCCCCTGTTCCCGGCTACAAGAGTCTCTACTTTCAGGGAAGGGACATTCCGTCTCATTCCTTCGGCGAGACTTTTCGTTAACTGTGCTGAGGGTTCGTTGTCGACCACTGCGATAAAATCACCGCAGTCAGGATACTTTTCAGTATCAAGATAAGGGGGATAGGTCTGCGATTGTAGTGCGCTATTTTTATACCCCAGCATCTCCGGCGAAATCATGCCGCTAAATGTTTCATTTCTTTTAACCGCATTTTTAATAAAATGGAGGGACCCTATAAAACCATATTCCTCTAATGTGAAAGCGGTAAAAATAAGGGGAGTGTGAAAAGTGTGGTCTGCAAGGCAGCCGTGTGATCTCCAGAAGCGCGGCCACGGGACTGGCATTGTCATCTGCTCCCGGGGTCCCTGGTTTGGTGTCGTAATGTGCGGCGAGCACAAAGGGTGTTGATTGAGTGCCAGTCGGTTTCCCGATGATATTTAAAGGATCGGCTATTTTCAAAATCAACCGCTTCCTGATTGACTGGAAGGTTAAAGCTCTCGAATTGCGTTGTAATATAAAGGCGAGTTTTTTCCAGATGATCCGGTTCGGTAAAAGGATTTCTTTCTCCGACTAGGAATTGGAGATGCTCTTCAATATTTTTTAGTTGTGGTTTGGACATGATTTAAAAGGGCTTTTACAGGATTTGATTCAGCTGGATTATAGCAATAAAATTTCTGAATGGGGAACTGAACCGTGTAACAGGAAATGCATTTACTAACGTTTTACGGCCCGTGTGAGCCGGAGAAAAGGGTTTACAATTTAGATCGAAAATCATAGTATGGCCCCATGTTTAAGGTAGAGTGTTACACATCTTCCAAGCTGAATGAAAGACCCGTGGCCTTTGTCCTCAGTAACAGCCGTTACAAGGTAGAGGAGATCATTGACCGCTGGTATGGCGAAGGTTCGCGTTATTTCAAAATCAAAGCCGATGATGACAACATATATCTCCTCAAGTACGATGAACGGGCTGATCGCTGGGAATGGGTATTTTATCAAAACCCTAAAATGCTGGACGCTTTGCCTTCTCCTGATGTTGGTTTGTTGCAAAATTCCGGTCGAGAGGTCGAAGATATAGACGGCATCCATCCTGTAAACTGATTCCTTCCTGGCAGAGCCACTCGGAGTGGGGCCAGTGAGTAGTCGCTTTCTCTACCTTTAGCTTGAAAAGAATTGATCTGTTGGGCCCAGCGTCACGCTGGTCGCCATAATAATCCTATACTATGAACCGAATGAATTCTATCCATTTACATGCGGGACAGCGGCGCAAAATGGTCGAAGAACAGCTTGGTGATCGCGGCATAAAAGATTTACGTGTACAAGAAGTAATGAGTCGCGTGCCTCGGCATCTATTCACGCTCGATTCTTTACAACATCGAGCCTATGGCGACACGCCTTTGCCCATTGGTGAGAACCAGACTATTTCACAGCCCTATATCGTAGCGGCCATGACAGAGGCTTTGGCGTTGAAAGGTCATGAACGGGTGCTGGAAATAGGCACCGGATCGGGTTATCAGACAGCGGTTGTGGCCGAGTTGGCCGCGCAGGTTTTCACTATTGAACGTATCAATGCTCTCTCGCGTAAAGCCCAACAAACTCTTGAGGGATTGGGTTATGCCAATATCGTTTTTAAAATGTTTGATGGCACATACGGCTGGCCAGATCAGGCCCCGTTTGATGCCATTATGGTTACTGCGGCAGCTAAAGAAATTCCCGAAGCCCTAATCAAGCAGTTGGGGGACGGCGGTACGCTGGTGGCCCCGGCAGGTGGCGCAGACAGACAAAAACTGATGGTTCTTACTAAAAAAGGCGATCGCGTGAGCAAGCGGGAAATCGGCGATTGCAAATTTGTTCCCTTGGTTGGGAAATACGGTTGGCCGGAAAAGTAAGCCCGCGATATATGAGTTTAAAAATCTAGTAATTAAGCGGCATATCTTATTGAAGTATTAAAAAGTGAGGGTGGTTTAATAATATTTTTTACCCTTAAGAACAAATCTTAGGAATTTTTGGGGAGTATTGAAAGTGTTTTCAAGAATAATTCATAAAGGAAACTTTACACTCAGTTCAGGGGTTAAATCGGCTTATACCTATGAGTACGGTGATTTGTCGGATGCAATGAACGAAGCTTATTGCGAAGTACTGCTCAAAAAACTCCTCGACTGGCAGAAGAAACACGGAAAGTTTGATGTGGTGGTGGGATGCGAAACAGAAGGCATTCGCATTGGTCACCAGCTTTCCCAACTGATGAATTTACCGTTTCATATCATGCCGAAAAAAAGGTTGGATTATGCGCAGAACCCTGCACCGGCCTATTCTTCAGACACGCATTGGTTGATCGTGGATGATATCGCTACTAGCGGTAATTCTTTTATTCGTGCTGTTGATTATCTGGAAGTGGAAGAAAAACCAGAGACGATTACTTTTGCCTGCATGATCAAGCGCAACCCCGCGAATCTAGATTATTCAGCAGTGAAGGGCGATCCTGAAAAAGAACATCTGCAGGTTTCAGATGAAAGAATGGGTTTTATCGACAAGCGGTTGGTGTCTTTGTTCGACGAGGTTTGATCAGCTTTTCTTGATGAGGTAGTAGACCTCTCCCTTTTCATGGTAGTGGCCGGCCTTGGCTCCTGCTTCATCACCTGTTCCAAAATAAAGATCGGCGCGTGCTTTGCCGCGTATTGCGCTACCCGTGTCCTGATCGATAACAAATCGGGAAATCGGTTTCCACGATGTAATCTTGTTGTTGGTATCGAGCACCGGTTGCCGCACTTTAACGAAGACGAGTCCGCCTGCTGGGTAGATCGACTTGTCGGTGGCGATAGATCTTCCTCCTACCAGTTCTCCGCCACCTGACCCAATGGCTCCTTCATTGCTGAGTGAGAAAAAGATATAACGCTTGTTCTGGCTGAGATATTTAGAAATATTTTGCGGGTTATTGGCGAAGTATTTTTTAATTTCCTGCATTGAACCTTGACTTGTGGTGATCACGCCATCGCGGATCATCTTTTTGCCAATGCTGTGATAGGAGTATTTGTTAGAGCCTTGATAGCGAACTCCCTGTCGTGTGCCATCGGGAAACTCAAGAACCCCGGACCCCTGGATATGCAGGAAATAACGCTCGAGTTCATTTTTCAGCCACGCAACTTCCAGATCCTGGTGACTTAAGGCGCCTTTGCTGTCAATTTCTTCACGGGTCAGGTTTCTCCAGTCTTCGGTATTTTTTCGAATCTGTTTTATCCCAGAATTGCTTCCGACTAATCGAATTCCTCCCTGTTTTTTAACACTTTGAAAACCTTTACCAGGCATCTGGTAGATCGGAAACCGGTAGCGTGGTGAAGGTGTTGGGCTTGCGGTGATGACAGGCCGGTAATAACCGGTAAACAAAACTTTTTTGTTTTTGCCTTTACCTACGCGGTAGAGCAGGAATTCTTCAGAAACTTTTTTATTGAACTCTTCTTGTGGAAGATTTTTTTGTAAAAGTTTTTGGAACGCTTCCAGAGTTTCTACGAGACGACCACGGGTGAGAGTGAAGTCGCCTAGACGCACGGGGGAGGCCGGGTCTTGCTTGAACATGACGGCTAGTTGGTTGTCTATGGCTCGTCCCAGCGATGCCGGGTCCATGTCATCGGCAAAACCTTTTAAGTCGGCAATTGATTTTAACGGTAGTTGGATGTCGGGTGGCGTAGCCTCTTTTTCTTTTGCGCGCACCCTATCTTTGCGGTAATCAGATTTGTGGTCACGCTGTTCCCCGTACCTTTTGGGTTTGTCCGGGTAGATGTCTGCGGTTCGACTTGGGCCTTGGGTGGAGCAGGAGGCGATGAGAAAGAAAAACCCCAAAACAATTAATTGTGGAATGGGAAAGCGAATTTTGGAAAGAGAATTAAACTGTCTCTGGCTTAGTAACACAGGGCCCCCTTCGTGTTTGCATTAGGTTCTAATTTGTTTATCGGAAAGCTTGCATTAAATATTAGCCATGGCTTCGTTGGCCAATTGGTCGCAACGTTCATTTTCGGGGTGGCCGGCATGGCCTTTCACCCATACCCAGGTGATTTTATGTTGTTTGCTCAGGCTATGCAGTTCTTGCCAAAGTTCCTTGTTCTTGACAGGTTGACGGGAAGCGGTCATCCAGCCTTTTTTTATCCAGCCATGAATCCATTCTGTTATCCCTTTTATCAGATACTGCGAGTCGGTGGTCAGGGTCACTTGGTAAGGTTGACTGAGCTCTTTTAAGGCTATGATTGCCGCAGTCATTTCCATGATGTTGTTGGTGGTTTGTGGATCAGATCCTTTAAGCTCCAGAACATTGCCACCGCCCCGGATGATGCAACCATAACCTCCGGGACCGGGATTTCCCTTGCATCCACCATCTGTAAAAATTTCAATAGACTTCAAAGTAGGTTGCTCCTACGGGAAACAGGTCGGAGCATTTTGGAGGAGGTTGCGGTTGTCAATCTTCTGGAAATGGCTGCTTCCTCCTTAAAAAATGGACTCGTTATTTGGCGATTTTAGGCTAGTGTGGAGCCTATTATTCTCTGGGGTCATGGGTGATCCGAATGTCTGAAAATACTATAACATATTATTTTTATTGAAGAAATTTGAATATGCGGAAGTGGTTCAGATTCTCATAGCGGGCATTGTCAAAAGATATGATAGATTGATTTCCCCATTTATTTTTGGAGTGAGCATGACGAAGGAGACCAAAAGCGAATCAATGCTAGGTAAAGAGACCGTATCCTTTCAATGTGTCGATGCCATTGAAATCAGTTTGTTCATCGAAAAGGAAGGCTTCGTTTTTTATGAGAAGGCTGCAAAAAATGTTTCTGACCCGAGAGTAAAAGTTATGTTCACGCGTCTCGCTGAAGAAGAAAGAGAGCACATCCAGACTTTGCAAACCAAAATTCGGTTTTTACAACCCGCCATTTCCGGTAAAGGAAAAGCCCGCAGGCATCTCGACTTGTTTGTCAGTAATGAACTCAAGGGGAAAATTTTTCCAGCGTCCGAAACAAAAGTGGTGCAAAACTTTAAAAGTGATATAGAAGCTCTCGAGTTTGGAATCGAGTCAGAAAAACGTTCTATTGAAGTCCTGTCGAGCCTGTTGAAAAATGAAAAGAAACTCGATGTGAAAGCCATTTTCTCGCATTTGATGGTTGAGGAAAAAAAACATTTGGCGCTCTTAGAGGATTTGAAGAAGAAAATCTGATTCGAGGGGTGGATGGAGGACCAAAATTACCCCTGCTTCTTGGTGTTGTGTGGTATGTAGGAAATGCTAAGAAGAGTCGGCAGTTAACTATTGATAAGTTAGCTATTAGGGTGTTGATTTTGTTTCTAGATCTCCGAATTGATGACCTGCCGGGTAGCTAGCCAGACATTTAACAGTAGGTTTAGCCTATTTGAGACGATATACTGAGTATATCAAGACGGGAAAGGCCTAAACATTTTAAGTATTAAGGTTTGACAAGGTTTTTGGGCTGGTTTATTATTAGTCTCTATTTTCGAACATAACTTTATCAGTAAGGATTATTAGCATGAGTCATTATGAGGTAAAAGCTGGGCCGGAGGCATTTTTACCTCCTGCTGCTGCAACTATGGGAAATGTATTGCCGGATCCCGGGGAAGCACATATAGGAGGAAAAATTGTCCCTGAGGAAGAGGCTTATGAACATGCAGCCAGGAAGATTTTAGGAGCTAAGGTTCCAACCATTTTCCCCGGCCCTCTTGTTCTTTGGAAATGGAACGATCACGTTGCAGCAAAAGCCACGGCCATTCGTGAGTTAGCCAATGAAGTTCCCATGAGATTGATCCCCATGGCGGATTATCGGCCTAAGTATCCTAAGATTGATGCTGCGGTGGAAATCAATCCAAATCATCCTAATTTGACGATCTGGCATAACAAAATCGATGTTTGTATTTTTATTGGAGTGCATTGCCATCAGGCGAATTTGGCACTGAAAATGATCCGAGCATCTACGAGTTGTTATACAATGGCTATGTGTGCTATGGCTGGGCATGAAGATGCATGTTTGTCTTTTCGTGATGCTGATCTTGAGAAAATCCAAAGGCTCACTGCAGCCATTAAGAAGTTGAAGGCCGAAGGCGTTGAAGTTCAAGCCAATTCTTTTACTCAGTTTCAGATGGATAGGTCAGGTTTTGTTGTTGAGCCTGTAAACTGAAAATTGAAGGCGGTTGCAGTAGAAGTAAATACTTTTCAAATTTTAGATGGATAGGATAGATTTTGTAGTAGAGCCCTCCTGATATTTAGGAGAGATTGAACTTTATATACCGAATTTTAATAAAACCAAAAACTCTTTATTCGGGAGTAAATTTATGAATAAACAAGTTGAATTAAAAGGCAAAAGGGTTATTGCTTCAAAGCATGTGAAGCTGGGTCAGAAAAATAGAAAAGGCCAAACCTACACAGATATTAACGATATATTTTATAAAGCTGAACAAACTCCTAACTTCCTGACGGGTAGTGAAGTGATTAAAGAGGCGATTCGCCGCGCAAGCGTAGGAACATCGGTCGCTTATCCCATCACACCTCAAAGTGAAGCGGCTGCATTGATCGGCGAGCTTTATGCTGAGGATTATCTGGATGAGTATTTCCGTGGCGAGAGTGAGTTTGCGGTTATGGGCCAATGTGCTGGCGCATCTTTTGGCGGACACCGTGTTTTCACCACCACTGCTGGTCCGGGAACATTACGGGCTATGGAAAATTTCCCAATGTGGGCAGGTTCTCGATTGCCCATTCAGGTTTGTGTGACCTGTCGGGGAATCAACTCTCCCTTGAGTATTCAGCCTGACACTTTGGAGATGCATTATCTTTTAGAGACCGGGATGCTGGTATGGCATGCAGAAACAGCGCAAGATCTCTACGACTATATTTTGAAGGGTTTTATTGTTGCGGAACAGCCTGATGTCCATGTTCCCATCGCTGTTTGTTGTGATGGCTTTTTCGTGACTCATACTAAGGATACGGTTGATTTGTCTCCAGAGGAACTTTGTTTGACTCCTTACAATCCATATGAATCACCCGTGACTTGCATGGATATGGAAATTGCACCGTATCGAATGATGCGTGACCCATTCGTAATGAAATCGAATTACATCAATTACTCAACTCATGCTTCTTGGCAGCAGGAGATTAAAGCGGCAGTTGAGCGATCTAGGAAACATACTATTGCGCTTCTGGATGGCTTGATTGATGAACAAAACTCAGATAGAGAAATTCTTATTGTAACTTCTGGTACGGCTGTTTCACAGAGTCGAGAAGCGATTCGATTGTTGGAGGAAGAGGGTATCAAAGTGGGACTGGTTAAAATCAAAACCGTTCGTCCTTTTCCGTATGAAGAGATTAAGCGGGCAACTAAACATGCCAAGCATATTTTTGTTCCTGAGTTCAACGTGGCTGGTTGGATGGCTCGTGAGATTAAATCAACGATTCCAGACAATGAAAGAGTTTATTGTGGGCCACATGTTGCGGGCGGTATGACCATGCCTTCTGAGGTCATTGTTGAAGAAATTAAAACTCATTTGGGAATTAAAACGGCGCAAAACTCCAGGTAACGGAGTCGTTGTCGTTTTTTTCAATTTTAACTGCGACTATTTCCCTGTAAGGGGAATTAAATTTAAAGGGGACTTGTATGAGTAAAGAAAAAATCCAAATCTGCGAAGACCTTGCGGATATCATGCCTCCAGAATACCATAAGCTGGTTGAATCGGCTACATTTGGTGATCAGGATCGCGGATGGAAAGACATCGGTTCATCAACAGAATTGATAGAGCAGCATTCATTGTGTGCGGGTTGTCCTGAATCCATTGCGTTTCGTTACATTCTTGCCAGCTTGCCGGCTCCAGAAGACACTGTGTTTGTAGGTTCCACTGGCTGTACCAGCTTGGTGTTCCCGCATGTTGCCGTTCATAACATTCACTCCCTTTTTGGTAACCAGAACGCAATTGCTTCTGGGCTGAAGAGAACTTTGAAAAGTCGTTTCCCTGATGTTGAAAAAGACGTTGTGGTTCTGGCGGGTGATGGTGCGACGGTTGATATCGGATTGGACATGACCATGCAGTCTTGGTTCCGTCAGGAAAAGTTCACTACCATTTGTTTTGATAATGAGCTTTACGCGAATACGGGCGGGCAGGAAAGTGGATTGATGCAAAAAGGTTTTGTAGCCAAAATGGCTCCTAAAGGTAAGAACTTTGAAAAAGTTCGATTACCTGAAATTGCTCGTGAAGCGGGTTGTGCTTATGTTGCTTTGTTGACAGTTAGTAAGCCAAATCGAGTTGAGCAGGTAATTTAAAATGCTGTTCTTATTGCCCGTGAAGTTGGGCCGACTTTTGTGCAGCTCTATACTCCTTGTATTTTGGAGATTGGTAAGCAGAGCATGGAAGGTCTGGATGAGATGAAAGATTCTGAGTCCATTGGTGGTCGATTCGTACAAAAAGAATATATCTCCGATGAAGCTCAAAAACTTCTCGATTCAATTAAGATAGAAACTAAAGAACGAAAAAAAGCGGCTAAAGAAGCAGCTAAAAAGCCGGTTAACGCATAAAGAAATAGGAGTAGAAAGTTATGAGTAGGATGAATATCCGTATTTCCGGTTTGGGGGGTCAAGGAGCAGTAACTGCTGCGCATCTTTTGGCTATGGCAGCAAACAAAGATGGGAAGTTTTCTATTTCAAATCCCTTCTTTGGTGCTGAAAAGCGAATGGCACCTGCCGAAAGTTATGCGAGAATTGGTTCGGAGCGCATTTATGACCGCGGTGAATTGGTTTACCCAGATGTAATTATGATTTTCCATCCTCAGGTTATAACTATGCAAAAAAGTTACACGGCTCCCTTCTATGATGGGATCAAAGAGAATGGTTTGGTTATTATCAACACCACTGATGATCTGCTTTCGGATGAGGATCATAAACGCTTAAAAGACTTAAATGTTGCTGTGCTGAACCATGATGCGACCAAGTTAGCTTTGGAAATTGGAAAGACAGAACTTTCTACCAATATGGCTATGATTGGGGCATGTGCCGGGATAACAAAAATAGTAACTCTTAAAGCGTTGGACGGGGCAATAAAGGATCGATTTGGAAAGAAATACGTTGCATCCGGTGGTACAGCAACTCTTGATGAAGCAATCAAAAAGAAATACGCCAAGAAGGAAATGCTACTCAAGGCAAACATGGATACTATTACAAAATCCTACGAAATAGCTACTGAATGGGCTGAGAAACAGGATCTTAATCTAGTTACTGTGTAAATTAGTAAATTTTAATGAATCGACTTTTAGAAAGAATGATTTCGTTTTAGGTTGGGTCGGATCAGTTTTTTATAAAATATGGTAAGCTAGATGAGGAGATTTTATAAGTGTATAACATAGCGTGGGTAGATAACGAAAAATGTATTGCTGAAAAAGGTTGCAGACTGTGCATTATGTATTGTCCTGAAGCCGACACAATCATGTTGGATGAAACCACTACGAAAGCCATTGTTATTGAGCCTCGATGTAAAGGCTGTGACTTGTGTAAAGTAGTGTGTAGTACTCACAATGCCATCACCATGTACCCGGTCGATGCAGTAACTGGGAGAGTAATTAAGGGTGGAAAAGAATCTGAAACCGCTGGTTTGGGCCAAGCCTACGCAGGTTAAGTTGCTTAAAGTAAAAAACCAACCCATGGCTAATAGCCATGGGTTTTTTTTTGCCTTAGGCATCGCCTGATATTGCTTAAACAGTTGGTTCCAAATTAGAAACTCAAAAACTTCGGTTAATATTATACGAAAGTAGAGCCTTGTTTTTTGGAACCTGAATCAGTTTCTAACATCTAATAAGTAGCTTTAGCCTTATTAACTTTTGCTGGAAAAATTTATAGTGGATACTTTTCAAAAAGAAATTCAATGTGTTCTATGCCCTGAAATATTCGAACCGGTTATTGAGCCAGGGGAAGATAAGAATTCCTATGAGATTTATTGTTCGAGTTGCTCCAACTACAACCACATAGCGCGAGCTAATCCGGTTCGAGTGGCCTTTCGTGAGGTTTTAGGTCTTAAGAAAGATGCGTTGGCACTCGCATTACAAAGTGTTCTAGCCCTTTGCCATTGTGGTGGAGAATTCAACCACGACGCGGGTAAGAGATGCCCGAATTGCCTTTATAAAATTGAAAGAGAGGCTAGGAAAGCAGGCTCAGATATGGAGAACGAGTTTCAGTGTCCATGGAACATGGATGAGCTGAAGAAATATGAAGCAAAGTTGTTTGAATTTATATTTCAGAAAGTTGAATCGAAAGGTGAAAGTTTAAAGGGGTTAATAGAAAGATTTGAATCGGGAGAAATGGATCCGGGAACTTATATGGAAGAGCTCGATTCGCTTCGTTTCAGAGAATCCACCCAAATATCTGTGATTCAGGCTTGGGCAATGATTCTGGGGCCAGATATAGCTTTTAGGGCTGCAGAGGAGCATGAATTGGTAGAGCAATATGGTACCCGTATTCTGGTTAGTATTGCAGATGCATTGGAAATAAGTGCCGGAAAATCGGCCTTGGCTACCCTGACCACTGAAATGAAAAATTGGGATGGCTCAGTAGAAAGAGAATTAAATACCTTCATAGCTAAAATAGGTGGTGGTTTCTAACGGCGACCCGCCACTCAGGTAATAGGTCAAAATCAGAAATAGGATCTGCAGCTTTTTATTGTAGGTTCACTAGCATTCCCTTCTAGCCCCTCTAGTCTGTATAAAGATTTACGATCTGTTGCACTGAAGAAAGATAAAAGCTGCCGAAAATATTTAGGTGGTTTAATAAGTGGTACAGATTGAACAAATCCTTTCTTTCCTCATAGCCGGGATTCATCGGAAACACTTCCTGATAAACATCGTAAAGTTTTTGCGGAAGTCTTCCAAAAAGTTCTGTCATAGCCAGGTCGGCTTCCCGTAACCCATAATAAACTGCTGGATCAAAAACACAGGATTTACCCTCGCTGTCTGGAAAATAGTTTTCCGACCACAGGTCACCGTGTAAAAGTGCTGGTTTTTCTCCTGAGATATTTAAAAACTTTCCAAGATCATCACAAAGTAAATCAAGTTTATTGTCAATAGCAACGGGCAATAAACCTGATTGTCGCGCGAGTTGTCTCTGGAAATCAATTCGCTGCTCCCGAAAAAAAATGATGCCGTCCTTTTCCAGCGCGTTCTTCTGTGGCGTTCTACCAATATAGTTATCGTGGTCTAACCCATAATGTTCCTGGCTTATGATGTGAAGTTCAGCTAGAGATCGGGCGAGTCGTTCTGCAAATTTTTCATCTTCCGATGAGCTTACTATATATTCCAGTAAAAGAAAAGTGGGGCGGTCACCTGATTGAACTGCGATAGGCTTGGGAATTTTTAGGCTACTTTTAGCTGGGGTGAGAAGCTTGAGGCCACGGATTTCGGCTAAAAAAAAATCTGCGGGAGGACTCGGGTTTTGTTTTAAAAAAACTCGTTGTCCATTCGTTAGATTCAGTACTTGTGTTTGATTGTTACTTCCGCCACTTATTGCGAAAAAAGATTCTATTTTTGCTCCATAGATAGCCTCAATCAGATGGTTTATTTCATCCTTCACAGGGTAATTGTGCTTTCAAATACTCCAGAATTTTAGGGCAGGTTCTTTCTACTATTTGATAGACGAGTTCGAATCCTTTTTCGCCTCCATAGTATGGGTCTGGGACTTCCAAGTCTCCTTTGTTGTCTGGATCAAAGGAGCGAAATAGAAACAGTTTGCCACGAGTTTCCGCTTCGGGTTGAAAAGATTTCAAGATATCCAGATTGCTATGGTCCATAGCTAATACCAAGTCCATTTGTTTGAAATTGTGACCCTGGAAATGACGACCGCGGCTATTGAGGGCAATGCCATGTTCACGGGCAGTATCATGCATGCGGGAATCGGGAGGTTCGCCAACATGCCAGCCGCTGGCCCCAGCAGAACTAATCAGAATATTTTTTACCAACCCTTCTTGTTTTACCAGGGATTCCATTACCCCTTGAGCCAGCGGGGAACGGCATATATTTCCATGACATACAAAGCACACACTTAATGTTTTGTTCATTTATTGATTTACCTGAATTTTGCGTTTAATATATGCGGACATTTATATCATATTAATGAGATAACTTTCGGCCTTTCCAGAGTTATTTCTTTTTTGAGGTATTAAAAATTGATTCCACGTTACTCATTGCCTGAAATGGCTTCCATTTGGGAGCCAAATAATAAATTTAAAATCTGGTTGAAAGTCGAAGTCCTTGCCTGCGAAGCATTGGCAAAACGCGGTGAAATACCTAAATCGGCTTTGAAAGATATCAAAGAAAAATCCGATTTCAAGGTAGAGCGTATTGATGAAATTGAGAGGGAAGTCAAGCACGATGTCATTGCGTTTCTCACTTGTGTCGGGGAATATGTGGGCGACTCGGCCCGCTATATGCATTTAGGGATGACTTCTTCAGATGTACTGGATACGGCCTTAGCCGTGCAGTTGAAGCAGGCTTCTACGCTTATCTTGAAAGAATTGAAAGCCTTTCAGGCTGTTTTGAAAGCCCAGGCTTTAAAGCATAAAATGACTCCCACCATAGGTCGTTCTCATGGCATACATGCGGAACCTCTTACGTTTGGGTTAAAAGTCGCCAACTGGTACGAAGAGGTGGGGCGCAATATTGAGCGCATCAAGCGGGCTCGGCAAATTATTTCTTACGGCCAAATTTCTGGTGCTGTGGGAACGTTTGCTTGCATACATCCGGAAGTGGAAGAGTATGTATGTGCCAAGTTAGGGCTCAAACCGGCACCGGTTTCCACACAGATTATTCAACGAGACCGGCATGCAGAATTTTTCACTGTACTGGCTATTCTTGCAGGAACGATCGATAAAATTTCTACAGAGATTCGCCACCTACAGAGGACAGAGGTTCTCGAAGTGGAAGAATTTTTTTCGAGTGGACAAAAAGGTTCTTCCGCAATGCCGCATAAAAGAAACCCCGTGGTATCGGAGCAAATGTCGGGCCTGGCTCGCGTGGTTCGGGCAAATGCCTTAGCTGCTTTGGAAAATATGCCTCTATGGCATGAGAGAGATATCAGTCATTCTTCAGTGGAGCGAGTGATCGGGCCGGACAGTACGATTCTTGTTCACTACATGCTAAGAAAAATGACCAAAATGATGGAGCATTTGATTGTCTATCCAGAAAACATGATGCGCAATCTTGAAAAAACCGAAGGACTGATTTTTTCGCAGAGTGTGTTGCTTGCACTGGTAGAAAAGGGGATTGCACGCGAAGAGGCTTATAAACTGGTGCAGAAAAATGCGATGCAGTCATGGATGAAAGGTAAAGATTTTTTAACATTGCTGAAAAAAGATAAAAAAATTCGCTGTCTAATGACAGAGCGAGAAATCGAAAAAATATTTAATTTAAAATCGCAGTTTAAAAATGTAGATTTTATTTTTAAGCGAATCTTTAAAAAATAGAGAGAACATTGCTATGGAAAAGTTAGAGAAACTTTATGAAGGTAAAGCGAAAATTTTATACAAAACCTCAGATCCTGATTTGTTGATTCAGTATTTTAAAGACGATGCATCCGCATTTGACGGAAAAAAAAAGGGAACGATCGTCGATAAAGGGGTAATGAATAACCATATGTCCAGCCGCATTTTTGAGTACCTGGAAGAGAATGGGGTTAAAACTCATTTTGTTAAAAATATCAATGATCGGGAAATGCTGGTAAAAAGTCTGGATATCATTCCCGTCGAAGTGGTGCTTAGAAATGTAGCCGCAGGTAGCTTGTGCAAACGGTTGGGCATTGATGAGGGGCGGGAATTTAATGAAAAACCGATTCTTGAATTTTTTTATAAGGACGATCCGTTGGGTGACCCAATGATCAACGAATGCCATGTTGATATCTTTGGTTGGGCCACTAAAGAAGAGGTGGAGATTTTGAAGTCTGAAGGACTAAAAATCAATAGCCTGATGAAGCAGTTTTTTAAAGAACGAAAAATCCGATTGGTCGATTTTAAGGTGGAGTTTGGTCGGCACAATGGAACAGTACTTTTAGGCGATGAAATCAGCCCGGATGGTTGTCGGCTATGGGATTGGGACACCAACGAGAAAATGGATAAAGACCGTTTTCGCTTCAACCTTGGAAGCGTCGAAGAAAAATACCAACAAGTCTACGACTTAATCTGCACTAGCTCCCGCTAGGGGGAATAGATCAGAACGTGTCTGGGCGAATAATAGCTATTGAGCCTCTAGATGACCCATTCCTGATCTTTGCGTAAGCCGGCATAAGTACTGCTGACGTCATTGCGAAGAGCCGAAGGCGATGTGGCAATCTAGACTTAACAACTTTCCATTTTGATTGAAGGTTGTTGTTGAGGAGGAGTGTTAGCCAACTTACAGTAAAAAGCTTGTCGATGCTTTTCCTCTTTACGGGAATCGACCTATCACCAGTGGCGGTTCGCCGCTAGATGTCTTGGCACTCCATTTTTTCGAGGGGTTGTGCTTGGCATTCTATGGATTCGGTCATGCCGTTTGCCACGGCACCACAAGCCGTGCTGATGCCGGTCATAATGGTGTCTTGTTTTTCCATTCCCTTCACTTTTTGGCAAACAATCTGATCTTTGTATTTTATACAAATTTCACATTGATGTTTGTTGCCTGTCCATAAAAGATCAATGGAAACGCTCGCGATCAGGAGTAAGAAAGCGATTGTGATGAGTGCGCCTTTATTCATAGTGGGTTTAAATAGCCTTGGATTCGGAATTTTCGGCTTCTTGTGGAATGAAATAATTTTTTCGGTAAAAGACTAATTCCTGTAGAGATTCTCTGATATCAACCATTGCAACATGTTCCTGACTTTTTTTTGGGCTTTTGGGGCCAGTCGGGTACCAGCGAGTAACGAGTTCTTTAATAGAAGTCACATCAACACTTCGGTAATGAAAATATTCATGCAGTCCGCGCATGTATTTATGCAGGAATTTTCGATCTTGTTGGATCGAGTTGCCACATAAGGGGGTTATGCCTTTAGGGCAATATTTTTTAACAAAATCCAGAGTTCTTTTTTCTGCTTCCGCTTCATCGATCAAAGATTGTTGAACCCGTTTAACTAATCCCGACTCATTGTGGTGTTTGGTATTCCAATCATCCATCTTATCCAAGATTTCGTTTCGTTGGTGGATGGCGATGCAGGGACCTTCTTCTAGCACATTCAATTCGCTATCTGTAATAAGGGTGGCAATTTCAATGATAACCTCTTTTTCCACATCGAGACCAGTCATTTCGCAGTCCATCCAAACAAGGTTATATTTTGATTTATTCCCCATAAGTATGCTCTTTCTAGCCTAAAGGTAAATTAAACAGTTAGTTGCCAATAGAGGAAGAAGGATTTTCAACACTTTCTTAGTCGCGTGACAATCAAGTCCCGATTGTATCTCAAATGGGCTGAAATTTGAACTTTTGTTTAATGGAGAAATATGTAATTCGCTTTATGCCGATAACCTATTGGTTAATAAAATTGGATTGGGCGGTAAAAAAAAGGGGAACAGACAAACTATGTCTGTTCCCCAGATGTGGAGGATATTGGGGAACAACTCGGCCTTGGAACCAAATCCGTTCCCTTAGAAAGGAGGAGAAAGATTAATATATATTCTATAAAATGAAAATTAAAAAATATTAAATTTGTATTAAAATATTTTAATATTGAAGGGGGGCGGTAGCTTTATTTGGCTTCGAGAATGCTTTCGAAATCTAGAACCGAATTTTCAAAAGTATCCTGAACCCGTTTTAGGTTTTTCTCAAGCCAGAGGTTGGCAAATTTTGGAGGGAATCTGGCAAATCCTTTTATCTGATTGATAGCCAGACGGCAATCGCGGTACCAGGAAATGTTTTTTTTCGCTTTAAAGATTCTCATTGCACCCTTGAACTCCGCAATGGCAAGGTCGGGTTTTTCATCGCCAAAATAAGCGAAAGCAAGGCCAACCTTTCCTAACCCTTCTTTGGGTATGATCTCGATACTTTTTTTGAAAGCAGATATGGCTTGGGAGTATTTTTTTAGGGCACCTGAAGTATTAGCATAGTTGAACCATGACTCATAATAGTTTGGATGGCTTTCTGTAAGAGCCTGGGAAATCTCTTCAGCGCGAATCAGGTTGCCCAGCCGGGTATAGGTTCCTGATATTTTTAGGCTGGAATACAGCCTAATATTTGTTGGCGAACCTTTGAGTGATTCTTTCCAATATTCTATGGTCTCTTCGTAAAAACCATTTTTATCGAGTTCAAGGGCTTTCTTGAGCGCAACATCATATGGTTCTGCTTCTGAATTATGAGCGAATGACAGGCTAGCCAATGCTGAAAATATTAGCAGCAAGGTTGTTATCAATGATTGTTGATGTTTAATTTTTTATTTTCTCCTGCAAAAATATAGATTTCCCGGTGAGAAGCGGTGTCAGGGCTTTAGTGAAAGTTTTTATGAAATGATCTTGATGGTTCAATATTTCTGATACATCCTTCGGGCGTAAATAAAACACATTAGAGGCTGTGCCTTGATGCGTATGAAGAACTGCTTTCTGGCACTCCATATTTGCATCGGCAAATACTTTCGTCTCCATCATAAATGTGCCGGGAAGGTTATGGGTAGCCAGCTTTACGGAGCGTCCGATTATTTTCATTTTCAACTTAATATTTTGAAAGCGTGTATTTTCTACATTATTTGCAAAAGTCCGGCCGTTAAAAATGGTAGACAGAAGTTGCTTCTCTATAAAAACCTTTTGCAGGTCTTCCTGAATTCGATCCTGTATGAAAAAGAAATCGCCATAATCGATAGGCCCACCTGAAGAATTGATCACCTTGAAGACATCGAATACTTTCTCTTTCATAGTTTGGATATTGGCTTGTACTATGTCGAGCTGATTGTACGCAAGAACGGCAGACACTTTATGGAGAAAGCCTTGAGTGTCCTGGGTGCAAACGATCAAGTCAGAAGGCTGGTCAGGATTAAACAACATTTCAGCCATGAACGATTTTTTGGACTGACTGAATTTATAATAAATTTCTAATTGCGACTGCAACTCGCGAGGCAATCGCACCATTTTTAAAAACTCAAGCTTAATGATGTTTGGCACGCTTTCACGTGTTTTGTGGTGCAGTGTGTATTGGTAAAAAAGCTTCAATTGTTGAATCTGTGTGGCAGACATATTCATCTTGGTTCCACCGCGGTCTGCATGGGTAAGTAGCACCAGCATTTTTAGCCGTTCCTTATCATGATTGACCAGATCGAGTACCATGTCATAGGTGTCATCTGCTTCGGGGTCGAGCAACATAAGGTCATACATGGTCAGGTGTTTTTCAACCAAAAAGGCAACGTCTTTCACACGTTTTGGTTTGTCGTCATACCCGAGCTTTTCTAGGATTTTTGGGATCAATCGAGCCCCTACCAGTTCTTCATTCTGGTCTCCTACTTTGATACCTTTTCCGATATCGTGCAGCAACACTGCAAGTTTGAGGGCGGTTTTATCCTTTTGCGAATGGTAAAGTTCTGCAAGAAAAGGGTCGGCAGTGTCTCGGAATTCCAATCCGTTCAAGACATCCAATGCTGAAAGAATGTGGACGTCGGTGGGAAACTTGTGTACGTATATATCTTGTAGCATACCTCGAAGATTTTTAAATTCAGGAATTAAAAAGTTTTCGAGTATCCCAAATTCGTGCAAGAGGCGAAGGGCTTTTGAAAAATATTTTCCTCGAATAATCCGTTTGAAGCAATTCCGGATTTCCAGGTTAGAAGCGTCGTCAGTAAAAATCGGATAGGCCTGATCGACATGCTGCTCGACGGCCCGGATCACTTCGTAGGACAGATAGTAATTTCTTTCTGCGACCCAAATGAAAACTTTAAAAAACCAGAGAGGATTATTGGAAAATAAAACCTCAGGCTCTTTTTCAAAGAAAATCTGGTTCTGGGTATTTAAAGAGAAATACTCAGAAAGATTTTTTTGCTTTTTGGTGTCGGCAGCCATGCTTTCCCAGTAGAGATTACGGCTGAATCGTTTGAGCGGGTATACTGCTTCAAAAAAATATTCCTGAAAGAACGCTCTTACTTTGTAGCCCATTGACTCTGCTATTTTCCCCCTTACTTCATAGCTCATTACATCTCTATGAGCTCCTTTTTGAAGGGTATGCAAGAGAAGGCGTACTTTAGATACAAAATTGAGCCCCTTTTGCATACTCTTGAACGCTAGCGGGCTTATCAGATTTTTGGCAAACAGGTCATTTAATAATTCAAATTGATTGGTCTTTTCAATTTTTTGAATTATGCGGACAGAAGCGAGAGCCCAATATAATCTCTGCAATTCTTCTTTTATATCGGGTTCCTGCTTAAATACGGTGTTTTGAACTTCATAATAGCCACCGTGACTCAGGCAATGCTTGGTGATTTCTTCCTGATGCATCAGGCTTACGGTTTTAATCGAGCTTTTGAATTCTTTATAGACAAAAATATTACCGGTAACAAAACGGTGCTCCAGTAGGGCAAGAAACTGCGTTATGTTTTCTTGGCTAAGATCTTTTTCAATAGATTCGCTCTCGGTGTAGCAGGAATTGCCAGAAGCTGGGAAAATATCCTGAAAAATAAAAAGATATTCAAAATGGCCGATGATTTCTTCAGCCCATTTTTTTTTCTCATCTTCGAAAGAAGCCTGGGAAACAATCTGAATATCTACGTCGGACCGAAAATACATTTCCTCTCGGCCATAACCTCCACGCGCCAAAATGGCGAGGGGTAAAGTTTCCTGAGCTAAGTCCTGTTTATTCTGTCGATTGAAAAACCATAGTGCCGAAGCAAAGGCTGCTTGAACAATGGTGTCAACCAATGCCGTTTGCTTGAGCAGGATAAGATGAGAATTGTCAGATTGAAGGCATTCTTTTTTTAGAAGTTCGGTCTCGTTGTGGACAAACCTCAAGGCGCGATCTTTGAAATCCAAATAATACTTCTGTGGATTTATCTCGGTCTCGCCAGAAAATGTTTCTGATGGGTGAAGAGTAGAATTTTTATCCTGAAGTGTTTGTCGATACGCTTCAGAAAGATTGCGATTCGCTAAATAGAGTTCATTCATCCTAGGCTCTGCACAAGGTGCGAGGCATTCAAAATCATGCCTCGGAAATAAAGTCTAAACCGGATTCAGAATAAACCCAAAACCTCAGAAATTCAAGAGGTTAGGCCGGTGCTTTTATGAGGAGGGTCTCAGGGAGCACCCCATTAATTCTACAAAAGGGCGTAGGTTTTTCATAATGCGGAAAAATTTGTAAGGTTTCAGGGGTTGTGGTCCGTCTGAAAATGCTTTTAAGGGGTCGGGCTGAACCTCAATGATCAAGCCATCATCATCCTGATCATATTACACAGTTAGGTCTATTTCCGAATGCCACACTTATTGACTTTTGGGGTATTTATAAAGATGACATTTGGTCGGACCACCCTGACAACTATGAATTGGAACCCGGCATTAAAGTCATTAGCACACCAGGCCACACGAATGAAGATGCGAGCTTGCTTATCGAAACGGCGGAGGGGAATTACGCTCTGACGCATTTGTGGTGGTGGCCAAACTGTTATCCAGAAGAAGACCCTTTGGCGGAAGACCCTCATGGAATCAAAAAGTCCCGCGAGTTGGTGCTAGGCCAAGATGATTGGATTGTTCCAGGGCACGGCGCGGCTTTCAAAAGTCTCCACCGAAAACCTGTAGGTGCATCCAAGGAGCAAAAGAAATTATCAAAATAGTAAAAGCAGATTGTGCAAGTTGAGTTTAATTTTTATTGAGGGAATAAAACCATCAAAACTACCTTGATCTTTGGAGACCTATCTCTTTGGTTTTAATAAAGCCAAATATGCCTTCGAATTGACTCACAGCTGACTATTTAAGACTCCTTAATTTAAATTAATCCGAATCTTCTTGTAAAGCTGACCAATAGGTTTACACTGAGAACTACTTCCTCCGATTTCTTATTCGAGTAAGACAATTAAATACTGCAAAGGGTTAAAAATATAGCCACTCCTTTTATGGAGTGGCTTTTTTTTGCCCGTACCTACGGCTGAACACATTAATACGAGTTCATTTCATGCATGAAGTTAAGGTTTACGACAACTCTCTGGCAAATTAAAAGAGATGATCGCAAAAAATGCATTAAATGCACGAGAGAAGCAACAAATCGATAATCCTTCAATATTCAGCAAAAACAAAAAGTTTGGAAGGCTGGGAGGAAAGTCCATTAAAGGCCAAAAAAACATAAAACGCATAATAATTAAAAGTGAGAAAAAATGACAATAGATAATTATACAAAATTTATAATGATCGCACTTACCGTTGCTTTGCTTCTGAATGGTTTAAATCCATGGATCAATCCGATTTCAGCTGTGGCCTCAGAAAAATCTACAATTAGAACCAAAAATATTGACAGCAATTGTTCTTCCAATAACAAAGTAGCTACCCAAACCCTAGATGGGGTAAACAATGTCGAAAGGTTGCTGGGTTATATCGAATCCTCTGTAAATGACATCAAAGTAACTGTTTCTGGTCTTGATAGAAAGATGAGTGTATTGCCTACCAGGAATCGAACGGAAAAAAAATAGAATATGCCATTCACAAAAGTAGCGAAATAAAATTAAGAGAAAGCTAAACATAAACGGAGAATCTAATTAAAAATCAAACACTATTTGCTAAACAAGAGTGGAAACAAATAAAGAAGGATAACTCTAATCATAAAAAAACAGCCCTGATCTACTGCGAAAACCAATTCGGTTTAATAGATGGGAAAACGGCTGCAGCATTAGTCCGCCATTCTGAAATTTATTCCGTTGTTGGAGTAATTGATAGTTCATTGGCTGGCAAGGATGCAGGACAGGCATTAGATGAAGAAAAATGCAACATTCCTATTTTTGCCGATTTAGATAATGCCTTGGATAAACTTTCCGATATTCCAGATTGTTATATTTATGGAAAAGCCCCATTAGAAACTTTTATTCCAAATGAAGAACGGCACCTTATTATGGATGCCATGAGACAAGGGATGGATATTATTAGTGGCCTGCATCAGTTTTTTTCTGACGATCCAGAATTAACCGATATTGCAGCGTTAAACGGCGTCCAAATTAAAGACATCAGGAAGTCTCCTCCATTAAAAGACTTGCATCTCTTTACAGGGAAAATATCCGAAGTAAATGTTCCCGTTATTGCTGTCTTAGGTACAGATTGCGCTTGTGGAAAAATGACCACAGCAGTAGAACTCAATAAAATCCTGAACAATATTGGCATTAAGTCGGTGCTTGTCGCAACCGGCCAAACCAGCTTAATGCAGGGAGCCAAATATGGTGTAACAACAGATGCTCTCGTTTCTCAGTTTGTGGTCGGTGAAATTGAAAACTCCGTTGTCCAGGCATTTAGAAATGAAAAACCTGATATTATTTTAGTAGAGGGACAGAGCGCAATCAGCCATCCTGCCTTCATGAGTTCAATTGGGATATTGAAAGGAAGTATGCCAGATGGTGTGATCCTTCAACACCCTCCCGCTAGAAAATTTCGCTGTGATTTTCCTGCCTTACCTATGCCGACTCCAGACAGTGAAATTAAGCTGATTGAAACTATTTCAAAAACAAAAGTAATAGCGATAGCGTTAAGCCATGAAGACATGAATGAAAAAGAAGTTCTGGAAGTCATAGATAATTATGAACAGCAGTTTAAATTGCCCACGACAGATATATTGAGTAGTGGATGCCAAAAACTTGTTCAGGCATTAAGCGATCAATTTCCAAAGCTGAAACAAAAAATCAAGATAGAAAATTCAAAACTCTTTTTAAACAAACAAATTAAAGGGAGCAATCGTTTGGAAGGAATTGATGAATTTATTCATGCCTAGAATTGAAATTTCTCTTTTCCAGATTCAAAAAAACGCACAGTTTCTTTCTGAGTTATATATGGGAAAGGGAGTTTCCATAATGGGGGTTACTAAAGCAGTTTTGGGAGAACCTTCGGTAGCTAAAGCAATGATTCAAGGTGGTGTTAAATTCATTGCGGACTCACGTATTGAAAATATTGTTAGAATGAAAAAGGCGGGAATATCAATTCCATTTGTTCTTTTACGCACACCTTTAAGTCAGACTGAATCCATTATTAAAAATGTGAATATTAGTTTGAATACTGAAATGGAGACACTCAGAAAACTTTCCTACCACGCAAAAGAACAAAATAAAATCCATCAGGTTATCATTATGGCTGAACTTGGGGATCTGCGAGAAGGTGTACTCCTTTCTGACCTATCACAATTTATCCGAAAAACGCTTTCTCTACCCCATCTAGCAATAATTGGAATTGGCTGCAATTTGGCTTGCTACGGTGGAGTTATACCTGACGATAAAAATATGCAGAAACTCTCCGAATTGGTTGATTCATTGGAAAAAGAATTTCAAATGAATCTTGAAATAATTTCAGGAGGAAATTCAGCAAACCATGAATGGTTTAAGTCTTGCCAAAATGTAGGCAGGGTTAACAATATTAGATTAGGTGAATCTATTCTTTTAGGCTGTGAAACTGTTAACCGAAAGGCGATTCCAGGTTTGCATACTGGCGCATTTCAACTAGTTGCTGAAGTTATTGAGTCCAAGAAGAAGCCATCTCTTCCCTTCGGAAAAATAGGTCAAGATGCTTTTGGAAATATACCTAGCTTTCAAAATAGAGGAATTCATCAGAGAGTAATTGTTGCCTTAGGAAATCAAGATGCTATGCCTTCCGGATTAAACTTTAATAACAAGCTCAAACTCCTTGGATCAAGTAGCGACCACATTATTCTGGATAGCAAATGCAATAGTATTAAAGTGGGGGATGAGGTAAGGGCTAGCTTAAATTATGGTGGGTTGCTCTCAACTATGACTTCTCCTTTTGTCAGAAAGCATTTTACTGATTGCAATGGTTACGGAGCAATTTAATCCTACCCAATGTTTGTTAATGATCAACAATTAGATACTTACTTCTCTAAATATAGATCTGATACCCTAGAAAGATAGTGTCTGTCCCAAAATAGAAATACAGTTCGGTTTTGCGACATTTAAACTACTGCTCATGGTATCGACAGAAAAATGAGTGGCCTGCAATGTAACTCGTTCATGGTCTGCAAATTTTTTTTCTCATCTAATAATAAATCGAACTCGAAATGTGTCGATTGTTTTTATTACGTGCTGAGCCTTTTTAAAGAGCCAAATAGTTTATCACTTCAGGGATTGCAGAAATAGAAGCGCAAGTCGAATTAGTTTCAGTGGGATGTTATTCGGACGAGGTTAAATTTTTGGGTTTAAGATTTCAGTCCCTCTGTCTTTCCGTTTTCATTGCATGATAGGTTAAGCCTTCACAGTATAGTTTTGCAAGCTGGGGCATATCAATTAATTCATCATAATTTGGATAGGTTCTTAGAAATTTTTCCGTCAAATGTGGAAGGAATTTTATGATGTCTTTTAATCGCTTCGGATATGTCTGTTACTTCTTTATGCCTGTCCTTAGAATCAATTGCTTCCTTTAAACTAGCAAAAGAGTAATCAGTTCGAAAGTCCGGAATTTTAAAACTTTCAGCGACGGCTCCTGTATCAACCTCAATATCATTTAAGTTGCGAGTGTTTTGCTGGTTTGTTAGTAAAACATAAGCGGGAGGAGCATCGTTCCCTTTTATCTTGAGTCTTGTTTCAGCGCCTCTAATAGAGGCGATAGCTTCATGTATCCATTTGGCTGGATCGAGGTCTGTCGTTTTTTCAGAACTGTTTATATTTATGAAAATAATTCTTTCGTGTTCTGCACTCTTCTTTAGCGCGCTGTATAGCTGACTGGAGATTGCTCCTGAATTTTTACCATGGGTTCTAGCTTTGGCCTCAACGGAAAATTTTCGACCACTCTTAATATTTGTGGCCGTAAATTCGCAGTGAGTGGAGTTGGGATCATCTTCATCCTCAAGGGTTATCTCAAATCCTGCTTGTATACAAAATGCTGCTACTTGTGTCTCATAATGGGCTCCCAAAAATTGATTAAGGTCTTTTAGTCGCTTAATTAACTTTTCCTGCAACTCTGAGTTATGAGCCATGAGGTAGAGATTATAAGAAAGACCCAATAAAGCAGATATTGCTCCTAGGGTAGAAGCAGTTTGAGTTTTACCAGGTATGTTTTTCCTCTGATAGGCAATCATAGCATTGTGCCATTGGAGTATGGGATGCTCAAGTTCCTTATTTATCCATTCCTCGCCTAAAAGCACCCTAAGGTATTCAGGAAGGACTTCATGAAATGTTTTACAATTTCCAGCATCAAAAATTTCACTGCCGATTGTAACAAGTCGTCTTCCGTTAAGCTCAATCGATATGATAGGTTTACCAAAACCCTGCTGTGCTATGCGTTGCTCTTCTACAACCTTTTTTGTCTGTAGCAACTCTAGTAGGTCTGGGGAGATTTCTGAAGGTGAGATTACTTTCATTTGATTTGGGGCTATAGATTGAGATTTGTTTTTATATCAGTGCTTGATTTTTATTCCGCAGAAACGTCCGCTTTGGGTTGTAACTTCAACCGGTCGACGCAAGACATGGATTAAATCTCTCTGCCGGTGTTTCAAGCTCTAATGTCTCACGGGGTCGTTCATTGAATTCTCGCGCCACTTTATTAAGTGTTGCCTGTGAGTGTACCGACAAGTCTGTCCCTTTTGGAAAGTATTGTCTCAGCAACCGATTGTTATTTTCATTTGAGCCACGCTGCCAAGGGCTTTGTGGGTCATAAAAGTACACATCGATATTGGTAGCTAAGGTAAAGCGTGGATGATCGGCCATCTTTTTACTATTAAAATAAAGTGTTGCGTCGACCGGTTGAAGTCGCAATCTAAGCGTTATTCTAATAATTTTAACACGGCAGCTCAAACTTCAATTGAAAAAGGAGGCGACCTCGTTCTATTTGCAAATTCTGTATATGCAAATGGTGGCTATCGAATATGAGGTAAGGAGAATGCGGGCGATTTTATAGCCAGAGTTAAAATTTAATCGCCCTTCAAAACTTTGTTTATAAAAGGTGATTCCAGGATGGATGGGTTTCCTTTTGCCAGTTTTCGAGCCTGTTTGAAATGTTTGGCACCTTTTCTCTTTTTGTTTTCTTTCCAAAGAGCCAGGCCTAAATTGAAATGGATTTCTCCTGAGGTGGGGTCTGCCATATTCGCCTGATTGAATTGCAAGAGAGCATCAAAGTTTCTACCCGCCTTATAATGTTCAATACCATTATCATTCCGCATTTTCGCAGAAGGTTCTGCCCCGACACGCAGGGCCAATGGGTCTTCACCGATATTGGTGCAACTGGATGTTAATAGTAAAAGCACCAGCGCATATTTGAGAAAATTGTTTTTGAAGGAGTTATAAGTCATTTAAAAGTTTATTTTTATAGGTATGCGTGTAGAGAATTAAAGGTTTGAAAATGGGTGGCTTTCAAGGGCTTGGGTCAATGAAATTCTATTAACCTGTTTTAGGTAATCCCCTGCTAAACTATAACTAATAAATGTATGTATTTTTCGTTAAATTAAAAAGAGCTCTTATATTATCGTAAAGCAAATAAAAGATATTTTGCTAATTGCTTTTTTGATTTCTGGATCAGTGTTCTTTTTGATCTGGAATAAATAAAAAAACCAGTGGCATGTCGGTTTTCAGAACAAGGTTCAAATTATGAATCTGGCTATCCTTTCGAAAATCGATTTGAATGAGAAAATTTCAGAAAGTCTCATAGACTCTTTTTCGATCTTCAAATTTTGTTAGCCGGGAAGAATTCCGTATTTTTGCAGAATCTATTATAAGAAATCAAAATTATATTCAAGCCTTGGAGTGGGTACCCAAAGTTCCTCATGTAAAGAGACAGGAGTATGAGGAGAAAGCCAGATTTGATGGCCTAAGAAGTTTTTAGTTTTCTGAGCGTTCTAAGGAAGGTGAAATGATAAGGGTGGAGATGCATGAGCTTTACTACCCTGTTTATTACGTTCACCGGATAGAAAGAAATGAAGCTGCCTTGGGTTTCGATCTTTCCGGTAACTCAACCCGTAGAAAAACCCATATTCGTTCTTTGGAAAGTGGCAATGTGATGAGTTCATCGTACATTACGCTTATACAGGAAGATAGAAACGGTGCTGGTTTTCTTATTTTTTATCCTCACTACCAAGGTAATAAAGTTCCGCAGTCTCTTGTTGAGCGAAGAGAAATGTTTGCGGGGTTTATCGTTTGCGTTTATCTCATTGAGGAAATAATTGAAGACATAATACGGGTGGAAACAGCCAGAGGTTTAAGCCTGACCCTATATGAGGGTGACCGTGTCGATGAAAAGAACCACTTGTATGGAACTTTAATTGACGACAAGGCGATGGAATTGTCCTTTTCCGTTAATATTGCAGGGTGCCCCTGGTTCTGATTTGGCAGGTTGAAGAAGATTTTAAGGGGGACCGTGGGACTTAAACTTCCTATGGTTGCAAGTGGAGCCGTATTTACTGTTTTGTTTTTATTGTCTATTATATTTGAAATGAATTTGATTCGAACCAAGGTGATTGAGAAAGAGATGAAGCAAAGGACGGTAGAATTAAATAGAGCTAATGAAGATTTAGACTAGTTTGTAAATATTGTTTCGCACGATTTGAAGGCCCCCTTAAGAGGTGTAGCCCCTCTAACTCATTGGATTAAGATGACTTGGGTGAGAATATTACGGATGAGGTTTGCGATAATCTGGGTCGCCTTGAGGCGAGTGTAAAAAATATGGATGCGCTAATTCAGAGTATCTTGGAATACTCGACAGCTGGTAAAAGCTCTTCTGAGGGAAAGATAGTAAAAATTGATGCCTTGATTTATGAAATCCTCGATCTCATTGGTGCAGGCGATAATATAGATTTGGAGATCAAATCTGATATGCCAGTTTTTTTAACAGATTCTATTAAGCTTAGCCAGATTTTTTCAAACTTGATAAGTAATGCTATCAAGCATAATTCCAGTGCGAATAAAAAGCTGGTAATTTCATCACAGAGAAAAGGCAAATTTTATGAATTCATAGTCGCGGATAATTGGCCGGGTATAGCCCCTGAATACCAAGAAAAGGTATTTCAAATGTTTCAAACCCTGGAGGCGGGGGACAAATTTGAAAATACGGGTGTGGGTTTGCCTACTGTTAAAAAGTTGGTAGAAGAGACAAATGGTTCTATCAAGATCGAACCTGTGGCAGGGTGTGGCAAGGCCTTTGTGTTTTTATGGCCTACAACTTTTGAAAATGCTAAAGGATAGGAATTCCAAAATGAAAAAATTATCAAAAAATATAATTGCAGTATCGATTGTACAGCTCCTATTTTTATTGTTCTCATCTGTGGTATTGCATGCGCAGGATATAAATAAAATCTATGCGAACGGTGAGAAGGCTTTTGCTTCGGGTAAGTATCAGGAAGCAGAGAAAAGTTTTGGGCAGGTGCTTGAAAAAGATCCGGATAATTATAAAGTTCTACGTGCCCAGGCAGATACAAAAATAAAACTGAAAAAATTTCAAGAAACAGAGATGCTTCTCGATAGAATTCTTGCTATGCCAGAATCTAGAGGTCGAAATATTATGGTGTTTGTAAAAGGAGATTCAAAGGGTCGAAAGGCAGAGCTTGTTGATGAAACGGTCATGGTTCTTGATGAATCGGGTTATGTTGATGCAGACCATGTTGATGCAGACCATGTTGATGAGGATATCAGTCAATTTGTAAAGGACGATGCGATAGCCCCGGTTCCGCATTTCCGAGTCTATATTATGAGCTCGGGTAAAATGGAATTGTTGCCCAAAAGCAGACACCGAATCCAATACCATGGTATTCCTACGGCGACTCGAGAGCAGGTGACCTCTTTGAAATTAGTGGTACAGAAAATGACTATCTCGGAAAACCAGGAAAAACCGACAGATGAAATGGTTGTAATTAATGAGGGCTGCTTTCAAATGGGAAATAATTTGGGAAGCCCGGATGAGCGACCGGCCCATAAAATATGTTTGTCTTCCTTTAAGATTGGGAAGTATGAAATCCGGCAAAAATTTTTCCAAAATGTCATGAAGAATAACCCTTCTCAGTTTCCTGGTGCAGACTTGCCGACTGACAGTGTTTCTTGGGAAGAAGCGCGAGATTATTGCAAAAAAGAAGGATATCGATTGCCAACAGAAGCAGAGTGGGAGTTCGCGGCACGAGCGGGAACGACAAGCGAGTATTATTGGGGAGATGCCGTGACAGGGAAAGAGGCCAACTATTGCGATAGAGAATGCGTTCTAAATTCCCGCGATATAAATATAACGGACGGTTTTAAAAATACAGCTCCAGTAGGTTCGTTCCCGCCCAACCCGTATGGACTTTACGATATGGCAGGGAATGTAGGTGAATGGGTTTTTGACTGGATGCCAGTTAATGAAAACTACTATCTAATAAGTCCCAAAAAAAACCCCAGAGGGTCACGTTCGGAACTCAATGCCTGTAGCGGGGTGGATTGTGTTGGTTCATTTTCTATAACGCAGAAAGTAAATCGAGGGGGTAGCTGGAATAAAAAAGCGTCGGAAATGAGATTGGCAAATCGAATGGACTCGCATTTTCAGTTGCAATCGGATGGAACAGGGTTTAGATGCGCAGTAGATTTGAAATAGCCAAAGACCCTATTATTTAAATCAGTTTTGATCTGAACACGATTAACTTTTCTTCTGTCATCTCAATCATAGTGGGTAGAATTCCACCCACGCCGAGACCGGAAGATTTTCTTCCTGCAAATGGCATCCAGTCTACCCGAAATGCGGTATGGTCGTTTATCATTACAGCGGCGGCGTTCAAGTCCTTGGCCGATTGTAGAGCGGCATTGATATCGCTGGTAAAAACTGCTGCCTGAAATGAGAAAGGAACGTCATTGGCAAGCTTGATAGCATCGGCCCTGTTTTTGTAAGAATAGATGTTGATGACCGGACCAAAAATTTCACATTGTGAGACATTGGTATCGTACGGTGGATTCAGAATTACCGTCGGCTCATAACAGGTTTTGCCAATTTTTTTGCCGCCCGTTAAAATTTTTCCACCAGCTGCTTTGGCTTCTTCTACCCATTTATGGATACGTTCTACTTCCCTTTCCTGAATCAAAGGCCCGACTTCTGTTTTCTCATCGACGGGATCGCCAACCACTAATTTTTCTGCGATACCTACTAGTTTTCTGGAGAATTCTTCTACGATGTCTTCATGAACAAATACGCGCTGCACCGAAACGCATACCTGCCCGGCGTGATAAAACCCACCTTTTGCGAGTAAAGGAATGGCATCATCAATATCAGCATCGGCCTCTACAATGACGGGTGCAGCACCACCATGTTCCAATGCGCAACGTGTGCCTGCGGCCAACTTGGATCTTAAGCCCCAACCCACTTTTCCGGAACCAATGAACGTAAGGAAAGAAACTCTTGGGTCGGTGACAATTTTTTCAGCCAGCGAATTTTCGCAGATGGCAACTTGTACCCACTCTTTGGGTAAGCCAGCTTCATAAAGGCAGTTGACCAAATTTAAACAGGACAAGGGAGTTGTGCCTGCGGGTTTGACAATCACCGGGCAACCGACGGCTACCCCTGGTATAACTTGATGGACGATTAGATTGAAAGGATGATTAAAAGCGCTGACAGCAGCAACGACACCAATGGGTTCGCGGGTAGTGAATGCCATTCGGTTCATAGAAGAAGTTGTCAGGTTCATGGGAATTTCATGTCCCGTGAGTTGACCGATCGAGTTAGCAGCTTCTCGTATTCCCTGCACTGCCCGAGCGAGTTCAATTCGAGAATCGATCAAAGGTTTGCCGCCTTCTTCTGCGGACTGTCGGGCAAATTCTTCAGCCTTTGCCTCAACCAAGTCAGCTGTTTTATTTAAAATGGCAATTCTGTCGGGCGTTGGAAGGGGCTTTTTCTGCTCCAGTTCGTGGGCAGTGGCAAGGGCTTGCTCTATGCGAGCCTCATCATCCATATCGATTTCTTTTATCAAATGCCCATCATAGGGTGAATGGACTTTTAGTTTCTCCGTCATGGGAACATCCTTTTTTAGATGGTAATCATAAAATGCAGGTTTTTGATTTTAATTCGTCTATCAATACTTTTTCGTTTTCGGAATAGTTGACGGGTACTTCAATTAGATGAACCCCGGATCCATTCACGCATTCATTTAAAAGGCTTGAAAGATGGTCGCTGGACTGCACACGATGCCCGTGAGCGCTATAGGCCTCGGCGTATTTTACGAAATCTGGATTTCCATAGTCCAATCCGAAATCTTGAAATCCCATTCCCGCTTGTTTCCATTTGATCATTCCATATGCATTATCGCGAAGGATGACAACTACTAAATCCATTTTTAACCGGACAGCGGTTTCAAGTTCCTGTGAGTTCATCATAAATCCGCCATCTCCACAAATTGCCATTACTTTTCTATCGGGATGAACAATTTTTGCTCCCATTGCCGAGGGTAAGCCCGCACCCATTGTGGCTAAGGCGTTGTCCAATAGAACGGTGTTGGGCTGATAGGCCTTGTAGTTTCTGGCAAACCAGATTTTATAAACTCCGTTGTCGAGCGCAATGATTCCATTGTCAGGCATGACTTTTCTGACTTCGGCTACCAAATGCTGGGGAATGATTGGAAATCTTTTGTCATCACTTCCTTTTTTAACGTGCGCTTCTACTTCATCTTTGACACGTTGAAAATAAGCACCCTCCCAGTTGTCACATTTATCGACTTTCTCAGCCAGTCGATCGATGCTGTTGGCTATGTCTCCAACCACACTTAGTTGCGGAAAATAAACCTCATCTACTTTGGCGGAAAAATAATTCACATGGATGACCTTGGTGCCATCGGGTGACATATAGAAAGGCGGCTTTTCAATGACGTCGTGGCCAACATTGATAATTAAATCAGCCCGGTCGATGGCGCAATGTAGGTAGTCTTCTGCTGACAGAGCTGCTGTTCCCAGGAAGGTGGGTACTCTTTCGTCAACAACACCTTTTCCCATTTGTGTGTCAAAGAAATAAAGCCCTGTTTTGTCTATAAGTTTTTTCAGTGCTTCGCTGGTACGGTTTCTATTAGCTCCAGCACCGATCAGAATAAGCGGCATTTTCGCCTGCTGAATCATTTCGCAGGCCTTGTCTATGGTTTTGCCATCAGCTTGGGGGCGACGGAAATAGACTTGGTCATAAGGTTTGGTGTCGCATTCCTCAGCAGCAATATCTTCTGGCAATTCAAGGTGAACAGCTCCCGGGCGTTCCTCCCTTGCTAAGCGCATTGCTTCGTGCACTAAAACAGGAATATTGTTGCCATGGACAATCTGTTTGGTAAATTTTGTCAGTGGTCGCATCATCTCGACTACATCGATAATTTGGAACTGTCCTTGTTTGCTTTTCTTAATAGGTTTTTGCCCAGAGATCATGAGTACAGGCATTGCCCCAAGTTGTGCGTAGGCAGCTGATGTTACAAAATTGGTGACACCAGGGCCTAAGGTGGAAAGGCAAACACCTACTTTCCCTGTCAGCCTGCCATAGGTTGCGGCCATAAATCCGGCTGCCTGTTCATGGCGGGTTAGAATTAATTTGATTTTAGATTCTCTAAGAGACTCAAGGAAATCGAGGTTTTCTTCGCCTGGAATTCCAAAAATAAACTCGACTCCCTCATGTTCGAGAGAACGTACAAATAAATCGGATGCCTTCATGAAACCGCCTCCTAGTATTTTTATATTGCTGAGTGGAAATGTTTAGATGAATTTACTTTATTCGTGATGGGTCTTCAACCTAAATGATCTTTAAGGTTAAATAATTGTCGGAGGAGTTAGGGATATCTTACAAGATTATTTTAAAGGCGGTTCGGTTAAATAGAAAAAGCCCTGATGAGTAGTCATCAGGGCTTTTAGATAGTAATATTATGGTTAGGGGAAGTTCTTATTCCTCCTGCCAAATTACTTTAGGGTTTTTATCTCCTTCTACTACCAAGTGACCAATAGCAGCTTTTGTTACACGATAGATACTGTGCTCAACCAGAGCATAAGCTCCGGGTGCATCAACTTTAAACTCAACGATATTAGCACGAGCGGAAAGCACTAGAGTGGTTTGAATATTTTTGCCGATGTGTCCCAAATTCCTCCATCGTTATAAACTTTGCCAAAAATTTCACCGATGATATGAAAAGATGAAATGCTGTTGGGGCCTATGTTGCCGAAATAAATACGAACGGTTTCACCTACTTTAGCATTCAACGCATTGTCACCGAGCAACCCGGTTAATATGATGTGCTGTTGGTTTTTAAATTTTCTAGAAAATAATATGATCTCTTAATTTTCCCTTAAAACAGCTAAAAAAATAAAGATATTTCTATATCTACTATTGTAATTAATGTAAATACCAATAAAATAGATGTCCAGATCTTTTTATCTTTTATTGGTGATTTGTTATGATATCTCAAACTTCAGAGTACGCTCTTCGCGCAGTGGTTTGTCTTGCGCAAAGCTCCAAAAAACCTCATACCACAGCAGAGATTGCCAGGCTGACCAAGGTGCCTGAGCACTATCTATCCAAAGTTCTATTGATGCTTGCAAAACATGAAGTGGTTTATTCTAAAAAGGGATTGCACGGGGGATATATGTTGGCATATTTGCCTGAAAATCTACCGCTATTAAATGTGATCAATGCAGTGGACCCTATCAAGCATATCAAAAGTTGTCCTTTAAAATTAAAAACGCATGGGACCAACCTTTGCCGATTGCATAAAAGGCTGAATGATTCGATAGATTTGATAGAGGAATTGTTTAAAACCTCTACAGTTGGGACGATTTTAAGCGATCCCACCAAAAGCATTCCCCTTTGCGAGTCAAACGGTAAATAGCTTTTAAGAATTATTTTGCCATAACTGCAGTAGGTAAAAAAATATCTCCTATTTTTTTATTCTCCTCCTCCGCATATTTTTAAAGTTCCTTAACCCCAATCTCTTATTATTCAGGAGCATCGAAAAGGTATGATTTTACGGAAATAATTTGTTTCGCGAGAATAATAAAATAGGTGGAGTTAAAAGAATAAACAGAATAAACAGGGATAAAACCTTTAGTGATATAGTTACCGGAAAATATTTAAAACTCTGTTTGTATACTTTAAGGCCGCTCTTGGCAGGAAATTATTCTTTTTGTTATTATGACTTCTGAATCAAATAGTTTTCGCCCAGTTAATATTGAGTTTTTGGCCAAGGTAGAAGGCGACTCCTTTGACATTTTTTTGCAATCCAACTCTGAAACATTTGTAAAATTTGCCAGCACCGATCCAAAGCATCAAGAAAAAGTTCTACGCTTGTTAGATGAAGGGGAGATCGAGCAGGAATTCTATATTAGGGAAGAGGATCTTTTTAAGTATTACCATTATGCAACGCAGTCTTTACGCTCAGTTATGAACATTCCAAATGTTCCTATCGAAACAAAAACCAAAAAAATATATGAGGTGTCCCAAGGAGCGATGAAAGAGTTTTTTAGTTGCAATGCCTCCTCAAAAATCCTGGAATCAACCGAGGAAGTTATGGATATGAAGGAAGATTGTCTTTCCACGGCCGATGCAGGGTTTGCCTGTATCTCGCAAATTACAAGCAAGGACTACTATACTCATACCCATGGTGTGAATGTTGACCTGTATTGCATGACTTTTGGAGCTAAAGTGGGGTTACCTAAAGATGATGTGAAGCAACTCAAATTCGAAAGAATGATTCATGATGTAGGAAAATCAAAAATAGATACGGCCCTGATAAATAAAAATGGAAAACTGAATGATGAAGAGTTTGAGCAGAAAAATCTCATTCGCCTCTGGGCGTAGAGATGCAAACCGAGATGAGTTGTTATAAAGATATCGTTCTTAATATGGCAGGGCAGCACCACGAAAAATTTAAAGGAGGAGGATATCCGCAAGGTCTTTCAGGAGATGAAATATCCATTTTTTTTAAGAGATTAGTCTTTTCTCAGGCTTAGATAGCGCATAAAAAAAGCTTCGAAGAATTTACAGCGAAACTCTTCGTGCAGTGTTTTTCCTTGACAAGAAATTTCACATAGTGGCCCCTGGCATATAGATGGTTCCCTCTGGGGTTTAGTGAGAATGGATTTCTCCGCTCAATCCCAACATTTTTAAAGCTTCTTTCGCTTCCTCAGGGGTTTTATAAGTATGATCCATTATATTACTGCTATTGCTTGAGCCTTCCTCCTGACGCGTTTTTCCTCCAGAACCTTCTTCGCGGTGGTCAGAGCCTTCTCTTTTCCCAGGATGCTGGCCTTTTCCAATCAGGATCATTGCTTCCTTCAGTTGCGAAAAAAAACGAGGCTTTTGCGTGTAACCTTCAATGCGGCCGATTTCCTTTTCTTCTTTTGGGTCCCAAATTATGAAAGTGGGGGTTCCAAAAATTTCTCCCACGCGTTCTTCATCCAGAGCTTTTGCTATCCATTCTGGAAAAAGTTTGCCCTTAACTGGCACAATCTTTACAGGTAGATTTTTTGCTAGAATATTTTTTTCATATACAGGGAATACTTCTTCCTGCCACCGTTTGGAGTTTTGAGATTTTTCACCACTGAGCACGAGAAGTTCTTGGGCCAACCCTGTATGGGTTAAAAAGGTCAGGAATAAAAGGGTTACGAATAAAATTAATTTTTTCACAGTAGACACTTTCAATTATGGGAGGGAATATTTTTTATGAATACACTTATTTAATCATAAAAAAATCGCGTTGTCATCACTGCGGCTTAATCGGGAAACTAAGAGAAATGCATTTCACCACCAATAGGCATATAAAAAACAGGTGTGAAAAATTTGGTCGTTAGAAAAAGAGGATGAGGAAAAAGGAGAAAATACTAGAAGTCTTCAATTGCAAAATAAGGCGATTGCAAATGAAACCGCCGAATAGATTACACAATATTTTGAGAGGTAAAGCAAATGATCTCAAGCAATAGAGAAAAACTAAACCCAACGGTTATAAAAGTTTAGAAGCAACGGGTAAAAATTGTATTCCAAAGGCAAAACCCATGAGTCCAATGGCGACTTTTTATGGAGTTGACAATAAATAAATTTGATGAAGAAATAGGAATATGACAACAATTATAGGCCGAGCAGTTGTTGTATAAAATCTGGTGTTTAATACGGCTGATACTTATAAATAGTTTAAAACTGATTAAGATAACTCTGCACAGAATCAGCGAAGATATCGGTTTGTTTGTAGGTTTGCATTTCTGGAGGAAGAGCCGCAAGAGCTTTAGCCATTCGATTCGCAATTCCCTCGAATTTAACAACATGTTTTAACTGACGTAAATGGATGCGAATTGTAAATAATATCGCACCTGATTCTTTTAGCTTTCTGATAGTTTGCCGCTCAACCCGCAGCCACAAGTATTCTCCTGCATTGACGGAAGTAACACGTGGTCCTTCACTCATCTTTTCTGTGCCATCCTGACGTAAATACGGATTTTCATGTAAAGACCAGTTGCGCCGGGAAAATATTTCGTTAACGGGCATCTGATTAAAAAAACTATTTGTTGGAGCCTGAAGTTGCTCTTTATAAGAAGGAACGGGGGCATGAATAAGATCCATAGTCTGCCCAAACTTTTCTTTTAAACTCCAGCGTGAAGGGAACGCAACACTACCCGCTGCCAACCACCAGCCCGATTTCATTTCTTCGGGTGGAAACATTATGACCAAGTCCTCCTGAACCAACCTCCCTGCCAAGTCCAACGGATGCATTTTATTTGTCTTTAAATCAGTAGACCATTCTTCTCCATCAAACATTGTATGAGATTCAAGCTTTATAGTGTCTTTCCCTCGCGAATATAATTCAGGACGAATGGAAGGCAAATATTCCAGCATCAAATTAAGAACTTCTGTTGAAGCCATAATGGCAGAAGGATCCGAGATAAAGACATCATCCTGATTATTGGCAAGAAGCTTTCTTTTTTCTGCCATTTGTATGGCCCGTTCCTGGAGATCAAAAATTTCAAACCATTCAGCTTCGGGTATTTTGAGTAATCCCATTGATAAGCGAAAGGGAGGGTCTTCGAATGGGAAATGGGGAGGTTTTTGACGATCTGTTTTGTTGCTTTGTTTCATTTCGCAGATGTAAGTAAGTTATGCGGGGCAGGGCTAAGTAAGTTATGCGGGGCAGGGCCATAAAGCCAGTATACCATAAGTAAATCAGTCCCAGTAAAAGCTCCAAATACAAAAGGACCTAACGAATAATCATTAGGTCCTTTTGTAATAGTCGAGACGAGCACTCAGTGAGTGTCTGGTTTGAACCTTCAACGCCCTTTTTAAAAACTTTTGACTGCGATTTGCAATGCTGAATTGGTTCCGTTTGCTTGCTGTTCTAGATTTTTATTAAGATCGAACAACTTACTTCCAGATGTGTCCGGATTTTCTAATGAGAGACCCATATTTACATAAATTTCTTTCATGGCGTTGACTTTACTAGATATCTTCCGGGCCATTTCCTGGCAATTTTTTCCTTCTTGCTTTGCTTCCTCGATTAGTCCTTTCATACTCCCAACTCGGACACCCAGGTTATGTATGAGAATATTAACGTGGCGATTAAACCTATCTATGCGTGGATAGGTTTTAGACTCCTTACCATTTACTGGGACTCCTATAGCATTCGTCATCTGTCTGTGAATGTTCTTGATTTTATTTTTTCCACTCATCAATTTTTTTGCTATATCTTTACAGTTTTGATTATTTATTGTCTGTGCGTGCACCGTTGTACCAAGAGACAGAATAAATAATAAAAAAAACATGATTAAGGATAGTGGAAAATTTTTGATCCTCGGCATGGCTCCCCCAAAGAAATAAGTTGAAAATAGATTTGGATCAGCGTTGTTATGATAGTTAGATTCTATACTAAAATTAAACTAAAATCAGGTGATATTTTATAGAGACATTTGTCCTGATCAACTTTACATCAACCGATTTTCATTCCTGTTGTTTGGTGGATGAGGTGAATCACACTCACATCCATCAACTCCATCAATGGCCCGGGATACAATCCAATACACAATACGAGGATAGCCAATGGAATCAGCGTAGCCAATTCCCGATTCGATAAATCTGGGAGCATTTTGGCGGCTTCTGTCTTTGGCTCTCCCAACACCACTCTTTGGAGCATCCACAACATGTATGCGGCAGCTAAAATAATACCGCCCATAGATATAAGAACCATAGCGAAGCTGATATAGGAAGTCCCTACCAAGACTAAAAATTCTCCAATGAAATTACAGGTACCGGGTAGCCCAAAGGAAGCAACTGAAAATAAAAAGAATAACGCAGCAAATCTTGGCATGGGTTTATGCAAGCCACCGTAGTTAGAAATCGCCCTGTTGTGAGTGCGGTCGTACAATTGTCCAACACAAATAAATAAGGCTGCTGCAGTGACCCCATGATTAAACATTTGTAAGACGGCCCCCTGTATACCTTGGCTATTAAAGACAAAAATTCCTAGAGTAACAAAACCCATATGGGAAACTGAAGAATAGGCGATTAACTTTTTAAGATCTGACTGGGCCAAGGCCATGTAACCGCCATAGATAATTCCTATTATAGATAACCATAAAATATACGGGGCGAAATTCACCGAAGCCTCTGGAAACATCGGCAAACAAAAACGCAAAAATCCATATCCTCCCATTTTTAAAAGCACCCCAGCAAGAATCACACTACCAGCCGTAGGGGCTTCGGAGTGGGCTTCAGGGAGCCACGTATGAAATGGAACCATTGGCATTTTTATGGCAAAAGATAGAAAAAAAGCCAGAAATAACCATGATTGCGTACTGGAAGAATAAGTTTGTTCAGTTAACATCAAAATATCAAAGGTATATCCTCCATTAAGATAAACACCCAAGATTCCCACCAGTAGTAGCAAGCTTCCAGCTAGACTGTACAAAACAAATTTCAGTCCAGCAGCAACACGATTTGGTCCACCCCAGAGAATAATTATGAAATACATGGGAATCAGTGTAGTTTCCCACAACATGAAAAATAGGAAAAGGTCCAAGGCGGTAAAAACCACAATCATGGCGCCTTCAACTAAAAGGATCAGGGAGAGAAAGGCTCGCAATCGTGTTTTAATACTCGTCCAAGAACAAAGGATACAGATTGGGAAAAGAAGAGTTGTAAGTAAGACCAAAACAATACTGATCCCATCAACACCAACCGCATATTGAATGTTAAATGTCGGCATCCATTCTACGCGTTCCACGAACTGCATACTTTCTAAGTTGAAATCAAAACCCCTCCAGAGGATAAGGGAAAGGAAAAATTCAACGACTGTGATGCCAAAGGCAATTCGTTTAATTGATTTTTCATCACGTATAAATGCGAGAATAGCGATTCCTATAAAAGGGACACCAATCATCGAGCTAATCAGATGATCAATCAATATAGTCATTTAACAAATCTCCCTCCTATAAAAGAAGGGAAATCTTGGCTATTCAATGTAGCAAAATAAAAATCACGTGAAGTCATTTGTAAAAAAATCCATTTGTAGAAAAGTGTTGCAATTAATTAACTAATTAAATCAAGTAATACAATAAGCCGGTAAGGGCTACTAACCAAAATATAATTACTAATACTTGATGCTGCAGAGTGCTAAATTGCATCTCTTGTTTTAATTGCCCATCAGTATTAAATGGCCCTAATAATTGTCCTACTGTCCTCTCTAACCAACGAATATCGACAATTCGCCATAACGACCTAGCAAAATAAACAGAATAATTAGCGATAAAATATACAGATTTATCTATAACTCTTACATCAATAGTTTTCCACAGCCAATGTGCTAATCGTATGGTGGGGGTTACTAGATACGCATCATAGATTTGATCAAAATACCCTTGATTCCAAAAAAACACATACAAAAAACTGCTTCTCTTATTTTTTGTGGAAACCTGATGCTGAAGTCGAATGTGCTTTGAATATGCATAAATCCACCCCGCCACTGCCACACCAAGAGAAATCACAAGCCAAAAAGGAAAACCATTCTCCATTTTATTTTCGCCAAACGCAACAACTCCAGGAAAGTTTAGAACCGGAGCAAGAAAGTCGGCGAACCAACTCCAAAACAGAGTCAATAGCCAACCAAAAATAATCGTAACCAAAAAAAGACCAGTTAAAATAGAACCATTAAAAATTTTTGGTCGAATGGGTTGCCTCTCCAAACTATGCTCTTCTGAAGCGGGCCAGTATGTTTTTGGATCTTGAACAAAAAGCGAAGTCACTCCTTTAAAAAGATATTGAGAGGCCACAAATACCGTGATCAAGGCAATGATTTTGAACCCGATCGTGGCAGTAACAAAGCCCGTAATCCCCCACAAATATTCATATGATCCGGAAAACAATACAAAGGGCGGAATTAATGCCAACAATAAGGCCCCGCCATATAAGATTCCCATACCCTCATGCACATGATGTTCATGGTTACCATGCTGATGACCTGGTTCCACTGACCGTAACGCATTGCCTGTAGATAGGAAAAAGAATGCTTTGTAGCAACCATGGGCAAGAAGATGAAAAATCGCAATGGCAAACGCTCCTAAACCACATGCCATAATCATAAACCCAATTTGACTAATTGTGGAATAGGCCAAAATCTTTTTTATGTCCGATTGAGTCAACGACACTACCCCCGCAAATATCGCTGTGGCGATACCTATAATGGTAATAAAAGTCATGGCGGATGGAGAAAGGATAATCAACGGACTCAATCGCACTAACAAAAAAGGACCAGCATTTACCATTGTAGCAGCATGAATAAGAGCTGAAACAGGAGTAGGAGCTTCCATAGCCAAAGGTAACCAAACGTGAAACGGAATTTGTGCTGATTTTCCCATAGCACCCATAAATAGGAAGAAGGGAATAAGTGTCAAAGGGTTGATATGAAAATCCAAGCCCATCCATCCTAAGATATTTATGGTATTACTCTGCATGCCTTCAGCCTGAGCAAGAATAGTCGGGATATCGAGTGTACCAAATGTTAAAAATGTGAGAATGATACCAAAACTTAATCCGATATCTGCTACTGCGTTAACTAGAAAAGCTTTGGTGGCTGCTCGGCAAGCTGAAGGTCGTTCTGCTGCGTGCGAAATCAACAGATAGGAGCAGATTCCCATTACTTCCCAACTAATGAGCAACATCAAAAGGTTGCCACTCATAACCAACAAAATCATAGAAAAAGTAAATAAGGCAATTACAGCAAAAAAACGATTATATCGGGACTCTCCTATCATGTAGCGGGAGGAGTAAACATGCACAACCCCGCTTACTCCTGTGACTAAGAGCAAAAGTAGAACCGTCAGTTGGTCAACAAAAAGAGTTAAATCAATGGTCAAGGAACCAGATTCAAAGAGGCGATAAAGAGAAAGAGTAAAGGGTCCATTTATTAACACTTCAATAAAAGCAGCAACTGATAATCCAAAAGAAAGACCAATTGCAGGAATCCCAATCAGGTGCCCGTTCTCACGCCAACGATGTCCTCCAAGCAGAAGGATTATAGAAGCCAGTAGGGGCAGAAAAGGAATCAGGGCGAAATAAGTCATAATTTCTCTCAAAAACGCGGCGGTAGAGCATGGTCCAGCAACAATTGAACAATGGTAGAACTGAATAAACCAAGTAGTAAGATAGCTGCAGACGTGACTCCCAAAGTCAGCTTAAATGAGAAGGGGATTTCACCAAACTTAAGGTCCAATTGAGTTGATGTTTGGCGGAAAATGCCTTCTAGTAGTTTAGCGAAATAGGCAAGCGTCAAGAGTGTAGATAAAACCACTGCAGCTACTGAAATATAATTATTCGCTTCTAACGCTCCAAGAATGATGTTCCACTTGCCAAAAAAACCACCAGTCGGAGGCAGCCCAATCATACCTAAGGCCACAACAATAAAAGACCCTGTGACCCAGGGAGACTGTTTCCCAATACGCCCTATATCATCAATTTTTCTAATCCCATAGTGACAAAAAGCTACACCTGCTAAATAAAATAAAGCAGCTTGCATAACAGCATCGTTCAATAAATAAAAAATTCCTCCGACAAACCCAGTTTGGTTGCCTTGACCAATTCCAATGAGAATGATTCCAATGTGCGAAATTCCTCCATAAGCGAACATCATTTTAATGTTTCGCTGGGCCAAGGCCATAGCAGCACCTATTACCGCGGCTAATGCTCCAAGAATTGCCATCAGCCGCAAAATAGGAATATCATAAAAAACAAATAAACCTTGAAGTAATGTATCTGATGCAGTTAAGACCCAAAAGACTATTCTGATCCACGCCAATAGAGCTACTTTGGTAACGAGCGAAGCCAAAATAGGGGAAGTGGATTCAGGAGCATGAGTATAAGCCTCGGGCATCCAGGCATGAAAGGGGACCAAGGCCATCTTGATCCCCAAGCCAATAAACATAAAAAGCAACCCACCCACTAGAGCTTTAGAGCTTAGTAAAAAGGGAAGCCTGTCGACCATATCAGTCATATTCAGTGTGCCAGTTACCGCATAGAGATAACTTACCCCTAAAAGATAAAGAAAAGCACCAAGGTTTCCAAATATTAGATAGCGGAAGGCTGAAAAAAGCGCTCTTCCTCCAGCAACACCAATAAGTGCATAACTCGAGATAGCGGCAAGTTCCATAAATACGAAAAGATTAAATAAATCCCTAGTAAAAACAATTCCAGTTAATGCAGATAACAACAACAAAATTAACGTGTAATAATGTACGACTCTCCCACCTAGAGCCTTTGGAGAAGTTGGTCCAGTAAACACTACACCCAAGAAACCCAAGACACTCACTAACACTAAGATAATACTCGCTAACCCATCAGCCACCCATTCAATGCCAAGAGGCACTGTCCACCCACTAAAGACATAACGCACTTCTCCATGATTGATGACGTTATAGAGGTTTAAAATGGAGACTAACGCCATAACCGCTAGGGTTGACACAGAAATTGGATAACTCCAATTACGGTGTTTAAGGCAAACCACTGGCATGGAAATAGCGGTAAGTAATGGGAGAAGAAATAGGATTACTGGAAGTTGATGGCTCATTCTAATCTTTTAAGAATCTCCTCTTCGTCGAGGCTTCCATATTCTTGGTAGATTGCCGCGCACAGAGCTAATCCCACACCTAGGGTCGCTACCCCAACCACAATAGCTGTTAGGGTCATAACATGAGGTAACGGGTTCTCGTAAATTGCGGCCTTTACTGGTTCTGTGGTTGACAAAAGAACGGGAACCGTAGCCCCCTTCTTCGCGCTAATAGAAACCAAGAAAAAAATTACGCTGGTTTGGATTAAATACATCCCGATGAGTTTCTTTACGAGATTGTATCGCGTAACCATGATATAAAAGCCCCACAGAAAAATGATAACAACTGCCAAAAAATTCGGTCGTTGTAAAACTGCGTATAATGCATCAACCATTTATTGAGTCCTCGATAATCTCTTCGGCAGACAAGCTAAACACAATGGATACAGCTGTTACAGTAACATCTAGAGCCACACCGATTTGAGTAAGCACAATTCCCAAAGATCTTCGGGAAGCAGTTTCTAAACCTGGAATTTCCAGGTTTGCATAATTGAGAAACTCCCCCCCTCCAATCATACATAACCCACCTACCCCGGCGTATATCATCATCCCGACTCCATCACCATGTAAAACATTTCTGGCAACTTGACTCCGAGAAGCGTCATGACCAAAAATCAAAACCGATAAAATCATCCCCGCACCTAGAATCACTCCACCAACAAAACCTCCTCCTGGTCCATATTGTCCAAAAAACAATACATATAAACCGAAAATTTGGACCACTGGAATAACAAAACGCCCTAAAGTCTGGACGATAATGCTGTCGTGTGGACGTATCATTTTTCCTTTCTCCTAAGCAGTAAAGCACAAGCAATCCCCGAAGCAAAAATAACAACGGTTTCTACCATTGTATCAAGCGATCGATAGTCCATTAGCACCGAAGTCACAACATTTGGAGTGTGGGTATCCTGATAGCTACGCTCGAGATAGGTTGGTGAAATATGAACACTCGCTGGAGAATTTGGGTCCCCAAACTCAGGAAGATCACTCGCTGCATAGAGTAAGAGAACTCCCAAGAGAGGGAAAACAATTAACGTCGCCAAAGAAGGTGGAGGCCTTCTAAGTCGAGTGTCTTTAGGATCAGTTTTGAACAGAGTTAATAGAAAAAGAACAGTAGCTAAACCTGCCCCTACAACTGCTTCTACGAAGGCCACATCGACAGCTCCTAGCCATGCCCATACCAAAGATAGGAAAAAACTATAAGTACCCAAGAGCAGAACTGAACTTATCAAGTCCTTAACCCATATGGCTCCAGCGGCAGTAGCAAGCGTAAGAAGGATTAAAGGAATTTCATATGAAAAAATCATGGAGTTTCCTTCTCCCAAGGTTTGACACCAGCTCTGAGAGCCGCTCGAATTGTAGCATGCGCAATGACTGGGTTAAGAATATATAGCAATGCCAATACCACTAAAATTTTCAAAGTATTTATACTAAGCCCCTCATGCAAGGCTAATCCAACTAACATAAGAGAGGCGCCTAAGGAGTCTGTTAATGAAACGGCATGCGAACGACTAAACACATCGGGCAATCGAATCACTCCAACAGCAGCAACAATCAGAAAAAATAGTCCCGCTACTATAAAAATAATAGAAAGCATGATCATATTATGGAGCTCCCTTTTGTTCTAAATATTTTGCCACGGCAAGCGCTCCGACTAAATTTAGCAAGGCATATCCTGTTGATATATCAATAAACATATCGACTCGGTCAAAATAAACTCCAATCACAATAAGCAAAATAATTGCCTTGGTGGAGATACCGTTTAGACCCAGCACACGATCAAAAATTGTGGGACCCCGCAGGACGCGATAAAGATACACAGCAAGAAGAATGGCCAGTATCACCAAAATATAAAGAAGAAAAATTTTCATAAATCCGGGGTTTCGTCTTTAAAAATGTAAGCAATTTTTGATTCCATTTCCTTACTTTCAATATCTTCGCTTAAAGCTTTATCCAGCGCATGAATAATAAGGTTATTACGGTCAACCTCAGCAGTAATCGTTCCAGGAGTTAATGTGATTGAGTTACCAAAAAGAACAACGGCTGCATGGTGATTCAGTTTTGATTTAACAGAAAATAACTTAGGATCAATGGGAAGCGCAGGATGCAAAATAAGCTTGGTTAAATGAAAACTGCTTTGAAAAATTTTATAAAAAAGCCATGGAAGGTAAAAGAGGAATCTCAACCACACACGTAACTTCGGAACAAAAGGTGAATGGCCAGAGTTAAGCCAAGCCACGGCTAAGGAACAAATAACCCCTAAAACAAGATGAACCCATTCAAAACTGGCAGATAACAAAACCCAAAACACAAACAGTGCCATAGTTTTTAAAAAGAGAAACCCTAATGATACTTTTCTAAATTTAATAACCATAAAATTATCGGATATAAATTAAACTGAACATTATCAATGTTATTTGATTTTTCGTATACAAAATAGCCCTAGACTTTTAATGAAGCGCCTGTATTCCTAAAGTAGCATTACTCAAGCCTATCTTTAGTAGATGTATCTACGGAATATGAATTTTTTCCCACGTCCCATCTGCATTGTATCGGTGAAACTCAAAGCTATTGTGATCCAAAGCCACAAGAGTAAACCATTGATTATGTAATAACTGTTGAAGAATCGAGTGCTTTTGGATGATAGATGATAGAACACTAGGTGTCTGTTCGATGATAGCTAGGAGTCGCATCGGTTCATGATAATGGATCTCACCGTTATTAACGGTTTGCAAGGGGAATCCCATTTGCAAATCACTTTGGCTTCCCAGCATCATCCCAATACCTCCAACGACATTGTGCAACACCTTACTCCCACTTCCATAATTCCATGGATCAACTGAAGGGAAATAATAACCCATATTTATCCACTCACCGACAATTAATGGTGCGGTCATGATTTTTTCGAGGATGGCACCTTGAGGATCTGCAACAGGATCATAAGAATGCAAGAAAACACGACCGCCTAAATCTAATTGTTTCGTCAGTTTTCGTCTTCCAATGATAAACGCTGCATTGCCAGCTAACCCCCATTCCGGTCGAGGGTTCGCCCAATCGCAACTACGTTCCTCTACATGAGCAAAAGCCTGCTCTGGAGAAATTTCAGTCGGAGCACGGGGAATGCGATGGCATCGCTCAAGAGCTTGCTTCGCACCTGCTTCTTCGAGATCCTTGTTTAGCGCCTGCAAATCTTCTTTATGCGATTCAGGTAATTCTCCTAGATCGTAAAACTCGACCCGATCCGTCGTCGTGTTATGTTTCCCCGGAAGAAACCAGGTATCATCGGGAATCGTCAATCCATTTCCCTTGAGAATGCGGCGAACTTCAGGTTCATTTGCCATTGCGGCAAAAACTCGAGCATTTGCATCGCCCGGTGCTCCTCCACAAGCCCCGCAATCCAACGCCCCATAATAAGGATTGTTGTCCGTCTCACTCCCATGACCACAGAGACATACAAACCGGGCAAAATTTTTGGTGAGCCCCATAGCCCGCAAAGCATTTTCGATAAATGTTGCCCGTTCCTCAAGAGAAAACCCCTGAGCAAGACCCTTAGGAATCCCCTCCGCCTTCACTTCTCCAGCTTTGGGTTTTTCAGCATTTGATGGTCTGCAAATTGAGATCTGAGTTGCAACTTTTTGCGTCAACCCACTCTGGATAATAGAAGTCATCGCACGGAATGTTTTTTGTAACAGGGTCTTTCCCAATAATCCCAGGCTAAAAAATAACCCCAATACATCAATCACCATCATCGATCCAATAGGATGGTGCTTCATATCGTGGAAAAAATGCTGCCCCAATTGGCGCCAGCGAGTACCAGAATAATATTTTTTCAAGGCTGCTCCTTCTCCCAACCGTGGTGTTTCCGTGACTGCATGGTTAGGTGTCAACAATACTGGACACAAAGAGGAGCGTTGCTCACTATCAAAAGCTTGGTGGCTAATGGGAATGCCAAAAAAACCTGCAAACCCAAATGTTTCATAGGGACCTTGAGCTTCAATATGGCGACGAAATGATTCAGAACGTACGTCGATACAAAAGGCTAGTTGTGCATGGGGACGAGTTTCCTGTTCTGGTAACGTTCCACGATGCGCAGAAATATTTCTCAGAATCTTCTCCCGAAATGAATCTTCGTAGGCCTCAATCCACACGCGCCCATGCTGATCCGCGGGGAAATCATCTAACCATTGCAGCAACATTTGAGTATCGGCAAGCGAGAGATCATGAATTTCTGCTGAGGATAACTCAAGAAACTGTGCCAAATGGAATAGTCGCCAAGCATGTCGACATTTCACCTGTTTAGTTGGATCCCCAGGTTGCACTCCATTTCTAATTTTTTTGTGGTACTTTTCGGATTGATCATTCCAATATGTGTTCAGGGAAGAAACGGTCCCATCAACTCCCCACTCTTGTTGGCACTTAATATTGACCAATTCGACTTCATAGAATAAACGCACAGCCAAATATTGTATAGTATCAATTGGGTGTTTTTGTTGCGCATGGTATTTTGGGTGGTCCCCGTATATTGGGTGTTCCCCAAGCCACCGTATGTATCGAGTCCAGCCTGGTAGCAATGATAGTTGCCTTGAGAGATAACTCGCCCATTGTTCTTGTGGAATTTCGAGTCGGTGTAAGCTAGAACTAATGGCATCTTCTGGACATGTAGGAAGATCATTAACTTTTTGGGCGAAATTTTTAACCCCGAGAAGCTGTCCCGAAAAATCTTTCTGCGCAAGATTTTGCCATACTTTGTAGAAACCTTTTTCTCGGTCAGGCATCTCCCATCCAGCTAACCCTTCATCGGTAAAAGCCGCCACCCATTTTATAATTTGATTGTTGATTTGGTCCACCACCCCCTCACCCTCAGTCAAATCATTCACCCAATCGCTAATAGTCTGATTCGGAGGCAAAGAAATGGATGAAGACTGTTGTGAATACGAATCCTCAAATATTTGAGATGGGGGATGAAAATCAGGAAACTTGCAAGTAGCTGACACATTCTGCCATAACTTCGTCAGATACAGCTCTTCTGGTCGCTCACTATATTGCTCAGATTCTTTGATAATTCGTTCAATAATTTGTTTGCGCGATTCATTGGGAAGATCTCGCCGAAACTCTTTTGTAGCTCTACCATCACCTAACTCCCATTCTAAGAGCGGTAGTGGTAACTCCTCGAAGCCAAAAAGTACGTGTAATTGCCAAACATCTTTTGAGGTAATCTTTCGGTTTCCAATTTCAACAGAAAATTGTCCTTCTGGGCGAGGCCCAACTCTGGCAAAAGCGCGTTTAAAACTTTCCTGGGTAATACGGCCATTTCGATAAAATTCGCGATACTCCTCGTTCGAGAGGTATCCATTGCCACCAAGGAGCTCCTTGCCTTTTCGAACAGCCTCATCAAATGGCAGATATTCTAACCCATGAATGGGATTCTGCGCGACCATGGTTCGCATCGGCCAAAACGGTGCAATAGGTTCGCTGGCGTCCAGCACAATTTGCCGAACCTGTTCACGATCTTCTGGGGAAAGAGGCTTCACTCAAATAGTATTCATATAGATCAAATTATTTATTAATTAACTGGATCAAGTCGCATACCTGTCGATGTTCTTCAATGCAATGCCGCAAAGGCTTACGACTGAAAACTTTATATATATTCCTTCTACCATCACGAATGTGATTTAAATATCCGTCATCTTCCAGCTCAAAGATAATGCGTTGAACTCGACGCTCGGTGATTCCCACTTCCACTGCAAGGTCTCGTATGCGTTCAGACGGATTTTTTGCCAGGCGCATTAAGACATGCGCATGATTGGTTAAAAAAGTCCATGATGAAGTGTTATTTTTTTTTGTGCTCATCCGTGTTTCTAGTTCGTATTGGTACTTCTAATTTTTTTTTAGTGCCTCAATAAATAGTAGAAGTAAAATACACGATATTTTTTTCGTATGTCAACGGTTTATTTAATGGACTCGTAAATTATCCCAGGTCTCTTTTCAAAAATGAAAGTATTGTTTAATGACCAAGGCTATGGCAGGATGAACAACCTGTTGATCCATGCCATGTCGAGTGATAAGCGTGACCGACAGATCAAAACTGTAAGACGATTAGAAAACACATTTTGCGATTGTTTGTCGCAAGGTAGGGAGGAGATTAATTTTATGAGTAGACCAGAAGAACTTACTGACCCGCAAAAGTTTAATGAAATAATGGAAAGAATAAATACAAAACTTGCAATAAGTGCCATTCCTCTGAGGGAAAGGGCGCTCATGGCGCAGGCTTTGTTAGGGGATGAATTAGACTACGATATAGTAGACGATGATAGCGTCTATCCACTGACTGTAGAGTGGTACCGAAAAACATTTCCAGACGAAAGAATTTAAATAGTCATATAGAAAATTTGTGCAGATTCAGATTTTTTCGTTGACGACAAAAAAAAGGTTTGCAGCAAGCGCTGTAAACCCTTTTTAAATGGTCGGGACGAGGGGATTCTACCCTCGGGTTTTAAGCTCACAGGCTATCGACAAGATTTAGTCCTAGCCTTGAGTGAGGTTATTTGTTCTTCGATTTTCCTACCATATCGGCTAATCGTTCACCGAGGATATAACTGATATTGAAGTTAAGTTTAGCTACGATGTTCGGGAAAAACTTCAGATCTTTTTGCATGCGTTCATAATCAAACCGCAATGCCGATACCCTTTTTGTGGCCACCACATCTGCAGTTCTTTCTGTTTCGCGTATATAACCAACCTCACCGAAAATCTGTCCAGGTTTTAAGATGGCTAATGAACGTGATTCACTACCATCCCTTCTGATGACTTCTGCTTCGCCTGAAAGAATTAGATGCATATTGCGGCCTATTGTATCTTGTTCTACCAAAAGTTCTCCTTTTTCAAATTCATGGAGTTCAGAAATCAAAATTGCCTTGCGTCGCTGATAATTGCTCATGTTTTGAAGCAAAGGACTACCATCAAGCACTTCACTATCAATCGACATAGAAAGTATTTGGTAAAGTCCAACAAGGCGAATTCGAGTCATGATAATCGGGGTGACTAACAAGTTTGCAAATATCGAAAACAACATGGTTGTGGCAGCCAATGCACCAAACTGCGCAACAATAGTAAAATTTGAAAAAATTAAAACACCGAAACCCAATGCGAGCGCGATACTTGATACGATAAGGGGAGTAGCCTCGTCATTCACAGCAGTGTTCACCGCATCTTCGTAATCCGAAGTACGACGACAAAGCTCATTGTAGCGTGCGAGCAAATGTATGGTGCCGTCTATCGCAATGCCAATGGCAATCACTGCAACCATTGCTGTACCGGGGTTTAAAGGGATTTTAAGATATCCCATAATTCCAAACATCAGAGCGATGGGAATGATTGCCGGTACCAAAGCAATGAGTCCGCCTTTAAAAGAAGTAAACATGATGGACATTATCAGGAATATTAATGCCATCAACAGCACCAGGGCCTTAATCTGGGCCGTCATTAAACTCTCAGCGGCCTTATTGACCATTAAGTTTTCGCCTACTATGAAGAACTTCATATCTGAACCTGCGATTTTTACAATGACTTCCTGCAGTTCTTCAATATATTGATTAAGCGTGTGTGAGTCTGTGATGTTATGTCGAACGACAATATTGGCGCGGCGGTAATCATGGCTGACATAATTATCCAGATCACCACGATGTAAAAACATTAAATATTGGGCAACCAGTTGCCGGGTTTCCGGCAAGAAATTTTTGGGAGAGCCTCCACGAAACTCATGGTTTAAAAACCGCAGGTGATCGGCCAGAGATATACTGCGATCATAAACACCCTGATGTGTTAGGAAACTCTGAATATCAACCAGCTTTTGAATGTTTTTAGGTTCCTGAAAAGCTTTTCCCTGTTTAGATTCGAGCGATATGAAAAATATTTTTATTCCCGCTAGGTCTTCATGGATGCGTTTGGCATCCTTTATCAAAGGGCGATCACTTGGGAAATAAGATAGAGGATCATTGGTGACATATAGTTTGGACGCCTGAAAAATAAAACAAGCGCAGAGTATTGCCGTAAAAACTAATATTGATATAGGAAAACGAACCTGGAAATATCGAAATATACTCATGATACGATCAGGCAGGCTATTCTTTCCCATATCTTTTCCAAGAGAGGTGCTCCCATCTGCACCAAAAATGGACAGCATGAGTGGCATAACTAGAATAGTGATGAATCCATTTGCCAACATCGCAAAAGTTGCGGCAATTGAAAATTGCTGTATTAATCCAATGTCGCTGAACAGGTTGCTAGCAAAACCCAAGGTTGTGGTCAATACGGTAAGTGCCATTGGCAAACCAATATTTTTTGCCATGTATTTAACGGCTTCTTTCCGTGAGTTTTCTCCTGGGTTCTCCTTCAATCCGCGTAAAAAAGCAGACATCATATGAGTGTCTTCTGTAGACCCGATAACAATTATCAATGAAGGTATCATTGCACTTAGAATATTAAGAGGCACACCTATCCAACCCAGCGCTCCAAAGGTCCAAATAATTGTGATCAGTGAGGTTACCAACGGCACCACAGCCGATAACCAGCTTCGCATAAAAATTAAAATCGATACAACAAGAACCACTACTGATAATGGACCGAGCAATATAAAATCTTCATACAAACTATTTTTTAATTCGGCATTAATCCGGGGTGGTCCAACCTGTGCTATTCGTTCAAAATCTGCGCGATGGATTTCAACCTGCTCTTCGAGTGCCAGATGAATTGTGCGGCTGAAATTATTGCTGTCTTCGGCATCTATCACGGAAACCATCATTGCGGTGACTTCGCCGTTGTTCGAGAAAAAATTACCCTGATAAAGGGGATTCGCTAGGGCACTTTTTTTAGCATCTAATGCTTCCTCTTCCGTTTTCGGTGATGCTATTAGTAAAGGGCGAGAAATAATCTTGCCTCCTTTACCCTGTAACGTATGCAGGGTAAATAAACTGTCCACACGACTTACCCCATCAATCTTTTCGATGGCAAAATGGAGCTCTTCGATTCTCGCCAGCTTCTCAGGTGTCCAAAGGTTAGGGTCCTTTATGTAAATAATAGTTTTATTATCTGTGCCAAACTCTCTCATAACTTTTTGATAGACCATACGAGATGGATCATCGGCTGGTATCAAACTGTCAATCCCAGTATCAATCTGCAGTCGTTGCAGGCCTGTTGCCGTAAATATCGTTACCAACAAAAGAAACAACCCCACAACTGCAGGGCGCTTGTAACCCAGCATGTATATTTGCTCAATCACTCCGTAGTTCCCTTTACATCTAATGAATTGTCTGTATCCATATCTTCAGCAGGTTCAATGTGGGGATAATTCTTATACAACCATTCAGCAGTAAATATTTCTAAAGGAACATAATCATGCGAGAAAATACGCCGCGAGGTCTTGATCAATGATTGGTGTTGATCTTTCATGTTTTTCATGAGGGTCATATTGGCGCGCAACATATCATGGTCAACCTCCTTAAGATCATGATGGCTCTGTTTGCGGGCGATACGCCCGTGCTTGTCAAAATGGTGGGTCAGTGTGATATACAAATTGTCTTGTTGAATAAAATGACGACGTAATATTCGATCCTCTGTTGATGTATTCTTGGCCTTATAAACGTCTAGAACAAAATGCTTGACCTTTTCAATCTCACTATCATCACGTCGTACATAGTGGTGATCTGATAAGATTTCACCGGTTAAATTTTCCACAGAAAAATCGGTTCCAAGAAAGTTGTCTCCACTTCCCTCGCCAGCGCTTTCTAATAGTTGTTCTCCATAGGCAGGCAAGTAAATATATTTGTTTGTTCTACCATCAGGCTCACGATTGGCTAGCAAGGCAACTCCTTTCACTTCCTGCGGATAATCAAACAGCAGGAGAAACCTCACCGTACCGTCTTCTTCCACTCGAGAGTATCGTCTGGCTTTGCGTGTATCTCGATCACCGTGCCGATCCACCAGGACCATGGATTGTTCTTCATAGATATAGGGAAATTGTTGATGCCGTTTATCTACCTCTTCCATGATTTCAGCACCCGTTGTTTCACTATTAACAAAACCGATACATTCCTGTAAATGCGAAAAGGATATTAGCAGTGAGAGCAAAAAAAACAGTTGGCTACGAAGTAACAATTTCATGGTTATAAATTTTAGTGTTTATTTTTCCTGTGAGATAATTGTTTTTGCAATGCGTTGGCATAGTTCACCATATAATTCGCGCATGACGGATACCATTTGTTCGTAATCTCTTTCTTTAATGATTTCCTGACCCTGTAGATTTGCGCTGAACACACCCAAAGGCTTTGATTGAGTCCCTTCGGAAAGTTGCCAACGAGCAACGAGGTTTACCTTTTTGTTGCTTTCCAATTCAAACTGTTCGATATGAACTTGCACTCGGTAGTCAGGTAATGATGCGGAACGGTTCAACGGTGTTCCTATGTCCAACGTCGACAATAATGCTGAAAGGTTTCTTGATATGGTACGCAATAGGTTTTTGCGTAAATTCTCTCCCCATTGATGGTTTTCTGAAAATCCAATCTGGCTTTCACTGCTTCGCGTTGCTATATGGAAGCGCTCCAAATACTGGGGGATATGGAGACTGATGATTTCTATGCGCAGAGGGCTAGCAGTTTTAAACGATATAGTCGGGTATTCCACCGGATCAATCAGGTAATAGCGTATTGGAGTCGTAGAGCTGATGACTCCCGAGCAGCCACTTAACAGGGACGCTAAATATAATGAGATAATTATTTTATATAAAGGACTCCACATATCATTATTCTCCTTTAGCATTTCTGTCCTTGCCAAAAATTAGCTCCTGAGGATTGCGTTCAAGTGTTTCAACCAATGATCGGATAGCCCGTGAAGTTTCTTCAAATTCCTTGGTTAATTCGATCAGATTATATTGAATGGGTGAACTGGGCTCCATCATCTTGCTAGTCTTATCTAGAGCTTTACTTAGGTTTTCCAGTGCTAGATACCCAGCAGCAATGGCTTCTTGGATTTTTGAGTTATCCACCTTCAGCATAATGCTTTTAAAGTTTTTCAATGACACCCGAATATTTTCTATCGATTCGGTGATGCCAGGTGACGTGATGATCTTATTTGCGTTGTTGGCTGTGTTAATCATACTGTCTATAGCTTTGTTTGCATTGCTCAGTGTTTGGTTTGACTTGTTGATTGTTTCGCCTACATTGCTCAATGTTTCCGTGGCGCTTGCAATTAAATTGGAGTCATCCACTTTTTGCGTGATGTTCTTGAAATTTTTCAAAGCGATGCGAATGTCTTCAATAGCTTCGGGAATACCTGGTGCCGCAATGAGCGTATTAGCGTTATTAATGGTTTTATCTGCGCTGTTAAATGTTTTCGTAGCGCTTGCAATTAAATTGGAGTCATCTACTTTTTGTGTGATGTTCTTGAAATTTTTCAATGCGATTCGAACATTTTCTATTGCCTCGGGAATGCCAGGTGTACCAATAAGCGTGTTCGCACTTTCAATGGCTTCATCCGCATTATGCATTGTTTTATTGGCAGTCTGAATGGTATCGATTAATACCGATGTGACCTTTTCAATATCGATGGCGTTTAACTTTGCCAGTAAATCTTGGGCTGACTGAGTGATGGCTCCAAAATTGGATGTTGGTAACGTCGGCAACTCAGGGTAGGGAGTGTCGCTGCCACTTAGATTAATTGGCGATCCGGGATACATGTCGAGTTCGACAAATAACTTACTTGTTAACAGACTCCCCGTTTGCAGGCGTGCTCGGAGTCCTCGTTTAACCAGTTTATGGAGTGCTTGATGGGATTGGTCCGCTCCTTCATTCCCGCGCTCGATAATTCTTTGAGGTTCTATCTCTATTAGTACAGGGATGCGGAAAGAGGTGCTCCCGCTATCAAATTCGAGCCTCACATCTAAGACGGTGCCGACCTTTATTCCCTTGAACTCTACCGGAGCACCAAGATTCAAACCGCGTATCGAACTTTCAAAGAACATGATGAACTTAATTTTTTTTGTGTATGCATGTTTCTTGATACTTTCATAACTTTCATGCAATGTGAAAACTAGGTTATCAATATCGGTAGTTGCTTGTTCCAGCGTTTCGGGTGTTTCAAACGCGATACCCCCAAACATCATTGACTGAATGGATTCTGTCTGAATCTTGAATCCATCAGCCCCCATTGACACGTTGATGCCACTCACGTTCCAGAAATTTGTATTTCCACGAATAAGCTGATCAAAGGGGTCTTTTATAAAGGTGTGAACATAAGTGCTCTTGCGATCGTTGCCCAGTTCATATCCCAAAACTTCACCTGCAAGCAAACCTTGATAATAAATGGGTGAGCCAGTATCAACTGAACCGAGTTTTTGCGTGACCAGTGTGATCTTTTTGCCCTGATCATCAGACTTGACCAAGGGTTGTTTTTCCAGACCAATGAAATGCAACTTAGAGACTCCAGCTCCTGGCTCGATTTCAATGTAAGCACCAGAAATTAGTGTGCTAAGACCCGTTGACCCACGCAGACTGAGCTGAGGCTTGACAACCCAGAAGCGGGTACTTCGACGTAGAAACTTTTCCGATCCCTCCATGAAATCCACTGTTAGGATGGTGTTCGAAAAATCGTCACTGAATTTAATTTTCTCAACGACACCTATATCGACATTCTTATATTTGATTTTGGTTTTGCCAACTTCAATTCCTTCTGCTGTTTTAAAACTGATTGTGGCACGTGGGCCCTGTTCGGAAAGGGTTTTAACAATCAACCAACCTCCTACAAGAAGG
>Ga0115000_10000034_pt1 | contig 106654 bp, 98 predicted proteins | sample ArcticOcean_MG_C_6_FD_89690 | JGI IMG/M metagenome (GOLD analysis project Ga0115000, IMG submission 89690) | Marine microbial communities from western Arctic Ocean - ArcticOcean_MG_CB8_128 | ecosystem: Environmental > Aquatic > Marine > Oceanic | place: Arctic Ocean: Canada Basin | collected... | reverse complement strand
TACCCGTATCGCAATATGGTGGAGGTCCCTTATTTCACGACGGAACACATTTGATCGATCTTCTTTTATATTTTGGCGGCCCTATTAATTGGGTTTCGGGATACGAAACAAGACCCAAAGGAAAACGGTATATAGAGGAAACCGCATGCGCTATGGTCGGGTTTCAAAATAACGCTACAGGTTTTATCGAAGGCGGGGGAGCTCGTAAATATTTTAATTTTGAATTAGACATCCAAGGATCAGAAGGCCGTCTGCTAATCGGAAATGCAGGAAGAGAACTTTATGTGACACAAAAAAGCAAACGCTTTAAAGGGTTTCAAGAACTAGAGAAAATACCTTTCCCCGAACCCAAGCACTATGAGACGCCTTTTATAGGCGGTGCCAAGGAAATGATAAAAAGCATCCGCAAGCCCGGTAATTCGACAGGCGAAGATGCTCTGAAAACTTTGGAAACTATTTACACTATATATAAATCGGCGCAACAAAAAGGCAAACGCCTGAGAATAAAATGAAAACAAATATCTTAAATATTCTCGCAGGGCTTGTGCTTTAAACACTTCTAACGATCCAGAAAATTAATCTCCATGGAAAGGAAGAGTTCTCCATCGCTGAAGAATTATTCAGCAAAAACAATTACACCGAGGCAGCAACTCATTACGAACGTGCCATTCAGGCATCTCCCAGGATCGTCAACCCCTGCCCTTGCAGCTGAGAAACTCTGGCGCATTAGCCTTATTCGAGGAGCATTTTATTCCACCCGCAGCCTTTTTACTCCTGGAGGAAAGTGGATAAACCTTTGCAACGAGAAAATTGCTCATTGGATGGCCAGCAAGCCAGACCTAATAAATAAAACTCCTCTTTCTTTTGGAAGCCGGAAAAACAGATTCCTCAAGAATTTGCAAGCTGACAGACCTCCCTCAACCTTCGGCTCCATACTAACTGAGATCGGGTTCTTCGGCTGGATAACTTGCGCCACTCTATTTCTAATTAAAGCTATTACCCTAACAGCAGGCTTAAAACCCAGACTAGCCATCATTTATTCCACAGCATTTCTTCTGTTCTATGCCATTTGGATTCTGGGAATGTTCAACGTATAGCAACGAATCGCCGTAGCCAATAATGTCGGTTCCGATATTGCAAACAAATACCATCAAGTTTTTCACTATAAAATAGTAGGCATATGCCCAATGCCTAGCTTTGTTAAAATTTTTTAATTGGAAATTATAAGTCCACTGTGCTAATTTTTAATTTATTGTTATTGCCTTTCCATATTTGCTCTATCTACCAAAAAAATAAAAGAAAAATTTCCTCGATGCCCAAGAGTTGTTATGGAGTTTCAGAATGATTGAGGTTGAAAACCTGACCCGGTACTACGGTTCCCGGCGCGCCATAAACAACCTCTCATTTCAAATTGAAAAAGGTGAAGTGGTCGGTTTTCTTGGACCCAATGGTGCTGGCAAAAGCACAACCATGAATATTATTTCCTGTATTCTTCCGGCTTCAAGTGGCACTGTCAAAATAAATGGATTCGACACTTTTGAACAGTCTCTTGAAATAAGAAAAATTATTGGATACCTCCCGGAAACACCCCCTCTTTACCCAGATATGACCGTTGCCAAATATTTAGATTTTGCCGCCGGTATTCGTGGCGTTGCCGCTAAAAGAATTCCTGCGTCAGTTGAAAGAGTTCTTGATAAATGTTCGCTCAAAGATGTAGGTCATCGCATCATTGGGCGGCTTTCGAAAGGTTATCAGCAAAGGGTTGGCCTGGCACAGGCCATGGTTCACGATCCGGAAATACTTATTCTTGACGAACCCACCATCGGGTTAGATCCCATCCAGATTATTGAAATTCGGAAATTGATTCAGGAACTTGCGGCAGAACACACCATCATTCTTAGCTCGCATATCCTCCCCGAAATCACTCAGATTTGCAAACGCGTGATAATTATAAATGAAGGTGAAATTGCGGCAGTGGATTCTCTGGGAGGATTGACGGCTTCTTTAAGGAAAAGCGACCGCATCTCCTTAACCGTGAGAAATTCTGATGACACTATCATTGAAAAACTAAACAACCTGGATCAGGTTCTTTCCGTTTCATCCGAAGAAGAAGATCAATTCTTTATTGAATGTGCGTTACGGTCAAACCTTCAAGACGATATTGCAAAACTGGCTCTTGAAAACCACTGGGGCATTATTGAGCTCAAACCCGTCTCCATGACACTCGAAGACATATTCCTCAAGCTCACTCTTGAAGAAAAGGAACCCGCCGCATGAAGAATAGCTGGATCGTAGCTAAAAGAGACCTGGGTTCATTTTTCAACTCACCCATTTTCTATGTGGTCACCACCGTTTTTTTAATTCTCTACAGTTTTATTTTCATCAATATACTCAATTTTTTCAGCATGCAGAGTATGCAGTCGGGGCAATTTCAGCAAATGGGTATGGGCCTGAATATAAATGAAATGGTCATTGAACCGAGCTTTCAAAATATGGCGGTGATTTTACTGTTAATAATCCCCATCATCACCATGCGCAGTTTTGCCGAAGAAAAAAAATCAAAAACCTTTCGTTTGCTACTTTCCTCACCCGTACACTTAAAAGAAATCGTTTTTGGAAAATTTCTTGCCTGCATGATAGTGGTGACATTGATGGTTCTCTTGTCCAGTTACTCTATCGGATTTTTGTTCTTCATTAGCGAACCCGATATTGGCCCCGTGCTGACCGGTTATCTGGGCATACTACTCATGGCGGGATGTTATGTGTCGGTGGGTATTTTTGCATCTTCATTGACTGAAAATCAAATCGTTGCTGCGGTAATCACATTCGGCTTTTCTCTTTTCATGTGGGTCATCGGATGGGGAGCCCAGACGGCTGATTCCGCAACCGGACAAGTGCTCCAATACCTTTCCATCATTGAACATTTGGATCGGTTTTTAAAAGGCATAATAGAAACCAGCGATATCACTTATTACCTGTCCTTTATTATTTTTGGACTTTTCCTTTGCCATCGCGCTCTGGACTCGAATCGCTGGAGATAATTTTATGAAAAAGTTTATACCGATAGCGGGTTGGCTGTCTCTATTTTTGGGGTTTACGGCATTGTTTTTTTATATTGTGCTTCCAGACCTTAAAGAAGTGGTCCTGTCATTAACTGCCGTTTCCCTTTCCAATGGAATATTTTTTCTGGTTTCGGAAGGATCGGCTCTAAAGAAATTCTTTTCTTCGCGGTCGGCCCTTCATGGCACCAATGCCATCATCCTGACATCCGTATTTCTTGGTATCCTTATATTCGCTAACCTTCTTATCCATCGCCACAAGCAACGGTTCGACTTAACCCAAGGAAACTTGTTTACCCTTGCGCCTCAGACTATAAAGTTTGTAGCCGATCTTCCACGCGAAGTTAAATTAACCGCTTTTTTTCAACTCGAAACAGCAGAAAAAATTGCGTTCACCAATCTGATTGCCGGATATCTTGAAGAAACCGATAAAATTGAAATCGCTTATATTGATCCCGACAAAAATCCCGCAGTCACCAAACAATATGGAGTGACCACATATGGCACCATCGTATTGGAAAGCGGCACCAAAGAAACTAAAATTCAAAATCCCAACGAAGAAAACCTGACCAACGCTCTTTTAAAAGTCACTCGCGATGAGCAAAAAATAATCTATTTCCTTGAAGGTCACGGCGAGAACCAAATCAACAGCCTGGAAAATGAAGGTTATCAAACCGCCAAAATAAATCTTGAACAAGACGGCTTCATAGTGAAACCCTTACTACTCCTTAAAACCGGAGAAGTGCCAGAAGATGCGTCTGTACTGGTGGTGGCCGGACCTAAAAAACCGATTCAAGCAGAAGAACAAAACTCCATCCAGTCTTATCTTGATAAAGGCGGAGCGGTTATGATGCTCGTCGACCCGAAATCAAAATTTGGTATGGAGTCGTTCTTAAAAAAATGGGGTGTAATTCTCGGCGGTGACATCGTTATCGACCCCATGTCCAAATTATTTGGTGGCGATTTTGCGGCCCCTGTCGTCAACCAATACACCGTTCACGATATTACAAGCGAATTTGTTCTCGCAACTATTTTCCCGATTATCCAATCTGTTCGTGGCATCCCAGGAGCTAAAGTTGAAACAGTAGAATTACTAAAGACCAGCGAAAATAGTTGGGGCGAATCGGACTTTGAATCGGGCACTGTAAAATTTGATGCGGGGTCCGACATAAAGGGTCCTGTCTCCGTTGCAGTAGTTGCAACGAAACTCCTCGGATTAGAAAAACCTCACAGCGAAAATGGAGAACCTCATGAACATGACGAACCGAAACCGAAAGCTACGCTGATCGTAATTGGCGATTCCGATTTCTCTAACAATCGTTACAGTAACTTTTCCGGCAATGGCGACTTTTTTCTCAATACGGTTTCTTGGCTGGCGGAAGAAGAGAACCTGATTTCAATTCGCCCAAAAGAGAGAAAAAATACCCCTGTTCATATAACCCGGGCATGGGGTACTGCTATATTTATTTTGGGTCTCCTAGTATTTCCTGGACTGATTGCCGGAGCCGGTATCCGCGTCTGGTGGAAGCGACGGGGCTTATGAAGTTTAAAGGAACGGCCGCGATGATGGCCGCTTTCATCAGTCTCGGAATTTATTATTTCTTCATCGACCTGCCTGCTGAAAAAAAGAAAACACAAGAAAAAGAAATTACCGGTAAAGTCCTACCCCTGAAAATAGCAAATGTCAGCGAATTTTCTTTAATCAAAAAAAATCAGACCATCACGCTCCAACAAAATACTAATAACATATGGAACCTATCCCAGCCTTTTAAAGTTGCTGGAGATAACCCTGAAGCAGAATCTTTTCTGTCAGCGATTGAAGCATTGGAAAAGTCGCGGGTTGTTGAGAGCAATCCAAATAATCTTTCACATTACGGTCTCGACGCCCCCGCCTTTAAGATTCATATTAAATTTAAAGACGGTGGAGAAGATACCTTACTGCTTGGCGATGACAGCCCGATTGGAGAAAATATATACCTCAAGCTGAAAAGCGACTCGGCCGTACTTCTTGCCGCAACCTCAAAAACAACTTTTGACAAATCGGTCTACCAATTCCGGGATAAAACAATCTTCAATTTCAGTTCCGGTTCCATCACCAAAATTCAGATTAAAAGAAATGAGCATCCACTAGATTTGATTCGCGAAAAAGAAGAATGGAAAGTCTCCGGGGAGGTGCGGGCCAAGGCAGATAAGGATGCCGTATTGGCTTTACTTCAAGCGATTCAGTTTTTACGGGTAAAAGAGTTTGTTAATGAAAAATCCGTTTCACTGGAACCCTTCGGACTGAAAAAACCCACTACAACCCTTACCCTTGAAGACGAGAACAAGAAAAGTTACTCCATTGATTTCGGCGTCACAGAAAATGGCATCTATGCAAAAAAGGGAGATGCACCTGGAATTTTTCGAGTCGATGCTAAATTTCATAACACGCTTGAAAAAAGAAACGTCGACTTTCTTTTAAAAAATTTGATCGAGTTTGAAGAAAAAGATGTAATCGTAATAAACATACAATCTAAAAAAGAAACCATTCAGGCGATACGGCTTGAAAAAGATAACTGGGTTATAAAAAGTCCCAAAGAAACCCCTGCCGACATGGCTACAATAAGGAGTCTATTGTTCGACTTGAAGGAAGCAAAGCTCACTGAGTTTATCAAGCTATCCACCGATGCCACAGAGGCGTTTGGACTCGACAAACCTAAACGATCTTTCTCATTAAGAACGGGGGATGGAAAAACTATAGACCTTCAGTTTGGCAATACCAATCTCAATGGAGATCAGGTCTTCGCAAAACGAACAGGCGAGTCCGCTGTGTTTTCGGTTTCTAAAGAAACAACGAAAAAAATATTTCGCAGCTTCCATGAATTACGCAATAAAAAACTTTTTAAATTTGAAGCCGAAGATATAAATAAAATTGTTATAGAAACGCAACAGACCCTTTTCGAAATGCACAAATCTGGTTCCACCTGGAGCTTACTCAAACCAGAAAAAATAGAGATCAAAGAGTTTCTCGGGAACGATCTGCTTTGGGCTATGATCGGAATGGAATTCGAATCATTTATTGAAACGGGTAAAGCACCCAAGCTCGCCGGGCTAGTTCCTCCTTCCTATAAAGTCAGCCTCTGGAAATCCAAATCGTACAAGTTTGCAGAACTACAGGTAGGCAATCTGGACACAAATAGCCAACAATACTACGCCCAGATTGAGGGTAAAAATGGCTACTTTCAGATCAAAAAGAAGTATCTGGACTCCCTTCCACGGGAGTTGGACACGCTTAAATTGCAGTAAAAAGCATTCGGATCATCCCCACCCCGTTTTAGCACGACACCCCCACATATTGTCATATTCAAATTTCGAACATACTTCATATTGCATGATTAGAATAGAACATATTTTTTTAATCCAATAAATCATTGTATAATAAGGGTTATCTCATTTTTTGGCAATTTTATTCAAATAACCGCTTGACAGATACTATATGTAGTGTTATTTTTTTCAAAGCATACAACATAAAGCAAATAAAGATTTACTTGGGAGCTGTAAAATAGCCCCATTTAGAGTATCGTTTTTTGGAAGGCTAAAGAAATTGAAAAAAAAGCCAAAGATCTTCCAGCGGCGGGTTACTAGAAAAGAGGATTCCATTGTAATGTATGAGATACATCCCAAATTTATACTGTTTACAGCAACCAGTGGGATGTATAGCACTCTCAAATCCCTTCCCAAACCCCCAAACGTTTTGAGCGCCAGCCGAACTCTGCGTTTTATCTCGGCAGATGATATCTATCCAATTGGCGTCAAGTGGAGTCCCTTTTTTACCCCGGGTATATCTCGGAAAAATAGTAGCCCGCCTCCTTTCTTTAAAAGGAAGCGCCCCGTCTTTACCGGTGTCGCAGCTTAGCTCTTCTCCTATATCAAGGACGGTTTAAAAATAGTATTTTAAATTACCGGGAAATGAAGGGGCGTTTAACCCTCTTTCCCGGTTTTCTTTTTTAGTCACTCTGATATAATCCTCAAAATAACTTTTTACAGGTAACTAGCATGTCCTCTCTTTCCTGCCGAGTTTCCGGCGAATCTATTCCTCAATACGCGCATGCAGGTGATGCTGGTGCAGATATAACCGCATCCGAAAAAATTGCTATTCCTCCAAGGGAAAGAGCTCTTGTATCAACAGGAGTTCGGCTGGAAATCCCCGAAGGGTGTGTGGGGCTGATATGGCCGCGAAGTGGACTCGCCGTTAAAAAGGGCATAGATTGTGGAGCCGGGGTCATCGACTCCCATTATCGCGGTGAAGTTAAAATCCTTCTCTTTAACCATTCCGATACCGAGTTCCAAGTCGAACCGGGGGATCGCATTGCCCAAATTTTGATCCAGAAAGTCAAACGAGTCGAATTTCTCTCCGCAGATCAGCTAAATGAAACAGCCCGTAAAGATGCAGGGTTTGGCTCAACAGGAAAATAAAGAAATTCCCCAGCCCCTGAAAATCGTTTATAATAAACTCCTTAGGTAAAAATAATTTTGGTTTCTCAATGACTGAACAAAAAACATCCGATCCCAAAGAAGCAGGAACTTATAAAATAGTTCGCGTGCAACCCACACCTAATCCCGATGCATTTCAATTTATGCTGAACGGAAAAGTTATGGGAGACGGCACCAAAACATTCGACTCCCCAGAAGATGTAGGGGAAGACGTTCTAGCAAAAGCCCTTTTCGATATTTTTGGAATCCAAAGCGTCTACTTGAAAGAAAATTTTGTCACCATCACCAAAGCCAACACAGTAGGCTGGCATACCCTGATGGAAAAAACCGGGCACACCCTCGAAGAACTTTTATCCTTCTATGAAAAGGGAGACGAAGCCGAACACGCAGCAAACGTCCACCCGATTCTTGAAGAATTCAAAAAAGAAGATTTTTTCAATTACGACGGTGCCCGTCAGACCGAAGTGGTCAATGCTCTGCTAGACGTTGCCATCCGACCCGCACTTGCAAACGACGGCGGCGGCATCAACATCCTCGCTATCGAGGGCAAACAAATCAAAATTCATTATCAAGGTGCCTGCGGCAGCTGCCCAAGCTCGACCACAGGAACATTGCAATACATCGAAACATTCCTAAAAGAAGCCATCCACCCCGAACTAGAAGTACAAGCAAGCTAACGGGCCAGCGTGACGCTAGACTCTGATGGGTCAATGCCCGTTATTCAGACTGAATTTCTTTGAGCCTTTAACTATTGCTATTTCGCTGGAAGCGATAGTTTTTACTTTATAAGTCGGCAATCGGACCAGACGGTGTAAAAACACAGAATCGTCAATATTATTAATTGATGTTATATTTATTGCATTGTTATCGTAATAGAGGCGAGGACATAATGAAGCGTTTTGTTGAAGGTGCAAAGTCGGCAGCAATGAACCCTGTTCCTCGACCAGTTTGAAGATTATATAGTAGAAGATAATCCTGTCAGAGTTATTGACGTATTTGTTGATGAGACAAACTTGCTCATGAAGGGGTTTAAAGTGATACCTGCCGATACAGGCCGCCCTTTCTATCACCCTGTAACAATTGTTGAAAATCTATATTTATGGTTATTAAAATCGCGTTCAGTAACAGATCGGTTGGCAACGCATGTCAAAGGTTTCTTAATTAGAGGAAATCTTCATACAGGCTGGGTTAAATGATATGTATATCCATAAACGTTCTATGGGATACCATATTGACCCAGAAGGTTGGTGGAGTATCGTATGGAATGCTGGCCGAGGTTTCGTAGAGCAACTAGACTACAAAATAGATGAATTTAAACAAGCTCACTTAAAAAAGATATTACCCTTATGTAGTGACAAGGGCTTGTGATTGGAAATAGATATAAATTTGACAAGCGGTGTAAAATCGGATTAAGCATCCCCCGCCAGGGGAGAGTTGAAAATATATTCGAGTGCGCTTTTAGGGTCGGGAGTCATCGCGTAAATGTTGCGGATGTTTTCTTTGGCGAACTTATGTTCGATCATCGAAGAAAATGTTTCGTTGAGTTTGTCGTAGAATCCATCGGTGTTGATAAACACCAGCGGCTTGTTTGAAAGTTTCAGTTGCCGCATGGATAGGATTTCTATAGCTTCTTCCAAAGTGCCAATCCCACCGGGCAAAACTATGAAGGCGTCACTCCTGTCATCCATTTTTGCTTTTCTCTCGCGCATATCTTTTGTGACGATCAACTCATCTGCATCGAGATATTCGATATCTTTTGTTCGAAAAAATTCAGGCAGGATGCCGATGACCTTCCCCTTCTCTTCATGCACACCACGGGCGACACACCCCATCAAACCTATGGACGCACCGCCATAAACTAGGTCGATGCCTTTTTTGCCTATGGCACGGCCCAGTTCGGTTGCGACTACTTTATAACCGTCATCCACCGATTCGCTGGAGCCGCAAAAAACGCAAATAGATTTAATGGTTTTCATATTATTTTAAGTAAGAACAACCCCTCTTACCTCCCCCTTATCAGTGGGGATCTTTAATATTACCTCGCACTGACAAGGGGGACTGAGGGGGTTGATTGAATAAGCGGATAACGACTAAATGTTCCCCTTAATCTTCTTCATCTGCGGAGTAGAGATTTTTGTGTTCGTTGAGGGCATAGCGATCGGTCATCCCTGAAACATAGTCGCACATTCTTCGCTCTAAAGTTCCATGCGCTTCGTTTTTCAAAACGGCCTCGGGGAGGAGTCCTGGCATCTTCGTATAAGCTGCAAAAATTCCATCGAGAGTCAGTCCGGCTTTAAATTCCATACGCAATACTTTGCGATGCGAATACATATTTTTATGCAAAAACTTTTTCAGTTCTTTGTTCTTTTCGGCGACTTCTTTTCCAAACGTCGCCATTCGAATGGAGGCACGACGGACTTCATCTACACTCGCCACTTTATGATCTTCAATATTTTTTGAGGTGGCATCGCGAAGGTCGGTGGTCAATTCGTTAATGATACTTCTCACGACTTGATATTTTTTTAGTTTAAAATCCAGTCCCGAATATTTTTTATCAAAACGATCTTCATTCTCTTTCCACAATGCAACTTTTCTAAGCTGGTCCAGGTCGAGAAGATTTGACGTGATTCCGTCATCTAGGTCGTGCGCGTTATAGGCTATGCCATCTGCAAAGTCGGCTATCTGAGCTTCTAGTGACGGATACTTCACGCCCTCTGCTGAGGTGATGGGGTTTTCTTCATCTTTAGTGTGTTTGCAGATTCCCTCAAGAACATCCCAGGTTAAATTGAGTCCGTCAAATTCTGGATATCTTTTTTCTAGAAGTTTTACGATTCGCAGGCTTTGTTTGTTGTGTTCGAATCCGCCATGGTCTTTCATCAACCGATTCAAAACATCCTGCCCAGTATGACCGAAGGGGGGATGCCCCAGATCGTGAGACAGGGCAACCGACTCTGCAAGGTCTTCATTTAACTCCAAAGACTTACAGATGGAGCGTGCAATCTGCGCCACTTCCAAAGAATGCGTGAGACGCGTGCGGTAATAGTCGCCTTCGTGATAAACGAACACCTGAGTCTTATACTCAAGCCTTCTGAAGGCGGAGGTATGGATGATGCGATCGCGGTCTCTTTGGAAACGGGTGCGGTATTGGTGTTCTTCTTCCGGGTGTTGGCGGCCCTGGCTTTCGCCACTTTTAACAGCAAAAGAAGCCAGCCTACTGGACTCTAATTTTTCCAGATCAAACCGTGTGATCAACTTGATACTCGATTAATTTAAAGAGTTAATAACGGGGAGGGGATAAAAATTGCAATCACGAATTCAGATCATCCATGAATAGATCCCAATCGGTTTCTTCAATTTCTTCCTGGGAAATGGGACCGAGAGTTTCAAACTTTTCCTTTTCTTCCGGACTCAATTCAAGATCGTGGAAGGCAACAATGTCACCTGTTCCGGTTAGGGAGAGGTTTTCCTGAAACTCTTGCCCTGCCTCTGTTTCAAAATCTCGATACCCTTGAATCAAGTGCATAGAATCAAAAATTTCATCGAAATTTTTCACGGGTTCTCCGCCTTGTCCGCCGAATTCATTATTCACCGACTTGAAGTATTCCCGATAAAGATCGTAATGGATGAACCGGTATTGGCTGATGCGGTTTGCTTCCAGATAATCTTCAGATGCCAGGCGATATTGCCCTTCTTTAACATATATTCTGCCTCTGAAAATACGCGCAAGAAAGTGGTTGGGTTTTAGGCTCAAAACCATATTTAAGTTGAGAAGAGCGATGGCCTGCTTGCTTTTTTTCAAACTCAACAAGGCCTGATTAAAATGCCTTCTCACTTCCGGATCCTTATTTTCAGCCAACTTCAGCATAGGCTCAAAAAGTGGAAATATGGTTTCCCCCATTTTAAAACAGAGAAAGTTGAATAAATGGCTATTTTTTTTCACGCTACTTATACCTCACAAATTAAAGCCGCCTCGAAACTTACCCGGCGCTCACCTGCAAATTAACTATTTGGATAGCATGATTCTACCCAAATTCAGCCAGCCCGTCAACTATGGCAAATAAAAGTCTGTTTTTTTTATTAACTTGTGGTTTTTTAGGGAATTTAAAACACATCCAAAAACCCATAATCATTCATTTTTCTTGACGTTACGCCAATTTTAATATAATTTTTTTGTATGCAATGCTTGGATTGTGGTTACATTTCCTTTAAGAAAGAAAAAGCCTGCGGGGCTTGTGGTTTTAAGTTCAAAAATTCCACACAAAGTTCTCAACCCCTCGCAGGAAAAGAATCTTTCTCCATTTTTTCAGGATCAGTAAGAGGTCAAAGTGAAGACAGCCCAACAATAGAGAGTGTTGGCCTTCTCGATGAAAAAGAACCTTCTTCTTTCATCGATCCTGAAACAGGTAATTTTAATCTCGACCTGCCTGCGACCTCAGAGGACTTAATAGAAGAATCCCAAATATCATCGGGAAGTACAGAATATGAACCCATGGAGTTTGACCTGGATAAAGATATTGAACTCGAAGAGGTAGAAGGTTTAGGCCTCGAACCTTTACCTGAAACATTAATAACAGAAGAGCCAGAAGCTAATACAACGGAGACGGCAAGTATTTCCCTAGATACTGCAGCTGATTCCATCGAAGAGCTAACGATAGACGGACCAATAGCAATTGACGAGACCGCATCTCTGGAACCAATATTCGATATAGGTGGGCCTGAGGAAGAACCAACTATTTCCCTTGAACCTGCACTCGAGATTGGCGAACCGGAGAGTGAGGAAGTAGCACTGGATCTAGGTGGAAATGAAATTGTACTGGATTTAGATGACAGCCTATCCATCCCCCTCACCCCTCATGTTGCGGCACCATTGGATGAAATCGAACTGTCCCTGGAAATTGACGATTCTGATGGCCCCATGGTTATCCAGAATCTGGACATCCCTGATTTAGAAATTGAAGATCTCGATCTGGAACTGGAATCCTCAGACAACCCCGAACCAGACAAGCCCTGAATTCCTTACGGTTAATCGGTTTGCATCCCTACCGATTGAATTTTCATAAAAAAGAATAACTTACCGGATTAAAGTGGTCTTTTTTACAAAAATTAATTGGATTTTATAGCCAAATTCGATTATAAAAGGGGGTCCAAAGTAGAGTACCGATCAGGATGAATCTGGTTTTTTTCTTCAAAAACCAAGTAAACCGGTAAAATAAAATACCCCCAATCCTCATTTTCCCCCAGATTGGATTTAAAACGATTTATGTCTCTTTGAGACTTAAGGGAAAATTTATTTTAACTTTGTAGAGATTAAATAAGCTATAGAGAGCTTTTGTCTCTCATGACCAAAGCAGGAGATATGTTGTGATGCCCAGAAAATATAATTTCAGTGCAGGTCCAGCGATGTTACCAGAAGCCGTGTTAAAGCAGGCGCAAGAAGAATTGCCGGATTGGCATGGTTCTGGGGCTTCGATCATGGAGATGAGTCACAGAGGCAAGGAATTTGTATCTGTTTACGAGGAGGCGGAAAAGGATGTCCGTGAACTGTTGGATGTACCCAATAATTATAAGGTATTGTTTTTACAAGGGGGGGCGTCTGCCCAGTTTGCAACAATTCCCATGAATTTGCTTCGTGGGAAAACCAAAGCTGATTATATTTGGACTGGTGCTTGGGGAAAGAAAGCCATTAGTGAGGCAAAAAAATATTGCACGGTGAACGTTGCGGCTTCCTCTGAAGCTGATAAATTCACCACCATTCCTCCCTTTGAGAGTTGGTCTTTGGATTCAGATGCTGCTTATGTGCACTATACTCCAAACGAAACAATAGGTGGTGTGGAATTTCATTGGATTCCTGATACCGGGGATGTGCCTCTGGTTGGCGACTTTTCCTCGACGATTTTATCCCGTCCATTCGATATCAGTCGTTTTGGGCTTATTTATGCGGGTTCGCAAAAAAATATGGGACCAGCGGGTGTCACGTTAGTAATTGTTCGCGATGATCTCATTGGGAATGCGTTATCCACGACCCCGAGTGTTTTCGATTACGCGCAACAAGCTGAAGCTGATTCAATGTTGAATACTCCTCCGACGTATACGATCTATTTGGCGGGTTTGGTCTTCAAATGGGTGAAAAAACAAGGGGGGCTTTCCGTTATGGAAAAATTGAACGAAAACAAGGCCAATAAACTGTATGCCGCGATTGATAATTCGAACTTCTATAGTAATCCCGTGGAAAAAGCTTCGCGGTCTTGGATGAATGTGACATTTGTGTTGGCCAATGCCGACTTTGACAAAGAATTTTTAGCAGGTGCTGAGGATCTTGGGTTAACCACCCTAAAAGGTCATCGTTCAGTCGGAGGAATGCGAGCGAGTATCTATAACGCCATGCCTGAAGCTGGCGTTGAGGCTCTAATTGATTATATGAAGGATTTTGAAAAGCGTAAGGCCTAAGAGTTATATTTTGATCTATGTCTATTTTATGTTACCTGTCTGATTCATTACGGTGTTGTTAGAATAAGTGTGGGTAGTGCTAAATGATATTAAAGAAGAAGGACTGATAACGTTTTCAAAAGACATAACCATCTGGCCCGAGCCACACGAGCCGCAGTGCAAGCAATGGGACAATAAATGGTTGTTCCAGATAGTCCGGCTGACAGCGCAACAGGTTGTTTTGTTTCTGAAGGAATTGATGGTGCTAAATTTGTTAAAAGTCTAAGCGATGATTTCGGTGTTACCTCTCGGGCGGCCAAGACCAATGAAAAGGAAAGGTCGTTCGCATTGCCCATCTGGGTTATGTAGATACCTTAAATATCATCATCGCAATCTCCGCACTGGAATTAGCCCTAAAGAAATTCGGCGCCAATATCGAGTTCGGAAAAGGAGTGGCCGCAGCACAGGAAATTCTTTTAGAAGCTTACTAGCGCCAGCGTGACGCTGGACTCAAAAGGTCGATGCCCGTTAGTTTAATTAGTATCGTTTTACCTTTTACTATTATCTACTAATATACCCTCCCACGGGAGTGGGTAATTTGGAGTTAACAAAATGAAAGTTTTAGTTTCAGACAATCTCTCCGCAACTGGAGTTGATATCCTCAAAAAAGAATCCGGTCTTGAGGTGGATGTGAAAACCGGAATGTCTAAAGAGGAGCTTATTGCTGCTATCCCGTCTTATGACGCTTTAATTGTTCGCAGTGCTACCAAAGCTGTTGCAGAAGTTATCGAAGCCGCCACAAACCTCAAGGTTATAGGGCGAGCCGGTATCGGTGTCGACAATATTGATCTGGATGCTGCAGGGAAAAAAGGCATCATCGTCATGAATGCGCCGGAAGGAAATATTATCACCACCGCAGAACATACGATGGCGTTGATGTTATCCATGTCTCGAAATATTTCGCAGGCAAGCTCAAAGCTTAAAAATGGAAAATGGGCGCCCAAAGAATTTATGGGAGTGGAGCTTTACGATAAAACTCTGGGCATAGTGGGATTTGGCCGCATTGGATCTATTGTGGCTGATCGTGCACGCGCATTCCAAATGAAGATACTGGTTCACGATCCATACATCTCACAAGAGCGCGCGGAAAAAGCGGGTGTCGAACTTGTTGAGCTAAAAGATTTGTTGGGAAGATCGGACTTTCTCACCCTTCACACCCCAGGCCTTGCTGATGGCAAAGCTCTGTTGGGAAAAACAGAATTCGACCAGATGAAACCGGGCATCCGTATTGTGAATTGCGCCCGCGGAAGTTTGATAGACGATGCTGCTTTGATCCAAGCTATCAAAGATAAAAAAGTGGCCCGCGCCGCATTAGATGTTTACACCAAAGAACCTCTGGACACGGCAAGTCCCTTACTTCAAGTAGATGAAATAACCTGCACACCTCATTTGGGTGCATCGACTGGAGAGGCTCAGGAAAAAGTAGCTATCGCCATTTGCGATCAGATCATCGACTACCTTAAATACGGGAATATTCGCAATGCTGTAAATGTCCCTTCGATTGATGCGGAAACACTGGCGAAAATTAAACCTTATCTGTTACTAGGCGAAGACCTCGGCAGCTTTCTATCGCAAATTACAGATGGAGCCTTGACCCGAATCGAGATTCAATATAACGGAGAAGTGGCCGGTCTTTCAGTAGAACCCATTTCAATCGCAATTTTAAAAGGTCTGCTCAACCGAACCATCGATGGAGTTAATATGGTCAACGCACCTTTCATAGCTAAAGAAAGAGGCGTTGAGGTTCAAGAGTCCAAAAGCAATGAGGTACATGAATACACCAACACCGTACAGGTTCAAGTAACCACACAGAAAGGAACCCATCGGGTAACAGGGAGTATCTTCGGGAAAGGCGACTCCAGGATAACCCAGTTTGAGGAATACAGCCTCGAAGGCGTTCTCTCAAAAAATATGTTGGTGCTAAATAATATGGATGTTCCCGGTGTCATTGGTAACTTGGGAAATATTCTAGGAAAACATAATCTCAACATTGCAGGCTTCCATCTGGGAAGAATGGAAGATGGCGGGAAAGCAGTAGCAATCATCAACATCGATTCGCCGCCAACGACTGAAGCATTGCGTGAGCTAAGGGATACAGCTAATATCTTAAACGTTCACAGCGTTTCGCTTTAAACAAAATAGCGCATTAAAAAAGCGTGGCCTCCTCTTCCGAGGGAGCCACGCTTTTTTAATTTCTCTTCTTATTTTATTATTTTTTAGTCTCTTCTTTCGATTCCGGACTCTCAACCTTCTCAATTGTTTGCCCGAAAACCTGTGCAATTACCTCATTAATTACTTTCACGCCGAGAATATTATAAACGGTGTTCGCTGATTTAAAATGCGGACTAGTGAAAAGGCTCAGCACCTTTTTACTGGTATAGCCCAGCATCATAAACTCATGCGCATAATTTTCTGCAACTAGGCGCAGAGTATCTTCATCGGCGTCTTCATCCCCGGTTGGAGGTCCAGCATCCGCATCGACATCTTCCTGAATTTCATAAACATAGATTAGATGCCAACCAAATTCTGTGTTGACGGGTCCAACAACATCGCCCTCTTGTGCTGTGAAAGCCGCAACTTCAAAGGGACGAACCATAGCGCCTTTACCAAACCAACCCAAGTCTCCACCACGTTTTTTTGAAGGGCATTCACTATGCTCTTCGGCCAACTTGGTAAACTCTTCACCTGCATCTATTTTCACCTTCAATTCTTCAGCAAGTTCTTTCGAACCCACAAGAATATGCCGGGCTTGAACTTTTTTAACTTTTCTTTCTTTCGACATTATTTTTATCCAGTAAATGGGACAAATCCCATATCGTTTATTAAAAAATCAATTTAACATTAAGGCGCAACATTTTTTATATTTCTTACCCGACCCGCATGGACAAGGCTCGTTAGGCTTTACTTTTTCCTGTTGTATCTCGACGGGAGCCTGACTTGTTAGTAGTTCCTGACCCATCCTTTTTGCATTCTTATATCTATGTTTCAACCGATCATTTAAATCTGGAATAATTTGGTTCAACGCAATCAACATATCATTATTCTTTACCGTAAGCTTTGCATCTTCCTTTTCTCTCATTTCTTCGTCGAAATAATAAGTCGCAGAAAATAAAGGAGCCTGGTCTGCGCTATCTAATTGAAACTTAAAGAATGACAACTGCAAACATTTATTATCATTGCGCGGATCAATATCGTAGGAGTCTTCAGCAAAATATTGATTATCTTCATAATTAAAATCTAGCATTTCCTTATTTCGCGGGAGCAATTCAATATAATTAAAATACCGTCCTGGTTCAAATTCAAGATAGCTAATTGGGTTCTTTTCTCCGTACGCTTTCGCTTCTACCGCTCTTTGCTTGAATAGGACGATCAATTCATCCGCAGCATTTTTTGCAAAACCTTTGGTAATCTGACTTTGAACTTCAGTAAGTTTAGGATGTTCAGGAAGTGTATTGAATGTTTTATTGAAATTTAACTGAAACGCAAAAGAGTTTTCAAGGTTATCCTTATCTCGTAGATATACCACCACATAACTGTATTCGAAAAATGGACTCGTATGGTAATAGTCTTCGAGGACATAAGTGTGCCTGTAGTCCTCTTCTTCAAACCGGTAGGTAACTACCGAGTTTTCACTCTCTTGCTGGTTAATTACCCTATAACTTTCGATGACAAGTTCCCTTCACTAATTATTCAAGATCATTATTCGTCAAAAAAACCCAACTACCGGATTTAAATCAACGTGGTAGCGGGGAATCAGAAAAGCCTGGATATTTTTTCAATACCCCTTTTGCTTTTTCGCGCACTTCTATATCGCGAACTGCGCGAACCGAATCTTTGGTGATATCTTCTTTATGATTCGAATTTGCATGACCGTACCTATAATAATAAATAGCCGCTGTTGCATGTGGCATTTCATTTGAGGTCCACGATGTAAAACCCCCGCCTGGGGAAAAGGCTGGACTGATGAAAATATCCATTCGATCCATATCCTTTATACTGTGATTCTCATCGTGGAGGCCTTCCGCCTCTTCCAGGTTTGGCATTCTCCAGTCTGAGTATCCTGCAAATTTATCAAGATCCAGACCCTGAATATACTCATGCGCTCTGAACCAGTTGTTCCACTTACTGGTATCTTGAAACGAATCTGTTTGTTTCCACATTAACTTTGTTTCCAAGTCAGTAACGGTACCATTTCCATTATCGACAAACCTTTTTCCCAGTTCCAATTGTTGCTCCTTTTAATTTCAAATCCTGCAACATTCAAATATATTCAGGCTAAATCTTCACTTTTTTCTATATCACGAACCAACCGTGAGGTTCCCTTGGAGGTGCGATAGATATCATCATACATCGTGACCCCTTTTTTAAAACTCAAACGGACGCCTTGTATTTTATGTCTAATATCACTGGTCCAGCATAGAAAGCCACAGCCCGAAGCAAAAACATCTGACAAGAAAATTGTCTGCCCCGAATTGTCGGAGTTCTTCATACTCTTATCGAAAAGGCTTTTTGCTTCAATTGTTGTCGGCAATCTCCAGTTTGAAAAACCTGCAAACCGTTTTCGGTTCAAAGTTTCTGCAAACTCTCTCACCTGCAGCTGACTCATCCACTTTCCCGTAACCTGCCAGGTATCTTTTTTGAGCCAAACCAACCGTTTGGCACAATCGATTACGGTGTCACTATCCCCTTCAACAAAACGTGCTTCAGGTATAATTGCAGCGTCTTCACTCATAAGCCTGTTGCCTTTTTTCTGAAATCTTAACGTCCCTGTCTATTAGCTCAGGAATCTTTTTTAATTGTCCGAACAGCACGCACACCATGACTTCTCAAACCCATTGCGTTCCATTTATAATCGCCATTGTAAAAATGAAACCGAATGGCAAATCCCTTATCAGTCTTGTGCATGGTTTTTGTCCAGGATGTCTGTCCGGCTCCCGAAGGAAATCCCTTTAGCAAAAAGAGTGTGTCGCCATAGCTATCTGTTATCGGACTAGAGGGATCATAAATGGACTGAGCTTCCTTCCGAGTCGGCATTCTCCAATCCTTATGACCGGCGAACTTAACTCTATTTATTTCCATCATATAAGACTGTGCCTCGTCCCAGGTCACCCACTTATCTAAGTCGATGTAAGAGTCACCGGCTTTCCACATAAGCCCTGTTTTATTATCCACTACCGTTCCATCTTTGCGGCTCTCAATGCGGATGAATTCAGGGTCTTCTTCATCCTCTGCCATATCATCCCTAACCAGCCGAACTGCGCTGGGAAAACCATCGTTTTCCTTTGCTAGCCAGAATTCATAGTCGGAGCGATAATCATGGGACATGGCTGCCTTAGCCCCCCGAGTCTGGCTTGTCCATGTTGAGAATCCACATCCTGACGGAAAGACAGGGTTAATATGAATCTCACATCCTTCCACATCCATATTGGTGGTTTCAGAATCGAAAAGGTATTTGGCTTCCGAAGCAGAGGGGATACGCCAATTGCCATATCCGGCAAACTTTTCTTCATTCATTTTTCGCGAGAGTTCCAGACTATCGTGCCAAGTGATTAGTCGTCCCAGTTCCAACCATGTGTCTCTTTTCATCCACATAATGCCGTGCTTGGCATCGGTGACAGTTTCATCACCGTTATCAATGTATTGTAGCTTTGTCAATTCTGTCATTATCCGTTTACCTTCTTCGAGGCGCTATTTGTTTTTTGATTACCGTATCTTTTCGACATATCCGAACAGAGCCAAAACTATATTCTTCAACACTTACTACTTTGCCTTCGCTATAGTCGAATCGAGGTCTTCTTGTTGAGGTATCGCCAGCGATCCATCCTGTCTTAAAAGCTCCTTCAGGAAAGATCGGATCCAAATGAAGATTCGCACCGCCTTTACCTAGAACCTCAAAATTTTCGTCAAATAAAGAAGTCGCTTCGTCAATATTCGGAAGTCGCCAGTCATCGAAGCCTCCAATACTTCGAATATTCTTTCTATCTGCAAAAGTAATAGCTTCATGCCAGTTGAAAAATTTTCCCTTATCCTGCCAAGAATCCTTTTTTAACCAGTAGACACGGGTCTTACTATCAAATACAACATCGCGGCCTTTTTCGATAAACCTTTTTGGCTTGTCATCCTTTTTCTCCGCTAACTGTTGTTCTGTTTTTTGCGGTAAATTTTCATTCATAATAGTTTCCATTAACCGGGGCTTAGCCGGTTTTGAGTATTAAAAAAATAAAGCTAGTCCCCGGTATAACCTATCTCCACACTGTCTTCATCGACATTCACTATGACAGGAACAATGTGTTGGTCATTGGAGTACTCCAGCAGTTTTTTTAACCCATGCGGGTCCTTATCAACATTAATATAAATAAACGAACGGTGCTGCTTTTTAAAATCCGATACGGCCTTCTGCGTATGGGGACAATCGTCTTTCCCAAAAATCATGTAATGACTCACAATGCTCCAATCATTCCTATAGACAAAAATATATTATCGTTCGAACGTTTTAGTATCTTTTCGCCACTCAGGTTCCCAGTCATCCTGAATTACGTCACGAGTAGGCCGGCAATGAGTATACTCATCATCTTTATGCTCCCACATATCATTGCCTGTGATAAAGCTAAATTTCTGGGCATACTGCTGGTAGTCCGGTTTTTCTTCGTAGGTCCAAGTGTTATGACCGCCGCCTGGCTCGAATAATTCAGAAACATGGGTTTCTGCACCATCTTTATCGGCATTGGATTGCGTAAAAGAAAAAAGGCTTTTAGCTTCTTCTCCGCTGGGGAGCCTCCAATCATCAAAGCCTCCGAATTTTTTTTCATTCAACTCTTCGCAATAATCCTGGGCCTCAAACCAATTGATTCCATAACCGAATTCTTTAAAAGAATCGTCTTTTTTCCACAAAAGGCTGGCCCGGGTATCACTGATAGTGCCATCCCCATTGTCAACATAAGTGGGGACTTCCTCTTCAACTAGAGCGACACCCTCATCTTCTTCATCGCCCCATTCGTCTGCACCAACCCATTCTGTTTCAGGCTCATCTTCGACAAGCTCAGGACCTTCTTCTTTTTCTTCTTCTTCAGACATTTCTAACCTCGTCTTAAAAAAATTTTCAATCTAGGTCGCGGACCATTCGAACCGAGGTCCCGGTCGTTGAAACCGATTGGTCGACACAGATTTCTTTTAAATCAGGAAAATAACATTTCCATGCATAAGAATCATAGCGGGTCTCTGAGGTCCACACACTGGTTTCTCCGCCAGCCTGGTAATTAGAAACCCGGCGAGCTGGTTTTTTAGGTAAGTTCAGAAATATTTCCCGGTATGGATCCTGATTTTTAAAAATAGAACGTACTTCGCTTTTACTCGGAAGTCGCCAATCGTTGTAACCCAAATAATTTTGATCGTTACACGCTTTGACATAGGCCATTCCTTCATCCCAATTAAGCCATTTACCCAACTCCTGCCGCGAATCTTTTACAGCCCACATCAAATCGTTATCGGGATCTTCAATGGTTCCCTTGTCGGTTTTAATCCAATTAGGTTGTGCCAAATCCACACCTCAAAATAAACAACAATAAAAACACCCTGCCATCTCGTCCAGCCAAAGAATCTTTGCTTTTACCCCGCCCCACAAGTGGGATTCAGGATAAGCACTAAGCCAAACAAGTGAGACAAGGAGATAGAGTGTCACCTCTCTTTGAATCTATATAAACCCTATATACTTAAGAACCTAAAGTACCACTCGACATGCTTGTTTTCAACTCAAATCAAGATTTAGAGAGTCCTGAAATCCCTCTGAATTTCCTTGATAAATTGAACATGTCTCTCAGATATCAACTGGACTTAATCGGTATTTTTATTCGGCCAACGAGATACTATCTCCAGCCTCCGCCCTGAGTAATTTTATCTCGGATCTCAGGGACAAATGTAATTTTGGTTTTTGAATTATCAAACTCACCCCGAACCAACCGCACACTAGAATTCAAAGTATCAGCCGACTCCTTGTGACCGCCGGTGCCGCTATTAAAAGAATAACAATACGCAGTTATTTTACCGCGCACATGACTGGTCCAAGTATCGTAGCCACACCCTGCTGTAAAAATGGGATCAATATGAATAGTCATTTCATATTTATCTTGAACGTCTTTATCCAAATTATAAAGCGAGTGCGCTTCTCGTTTGAGTGGCATCCGCCAGTCCGCATTCCCGGCAAAGACTTCTTCGTTTTTCTTATTAAGGTATTTAACAGCCGCAGGGTGAGTGACAAACTTCAACATATCAAGATAAGAATCGTTCTTCATCCACATCAAATTTGTCAATGTGTCTGTCACTGTACCATCCCCATTATCCACAAATCTGGTGGTCATTTTCACCTCTATGTTTTTTGGATTAGCTCTTCTATCTTACAACCCAAACCCAATAAACTCCAAAAAAAAAGCCGGGGGGCCCAAAAGCCCCCCGGCAATAAAAACTTAAATCAAATTTTAACGCAATGCTTCACTAGCTCCCGCAGAACCACCGTTTTGACTAAAAAGCCCACGTTCTGTTCCTGCTGGCTGTCCCATACCTGGCTCAACATACGTTCCAGGTTGAACATGGTCCAAGTGGTAATTAGATTGATAGGTCTTTTGAGACCCAGCATCCTTTTTCCACTCATGCCGATTAGCATTTTCAACACGAGATCGTTGACAATTCAACGAAATATCACCTGGGCCTTTATTGGTGAAAGTAGTTTTCAATTCCAAAGCATTTGATAAGAAACCACCAGGCTCCAGATTCCGATCAAAATTCTTGGTCCAAGAATACGCCAAGATACCGATGTTAATATGTACTTTAGTAGATTTTGTTTCGCTCAAATTCTCGATATTCCAGCTAGCCCTGACACAGTCTGCCGAACTACCTGCTTTTAGAGTAGAAACATTAGCACTTGCTACTGATACAGAAAAAACAAAAAATACAGCCAATAAAGTTAAAACGGTCTTTCTCATGTGTGCTCCCCCTTTTGAATCTTAATTTAAGGTAAACCTGAAACAACCCAAAAAACTCTATCTATCAATCAACCTAAACGGTGATTTATATTCAAACCATTATGCAGTTTCACTAAAATCTCTTGAAAACAACAGAACCTACCCAGCAAACCTACTTGTCTGACTTGAGTGGATCGAAAATAACAAAACCCTCAGGCGAAGTCAAGTCTTTAATGGCACCTTTATTTTCACCCCAAAAACTCCTTTTTTTTCAATGGTTTTCAGGCTATAAAAAAAAGCCCCCTCGCCCTGTCCCATTTATCAGATTCAACCTATTCGGAGAACCCCACAAATGCTTTTAAACACGAAACTTTAATGAAGTCAAACTGACCAATGCGGTGGAATTTCTCAGTAGCTTCTCACCCTCTTCAGAAATATCGTTAACCACAAGCTGCAAGCTTCTCAGTTTATCTAATTTTGTGGAATTAGCTAAACGCTTAGCTCCCACATCGGTAATCAGGTTTGATGCTAGATTCAGGTTTCGCAAATGGACAAACACATCAGACTCGGCTATCGCCTTCACGCCTTCATCACCGATGCCATTCTGCGAAAGGTCCATTGCTCTTACTTCTCTTAAATCTTCCCTTTTAGCTAGCTCTCTAGCCCCCACCTCTCTTAAAAATTTAGCCTTCAGGTTCAGCACTTGCCCGTCTTTGCTCAAGTGATCGCGTATTAAATCATCTAAATTCGGCATCATTCACTCCGGTGGAAGAACATTATCCAGATCCCTGGATTACTTTTGCTTCAAACCCATACTCATCATAAATACTGAAACCTTCCAGCAGCATTTTTTTCCCATACTTGACCATCAAGTTGGCCTGCGCGTGACTAGGGTCGATCTCTACCGTCTTCTTCAAAAATTTCAGGCCCTGTTTGATATCCTTAACTTCTTCACCGTAGCTGTCTAACTGCCGCGCCTTATCGAACAAGTCTGAGGCCCATTTGTAATAAATAGTCGCAATTTGCTTCGGCGCATTCATGCTGACGTAATCAACGATCTCTTCATCCGCCTTGAGCGTTGGCAGATGTTGAATGGCCTTCTCAAATTCATCAATGGGGACCGAATAGTCATTACCACTGACGGAAGAAATTGTATTCTGTTGTTTATGGGCGGAATGCAACCCGACAGAGCTCTTAACCACCGTTGACTGAATACCTGACATCAATTGGTGATAATAGAGGTTACCTATTCCTAGATGAATAATAGAACTAAATTCCTGATTTTCATCCAATATCAGGGCCTGTCCAAAAGACTCCTTCGCCTCATCGGTCTGACCAAGCTCTGCGAGTGCTTCACCTAGATTGTAAAAGTTGACGCAGTTATCCGGGTCTTCTTCAATTTGCCGACGGAACTCCTCAACCTGAGCTTCTAAGTCGAACTCAACCTCTTCCTCGTCTTCGTCGAACTCCTCTTCCTCAGACTCATCCTCATCTGACTCGGCTAATGCACCTTCTTCTGACTCTTCCGGTGGCGCCAAATCTCCCGAATCTTCAGAGGCTTCCTCAATAGAGGCTGACTCTTCCTCCTTTGCTTCTTTTTCTTCTTCGCTCATATCCCCTCTTTAACTAATTTTTCAGGGTGCGTACTGGTCGAATCGTCGACAAGGACAAACTTGTTCCGCCCTTCACGCTGGGGTAATCCTTACCGCGGATATAATTAAATCCCCATGCATATTTATCTTTATAGAGCTCGCTGGACCAGAAACAACAACTGGAGTATCCAAAAATGGGATCGATATGGATGATATTTTCCGTCCAATAATACTTCCATGGAATATCTTTATCTTCTTCGTAAAGAGACTCCAATTCCTTGCGGGTCGGTAACCGCCAATCCGAATAACCGGCAAAAGCTTCTTTATTGAACTTTACGAGGAACGTCTGCGAGGCCTCCCAATTGATCCAGATTTTTTTCTCTTGGTAGATATCAATTTTCTTCCACATCAGTCCTTCCTGAATATCCGTCACTGTCCCATCATTATTTCCCTCAAACCTTGGGTCATTGGAAGGTTCTAGTTCGGGCTTCTCTGCGGTGAGGGATAATATTTGGCCGCCAAAAATCTCATCTTTGACATCTTCGGCCTGCACATTTCCAAGGCCTGCAAAAAATATTATCAGGGAGAAAAATATCAAACCGCTCGGGGGCTGCAAAATATTGCGTGTCATGAGTCTATTTTTCACGGTCACTCTTCCTGGGGTGCCCAGTCAGGCTCCCAGGATAGACAAATGCCGGCAGGGTTATAAAATTGTCCAGGGTCTTTTCCAACAATTCCCCATTTAGCAATAAAATTCAGGTCAGGGTCAAACTTCTGAATTCTCTGATTGATGGTATCAACGACGAATACATATCCATAAGGATCCTCCACAACAGAACACGGACAATTGAACTGACCGTCGCGCTTACCCCCCTCACCAATTATCCCCAGGGAATGTCCCTCACGATCAAAAAGTTGGAGGCGGTTTTGACTCTTTTCTGCAACGATGATAGTTCCATCCCGGCGAACTGCAATGCCCGCAGGGAAATTCAACTTTCCTGACTCAAACCCATATTCACCAAATTTTGACAAGAACTGGCCATCTTCATTGAAAATTTGAATACGCTGGTTATCACGGTCGGCAACATAAATATTCCCTTCTCGGTCCAAAGCCAGACCAACAGGAAATTTCATAAAGCCATCAAAGTCTCCGGCATAACCGAAACTTAAGATGAACTCGCCATCATCATCGTACCGCTTGACACAGTGGTTGGAAGTATCTGCCACGAGAATGGTTCCCGTAGGCTCAGCCACAATTTCTTCTGGCATGTAAAACTTTTCCTGGCCCCAGCCCTCTGTACCCACTTCTAAAAAAAATTCTCCGTCAGGGTCAAACTTCTGGATACGATGACACCCCGTGTCAACCACCCAAGTATAGCCTTCCAAATCGACAGCTACCCCGCTGGGAGTTTTAAATTCTCCGGGCATATAAGGTGGGCGCGAGCCTCCAGAACTGCCAAAATATTTAAGCAGCTTACCATTGCCATCAAATTTTTGAATCCGGTCATTGCCCGCATCCGCTACCCAGACATAAAGTTTGCTGTGATCGACCTCTGGTCGCTCTTCAAGTAGAGTCTCTTCAGTCGTTACAACTTCGAGAGAGTTCTCTAACTCATCGGTATTTTCGTCAGCCAATTTTTGAGCCCTTTCTTTTATCATGCAACATCAATAGAACTCCAATAGGAAAGAGCCCCGAAAGGGGCTCTTGAAGCCATACGTCAGCAATCGGTCGCTAAATATAAAACACAATTTTCCACAGAAGAAGGGGCGAAATATCGCGCCCAACCTCTCTGTTTTTTTACTTAACCAAGAATCCTTTTACATCGAGAATCTGATATTCAAAATCACAAGTTTTCTGCATTTCATCCAATCGCTCGTTCCAGTTCTTTTTGAAGTTGTCGAGGCTTTCAGATTTTGGTTTCTTTTTCATCAAATCCACTTCACGATAAAGCGGTTTGATCATATTCTTATGAACAAGTTGCAGAATGTTTCTCAAATTCAAGACACATTGTTTGGTCACCTCTTCGCGGGTCACGCCATCGACTTTTTCAAGCAGACGCAAAAACGACTGGATGGTGGTCAACTGCACGGTATAACTTTCAGATAAACGATGGTCATATTTCAATCCGCAATCAATGTATGCGGGCATCAAAAACATACCAATATGGTGATCAAATTTAACGGCAAGGGTGATCAACTTTTGAAGGTAATCTACCTCCCGTAAATCTTCTTCTTCATCTTCACCCTCTGCGAGTTCCTGAGCTGCCTTCTCCTTTTCTTTCTGGAGTTCAGCCTTAATCTTCTCTAGCTCGCTTAGATCTGAAAGATGGTCTATCTCTTTTTCTTCAGGGGCCTCGCCCGATGCTTCTTTAGTTTCTGTATCTTGGTCGCTCAACGCAAATCTCCTTCCTTACAAGGGTAGAACAATAAACCAATATTTTTAAAAGCTTTGGGAACTTCGTAAGTATAATCCTTTTCCGCAAACCCTGTCAACCAACGTGACACTGGTCCTGATTATACGAATCTACAGGAAAATATCTATTATTTCGGCTTTTAGAATTATTTGCTTTGATGGACATGGCTCTTTTTGAGTCTAGCATCATGTTAGCGCCTAGCAGTTGACAGGGGTTTCCCATTGGATATATGCTTATTAGATAATAAACTCCAATAATTCTTTAGGTTGACGCATGTGATGTTTGTCCGTTCACAAAAAACAACTGATTCATTATATAAAGGGAGACTATGAAAACTGCTCTCCTGTTTCCCCCACAATGGTATCCCAGCCAACCTTATCTGGCTTTGCCTACACTAAAGGCTCATTTAGAGTCGCGAGGCCATGAAGTGGATCAGTTTGACCTGAATATCGAATGTTACGATATCTTTTTATCCCGAGAATATCTCGAACGCTGTGTCGAAATTATCAGGCGGCGGCATGCCGACCCTTCGCGCTCCATAGAAGATCAAGAAGTTAGATCCATATATAATGATATCCTCTCTGACTCGGCGTTTCTAGAGTCCGTTCTCAATGAAGTTGAAGATGCAAAAAATGTACTTCGAGACGAGAACCGCTTTTTCCAATTCGACATCTATAGCAAGGCATACACCAACCTGAAAATTGCTATGCAACTGATTTCCTACGCGCACCATCCTAGCCGCGTGGACCTCGACTCCTTTTTCATGCAGGGCAATCCGGAAGAAAATCTGTCAGGAATTTTGAGCGCAACAGAAGATAAAATACGGAATCCGTTCCTACTTATGTTTGACGAATACCTGACCCCAAAAATACCGTGGGACGATTATGGGGTTGTTGGAGTTTCTATCATTCATATCGGGCAGGTCATACCCGGCCTCACTCTTGTGCGGCAGTTGCGGCAACGTTATCCGCATCTACATATCGTTATTGGTGGCAGTGTCTTCAACCGTCATGCCGACTTGCTCGATGATAAGCAGGAATTATTTAAACAATTCTTTCACAGTCTTATCGTATCCGAAGGCGAGCAACCGTTGGATCAGCTGCTCTGCCATCTAAAAGAAAATAAGCCACTCAAAACTGTGCCCAACCTGATTTATCTTGAAGGAGATCAGGTGATTCGCAATCCAAAATCCGAGGCACTGCCTTATGATCAACTGGTCTGCCCGACTTTTGACCAGTTGCCGTTGGAAAAATATTTAATGCCTTATCCTGTGTTGCCCTATATGTCGAGCCGTGGATGCTATTGGGGCAAGTGCACCTTTTGCACACACAGTTTTATTTATGATTCGCATTACAGAAAAGAAAATGAGGCGCGGGTGGCGGAAGAGCTGGACCACCTTTCGAAAAAGTATAAAACCAAATATTTCACTTTTTCAGATGAAGCCATTTCTCCCAATGCATTCAATCGCATGTCGGCAGAGATTCTCAAACGTGGTGTAGATATGCGTGCGCTGGGAATGCTCAAATTCGAATCGAGCGAAAAAGAATCGCCAGAATTGTTTGACGATATCTATCGCGCAGGATTCCTCATGCTGTTTTTCGGATTAGAAAGTGCCAACGACCGCATCCTGTCCATTATAGACAAGGGCTGCGACCAGGAGACAGAAAGAGCCGTATTGCGACACAGTTCAGAAGCAGGCATATGGAACCATCTCTACCTGTTTTTCGGTTTCCCCACAGAAGAGAGGTCCGAAGCGGAAGACACCATACAATTTACTATCGAAAATTCAGAGGTCGAAAGCGGCATCATCCATTCCGTAGGCCAATCCATATTTGCATTGGAAAAAGATTCGGCGATCTACCACAACCCAGCGAAGTTTAAAATTGATCGGATCATTCAAGACCCGGAACGCGACATGGCCATCGTATTCGACTACGAAATCAATACCGGGATGCCACGGGAGGAAGTTATGGACGTCTATGAAAATTTCAACTCCGTAATTGAAAAACATTTCCCGTCTCGCCAAATCTGGAACTACCTGTCGCGCGAACATTTCCTGCTCTACCTCGATCATTACGGCAAAGAAGAGATATTAAACATGGCCTCCACTGGCGTGGCTCCTTAGGCGGGGCAAAAAAAGCACCCCTAAATCTAGAAGCTTGAAGGTATTTGTGTCGCCGATAAAAGAATAGACCTATCGGCCCTGCGCCTAGCAGTTGACAGAGGGGAGGGGATCGCCTAAAATTGAGTTCTTCTTTATAAATTTGAATCACATAGATTTGGAGCACGTGTTTTATGGGCCAAGCCGGTAAACCAACAGACTGGATCACAATGAAAATTGATCCTGAAATTTTTGATGAATTGGGTGTTCGTGACCCGGAAGAAACCAAACGGGATATGGCGATCACTAAAAAAACCCGTCAAGTTCGGAAAGAGCTGAAAACCGACCCTGATAATTTGGAATTACAATTAGAGCTCGCTACCCTTTTCATAGATGGCTGTAATTACGAAGAAGCCCTCAAACAACTCATGCTCGTCCGCAATAAAGATCCGAAAAACCCTCGAGTCTATAAATTGCTGGGTACCGCTTACGTTCTTTTCAACCATGACGAAGAAGCATTGCTGGAGCTCAATCGCGCCCACGAACTAGACCGCAATGACCCGGAAACTCTGTTTAATTTGGGCGGAGTTTACCTTCTTAAAGACATGTACGATAGTGCGGCCGATGCTTTTGAAAAAGCCATAAAAATTGACCCGACCGATACCACCAGCTACGCCAATCTTGCAGCGGCTTATGGTATGCTCAAAATTTACGACAAGGAAATCAGTGCCCTGAAAAAGGTATTGATGTTCGAACCAGAAAACAAAGAACTCAGGGCTGCTTTATCGAATGCCTATTTTAACTCTGATCGTTTTGAAGAAGCGATTGATGCTGCACTTTGTGTCGTTGAAATAGATGAAAAAGACACACAAGCCTATTGCAACCTGGGTAGCTGCTATGCCGCTCAAAACATGATAGACGAGGCCATTAAAACATTTAATAAAGCCAGCGAGTTGGCTCCGGACTACTCTCTTCCGCACACCAACCTGGGAACTCTTTATGCCAATATGGGGCGCATTGAAACCGCCATTAAAGAGTTTAAGGTATCGGTGAGCCTCAATACACAAGATGCGGGAGCATGGCTGAACCTGTATAGCTGCTATAAAGAAGTCGGGCTGATGGAAGAGTCGCAAAAGGCCTATAACAAATATGATGCTCTTATGAGTGATTCCGAATTAGCACAAGCAGCTGGCGGCGACAATCCATCTAATATTCCTGGTGGCGTTTCCCAGACCAGTAAGTTAGCGGCTGGTGGCGATATGAGAGAAGATTCTGCGGGACTGGAATCCTTGCGCGATGTCACCGATTAAATATTTGGACTGACTTTCTACTATGACGCACACCCCAAATCTGATCTCCCTTGGGGAATTCAAACCTTCGGACCAATGGCAAACGCATGTCAATTCCATTTTTTATGGAATCAAAGGTCCTGCAATTCACGACCATTTCCAGACCTATGTCAGTCTGGATCATCGGTTGGCACATGCCCTTGCAGAAGATTTCTTTAAACATACAGTCGGAAAGACACCGCCAAGTCGAGTCTGGACTATTCAGGAATGGGGAGTCGGCAACGGCAACCTGGCTGCTTGCTTTCTAAGTCGCCTGCAAGAAATAGATTTTAACAATCAAGTCTATCCCTTCACTCATTATATTTTGTGCGATGAATCCGAAGAAATACTGAAAGGGACAAGAGCCAACCCTCGACTTCAACAACACGAAGGAAGGTTTTCAACAGTAAGGGTGGATGCAGAGCACCTCGATTGTTTCCGTCCAAAATCGGTGACCAAAATCATTTCAAACGAAATTTGGGATGACCTCGCCACAAAAGTTTTAATTAAAAATGACAACCAGTTTTACGAAGAATACCTTTGCCCATATCTGGCAGATGATTTCCCGGGTGCAAATGAAGAAATCTTTATAGAACAGTTCCAGAAAAAAGATCTGCATGAGCTGGCCCAGCGGCCTTCTTTTCTCGACGCTATCTATTGGGAACGAGATTTTCAAAGGGTTGATCTAAGCGACTGGCCTTTTGCAGAAACCTTACAAAAACACAGTCAAAGCCTCACAAATGAAATACCCATGCCCATCAACACAGGAGCTTTCGCTGCATTAAAAAAAGCAAAAGAACTCCTCGCACCAGACAGCCTGGGCTATACCGGATTCGACTATGGAATGCTTGAATTCAAAGACCTGAATCAGGAAGGGCGACCGTATTTTAATTTATATGGCGGGCAATATACCTTCATGGTCAACTTCCCCTTATTAGAAGAAGTTGGACGAGAGATCGGTTTCTCTGACATAAGCAGAGAATACCAAAACGAATTTGTCAAGCGCAGCCTGGACGCCGAAGTTTCGGGGGTCGTTGAGCTGGTGCAAAACCACCCGCAGGTAGCCAACATGCCCGGTTGGGATCGGGATATTTTAATGCTCCGCACCTTACAGGCACTGAACTCGGTTTACCACAGTCCCTACCCCGGGAAACTTGAATACCCGCCTATGCAAGGAACACCTAAAAAGCAGCGGAAACAAATTTTAGAACTGGCTAAAAATATTAGCACCCGTGGTGTTCCCGATACTGTTGCCTATGTAACAAAAGAAGAAGTGCTGGCCGCATTGAAACCTTTAAGAAAACTGGGGTACCGGGAAAAAGATATCGAGGCTGCCTTTCATTCGCCGCCGTCCCCGGTTTCCTTCATCCACATTCAATTCAAGGATTAGCCTCACCCGCATTACCTTTTTCATAAGCGCTATAGCGCACATAAAAAAAACGGCTTGCACAATAATTGTGCAAGCCGTTAGTTACCGCAAAACTCTTTAAGTATTGTCTTCCTTAAACAGAGGGAAGCTCACCTGATGGAGCCTCGTCGTCTTCCTCATCTTCATCAAAAAAGTCGTCATCTTCATCATCACCGATCAACAGATTTTCATCGTCAACCTGAAGCTCTTCAAATTCTTCCTCATCCTTTTCCTCTTCTTTCGGATGAGGCAGTTCATCCCAGACCACCACACGAGAATTTCCCCGGTCTGCAATGAATAGCTTGAACTTGGGTTTCGGTTCTTCTTCTTCAATTTCCTCGCCACCTTCTGTAGCTACCAAAGAGGTGTCGTCATCGTCGTCATCATCTGGCATTGGAATGCCTCGAGGAGCGTCTTCCTCCTCTTCTTCTTCAATCAAGAACATTCCAAATGGGTCATCCAACGTACTTGCTGTTGCTTCGCCTTCCACAACCCGATTAGCTTTATTATCGAGAAAGTTGGTTTGACCCAATACCAAATCTGGTAATTGACCGTTTTCAGTAGGCACTTCTTTCCAATACAAAACCCGGTTGTTACCCGTATCGGAAACAAACATTCCCATTTCCCCAACCACTATATCGGTCGGGAAATACATACCTTCCTGACAAGCACGTTTGTATCCTTTTCCAGAATTTGGTTCTCGACTAAAGAAATCTTTTTGCCCGATAACCACATCTGCGGCTACACCGGTTTCACGGGGAAGCTTGTTCCAAATCAAAACACGGTTGTTGCCTTGGTCCACCACAAATACTTTTTCACTTTCAGCATCGAAGTGAACGCCCATCGGAAAACTAAGCGTATCCGCACCCACGTTATCGAATTCGCCTCGATTTGGCCAACGCTCATCCATACCGCCTTGCCCCAGAGATACATCGGCATTCCAACCATCACTGAAAGGAATTTTATTCCATACCAACACACGGTGGTTATCTTTGTCCGCAACAAAAATATGTTGGTCATCACTTGAAAAAATTCCCATGGGAAAAAACAAAGAACCCGAACCGACGAAACCTCGGCGATTCGCTTCGTTATCATCCAAGTTATCCTGACCTAATACCAGGCTGGGAGCTTCACCGTCTTCAGTAGGGATTCCTGACCATCGAAGAATTCGATGGTTACCACTATCAACAACATAAAGTTTGCCATCAATCACTTGGAGTCCAGCCGGCTGGGAAAGAGTATCTTCCTCTGACTTACTTATAGTAAATCCATCCAGATCTTCATCTCCCAATCCTGAGGTCATTTCGTCCAGAGTCGTAGTCATTCCGCGATTTTCCAGACAATCTGCAAAATCTTCTTGCCCTAAAACCAGCGAACAAGGTTCACCATTTTCTTCTGGAAACTGCTCCCATATCACAACTCGATGATTGCCGCGATCAGACACAAACAGCATATCTCCAAACTTCGCAACATATTGAGGTTCGCTTAAAGTATTATCACCCGGATCATCTGCACCCCGGTTAGACTGGGTCATTGAAAAATCACCCTGACCAATGACCATGTAGGCACCGATTTCTTTAACTTCTTCAGCCGGTTCCTCATCATCATCCATTTCATCCAGGTCCAACTCATCATCTTCAGACACTCTTAGCGAATCTTCAGACTCTGTCTTCTCCTCAATCTCATTTTCTTCTGCCATGAAAACAATCTCCAAATAATTTATTTCAATTTTTCAAAAAAATGACCTTGCCGATTCTAACGGCAATATTCTAATCAGCAGGCAGTGGAACATTCAATCGTTGCCACATGGAAATGACTTTACGCCCATTTCTATCCTGATGTTTTCCGTCCCAAACAGCAAACGCGACCAATACCGGAATCTTCCGCTTAAAACGGACATCCCATTTATTGATCGTATCTAGAGTACGGAAAAATACTACACTCCATTTGCCTTCTTTCCAAACACCTTTTCCAAGAACATTCTGTTTTGTCTGCGGCTGAGGTGTCAGCGTCCCGAAACCTTCGGCATTCAACTCCTCCACGGCTACTTCCCTGAATGGATTTAACGATTCCACCGGATTGACCTCGCCTCCAAAAATCATTGTGTCCAAATCCAATCCCTTGGTGGCATATTCCAGTTTTTCTTTTGTTTCAATTTCTGTCTGCCAATCCGCTCGCCACTGCCAGATGTTCACCACTTTATTGCGATTACCCATGCCAAAAAATGGCTCGTTATGCCCATGCTTATGTAACATAACTTCCCCCAGAGCAAATTGCATCGCTACGGCATCTTTAAAATCCTGATGCCGACTTGAAGTACGATCTGCCTGCGCATCTTTCCATTGCAAACGAAACGCAATGCCTTCATCGTTTATCACCGACTGGAACTGAATTTGATCAATCGGATCTCTACGTGCATTGAGTGGAAGCGTATGGATATTCTGCACCGCAACCGAATTCCACAACGGGTTTTCCGGATCCGTATCAATTTCCCCATCTATGACATGAGTTCTCAGATCACTTTCATATTTCGCAGGCTTATAAATTTCCTTATTAATTTTTGAGTCGATAAAGGATGCGAGATCCCATCGTTCATTTTCGCCCAGGTGATTGTAAGACTTCATCGGAGTCCCATCAATCCCTGTCGTCATAATCAGAAATAAATCTTTCTTATCAAAACCAAACTTAAAAGCATTTGGGTCTGTCAAATCATAAATAAAAACGCGATGATCCCAAACATCGTAGAGATCATCGGCAATCGGCCCATCGCCCTTCAAGTCGGTACCATGACAACGCGAACAGCGCATTTCTTGATAAATGCTTTGCCCTCTTTTTATCGACTCAGCATCGGAAACAGGCACCTCGCCAAAGGTAATCTGTTCTTTCGGTTTTTCCTTTGCAAAGCGTTTCGAAAATGATTTGATATATTCGACAACGCCCCAGATTTCATTCTCCGACAGTGCACCTCGCCATGCTGGCATAGCCGTGCCCGGTATACCACGAGTAATCGTTCGGTAAATATCTTTATCCAGTGGCAACGAGCCAAAAGTCGTACTTCTATATTTGAACACGCCTTTCCTAAAATCCCTTGGCCACGGATAAAGGTACGCCATAGCATCTCCGCCGCCGTTACCATTCTTTCCGTGACAAAACACGCACATATGCTTGTAAACGGTGGCACCAATGCGAAGCAAATCCTTTTTGCTTTTGGGAGAATCCCCAACATCCCCGTGTTGCGAATGGGAATAGGCAGGGAGAGGGCCAAAAACCAAAAAAAACAGAACTAAAAGAATGCTTTTCTTATAATTAACGAACCCTAAGGCTCGGCGCTGATAAAGAATTAAGTTCTTCATTGCCATTTAAACCATCTTCCGCAATATCGACCCACATATCACCCCGACAATTGCCTCTATGATCCACTCCTTTACAATAAAAAAGGGGATTACCGTTTGTAAAATATACGATTGGATGCGAAAAAAATACGCTTAAATTATCAAACTTTGCAATTTCGATGGCTTTTTCAATTGTTGTTTCCTCTGCCGATGCCTTTCGAATTACTTTACGGATAACCATATAATCCAGCTCTCGATCCAAATCGAGATCGTAATATGTTGCGATCAAACCTGTAATACTCAGCGATTCCCATCCCCGATAAGAAGGATGATTCCAACCCGGCTCCTTGGGAATCTCCAATTTCTTTAAGTCTTTATTTTGGCTCGAAGCTAAAACTTGGCCCCCATTCAAAACAGACACCGTTATAAAAATCACCAGCCAAACCAGCACAAAGCGTAATTTCACTTGAGACCTCATTTTTTTGGGAAGCAGCGGTAAATACTTACCCATATATTGTTAAGGAACCCACGACTTTTAAACCCGTTATAACCGGACTAATAATATCTAAATCGCCGATTTTAAAGTATATCCACTAAGCTAACACATTTCAGGTACCATTCAAACGGGTAATGTCGTAAGTAAAATGAGGGGGAGGAGGAAGGCAAAAGGCAGGGTTTCTCTAACTCAGTAATTAGCCTTCATAGCATAACCACATCAGGAAAGATTTCGAAAACATCTTGGAGTTTGGCCAGCTCGAACACTTCTTTCGGGGCACCTTGCAAACTGGCCAAAGCAAACCGACCCTCTTCTTTAAGCGTCTAAAAACAATATATAAATGCACTAATGATGGAGCTGTCGAGATAGGTGACTTTCTCCAGATTGAGTTGAGTATAAATTTTTATAACCCCCTCTCGATATAAGCATCGATGAGGCGACTGAGCTCAGGTGAGCTATAGATATCCAACTGCCCGGCAAGATCAATGATAATGGTGTCTTTTTCATCTCGACAGTCGATATCGATTTCCCCCATCAACCCAAGTATTTCTTTATGAACCTTTTCCTTCGAAAAAACCTTTTCAAATTAATGGGAATTTAGCATTAAAACTGTTTTTCATACCGTTTTGGATCTGCGTCGCGGGGTTCGCAATCGATCCAATAAGAATCTTTATCCAGTTCTATTTTTCTTCTTAAAGGGTCTTCTCTGAAAACCGAAGCCACCATGCGGATGACGGTGAACACCAGAAAATAGGTAAGACTCAAAATAACTTTGGCGTTAAAGTTCCCTATTACCTCAGCAAACCGCATCCATTTCTTGTGAATGGGAAGAAGGCTCATCGGAAAAGAAAGCCCCATGCTACCAAAAAATAAAATCAAAACCCCGAGAACAGCGGCAGTGATGGTCCAGGTTTTATAAATAAAAACGGCTCCGAAAAACGAAAATACCCCGGCCATCATCAAACCGAATTGTCTTAATTGTTTTTCTGATGGGTCAATCGTGTTCATAGTTTCTTTCTCTTAAAAGTTTTAAGCAGATTGTACGACAGCAAAGGGTCATTGTGAATTGTAAAAAGAGTTGAGCTCGTTTTCGCTCAGATTGGTAGCAGTACCATCACAAACGATTCGACCTTCATTCAACGCGATAATACGCGATCCATATGCCCTTGACAGAGAGTGGAGATGCAGGTTACAGACCACGGCGACACCATCCTGTTTATTGAAATCCGCCAGTAAATTCATGATTTGCTTGGAGGTGGCGGGGTCCAGGCTCGACACCTGCTCATCGGCAAGAATCAGTTGCGGCTCCTGCATCAACGCCCTTGCCAATCCCACTCGTTGCTGTTGCCCCCCACTCAGTTTATCTGCACGGTCCAAATCTTTTTCACCAATCCCTAATCAGTCGAGAACCTGGCGGGATTTTTCAATATCTGCTTCGGGGAAAATATTTAAAATTGAAGCAGCCGTGGAAACACTGGCTAGTCTCCCAGCCAGAACATTGGTTTGCACAGAACAACGCGAAACTAGATTATATTGCTGAGAAACCATACCCATTTTTTTCCGCAATTGCGAAGGTGACGGGAAGAAGCTCCCCTAACTTCTTAATTGTTGAGAAAAACTCTGCCTGAGGTCTGCTCGACCAAACGGTTGATCCAACGTAACAGCGTTGACTTCCCTGATCCACTTTCCCCCAACACAACGACAAATCCCCCTGCCTCTATCGATAAGGAAACATCTCGCAAGGCTTTGGACAGATCGAGGTTTAACAATCTCTCCGCTTCGCGTACCGGGTCGAACAATCCATCCAAATCCACCAGTCCACTGATATCATACAACCGTTTTAGGATCTTACTGCCTTTGGGACTTTTCTATATTTTTTTGAGCCCATCTCTAACCTTTGCTTTCAAATATTCAGGAATATCTTTGCGGATAGATACCGTGTCGCTGGGTATTTCCTTGGTATAGGCAATGACTTTATCTTTTCAAACACATCGGGATAAGACTTCGCAACAGAGACCCGAGACCCATCGTAAGCAGCACCGCCATCTACCGCACCTTTATACATAGAAAGAACCACCGCGTTATGCGATCCGGCAAATACAGATTTACCAAAAAATGTTTTCGGATACAAATGCCCGGAAGTAGAAGCCGGATCGACAAAAGCAAACCGTTTGCCCTGCAAACCTTTTAAGGATTGAATGCCGCTGTTGGCGAGCACCATAATTTGTCCCCGGTAAAAGGGGCTGCCAAACCGCTGCACCACCAGTAACAGTTCAACATCATATTTATCTTTGGCTAGGACATAACTGAAAGTCGCCAACCTCCCGCCCGCCCTTTATAATGACCTGTGCGTCCCCTGAAGGCACAAACATCATTCGAAGGGGGTTTTGGAGGTACCCAACATCTCTGCCAAAACAGGTTGTGGAAAAACTGCTACCTGCAAAAACAGGACAATGAGGAGACAAGTAAGTCTAAACGAATAAAAAATTCGGAAAAGTGAAAAATTCAACGAAGGCTCCGAATGCTATTTAACTTCCTTACATTATAAATAGGAGTGAGGGCAGAAAAACCGCATAAAAAAAAGGGGTAAGTCGCATTGCGACCTACCCCCCATTCAAAAGAACTTAGCTTATTTTACCCACTCTGAACGGACGAATTTGATTACATCCCAGATTTGCTTGTCTTTCAATGTTTTACCATGAGCAGCCATACCTGTTCCCTTGGAACCATTTTTAATGATCCAGAACATCTGACCAGCAGAAACCTTTTTCATGGTCGCAGCACATGTAAAATTACGTGGATTAGGTTTCAGAGCTTTACCTAATTTCCCAGCTCCATCACCTTTTTTGCCATGACACATCATACATGCCATTGGTTTTGCTGTTTTCATATAAAGTTTCTTACCGCTAGCTACATTAGCCTTGGCTGTCATATCTTTTTTAGCAATGCCACCTGGGGCCGATTTGGTTTTACGAGGCTGCGGACATTTGCCGCCAGCGAAAGCAGAGCTAACCGCGAACAAACTGAATATTACCAATACACTCAAAATTAAAGCCTTTTTCATTAAAAAATCTCCTCTTTAAAATAGTGGATCAAAGCTTATCTAAAAAACCCAAATTACTGGTTTGTTGCATATTTAAAAATAAAAAATCCCAACCTGAGCTGCAAAAAAATCAATCGAACCAGCCCACGACCAGATCCCCTTTAATGGCAAATCCTTAACGGGAATGGCGCATTATAATCCATTCGATTTTTCTGTCAATAAAAAATCCACAACTAAAAACCAGTATTCCACAGGAAAAATGAAAGGACAATTTTCACGAAAAACCTGCGGCATTGGGAGGCATTCTCACGGAAACTCATCAGGCTTTTTTCAATATTTCTCACATAACGCCGATTCAACAAAAATTAACATATCGCAAATCTTTTCAATTATTTCGGTTTTTTATTGAGTCTATTTTCATAAAATTTAGGACAATTTTGCTTGCTAGGCACTGTCGAATCAAGTATGATTTGAATATAAGTTTGAGTCCACATTCTACAAGGCTAATGTTAGTAGTAAGCCTTGTACTTACAATCCCCTCCAAAGAATTTAATGTTCTATTTTTTCTCTATTTTGAGGAAGGCGATTTGTTTTGCTTGTTTGAGTGGTTATGTGGGAGGAACTCAATGAAAAACATAATGTTAACTCTTTTATAGGGAGGTGGATCGATGAATGCTTTACTCAAACACCTCAGTTCACAATTTAAAAAAATCAAATATCTAACGAAACTTGAGCAGATTCCTCAATTGTCCGATTCAGAACGTGAGGATATGCAGAAAGTGAATGATAAGTTTGTTTTCCGCACCAATGACTATTATCAGTCTCTGATCGATTGGGACGACCCAAACGACCCCATTAAGCGCATTATTATGCCCGATGTCGAAGAGTTAAATGAATGGGGTGAACTTGATGCTTCTAATGAAGAAAAATACACAAAAGTCCACGGTTTAGAGCATAAATATACCTCGACTGCATTATTGCTGGTCAATGAAGTCTGTGCTGCTTATTGTCGCTTCTGTTTTCGTAAACGGCTGTTTATGAACGAGAATGATGAAGTCACCAAAGATATTAGCGCAGGTTTGGAGTACATAAAAAATAACAAGGAAATCAATAATGTTTTGCTAACGGGCGGTGATCCTTTGATCCTTTCCACCAGCAAACTGGAACCAATTATCAAACAGTTCCGCGAAATTGATCATGTGAAGATCATTCGTATAGGCACCAAGGTTCCGGCCTTTAATCCGTTTCGTATCTTAAACGATCCGTCTTTGCTTGAAATGTTCCGCAAATACAGCACCAGCGAAAAGAAAATCTACGTCATGGCGCATTTCAATCATCCACGGGAACTTACGCCGCAGGCGATTGAGGGACTCAACGCTTTGATGGATGCGGGAGTCTCACTGGTCAACCAGACACCTATGGTAAAAGGAGTCAACGACGATCCCGATGTGCTGGCCGAACTATTCTCCAAACTTTCTTTCATAGGTGTTCCGCCATACTATGTATTTTTGTGTCGCCCGACTCTCGGTAACGAGACCTATTCTATTCCCATTGAAAAGGGTTATGAAATTTTTGAAAAGGCACGAATACGTTGTTCCGGCCTTGCTAAAAGGGCTCGTCTTGTCATGTCCCATGAGTCGGGAAAAATAGAAGTGGTGGGAATGACTGAAGATCAAATTTTCTTCAAATATGCACGTGCAGCAAACGAGGAAGATAACGCTCGCTTTTTGGCCTTCTATAGAAATCCGGATGCCGCTTGGTTCGATGATTACAAAGAAGCCAGTGAAGAGTTTTCGTTATTTACAAACAAGGAAACCAGTGGAGTTGCAAACTAAAATCTATTTACCATCACGTTTCTTCTTTTGTTAAGTCTGGCTAACTCATCTAGAACTGCATTTTTGAATTCCCGCTGATGGATTTCATACTTTTTCTCCTAATTTTTCTGGCTTTCAATAATTCCGGCCAGATCCTCACAAGCAAACTAAAATTCTCCGGACCCGGCGAAGCATTTTTGTTTTCCACCGCGCTAGGCTCCATTCTAATCTCAGCCATTATTACAGCCTTGGCTTTTTCTGGCGGCATAAGCTCTACGGTCTGCTGGGTTATTCTTGGAGTTTTTTTACTCGTCGGCTGGAAAAATTTACTACACCTGAAGCAGGTCTTGAATATTTTCAGTAGCCAGCAACCTATGGAGGATGACGGATTAAAAAATATGGCGCAGTCGTTTCTGGGGCTCCTCGTTTTTCTTTCTATAGGGCTGGCCCTGGCTCCTGCGTTTGCAACCGATGCTTTAGTCTATCATCTAGCCGTCCCGAAAGCTTTCCTGCAAGCTGGGGAATTGGTTAATCTGCCCAACAACATCTATTCCTTTTTCCCTCAGCAAATAGAAATGCTTTACCTTTTTGCTTTGGCCCTGGGTTCCGATTCGCTGGCACAGCTCACCGGATTAGGAGTTGCCTTTCTGCTTTTATTCGCTCTCTGGCAATACTCCAGAAAAAAAGTTGGCAAAAGTTATGCGTGGCTGACCCCGCTAATTTTTATTTCAACTCCTACTTTTTTCAGTGTGGCCTCTTCTGCTTATGTCGATCTACAAGCAGCGGCCTATGTTTTTCTGGCTTTTTATTCATGGGAAAACGGATGCACACGAAAACAACCGGCCTGGTTCTTTTTAATGACTCTGTTTGCCGGTGCCGCGGTGGCGACCCAACTTACTACTATCATCATTCTGCCCCTGGCATTCTTAGGGCTCGCTATTCACGGTCGTAGTCATAAAAAAACGAGCCAGACGGCAGGCCAGTGCTTTTTGCTAATACTGGGTTCTTTGCTGATGCTTTCTCCCTGGCTGGCGAGAAATTATTTTTTTACCGGCAATCCGCTATTTTTTATAGATTCTTTGTCCTTCCCCATCAACCTGACCATTTTCAGCGAACTGCATTCCTTCCCATTCAATGGTCAAATTGGCATCCTTTATTTATTGCTATTGCCTGCTCTTTTGGGTTTGCGTCGCGAGTCTCACCCTGTAGTTATTGTATTTTTGGTGCTGCTGGTCTTCTGGTTTGTCCAGACGCAAACCATTAGCCTTCTTGCACCTGCATTTGCTTTCCTTTCGGTGCTAATGGTCAGTGGACTCAAACAACTATTCCAGCAAAACGGTACTGGGAAAAGCGAAAAGTTTTTTTTAACAACGGTTCTGGCTCTTGGTTTGTTTTTCAATACTTCCTTAATAATGAAGGAATGGTTTCGCATTGAGCCGCTTTCTTACCTTCTCAACAAGGAAAATCGAGAACAATTTTTAACACGGCAAATCAGGGCTTACCCTGCCTATCAGGACGCCAATAAAATATTGACGGAAAAAGACAGGGTCATGCTGATTGACATGAAAAACCTGGGATACTTAATGAATCAACCTTTCTATAACGATGCTTTTGCCCAGACCTTGACTGAAGTTATTGACAAAGGAGTCTATGCGGCCGACATAGCAAATCGACTGCAGACCCGAGGCATTAACCATGCCCTGTTCAACTTTAATTACGTATTTGGAAAAAATTCCGCACTGACAATAGGTGAAAGAGCAATATTTAAAAACTTTCTAAACCTGCATGGGGAACAACTCTCCTCAAAAAACGGGTTTCTCCTTTACCGCTTTATGCTAGACTCCAAGACTGGAAACCAAAATAAAAACTCAGGCTTTAATTTTGAAGGGCATTAAAATATGGAGCGGCTTGTAGGAAAGAATATACTGATCATCATTCCCAAAGATTATTATATGGAGAGCGAACTCGATCCGGTTCTTGAAGCTATGAAATCGGAGGGAGCTACTGCCATGGTCGCATCCAATAAACTAAAAGAAGCGGTAGGTATGAAAGGCGGTCGCACCACCCCCGATGTATTGATCGTCGATGCCATTGAAGGCATCACTGGGGACAGTTATGTTTCCGCAGCCAAAGGAGTACGGCAAATCAAGGGAGTTTTTCATGGGGTCATCGTAATAGGTGGGAACGGTGCAAGATCCTACTTATGGAAAGACGAGTTAGTGCGACTTGTTCTCAATGATCGTCACCGATCTAAAATGGTAGTTGCCGCCATCGGCAGTGCCGTGCCCTGTTTAGGAAAAGCTGAACTGCTTCAAAATCTGGAGGTTACGACAGAGCCTGGAAACAAAAAAGCCATCAAGGAATTGGAAGGCGCAAAAGCCATTATAGTAGATGAACCTGTCACTTCACACAACCGTGTCTACACGGTTCAGAATGCGGAGGCAATTCCAGCCTTTCTCAATCCTTTCATAGAAGACGTAGCAAAAACCACGTTGAAATAGAACGAAGTTTTATTTACAAAGCTTCCTCTTCTGCGCGGTCCTTATGCATTTTGATAATCTTTATCCGCAATTTAATCGCATCGTTCAAACTTTTTACGATTCGATCGTTGGCATCGGGGAAATGCAGTTTCTGATTGAACTGATCTAAAGAATAAACCTCAAGCACTTTGGCAAAGGCCTCATCGACAAAAGGCCTGGTCATTTGCATCACCCCTTCGAAATAGATCGAAAGCTTTTCATGCTTTTCCCAGTTCTCTATTATGAGGTTTCTTATCGTTTCCCCTGAAGGCTCCCCAGACTCCGACGTTCTACCCGCTGGAGTCGAGGTTCCCATGATCTCGTAAACATTAATCTTACATTCGGTTTCCATTCTATTTCCTGTATCAAAGAAGAATTTCAAATATTCCCTCCCCGTCACCCAACGGGTGCTTACGAGGGGAGACTGGTAAGGGTCGAGATATTGACGATTGGCGAACAACTATAAAAAACCAACCCTCCCCTGCCCCTCCTTTTGAAGGGGGGAGAGTAGTATCCTCGGCTACTTGCTTACAATTTTCACGGACTTCATTTCTATCCGTTCGTTCGGGTTATCAGCGGAGTCACGAGGAGAGTTAACGATCTTATCCGCCACATCCATTCCACTGATCACTTTACCAAATGCTGTGTATTGACCATCAAGAAAGTGAGAGTCTTTTACCACAATATAAAACTGAGAGCCTGCACTGTTCGGGTCTTGCGAGCGCGCCATGGAAAGAATGCCACGGTCATGCGGCGTATCATTGAACTCCGAATTAATCGTATAGCCCGGCCCACCCGTACCATGACTTGAACGGTCTTCACTTTTAGAGTTTGGATCGCCACCTTGGATCATGAATCCAGGAATCACCCGATGAAAAATGGTTCCGTCATAAAACCCTTTATTAGCCAGGTCTTTGAAGTTTTTTGTGTGACCTGGAGCTAGATCATCTAGAAATTCCAGCTCAATATTTCCCAAGGTGGTTTCTATAACCGCTATTTCCTCACCTTGCGCGGCAGTCCCGGTCATTAATACTCCCATTAAACTTGCGGCAATGCCTTTTACAAAAATGTTCATGGAACCTCCAGATAAAATTAGCGATAATATTGGAATATTTAAAATAATTCTTAGTCGGTTGCAACCGACTAAGATATTTAAAAAGAAATCATTCTAGATAATAGGATTTCGATTGTCAAACTTCAGCCTGAACCTTCGTACCGGATTCCTCATCAGCAACTACCTCTTCGCCGGATTGGCCCTGACCTGTCTGACGTTGAGTGAGATTTTTTCTGTCTTTACGGGAGGAATTCTTATTGCCGGATTGATCTATTGTTACACGTTAGAATATCTTGCAACGATTCGTGTCGCTCCCTCAAAAAATTTCCAAGTTCTAGCTGGGGCTTGCTGTTGGTGATTTCACTCTACCTTGGATTTGGCTTACCCATTCTTAATCTAATATCAGGGTTCCTAGTCTACCTTCTTTATACCCACTTCATTTTTAAAACAGAATTCAACGATATCTGTTCGGCTATCTCATTGCTATCGTCTGCCTTTTAATCGGAGCCCTTTACGTCTAGGATCTGGCCTTCGGTCTTGTTTTTCTCAGCTTTTATCTGGTGTTGAGTTGGTGTCTGATTTCTTACCACCTGATGGCGGAACAAGTTAGCAGTCGCAGTCCACCCAAACTATTTAAAAACCGTGGTAAAAATCAGAAGCTCAATAAAACCTTACTAGGATGGGCCACCGGACTGGTTGCTCTCAGTTTTATAATGACTGCTGTCATCTTCATCGCCTTGAACACGTCTTCTCCCCGTATCACCGGGTTTTCGGATGTTGTCACACTCGGGGATGTCGGCAAAATAAAACAAAACTCATCGGTGGTGATGCGCGTTGAATATACCCGAAACGGTCAGCCTTACCGGCCCAAATCTCACATCCACTGGCGCGGCGTGGTGTTGGACCATTACAACGGTAAGACCTGGAACCCCACCTTGAACAACGGATTCAGTCTGTCAAATAAACCGGGACATGGACTCAGCCTCTTCAAGGTATCTCGACCCACCGAGGTGGTTGAGTAAATCGTTTGTATGGAATCCTTTGATATTCCATATTTGTTCACACATGGCATCCCCGTTTTTGTCGATGGAAATTTCACAAGACTGAACATGGATCAAGGATTCGTTTTAAAAACCGGTCGTGCGCAGTCTGGCCCCAAAAAATATAGGCTAACCTCTGAAATATCTGATCCGAATAGAACCTACAATCTTGAGCTTCCACATCCCGATGAAACTGTTTTTCCTGAACGGTTTTTGCAACCTCCAAAAATCAGTACAGCAACAAAAATTTTAGCGGCAAAACTGACCTATTCTGCCAATTCAGCTCGAGAAAAAGCGTTTAACATTCTCAATCATTTCAGCAATTTTGCTTATACGCTGGAAATGAAAAACGACCCCGATAAAACCGCGCTGGAACATTTTCTATTTAGTAGAAAAGAAGGGCACAGCGAATGTTTTGCTTCTGATATGGTCATCCTGCTTCGGGCAGCCGGTGTGCCCGCCCGACTGGTCAACGGTTTTGTGGGTGCCGAATGGCACGAATGGGGAAATCACCTTATAGTCCCAAAGCCATGCCCATTCCTGGGTCGAAGCTTACCTAGCTGGAGTGAGCTGGGCGGTGTTTGACCGAACCCCGCCAGATGCTTCGGCAAGCAGCTGTCCCGCAACTCAACCCCCTGAAACAAGCCCTCGACCTCCTACGGATGAACTGGCAGCGTTATATCATCCGTTATTCCGTCAACCATCAAGCCGACATGATCCGGTTCTTCCGCTCCGGTGGACGCGATGCTATGGACTCGCTGAAAAATCTGACTTCATTGGAATGGAAAGAGTAGATATCGAATCAAAGATGGACGTTATTGATCCTGCTGGTAATGGTTGGCTATATTTTTCTTTTAAGAAAAAGTGGGTTTTCACCGCCATCATCGCAAGCGGTATTGTTGTATGAAGAATTGCAAAAGCGTCTTGAAAAGAACGGCATCAAAATAAAACCCCATTGAACCGCGCGGGAACTATTGAACTCCAACATCCCCACTGAAAATTCCCATCAAGAAAAACAGACCATCGACTATTACGAAAAAGTTCGCTTCGGAAATCAGCCGACGAACCCGAGCATCGAAAAAGAAATTAAAGTGTCACTAATTTCTATTTAATCCTCTAATGATAGATTAATCGCGGACTCGAAATATCCCTCGGTTTTCTTGACCCAGCCCCGATGTTTAGTCCATTTCAATGAACCAATTAACCTTTTATTGACTGTTTGCTATTATTTTATTTTCCAACCGTTGAAGATTTCCCTTGGCGGAAAAATGCAAAGGGTCTAGCCGAAGTGCCGATAGAAAAGCTTCCCGTGATTTTTTCCACTTTCCTTCTTGAGCTAATACAATACCCAGTTTGTCGTATATATCTGCATTATCTGAATTCAAAGACAACGCTGCTCTGAATTCCGTCTGGGCAGATAGCCAGTTTCTTTCAGCCATATAAGCCATACCCAGGTAGTAAAGCGTATTAACACGGTTAGGGTCCATGGATTTTGAAGACTGCAATAGACTTAGGGCATCCTTTGTTTTATTCATCGCCAGGTTTAGAACCCCGAAATTATTTTTTGCTTCAATATAGCTTGGGTCTAGCTCCAAAACCTTTTGGTAAATAATTTCCGCATCCTCATATTTTTTCGTTTCGTAATAGAGAATACCCAGGTTGTTGTAGGCTTGCACTTTGCGGGGCCAAGTTTTTATAACCCGCAAATATTCCGCTTCAGCCTGCTCAAATCTGCCATTTTGATAATACAGTACTCCTAAATTATTCCTCGCTCCCTCAGATTCTGCATTGAGTTCCAGCACTTTTTTAAATTGTTCTTCGGCCTCCTTAAATCGTCCTGCTTTCGAATAAAGCTGACCGAGTCGAAGCCGCACCGGTTCTAACTCAGGTTTTAAGGTCAGGGCCTTGTTATATTCATTTTGTGCAAGATTCTCTTGACCTAATTTTTCATACAATACACCTAACCGATAAAGTACTCTTTCATCTTTAGCATTCAGCAATAAGGCTTTTTCCAATAATTCCTTAGCCTCAGCAAGCCGACCTTGATCTGTATAAACCATTCCCAGATAAAAAAGCGTGTCGACCTGATTGGGTTGAATTTTCATTGCTATTTTCAATTGATCTTCGGCCTTTTTAAGTCGACCTTCTTGGAAATGAAATGAAGCAAGGTTCGCATGGGCATGATAAACCTTCTCAGGAAACTTTTCCGCTACGGGTATCCACAGAGACTCTCCATCGTGCCAAATTCTGATCTGTTTAGCAGATAAGTTATTTAAAGCAAAAGCCATGATAGCGGTGACCAAAATTATTCCTGATCGAATCTTATTATGTTGCCACAAGTTCATTAGCCCTGCTCCAGATAAAAAAGCAAGACTTAGAGTAGGGATGTAGGTGTAACGATCTGCCATCGCCTGTGCCCCCACTTTGATGATGCCAATAACTGGTGCCATTGTGATCAGGTAAAATAGCAATGCTACAAGCCATACAGGGTTGCCCTTCCTCCATTGATAAAAACTAAGCAGAGTTATCGCAAGAAATAAAATCAATCCCAGTAAAAATTTCATGCTGAGCAGGGAAGGGTTTTCCAAAAATGGATAAAACGGAAGCAGGTCCTGAAGCCAAAATGTTTTTTCTATATATGCCCAGAGGGTTTGGAAAGAATTTATGATCCGGTCAGCAAGAGAGGTTTCTTGCAATGTCCTGACTGCACCGGTAGTGCTCTGCGCCAATAGGGTCAGCACTCCACCTAACAGGCTCAAAGCAAAGAGAGGAATTTTTTCTATACAAAGGGGGAGAAGGTCTTTTGTCAAACGCAAACGTTCCAAAGGAAAAATATCTAAAAGCAAAAGGACAATAGGTAATGTTACAGCCATCGGCTTGGACATCATGGCCAATGCAAAGAAAAAAAATCAGAAGGCTATATCCCAAACGTTTTTTCTCGCGCACATAAGCGCACAATAGCCTGCAATGGTAGAAAAGAAAAAGAAGCCACAAAGCAAATCCTTACGTTCAGAAACCCAGGCTACGGATTCAACACGCAAAGGATGCAAGCCAAATAGAAGAGCTGTAAAAATGCCCCCTATATACACACCATTATCCGAACCCTCTCTCCCTCTACCTACCAACAAGACAAATAGCACAAATACCAAGCAGGTATTTAATCCATGCAACAACAAATTTGTTAAATGATGACCCCAAGGATTCAAGCCATATAATTGATAATCCAATGCATGTCAAAACCAAGTTAGCGGATGCCAGTTCGCAGCGTAAAATGAAGTGGTCATCTCAAAAAAATTAGGCCATTTCTGAACCATGGGGTTTTCAGTAACGTATTCCAAATCGTCCCAATTCAGAACAAACCCGTTATCGAGAACACCTCGAAATACAATCACAGTCAATAAAAACAACCCCACCAGAAATAATAAAAATTTTGAATTAAAAGAAGTCATGAATCGCAGATTATCATTTCCTTAAAATATAAACGCTTAATTTATTGATTAATAAAAGGTAATGGATTAGCCTCACAGGAAATTAAGTTTTTTTAGCGTGGGCAGGCCCATTATCCTAATTTCTTGAAGTTAGAACCCCATTGGGCAAGACAGAAACTTTTGAATTCCAAAATCCGTGCTGAGAAATTCAAACGGTTAAAACAGATCATCAGCTATTATGAAAAAGTTCACTAGTGAAAGACTTTAATCAAGAGCTCGAAAAATCTCCGGGTTTTCTTCGCCAGTGACAGTAAGCATACCCACCGCTCCTTTATTGATTCTGAATATACTGTGGTCGACCAACAAATAATCCCCAGGAATGTCTACCTTGAATTCTACAATAGCGGTGCCAGCTGAGGGAACCAGGGTGGTTTGCACGTTTTTATTAGTGATCCCGTTCAATGCACCTTCCACATAAACCTCGTCAAAGACTTCGCCAATAACATGGAAAGAAGAAGCTCCGTTGGGACCTATATTGCCAAAATAGATTCTTATTTTGTCTCCCACTTCCGCCTGCAAAGCGTTGTCCCCCATCAATGCGCCCGAATTACCATTGAATACGACATAATCCGCTTGTTCTGCCATGCCTTTTTCCAGCGAAAATTCCAGCACATCTTCATCTTCTGAAGGCTGGGTGAAAAATTCACTCTGAAAAACATAAAACTCATGGTCCACGCGTGACAACCCATGCTTCGGCTCAACCAGAATCAGTCCGTACATGCCGTTGGCAATATGCGCCGGGATGCTGGGTACAGGTGAAGCGCAATGGTAAACAAAGAGTCCTGGATGCAGCGTTTTAAATTGAAATACTTTTTCCTCACCTGGAGCCACCAGGGTGACTGCCGCCCCGCCTCCCGGTCCGTTGACGGCATGAAGATCAATATTATGCGGAAACTGATTAGCGCTATCGTTGGAAAGATGAAATTCCACCGTATCGCCAAGGCGTACGCGGATCATAGGCCCAGGAACGGTTCCGTTAAAGCTCCAGAACTTATAGTTTTTGCCGTCCAAAGGACCGATAAACTCTTTCGCCTCAAATTTTACCACCACCGTTTCAGGCATTATCCGCGAGGTATGAGGTGGCACGTTGGGCGCCTGGGTTGTGTTTATCTCTTCGGAAAATGCAGGGCTATTAAATAAAACCGAGACGACAGCTCCTGCTATCAGAAAGTTTTTAAATCTTTGTAATCGGGTCACTCGATTCATTCTCATTTAGAAAGGAAAAGGGTTGACAGCATTAGATGGCTGCGAAATAATAGCGTAATACACTCATTTTAAATGACTTAACCGCCGAACATGCAACCAGTTGTGTTCGGCCTTCATTATACAGGCTTACGCACTTCCTATGGATGTTTATTGGGAACAATTCAAAACACCTTTTCTTTGCTTTGCAGGTTTTTCGGGTGTCGGCAAAACCACCCTGCTCGAAAGACTGACCCAACGGTTTGCTGAGGAGGATATCCGTGTGGGTTACTACAAACACGATTCGCACCGCTTCGAGATGGACAAAACCGGGAAAGACACCGCGCGTATTCGTGAGGCTGGCGCCGGAATTGTGGCGATCAATGACCCGACCCACTTTGGAGTGCTGGCAGATAATGATTTCAAGCAACTCACGATCACACATGCATTAGAACGCTGCGACTGTATATTGATAGAAGGATACAAGCAGTCTCCATTCAACAAAATTGTGTTTCTTAATGCCGTAGGCAAACTTCCGATTCCCCCTGAAAGCAAGGGTATTTGTGCAATTGTGCATCAAGGGACGGGAACACTGGAACCGTTTGTTGAACAGGGCATTCCTCTATTCCATCGAGACGAAATAGAAAAAATCTTTGACTTTGTCAATGGTCATTTCAAAAGATGTGCCAGCGAACTTTTTGGAGCTGTTTTTGTAGGAGGTGAAAGCAAGCGAATGGGAAAACCAAAGTTTTCGCTAAACTACGATGGCGTATCGGGAACAGAGAAGGCAGTCAATCTATTGAGCAAATTTTGCAATAAAGTATTTCTTTCCTCGCGGGCCGATCTAGATATGAGTTCTTTGGCAAAAATCAATAATGTTGAGCGTATCAATGACGAACACATCCAACTGGGGCCTGTAGGAGGACTGGCGACTTTGATGGGACGATTCCCAGATAAGGCGTGGATGATAACCGCATGCGATATGCCCTTTTTAAAAGAAGAGGATTTTGAGACAATATTACAAGAGCGAGACCCATTAAAATATGGTACCTGCTATGTTCAAAAAGGCCGTTTCGGTTATGAGCCCATGTGCGCCATTTACGAACCAAAATTCATCGTTCCTCTTTTTGAAGCCATGTCAAGACGAGAGCTTTCCATGTCCCGAATTATTGAGGCGCTCCCATTTAAAAAATTAAAGATCGACGAAGCGGACCGGTCAAAGTTTATGAACATCAACACAACAGAAGATTATGAGAAGAGGAACAAAAGAATAATCGTGTATCAAAAAAAGGAACCATCATGAGTCTGATTCCCGTCGAGGAAGCACTGAAACAAATCCTCGAAAAAATTCATTTCAAAGGCGTTGAAAAAGTTTCTCTGGGTCAAGCATTGGGAAGGGTGCTTGCGGAAGATGTCGTTGCCGGGTTAAACAATCCACCTCTCGATAACTCCGCGATGGATGGCTACGCTTTAATCGCAGAAGACATTGCCACCGCCACTCCCGATTCTCCTGTCAAACTCGAAGTGGTAGAAGAAATTGCCGCCGGATATACTGCGAAAGGCATTTTAAAACCAGGTCAGGCTATGCGCATCATGACAGGTGCTCCCATCCCGGAAGGGGCCAACGCGGTTTTGATGCAGGAAGACACAGATAAAAAGGGGAGCTTCATCCTCGCGAAAGACCGCGCTGATGTCGAAGAAAATATCCGCAAGGCGGGCGAAGATGTGCAAAAAGGCGAAACCGTCATTAAAAAAGGCGCTACTCTGAGTCCTGCTCATATTGGTATGATGGCTGTGGTAGGCCGGTCGCAAGTGGCCGTGGGCCAGCGACCCACTGTTTCTATTCTTTCCACCGGCGACGAAATTCTTGAGCTCGACCAGAAACCGGAAGGACCCCAAATTTATAATAGCAACGGTCATATGTTGGCGGCACAAATCCGCTCGGCAGGCGGTCTGCCTATTTATTTAGGGATCGCAAAAGATACAGAAAAAGATCTGATGGAAAAGTTTGAGTCGGCACTGAAAGCCGATATCGTGGTTTCATCTGGCGGTGTGTCGGTGGGGGACTACGATCTTGTCAAAGCCAGCCTGCAAAAAATGGGTCAGGAAATGCTTTTCTGGAAGGTCGCCATGAAACCAGGCAAACCTTTGGCTTTCGGTCGCATTGGCGAAACGCCTATTTTTGGACTGCCTGGCAATCCGGTTTCTTCATTTGTTTCTTTTGAACAGTTTGTCCGCCCTTCTCTGAAAAAAGTGATGGGGTGCATAGACCTACGGCACCAAACGGTGCAAGCTAAACTGACACGAACCATCCATAAAAAACCAGGACGACTTCATTTTTTAAGCGCAATCGTCTCATCGAGCAGTGGCGAATATACGGTAACTCCGGCAGGCGAACAGGGATCCGGGATTTTAAAATCTGCCGCCAATGCTAATGGACTGCTGATTTTCCCTCTGGAAGAATCTGAAATTAAAGAAGGTGCACAAGTATCCGTTCAGTTACTGGATATATAAATTACATACCTTAGGGAGTTGGTTCACTCAGTCCCTTTTCCCACGGAGGGATAAGGGCAGAATGAGGGGGGAAGCAATAATATTTCTCATCAAGATACTTGTTAGAAACCTTGGCTGTTAAGTAACTCAAAGTAACGGGAACTATTTTTTATACTCAACTTATGCAAAAACAAAGCTTTCTCAAAATATTTCTAATTGCCATAATTTCATTTGCCGCATTTTTGCCTGGGCTTGTTTTTGCTCAGTCCGATGCAACTTTGGATCGCATCGTCTCTCAAATTGAATCGCTTTATCCCCCACTGGAAGGTTATGTCATTGCCGTGGAGGGTAACGGACTGACCCTCGACCTCAAGCGTGGTATGGCAGTAAAAAAAGGAGACCGTCTAAAACTGATTCGTTACGGTAGAGAGCTTTTTCATCCTGTCACCAAAAAGAAGGTGGGGCGAAAGGAAACAGATTTGGGCGAAGTTGAAATACTAGAAGTGCGAAAGGATTTCTCGCATGCTCGATCGCTTAATCCAACGGCACTCCCAAAAGAAGGCGATGGTGTTAGAAGCCCATTTCAAAAGCTAACTTTTCTGGTCGCTCCACCTAATATTAAAACTCGAAAAAAAATTGATGCCGACCGGCTTCGTCTCAACCTGGAAAAGAAGTTGAATAGGCACCCACGTTTTGAGGTTCCAGCTTTTGATTTTGGTTTGTGGATGATTGATGAAAAACTAAACGAGACCTCTGCCTTAAAATCCAAAAGCCTCAGACGGCTGAAGCGCAAAGTCAATGCTGACCTCATTTTGATTCCCAATGTCCACACTATTAAGGGAAAGATGGTTTTGAGTTACAAGCTGGTCTCTTCAAAAGACGGTTCACTGCAAAAACAGGCTCAAGTACTATCAGATGACCTACCCGCGGCAAAAGCACGAAGAGAAACAAGAAGAGGCACACAAACCAGTTTTGACGCCAAGAATCAACCTTTCAAATTCATTGACAAAAATCAGTTCCCCTATGAAATTGTGGACTTCGATGCAGGGGACCTGAACGGCGATGGCAAAAACGAATACGTTCTCATCGACCGTTATCGGGTCATGGTCTATAAACTAAAAAAAGGCAAGCTAAGAAAAATTGGCCAATTAAGGAAGCGAAAAGGGGTTGACCGGTTTTTAGGAGTCGATGTGGGCGATATCAATGGAAATGGCCGTGATGAAATTTTTGTCACTAACCAGGTGGGCGACAAGCTGGAATCTTTTGCGCTAGAGCGGCAACCGGGGGGAAAAAATTTCAAACATGTCTGGAAAGACGTGAACCTTTATTTCCGCATCATTCGCCCTTTTGGAGCAAAGCCAACCCTTTTGTCGCAAAGCACGGGATTTGAAGCCCCCTTTCATGGCTCGATAAAAAAGGTTCTATATAAAAAAAGGCGCTATATCTTGGGATCCAAATTGAATACTCCAGATATTTATGGCAAATTCTTCAGCTTATATGGTTTGACGCAAACCGACCTGAGCGGAAACAAGATCAAGGACACTATTATTCTTGATGATAAATACCACCTGAGAGTCTATTCCCCGGAAGGGAGAGTAATAGTAAAATCAGACGAATACTACGGTCACGATCCGCGTTTTATTGATGTCGGAGTGGTAGAAGAATTTGGAGGTCTAGCTTCTGGCTCTAGCAATATTACCAGAGCTAAGGCCGTTCGCTACAAAAGCCGACTCCAGTTTGTTAAAAATGGCAGTCGTCGTTTTCTGGTTCTACCCAAAAATTATGTGGCTGGAAATGGGATGTTAGACCAGATGGTCATTGTAGAAAATTCTGGGTTAGCTATTTTAGGCGTAAATCGAGAGGGTTTTGAGAGACTTTTCGAGTCCCATAAGCAAAAAGGCTATCTAGGTGCTTTTCGGGTCGTGCCCCGAAAAGGCAATGCCGGGGCCGATGTGTTCATTGTAACGATAGATAAAGACTATGTCAGTGAAACATCCCCTATGACCAGCACTTTTTCGACCTATTTCTGGGAACTAGAGTAAAATTTTGCAAGTCCAAATTAATTTTATTTTCAATAACTTATACTATTTATTCTTAGATAAAATGGATTTACCCTAAATCGATTAGTACGAATAGCAAGAAGCATGAGGTAAAAATCAAATAAATGCCAAAAAATGCCAAAAAACCTTTGATTTCTATTTGGTATAGTGGTATCTTTTCTACTGGTTTTAGTGCAATCTCACATGAATAATCACCTTACGTAAGGTTTCAATAACTTACTTAAAGAGTTCAAAAAGAGTTCAAAAGTATTAAAAAGTATTAAAGAGTTCAAAAGTATTAAAAAGTATTAAAATTTAAAAATAGTATTCAGTTTTCAAAAAAGTAGTTAGTCATCAACAAAACTTGGAGGAGAAAAAGCATGAAAAAGAATTTATTGACTGTAGCCGCAATGGCCGTCGCCGCATTCTTTGTATCGACAGAAATTGCTAAAGCAGCCGACATTACATTCAGTGGGCAGCTTCGATCTCGCTGGGAAGCAAACGAACAAGGAGCTGGTGCCGGTGATGGTGCAGGGCGTTCATTCGCGAATAAGCCCGATGATTCGATCTTCACCTCAACTCGACTTGCGGTAACAGCAAACGTCAACGAGACCACGTCCGCTTTCATCCAAATGCAGAGCATTCGTACTTGGGGTCAAACAAATGGTGGTGTAGCTACCGGTAATAATGGAGGTTCTGGTAATGCATCCGGAACTGTAAATGATGCCGACGCTTCTGTTGGTGTGCATCAGGCTTATTTCACTTTAAAGAATTTCCTCGGTGCGCCATTAGATGCAAAGATTGGTCGTCAGGAAATTTTGCTTGATGGTTGGCGCCTGTTCGGTAACACAATCTGGACAGCGGGTATGCAGACGCATGATGCAATCAGTTTCAGCCACAAACATGATAATATTAGTTTGTTTTTAGCGTACATAAGCGCAGTAGAAAATGACAGAACAGATGATCCAAATGATTCTACAGATAGAGAAAGTTATCTGGCACACTTGAATGTAAAGGGTGTTTTAGGAGGTCAGTTCTCTGGTTATTTAAACTGGGATTCAAATTCTTCTGCAGCTGCTGCTCAAACCAGGGCTAATGATATATGGACTATGGGTGGTCGTCAGGCAGGTAAATTGGCTGGCTTAGATTACCGTGGGGAAGCTTATTACCAGTGGGGTAATGGAAACGGTCAAAAAGACACAGCCCTAACGGCGGCAAACTTGGCTACAGATGCTGATAGAGAAGCGTACATGTTTGGTTTACGTGTAGGGAAGACATTCAACAACGTCTCCTTCAAACCTGGCGTTACGGTATGGTATGATTACCTTTCAGGAACAAACGATGAAGATCAAAGGAATGGTGATTGGAGCAGTTTTAATACACTATGGGATACGGGTCATAAGTTCTATGGCTTGCAGGATGTATTCTTGGGTATAGGTTCAGGTGGTAGTTCTGGAACACAGGGTCTGGGCCTTCAGGATTTGGCATTAAAGACGAAAGTCAACCCAATCCCAGGTTGGACCTTAAAAGCAGACTACCATTGGTTCTGGACAGCTGAAAGTATAGCTGCAAATACAACCACGAGAAATTTCGCCAATGCAACAGCTGCAGGATCGGAATCCCTCTCTAATGACCTAGGTACTGAGCTTGACATTACTGCAGTCACTAAAATAAATGCTAATACCAAGGTAATGATCGGGTACTCACACTATGATGCAACTAATAGCTTTTTTGCATTGAAAAATGGAGCTGAATTGCGCACCAACGCTTCCACGTTTTCAGGAACTGATGACGCAGACTGGGCCTACGTTCAGTTTGATGTGAAGTTCTAATTTTGTCTCTACAAAAACCCTCCGGCCCTTTTGGGTCGGGGGGTTTTTTTTGTTTCCACTGCACTTGCTGGTAAACCGAAACCGAATTATGATATCTTTTCAATGTTCTTATCTTTTATCTTCCTTAAAAAATACCAGACCAACTATGAAATATAAATTACTAACCTTATTGTTATTTCTTATCCCCTGTCTGGTTGAGGCAGAACCTGATGTCTTTAAATTAGATGGAAAACCTGTCCCTACTATTGTTGCCAAAGTCAATGGAGTCTCAATATACTCCATCCAATTGGAAAGCGAATTCATCTCTTTTAAATTGCGTGCCCAGTTTCAAGGGGAAAAAATTTCTCCCTCGGAAGAACCTATAATAGCCCGTGAAGTTCTTAAATCAGAGATCATGAAGGAAATAATCACTCAGAAAGCAAAATCCCTCGATATCGAAATATCACCTGAGCAAATTGACTCGCAAATTCAAGGTATTGAAGACAAGTTTCCTAATCATACCGCATTCATCACGGCACTAGCTTTTCAACGTATGAATATAAAGTCTCTCAAAAAAAAGATTGAAAGTACCCTCTTGGAAGACGAATTGATTCGCCATGAAATAGCTCCAAAGGTAAAATTAAAAGATGATACTGTCAAAAATTTCTACAACACCAATAAATCTCAATTTATGAAACCTGCATTGTACCGAATAAGACATATTCTTATTTCCACAATTCCATCTCCCCAAAAATCCGCCGATGAAGCCAGTCATAAAAAAGCCCTGCACATGACCCGAATGATCAATGAAGAAGCTAAAGCCAAAGCAGAAGAAGTATTGCAAAAAGTTAAGACTGGAGATAATTTTGAACAACTCGCGAAAGAGTTCTCAGAAGATGAGGTTTCAAAGCAAAAGGGTGGAATGTTGGGAGATTTGCATCCAGGAAGCACGATCCCCGAAATCGCAGAATCTATGGTAAAACTAAATGAAGGAGAAACCAGTAACATCGTCAGTAGCTCGTTTGGACACCATATCTTGAAGCTGGACGAAATTGTTCCAAGTGTATTGATCCCTTTTAAAGAAGCACAAAGCGACATTTTGAATGTATTAATGAAAAGGGAAACAAAAAAACTGTTCAAAGAATATGTAGTCGATCTAGAAAAAACAGCCAAAATAGAAATTTTTATCTAATCAAACATTATTGACGGCATTATCAAATTCCCCTCACCAAAACCCTCTCCCTAGTCTGGGAGTTGTAGTAAACCGAACAACCTCTTCTCCGCTGAAAGAGGAAGATTAGTATGATAGGGATAAAATGTTTTTTCAATCTTCTCCTCTAAAAAAATTATGACCACCTTAGTTACAGGTGCCACAGGTTTTTTGGGTTCAGCCGTTGCACGAGAACTACTTAAAGACGGGCGAAAGATAAAGCTGTTGGTCCGAAAAGATTCAGACCTGAGTAATACTTCAGGCTTGCAGGTAGAAGTGGTGAAAGGCGATATCCGTGATCGCTCCTCTTTAAAATCTGCCATGACAGGGTGCTCGACCCTCTACCATGTAGCTGCCTATTACAGTTTATGGGATCGCGATAAAAAGCTCATTTACGATATCAATGTCGAGGGCACTCGCAATATTCTTGAAACGGCTTTGGAACTTGGGCTGGAACGAGTTGTCTATACCAGCACCGTCGGCTGCATGGGCTTGCGTAACGATGGCACACCTGCCAACGAAGACCAGCCTATGGATCCTACTACCTTGAGCAACGATTACAAAACATCTAAATTTCAGGCAGAAAAAATCGCACTTGAAATACAGGGCAGAGGACTTCCTGTTATCATTGTCAACCCCAGCACACCTGTCGGACCTCGTGATATCAAACCAACTCCTACCGGAAAAATTGTTGTGGATTTTTTAAATGGTAAAATGCCCGCATATCTAGATACGGGACTGAACCTAATCGATGTATCCGACTGCGCCCGTGGCCATATTCTTGCCGAAGAAAAGGGCAAGCCCGGTGAGCGATATATTCTTGGAAACAAAAATATGTCTTTAAAAGAAATTCTTCTAGCATTGGAAAAGATAACAGGCATCCCGGCGCCATCTATCAAGATGCCCTATTGGGTGGCTTATACGGCCGGTCTGGCCTGTGAGGCTATGTCTAACCTAATCACTCAAAAGCCACCCGCTGTACCTCTTGCAGGGGTGAAGATGGCCAAATACTTTATGTATTTTGATTCATCCAAAGCTATCCGCGAATTGGGACTGCCACAAAACCCGGTCGAAAACGCATTGAGCCAGTCTGTTCAATGGTTCCAAGAAAACCACCGCTAATTCATGGAAACTCTTTCTCTGCTTTGGGGCACGGTATTACTTCGCCCTTATGTTTTCGTTTTTCTAGCTGTATTCCTGACAATTGCCATTTTAAATATGGGCGTGTTGCGCTCCTTGCTATTCACAGTTCTGGCTTACACTGTCGCATTTATCTGTGAATATTCTTCCACAAGAAATGGTTTCCCTTTTGGATTTTACACTTATATCGACACAACTCGAGAACAGGAACTGTGGATCAGCAATGTGCCTTTTATGGACTCGCTTTCTTTTTCATTTCTCATTTATGTGAGTTATACGTTGAGTCTGTTCTTGTGGGCACCTCTAGATAAAAAGGCATGGGACATCCGTCTAGGCGATATCACCCCCATCAAACATTCTTTTAAAGTGATCGCTTCGGCATCCGTTCTGTGTATGTTGATGGACGTTATTATTGATCCTATCGCATTCCTGGGAGATCGATGGTTTCTTGGTAAAATTTATTTCTATATTGAACCGGGAGAATATTTCCACATCCCTTTAACCAATTTTGCCGGTTGGGTTTTTGTAGCGGCTGCAACCCTCACTTGCTTTGCAGCTTTAAATTCCTGGATAGATCGCAAAACCCCTGCCCGAACAAAGCAAATACCGGGACAGGCTCTTTTGGGACCTGGCTTATATTTTGGGGTATTGGTTTTTAACCTTGGCGTTACTTTTTATATAGGAGAGTTTCTGCTTGGCGCTTCGGGGACTTTAATTTCTTTAGGGATTTTTGCTCTGGTTATTCTTAAAATGAGAAAAATATAGGCTACATAGTCTTGGAACCTATATAGATCCCGTAACCAATGGCTGCGGCGATGAGACTCATTAAGAGGTTGTCAGTTGCTATTGCTTTCCAATCTGGAATACGGCTCCAATTGGCCCAAGGAATTATTATGATAAACAGGGATAGAAAGCCCAATATCAGTAGGCTTGTCAGAATTATTATCAGTTTTTTTTCATCCATATGGATACTCTAATGCATTCGAGTATTCATATAGAAGCCATATACAAAAAGAACTATGGCAACCATTACGATCCCACTATCCAATAAAGTATTTTCCCAGTCGGGCAATGCGTAATTTATAAGCCACGGCACGGCAACAAAAAGTACAGCAACAAAGCCGATTCCCAGCAGGCTTAATATGGAAATGATTAATACTTTATCATTCATAATTGAAATCCTTTACAAATTAAGCCCCCATATGTGCGGGACAAGTTTTCTAGAGTGATTGTAGCAACTTAATTGAGACTTTGAAAATATTTGCTCATATAATGAATTTTAATAAAAATGACCCCATCTCCCCAGGATATCCCGGCATTTATCCGTAAGCTTCCCAAAAATTGTGGTGACGAGTCTCTATTCGAAGAAATTCTAATCACTCTTTTGCTAATGGGGGGGATAGAACATAATGATCGAGGGGACTATAAACTCATTAATCAAGCCCTTAAGGAACTGAGATCTTCATTTAAAATTTTCAAACCTTATCGAGAAATACGGGAAGTAGCCTTATTTAGCTCGGTCAGAGTTGTTGAATCAGACCTTAATTACGAGTTGGCGAAAAGCCTCGTTGAAAATGGCTTCATGATTAACTCCGGCGCAGGTGGAGGAATTATGAAAGCCGCGAACCGTGGAGCCTTTGTCGACAATAGTTTCGGATTGAATATAAAACTACCTCACGAACAAGCGACAAACTCTTTTATTTACGATTCTGCTAACCTCATGTAGTTAAAATATTTTTTTACTCAAAACTGGTATTTATAAAAGAGTCGCACTCCACAGTAATTATTCCAGCTGGATTGGGCACTATAGACGAAGGCTTTAAAAACCTGACCTTATTCCAAACGGGAAAGTGCATGCCAGATCCATTGCCTTGCTCGACCATAAGGAGGATGATTATTTCGATGGTTGTCTCGATTTACTGGACTCTCTTTTGCTAGAAAACGGCTTTGCATCTACTGAAGACCGCCTACTTATAAAAAGAACCCCTAACGCTGAAGAAGCTCTGAATCATATAAAATCGTTTAATCGTATCTTTCACTCTCAGCACAATGTGAGATCAAAAAACCGTATTAAGGTTAAACAAACCCCCTTCTTTCGTCGGAACTCCTCTAAAAAATAAACAGTGAGTTTCGAAATATCCTCCTCAAAGGTAAAATTGAATCTATCAGACCGTTAAAAGAGGAATTAAAAAATCAATAGTATCCCTCCTTAACTCACATTTTCCTCTATTTTAATAAAAATAACTTTAGCAGACTCAATCTGATTATCACTAGAATCAAACAAATCTAATCTGCTTCTCACAAAAATAAAAATTTATAAAAATTAATACATATAAATTATATTTTTACTATTTAATTACATTTAAATATATTAATACAAATTAAGATTTAATATTTATCTATGAATACGCTTTTTGAACAGTATTACGCTGTTATTTTAACTTTTTTATTATAATTGGCTTAAATTTTGCTTGTATCACTAATAAGTACAAAATTAAAACAATTTATTGGTGACTAAGATGAATCACAGGAGAAATTTAACAAAAGGCGAAACCGTGTTTAGTCAGGGTAACCCCAGTGATTGCGCATTTATCATTATTTCCGGATCCGTTGGGATAATAGAAAACACTCTTGAAGGTCAGAAGCTAATTAAGCGGTTAAATGAAAATGAAATTTTTGGCGAAATGGGTTTGATCCATGGGAGGCCTCGTTCCGCAACAGCCCGAGCGCTTGAAGATTCAGTTGTATTTAGAATGACTCAAATTAATTTTGACAAGCTTTCCAAAGAAAAACCGGAAGTCTTACTGCCAATATTAAAAGTTTTAACCAGCCGTTTGCGAGAAACAATGAAGGGTACCTCACAAAATAGGTTCAACAGGTGGTGAGTAAATTAGAAAGGTAGCCATCACGGAAAATGACTATAGAAAAAGGATTCTCGTCCGAATTCTAGGAAAGTCTGATTTCTTTTGGAAAATGGAGCTGATCGATGACAATTCCCGCTCTACAACGGTTAAATTTTTGAGTAGAAGTAAGGTCCGCTTTTAACTCAAGAGTGCTTCAGTTCACTTAGGACAGTCTTAATGCCATTATGAAGGTAATGACAGCCCGTGTACGAGAAGCATTTCGTCTTGCAAATTTGCAAAACCTGTACTCAATTTATAAAAATCCACGCCGGGCTTCCATTCGAGCTATAACCCTATTATTTACAATAGCTTATATTTCCTATACAATAGGTTTCGATTAAGGGTCAAGTTTATTCAAACAAATACCGTTTTATTACCTGTAGCTCCAAAAATTTAAATATTCGCCTTATCTCAAATCATAAATTTTAAACTTAGGATACAATTTTGGTTTAAAAATTTTGATACCTCTTTAAAGTGATTTTTAATGCTTTAGAATTGAAAGATCCTGTTTGAATGAAAGTACTCAGTTATCAGGTACCACAATCATCATTGAAGCAAACCGTTATCCTGGAAAATGATGAATTTGAAAACACTTTCATCAAGAAACCCTTGAAAAGCTATCCCAAAACCTTAATAATCATTCCCGCTTATAACGAAGAAAAAAATATAGGCGCTGTTCTGGAAATGATCCAGCAAAAAGTCCCGGGAATTCCCATTCTGGTTATTAATGATGGCTCCTCGGACACTACCGAAAGCGTTGCCCGCAGCCACGGTGCTAATGTCATTTCCCTACCCTATAATTCAGGCTATGGAGTGGCACTGCAAACAGGGTTCATATTTGCCGCCCGAAAAAATTTTGCCATTGTTATCCAGATGGACTCCGATGGACAACACGACCCTAAAAGTGTAAAAAACCTCATCGAAGAAGTACAAAAGGACGGGGTGGATGTTGTGATCGGTTCTCGGTTTCTAGAGAGCGGTTCTTATAAATCATCCTTTGCCAGACGTGCAGGTATTTTTATTTTTGCTAAGATCGCCTCTATAATTTGTGGCCAGAAAGTAACTGACCCGACTTCAGGATTTCAAGCTCTTAAAGGTAGAGCTATCCATTTTGCCGCAAGCGATCATTATCCCCCTGACTATCCTGATGCTGACTTTATTATCCTGATGCATCGTCATGGCTTGAAAGTCAAAGAAATTCCCGTTACCATGCATGCTAGTCCTGACAAAGAGTCCATGCACCATGGTCACAAAACCATTTATTATATTTTCAAAATGTTTCTATCCATTTTTGTTACCGTACTAAGAAACGTGTCCAAAAGGTAAAACCATGCCACCTAAAATTCAAATCATATCCATATTAATCTGTATTTTTCTTGTTGCTTACGTTTTCGAACTCGTCAGAAGAAAGCATCTGAGCGAAGAATATTCCATGGGTTGGCTCGTAACAGGAACTAGCATGTTAGCCCTATCGGTTTCTGAGGGACTACTAAAGTGGGTTTCCGAATTAGTCGGAGCCACTTTATTCACATCCACTTTATTCTTTTTTGGGTTGTTATTCCTCATGGTCATCTGTCTACACTTCTCCATTCGAATTTCTGCCTTGACCAACCAAGTCCGCAAACTGACTCAGAGCATAGGGATTTTGGACCTCGAAAAGAAAACATTGGAAAGACAAATTAGACAATCCAACTGGCAAATCGATTCTTCAAATCTGGAGCAACTTTGAAGGTTTTACGTACCATAGAAACTTTTTTGCCTTATATTTGCGGTCCCGTTAATCAGGCATTTCAAATATCTAATCGTCTTGAGGAGAAAGGCGTTTCATCTCCGGTTTATACGACCTATTCCGATGTTTCCCACACTCTCCCTAAATTGGAAACAATTGGCAGGGTTACTGTCCATCGATTCAAATCGCAATTAAAAATCATGCGCTATCTTGTCAGCGCGCGAATGTTGTCCCACTTGAAAAACTTTGATATCTTACACAGCCACAATTACCGTAATTTTCAAACCGATAGTGGTTTTTTTTTGCTCGCACCAAAAGCAAGCCCTTCGTCTTAAATACCCACGGCTCACTTCTCGGTTTTAAAAACTATCTTCCTTCTTTCGCGCAAAGATTGCCCTATCATCTTTACGATATTGCCACGTTAAAGACTTCGGCAAAAAGAGCACAGGCTATAATCGTTTCCTCAAAATTTGAATACGAAGATGCTCTTGAGTTTGGAATCGCAAAAGATAAAATCCATATTATTCCTATGGGCATTGAGGTAGAAAGAATTAAGAAGGATCAAAGCGTATTCGAACAGATGCAAATCCTATTTGTTGGCCGCATAGCCCGTGTCAGGCGAATTGAGTTACTCCTTCAAGCTGCAAGTCAGTTGAACTTTCCTTTTCATCTAACCATAGCTGGCGGGGAAGAAAAAACCAGCAGTGTCACACGCACGGGTTATCTAAACGAACTAACACAACTTACAAAGCAATTGAACCTGGAAAACAAGGTGACGTTTGTTGGAAAGAAAACACCGCTAGAATTAAAAACTATTTACCAATCGGCTGACATTTTTGTTTATCCATCTCTATACGAAAATTTTGGGCAGCCTCTACTTGAAGCTGCCGCACATGGCCTGCCCTTGATTTCTACGTCTGTAGGCATTGCACGGGACATAATTATTGAAGGGGAAACCGGTTTCCAGATATCTGGAAAGCCTGAAGAAATAAAAGAGCGCATTGAATCTTTAAGAAATAGCAATTTAAGACTACAAATGGGGCGTCGGATCCAGAATGAAGTCAAAAACAGATTTGACTGGGGAAATATCATGAATCAATATACGAACCTGTATCGTTCTCTTTGACTAAGTTCTCACTCCCGAATCGGTTGAAAAACTTATCTTAGTTGCAACCCATTTTTACGGCAATTTGAACTATGATTCAAGCCAACCGCTTTAAAAACGTATCATAATCTTCAAGAAAGATTTATTTTCATAGGGGTAACTGAATAACCGGAATTTAAAATATTATTTTTTAGGTGATGAGACCAGATTTGTGTTTTTTATTATGTTCTCGTCTATTTTTTCCGATACAAATATATATAGATAAAAAACTCATTAGGAATTAAAACGAATCTTCATCATGGCACTTGAAATAGTCGATTCAACTTCACAGGGAATACAGCAGCTAAACAGCACTCCTACTATGGGGTATCCCGTTGCAAGTGGGTGTAACGTCCAAATTTTTGACTCTTATTCTAACAACTACAATGAAATGGTCAATAATGTCATTCGCCAGACTGGTTACGATGCAGATAATTTTGTCTCTGCCAAGCTTCATAAGTTACGAAGTCTTTTTCCATCTTTATCAGAAAAACCGTTTCGTTTATTGGACTTTGGTTGCGGAGTCGGAAATCTTTACGGGCAAGTTGCAAATTTTTTTCCAACCGTTGTTTACACAGGAGTAGACCTTTCAAAGGATTCGATTCTAAAAGCTCGTTCTCGTTATCCTGGTGATGTAGATTTTCAAGAACACGATTCAAAGGAGTGGGAAGCAAATGGATATGACCTTATATTTTCTGCCGGGGTATTCCACCATATCCCCCATGTTCGACATATGGGGCTTATCAACAAGCTATCTTCCCTCCTAAATCAGGGAGGAAGACTGGTGATCTGGGAGCATAATCCACTCAACCCTATCACACAAAAACTCGTCAAAGATTGCCCTATTGATGAAGATGTAGTACTCCTCTACTCAAAAAACCTCAAAAACTACTTCACCCAAGTTTCTTTATCAAACATTCAAGTAATCTACACGACCTTCTTTCCTAAATTTTTATCTGCACTTAATTTTATGGATCCTTATTTGGGTTGGCTACCTCTTGGCGGGCAATATCTGGTGACGGGTCAAAAAGACTAAGCCTCTTTTGATTGAAAAAACAACAAACCCTTCTCAATTTTTATCGGGTTATAAGGAATGATCGCTTGGGTTTTATCAATCGAATGATTCTTCCTGCATAAAAGTCGCGGAATCTGATCAGAAAAGGCGATGCTTGATTTAAAAATTGACAAAATCCCAATACTTACCCTGACAAACCAAATTGGTAAAAATATTTTTTTTATCTTCACCTTTTGAATCTGAGCAAGTCGGTCTATCAATTCATTCATAGTCATTTTTTCCGGTCCGCATAAATTAAGGTTTTCTTTTTTAATCGAATCATTCCTCAATATCTCCACCATTACCTGAACCACATCATCCACACTTACTGGACTCAGAAAATACGACCCATCACCAATAATAGGAATTATTGGAAACTTTTCTACCCAGGCAACCAGTTTACCAATGCCCTCTTCCATCTTTACCCCATAAACTTCCGAGGGCCTAAGGATCACCCAGTCAAGACCTGATTTTCCAACCAACTCTTCACATCTCAGTTTACTCACTCCATAATCGCCACCCTCCTCCGAAGCTGCTACCGAGCTGACAAAGATAAATCGCTTGACATTATTTTCCTTGCAGGCAGAAATTAAGTTTTTTGTGCCCTCTTCATTGATTTTAAAATATGCTTTTCCGGAAGAGGAATGGGTCAAGGCGGCTAAATGAACTACGGTGGCGACCTCAGAACAAGCCTTATCCAAGCCATCTATATCATGAAGACTGCCCTGAAAGATTTCACAATCTTCCTTGCGCACCGGTGACCGATGCTCAAGGAGCCGAATCGAAAACTGTTCCGTTTTCAATAATTCTGAAGTCAGATTTTTACCCAGGGTACTTGATGCCCCCGTGATGAGAATTTTCATACGGACACTAAACGGTTATTTTTGGGTATAAAATTCTTTCACTCTATACCAAAACAGATTACCTAAAAACTCAAGAATAGAACTTGGTTTTACAAAAGAAGGGCGAGAATCTATGCTGTGGAACACGGTTTCAATTTCTCCGATTTTGGCGTGCAACCGCCTGGCAAAAATCATAATTTCTGCATCGATGAACCATCCGTTAGACTCCAGATGCACTTTTTCATAAAATTCACGGGTCATAATTTTAGGTTTGGAATTCATATCCCAAGCATTGATTCCTGGGAATAGAAGTTTGAATAAAATATTATAGACAATGGAAATCAACCTTCTATAAGAACCATCATTCCTTTTTGCTCGGTAGGTTTTAGCGAAATCCAATCCATTTGTTTTCATTAACTGGTATACGCGAATCACATCGCTACTGGGCATTTGCCCATCCCCATCTATTACCGCCAAAGTTCTTCCTGTAGCTGCCTGCAAGCCAGATTTCATATCCCACCCCATCATGCCTTTTTTTATTTCGGCCACCGCTTTTATTCGTGAATCCTTGGCGGCAATACCCCTAACTACCTCGGGAGTTTGATCTCCAACGCCTTCAAAGTAATTTCCTACCAGAACAATTTCCCACAATAATTTTTCATTTTCTAAGGAATCAACAAGGGAATCAACAAAACTTGTTATCGTTGCTGCGCTTCGATAGGCTAATACCACTACAGATATTTCAGGAGTTTCCATTATTTCAATTTTTAGCTAACATCAGAGATTTTTAAAGCCGATATATCAAAATAAGCGATGATACCATAGGCTAATATATTACATTAACGTTTAATCCCTTTTCTTAAGGACAGTGCAGATCCAATTTTCGCCCCAAGCAAGGCAGACTCTTGGGTATAATAACGGGGTTTTAAACGACCTGATTATAGGGTATCTAGTGACATCTATCCGATTATTTTTCAAGTCTCATCTGGCCTTAACTCTCCTTCTTCCCATTGCATTTTTAACTATATTCACCGGTCTGGATGACAGTGTAATGCAAGTCGATGAGGGAGGAGACACTTTTGTTTCGACAACAATCTTGAAGCATGGATTGCCTATGCATTCAGATGGGTTGAACCACACCATGCCCTATGCTGACATCTTCGAAGGTCTGTTTATTTATCGAACCTGGGTTCCCTATTATCTCCAGGCTATTTCATTAAATTTTTTAGGAAACAATACTTTTGCTGCCAGACTACCTTTCGCCCTAGCTGGTTTTTTTTCCATCTGGTGCCTTTATCATTTAGCAATTCGCATCACTCAGGATAAATCTGCATCCGTTTTGGCTGCAACATTTTTAGCCACGTGTGTTCCCGCGCTTCTTTATTTCAGAACCTCTCGTTACGTTGCCATTCCTATATTACTGACTCCCATTCTGCTCTCTTTTTATATCGATATTTTTGAAAAGAAAAAATGGAATCCTGTTCCCTTTACCGTTACATCAATTATTTTTTTTCATACAATGTATGTCGAGTTTGCCGGCCTTATAACAGGAATGCTAATTCATTTATTTATTTATAGAAACGAAGTTGATCGAAATAATCTAAGAAAGATTAAAATTCCTGCTGCCGTTACCGCTCTATTGTGTTTACCCTGGCTATTTTTCCTTCCTGCTCTATCAAAAAAAATAGCCGAATTTTACACTTCCACCAGTCCATATATAGACACCTCTTCATTAGGCTATTTAAAACATTTTGCGGGATTCCTTTTCCAAATAAACAACTACATTTTCCCTCTTATATTGGTTCCCTTGATATTTTTATTACCTATAAAAAAATTCAATCGTTCTATTTCGCTTTTACTCATTTGCATTTTTTTTATTTTGCTAACTGCTTCGTTACATTCCATTCCACAATTGCATTACATCGCCGCCAGCATTCCCATATTCTTTACCCTGTTAGGGTGGATAAACGTACATTTATTTAGAAGCTCCATAATTCAGAAAATCCTCTTTGCAGCCATTCTTATTTTTTCGAACCTGATTCACGTGGGCCCCTTGGTTCCAGTTAAGCAATTACTCCAATCCCCGCAACCTGACGCCCAACCCAGTTTGTACTTTAAAGGCGTTTACCAGACTTTTATGCGGGAAGTGAAATTCAAGTCCATTTTTTTTCAATACTGGGGAGAGCTTGCCAACCCCTATCGAGGCCCCTTAAATGGAATTGTTGCATTTTTTGAAATACATGGGAAAAAGGGGGAAACATGCTATATTGACAACGAAGTTGAATCTCTTGCTTTTTACACAGGGTTCAAGATGATTCATAACAGCGAGCTAACTAACAAAAGCATACCAGATTGGATCGTTTTACGAGGCGATCAATGGGCTCTTCATTCAGAGGAAAAAACTAGCCCTTTAAAGAAAAAAATTAGATTCATTTTGAAAAACAATCAATATGAACAATTTGAATTGAATGCCCCGGTAAAAAGGGTCAATAATTCCTACGAAATTCAAATACACCTTTTCAAATCTCCTATTTCCGCCGATAAAGTCTATATATTCCAACGCTCCGATAAAATCTGAATAACCATACGACTGATCCTGTGAAACTAATCATACAAATTCCCTGCTTAAACGAAGAACTCTCTCTCCCCAAAACCCTGGAAGACCTGCCAAAGCAAATTGAGGGGATTGATACAATCGAAATTCTGATCATTGACGATGGTAGTTCAGACAAGACAGTTGAAGTGGCCAAAAAACTGGGGGTGCATCATGTGCTTCAATTCACTAACAATAAGGGGCTGGCTAAAGCATTCATCTCTGGAATCAATCAATCATTGAAACTGGGTGCGGATATCATAGTCAATACAGATGGCGACAATCAATATTTTGGTGGCGACATAGTCAAACTGATTCAACCTATTCTAAAAAAAGATGCGGATATCGTTGTCGGAGACCGGCAAGTGGAAACCATCCGCCACTTTTCCCCGATAAAAATATTTCTTCAAAAATTCGGAAGTTGGGTTGTGCGGCAATTATCAGGCACTGAAGTTCCAGATGCGACAAGTGGATTTCGCGCTTATAGTCGGGACGCGGCTCTGCAACTGAATGTAGTTTCAGATTTCACCTATACTATTGAAACAATAATCAGTGCCGGGAAAAAAAATCTGGCCATTGCGCACGTTCCGGTAAAAACCAATACAAAATTACGCGAATCTAGGCTGTTTCCCAGCATTCGAGTTTATTTGCAGCGGTCTCTGGTTACCATGCTCAAAGTTTATTCCATGTACCGCCCTTTAAGGCTTTTCACTCTCGCTGGGGGCACCACATTCTTACTTGGATTTGCAATTGGCTGTCGATACCTATTCTTCTTTTTCATGGGACAGACTGAGGGCCATATCCAATCTCTGATTTTATCCGCTATCCTCCTTATTGTTGGCTTTCAAATTATTATGATGGGAATAGCCGCAGAACTCATCTCGGTAAACAGACAACTTTTAGAAGATATTCAGGTGAGAATAAAAAAGGATGAGCTGGGAAAAAGGAAGTAACCCCATTTATCTCAACATAACCAAAATCGCTTTAAAATGCCAAAACCAAGTAAACCATTAAGTCACTTGCGCGTTTTAGTTTTAGCGACGACCTATCCAAGATGGGAAAAAGATTCAACACCCCATTTCGTCTTTGATCTCAACCAGCAACTCGCTCCAAAAGTAGAAACATGGGTGCTGGTACCCCATTTTGAGGGGGCAAAATACTCAGAAGAAATGGAAGGTGTTCGAATAACCCGCTTCCCCTATTTTTTGCCTACTCGGCTACAACGCCTTTGCTATGAAGGGGGAATACTGCCGAATCTCAAGTCCAGCTGGCTGGCTCGTTTTCAGTTGCCTTTTTTTCTGATTTTCCAATTCCTTGCTATATTAAAAGCCGTGCGCAAACATAAAATCAATTTCATCCATTGCAACTGGCTAATCCCCCAGGGCTTTTTTTCTCTTATCATTCATAAGCTTTACAATATTCCCTATATCTTGACGGCCTTGGGTGGCGATGTTTTTTCATTCCGAAATATACCTGGCTTTCGTTTTCTAAAGAGTCTGGTTCTAAAAAACTCCCTGTTATGCACTGCAAACAGCCATGACCTCATACAAAATCTAAAAGTGTTATCTCCCTTTACAAAACTTCAATACATCCCTGTCGGGGTTGATGAAAAATTTTTTAACGAAAAAAAGTTTGACCCTCAACTTAAAATTGAATTAAAAATTGACGGCCCCTTTCTTCTTGCAGTAGGCCGATTTGCAGAAAAAAAAGGTTTTAAATATCTGATTGACGCAATACCAGAGGTTCTCAATGAATTCCCAAAAGCCAAACTCGTTTTTATAGGATATGGGCCAAAGGAAATTGAACTTAAAACTCAGGTTAAAAATCTCAACCTGGAAGAAAAAATAATATTCGTAGGAGGCCAATCACGATCTGATTTAAGCCGTTATTACGCCACAGCTGACATATTTATTGGGCCATCAATCGTTGCCGAGGGGGGGGATACCGAAGGGCAGCCTGCGGCTTTCATTGAAGCAATGGCCTCAAAAACAGCAATTATTGCATCAGATGTGGGGGGAATTAAAGATATGGTGAAGAATGGAGAAACGGGATTACTGATTCATCAGAAAGATCCAAAGGCGATTACCGAAGCAATAATAACTTTATGCAAAGACAGTGAATTGAAACAACAATTGGAACAAAACGGAAAAGAACACATAATTAAATTCTTTAGATGGCAAGCCGTTGCCGAACAGTATATGGACATTTATGAAGACATTGACAAAAGTTTGAAGCCGTAGCCTTCCTCCTGATCCTCACCAAAGGTATCTGCGCTGACTTAATACTGTTCTTTTAAAATTGATCATCAGGAAAAAGAGATTTCTTCATAAGCTCTGAATTCATAATACTTTATAATGACGGGCTCTAAATAATCCGAACCAAATACAACACCACAGCGCCGAGCCACCCTATCAATACGCAGCGTATCAATGGGGTAAGTATCTCCCTTATTCAAAGAGTCAAAAATGGCCTTCTTACCCACCACCTTTTCCATTATAGCCACTACATCACTCATAGAATAATCTGAAAAATTTGCAACATTGATACATTCTCTTCGCACCCCTTCTTCTAATGCAAGACCAACAGCAATCCGCACCACATCATCTACATCGATTATGTTACGTCGGGCATTCTTCCAGATTTGAAATCGTTCACTTCTAATTATTCTGGTAAAAATATAATTCAACAAAGTATGGGGATTTTCTGTTTTTCCTGCAGTCTGAGGCAATCGAAGGATTAGGTATCGAGGATGTTCAGCAACAATTTTTTCCATTCTAATCTTATGCTGCACATAAGGAGAATTCAGAGAACCATTAGCACTGCAAGTGCCAAAGTATAGAAATAAATCTACTAATCTGTGTTGCTCCATTGCAATCATAAGCCGATCTCGTTCACGATCAAATTCGCGTTGATCAGAACAATTCGAATTTGAAACACCTGCGGCATAAACGCAACTTTCTCTAGAGCCTGCAAAAGGATGGGCAAATGCCCGCGCAAGCATGCCAGAACCAATAATCATATTTCGCACCAAGAATTCATAACAATTTTCAAAACCACCCCTGTAAGGAATAGTCAATTAAACCTTCTGAGATATCTCTTTATCCTCAAATCTCTCTCTATCGTTATCGAAAAAAAACTCTAACCATCTTTATCTATATGCGATCTGTATAAAGCTCAAAAAAAACCAAGATTTTCTTTCAATTGATCTAAACGCTAAAAAGTGAGAAAATCTGTTCCGTATCAAATAGCCGCGGTTGCTCTCTCCCCTAAAAACTTCAGGTGATCGCAGACAAAGCATTGATGCCCGTCAATAACATTTCTCAACAAACCTATGTTTTCTGGATGGAATAACATTTTCAAATTAGCAGTCACAGGACTATTAATTTTCCTGCTGGGTTCGCAGCTTGCCAAGCATCAGAGCAATCTGCTTGCCCTGAAAGAAATATCTGCCGGACAATTTTTTCTTATTGCAGGAATCGTTATCGCCTCACTGTTAATCAACGGATCAAAATTAAAGATCTTAGCAGGTTCGTACAACATCCAATTGAATCTCAGCGAAATCATTGGACTTTCTTCGATTACCACCTCTCTCAACAATTTCTTTTTCAAGGCGGGCTCTCTTTTCACCTCAAATTATTTAAAACAACGCCATGAATTCCCCTTCATGTCCTTTGCAGGCAGCCAGGGGGCCGACCACTTGATTCTTTTTTTCATCAACGCATTATGCGGACTGACTGTCTCTCTTGCTCTAGTTTTTGAGCAAAAGGAAATATTTTTTCCCTTGGTTATTTGTTACTTTTCAGCGGCCGCATTTCTCATACTCCTTTTCTCTAAAACTTTCAATTTTCAGCATCGCTCGAACAAATTTTTAAATGCACTGATCCGGGCTATTAACTCTCTTTACCGGATAATAAAAAACAAAAAGCTGTTTTGCCTTCTTTCTACCCACAACATACTACTTGTTGGCTTGAGCGCGCTCAGGCTGTTTCTGGTTTGCAAAGTACTAAACATTGAAATCTCATTTGGGTATTGCCTGCTCTTTATTACTCTTACCCCCGTTATCTCCGCCATTCCAATTATCCATAGCGATCTAGGAACTCGCGAATTAGCCATCGGAATGTTCTCTCAATGGTTGGGTGTGGGTTTTCAAACTGGGATGCTTGCGACCCTACTCGACCGTTGTTTTGTTTTACTCTGGGCCATCCTTATTTCCTTATACTATCGCGATCTCTTTTTTAGCACCAAAGCGGTTCACACTCTCAAAAACTGATTTATTTTTAATTTAATATCGAGCCTGGCAACCCACAGAACTACCTGATGAAAAGCAATAACTAGAGGTAGTTTCAGTCTCGTTTAATCGCTTCGACATAATAGGCAAAAGTGTATTGCCTTATTCCGTGGCATTGTATTCTATTGATTGAGAAGCGATGTAGAATTTTTCTAAGAGAATGCTCCGTGAATCTCCAAAAATCATATGGCTCGTCATGAAGGGGATAAAACACAGGAACAATAATGACCGCCATCCCATTATTTTTCAGTGCCTCATAAATATTGCTCACAGCCAACTGAAAACCATATACATGTTCCAGGAGGTTCATACACAGAACAATATCAAACTCATCCTTAAATTCCATGGTGGTAGCATCGATGATTCGATGACCATACTCTTCTTTGATGTCTGACTGAATAAATTCATTGTTGGAATCAAAATAATTCTTAACAGAATAATAATATTTGCCCTTATGTAGTTTCCCGCTGGCTAACTCTAATATTTTTTTATCCCGCGTTTTACCAGCGAGCCGGACCATACATTTATGGTTGAACCGCCGAGGTTGAAACACAATATGGAAAATATTCCTTAAAAGTGGCTTTAGCATTTGACTGGCAATTCTCCTCAAACCAAATTGTTTTTAATTAGGAGTGTACCGATGAATTTCCAAGAGACATCATTATTTTCTTCTTTTTTATTTTCCTGCTCGGCAAATTCCGACCCTTGTGGCCTCTAAATATTTCACTGACTGCTTAGCGCATAAATTTTGCCCCCAGTGTTCATTAAATACAACATATGAGTTTGAAACTTTGGAAATATCAGAAAAAACTTTCTCCGCCTCAGGATCGCCTGAAAAATAAACCTTTCGTGGATATAAGCGTTGAATCACCACTGACTTCTTCAATCCAAATCTCCACTTATTAGCAGGCATGTAGATTACAGAGTCTTCCGTTGCAATTTTCCGTACCTGATTAGCCACCTTGTAAGTTTCAGAATATTGATTCGGAGTATCCATAGCTCCAGACGATTCCATAAGGGCTTCTGTTTTCCACCCCCAATGGTTAGCCATAAATTGCACCCGTGGAGTTAAAAACACAAACGCCATAACAAAAACATTCAGAACTATGATCCCCAATATTGTATTTTCAATCCACTTGCGTTTATTCATTTATTATCCCTCGCCTTACAAAAGGCAATGACGAAATAAAAAATATAAAAATGGGGTAGAAAGACATCATCCCCCGAGTATCGGAAAGATTGACGCTATTTCCAGGTTGAATAAAAGTTGCGTAGACAAACTCACCAAAAGTCGACCATTTTGGAGTCGCGTATGAAAAAATAGCTAGATGAGTACAGAGGAATAGAATCAAAAAACATCCAAGTATCTTTTTCTGCTCAGACAAAGATTTCAACTTTTCAAAAAAAACAAAGATCCCAAGAAATGCTGTAAACAAATAAAATATATGTACAACAGAGGTGCGGTAAAAACTGATAGCAATTTTTTTCCAGACAGGAACGGGGCCAGCCCCAGATAGAAATAAAACGAGGATATATCCTGCCACAGCCAAAATGAGTGCCAGCAGAATATTTAACTCAGAAAATTTCCACCTTCCCCAGGTAAGCCCTGAAGCCAGAACCCATAAAAAGATGCAAACTCCGCCAACCATCTTCATTTGGCTCCAAAGAGCCATTTCGAAAGTGAGCAAAGTTATAAACCAAATCGAAGGCAACAGAAGAAGGCATGCAAAAAAAAGTTTTAATGATTTTAGGCTTTCATTTTTTCCGGGATATCTACTAAAAACATATAGCGTCAGAAAAATCGGAACCAGATCATACAAAAGAAATTCTATGCGAGTCCAAGCCGCTAGGCCTAGCAAAATACCACTAATCGCAGCATAAGAATTCTCTTCACTTTTTTTCGTATCCCCTTCCACCTTATTTTTAATCCAGAAATACCAATACAAGGTACCTGTTGAATAAAATACTGCAGTAGTCAGGTCAAGAAACGGCAATGCTCCATGCCACCAGAAGTAGGGAGTTGTCGCCAAAACCATCGTAAACAGGCATGCCATTTTTTTATCTTGAGACAGTGATAGCACCCGCGAATAAAAAATTATATTCAGGCACAGGTACATCAGCGGAAAAATTATCTTTAAAAATCCTGCATCAAACGCAATAAGATAAGCAAATAACAAGGGGATAAAAGGAGGATACTGTTTGAGTTGCGGAACCACCCATTCTGAATCAAAACGAACTTCATGGAAAAATGACATCCCTCTAATATGGTACCAAATAGCATCGGACTCGGTGATCGGGAAAAACCAGGCATTGACAATGCTAAAAAAAAACAACACACCCACCATAGACCATGTGACCCATGCTAACCCTGTCTTCTGGTCTGAAAATATTGCCTCCTTTTCGTTTGGTTTCCGTAAAAAAAACAAGGTCGATACCAGAACCAAAACACTTGAACCTAACTGGAGACCAGCGGTCGGTTGGATTCCCAATCGAACCAGAAAAAAAATAATCAGGCTTTTTACTACCAAGGCAAACAGAAAAGCCAATGCCAGCCTTTCCCATTTGAATGGGATAACCTTTAAAGCTCTCACCACTCGGTACGCGGCAAACCACACCAATCCAAAATCTATCAAAAGCAAAATTGCGCCCTCAAAAATTATTTAGCAAGATGGAATCAATTTGAATCAAAGGTACAAACTCAGGATGGAAAATCTTCCTTCAGGAAAGACAATTTGCTTTTGTTTTTCCCAGAAAAGTCTCCTGCGCTTCATTATAGAATTGCTCCCGGCAATCCCGATGCCTAGAGGAAAAATGAAAGACTTGTAATTTTTTCACGCCAGCTTCTCGCGCCAGAGTTCCAGCTTGATGTGAGGTAAGGTGAAACCTTTCCTGGCCTCTGGTCTCTTCATCGGCTAAAAAAGGAGATTCACAAAAAAATATATCAGCAGATTTGACCAATTCTATAATTCTCTTACTATTCGGCTCATTATAAATCGTGTCCACAACGTATCCGATTTTCTGCCCCTGGGAAATTTCTATGAGGTTTTCTTTCAACTGCCCGAGTGTGTTTTTTTCAAAACTTGAAATACCTTCCCTAGTAACAGGCATCTCAATCGCATAGGAATCCGGCTTCTCTTCTACAACCGCTTGTTTTAAAGCATTCAACCATGCGCCTTCAACGACGCACATAGATTTCAATCGGTCTTTATTTATATTTACATGAAGGTTTTCCTGCAAGGAAAACCCCAAACACGGCACCCGGTGCTCAAGAACAGCCGCTCGAACCACACACGTGGAGTCATTCAGAATTATTCCATCCTCAAATTTCACCTCTTCCTCTCCTGAGATTTTAAACTTATCGATAGCTCTGAATGTGCCCTTTAGCAGTTTATCTTCTCTTACCTCAACGACTTTAATAGTCAGCGATTCTTCATAGCGGTCTACCAAATTCCAGGTAAAACCTGCCAGTTTGCCTTCCACATTCTTTATAAAATTTTCAGGCCCGAAAAAGGTCAGAGTTTTTTCTCGACCAAAAACCGTTCGTAGTAATCGATCAAAACCAATGAAATGATCGATATGTGTATGGCTGACAAAAACATGCGAAACCTTTAAAAGTTCCGCATTGCTCAACGAAGAAATATCACCAAGGTCGAATAAGAGCGCCCGTTTCTGAAATAAGAACTGCACCAATAACCCAGGGTCTCCAAAAGGATCATTAACCAAAGACGCATTAAAACTCGACTTCATTTTCCCGACCTCTCCGACTCCGAATTATTAAAACGCAGGAATGCCTGAATAAAAACATCCAGATCACCATCCAAAACTGCATCCACATTGCCCGTTTCCACATTGGTCCTCAGATCCTTGACCAACTGGTAAGGGTGCAAGACGTAGGAGCGTATCTGACTTCCCCATTCAATTTTCTTTTTCTGCTTTTCCATTTCTTTCTTTTCCTCATCCTGCTTGTTCTGTTCCATCTCATACAACCGTGCCTTCAAAACCTTGGTCGCTGAAGATTTATTTTTATGTTGCGATCTTTCGTTCTGACACTGAACCACAATCCCCGATGGGATGTGAGTCAGGCGGACTGCCGAATCGGTCGTATTCACCCCCTGCCCACCTGGGCCGGAAGCACGATAGACATCTACCTTCAGATCTTCTTCCTTAATTTCCACTTCGATGCCATCATCGACTTCAGGATAAACAAAAACCGAAGCAAAAGAAGTGTGCCTTCTTTTATTTGAGTCAAACGGCGATATTCGTACTAGGCGATGCACTCCGATTTCTGCCTTTAAATATCCGAAAACATAGTCACCGGACAATAAAATAGTGGCACTTTTTATTCCCGCTTCATCACCATATTGGGTGTCGAGAACTTCTGTTTTGAACCCATTTCGATCTCCCCAGCGTAAATACATGCGAAGCAACATATCTGCCCAGTCCTGAGACTCCGTTCCCCCAGCGCCAGAATTGATCGCCACGATAGCGTTACTGAAATCATTTTTTTCAGAAAGGAGTGCTTTAAACTCTGCCTCCGCAACCTCAACGTCGAGATCTGCTAGCGAAGAATGAATTTCTGTCAATAGCGATGGGTCGTCCTCATCTTCAGCTAATTCCAGCATAGCCGAAATATCTTCGCTGGCATTGTGAAGGCTTTTCCAGATATCCACTTGACGTTGCATTGCGGACCTGTTTTGCAGTATTTTTTGCGCTTCTTGATTATCATCCCAGAACCCTGGCTGGGTGATGGTTTCGTCAAGGGATTTGAGGGTTTTTAATTTATTATCAACGTCAAAGAAACCCCCGGAGTTGATCAATTCTAACTTCTATATCCTTAAAATCTTTGGTGTGATCTTCTTGCATTCGATTCTCCGTGTTAGTTGATATTCGGTCTATTTTCGCCAATCTGCCGAAGAAAAGCAAGCTAGCACGAGCTATGGTTCAAAACAGAAGGTTGAACCCAAGCTTAGCCTTAATTATACTCAGCATGGCTTCACCGATTCTTATCTAATCCCCTTATTTTGTCAGGGGATATCAACTAAAGCCAATTCAAGTTTTTGCCGATGAGTACAAGATCGCCTGCATTATAAACACGTAAGTTTCCAATTTGGAAACTGCGGGTGAACCCACAAATGTCTATGGAACTCTTGACTACATTTCATCTTCTAATACTTATCATCTCGGCCTTTCTTTGCCGCTTGCCTTTTCTCAAATTTCCTGTGGACGACGATTTTGCTATTTACACCTACCGTGCCCATTTCGCGAACAGAGGTTTTCTCTGGAAAGATGATTTGCAAGTCATAGGAGTTCCGATGTGGAAGATGATGCTATTCGATAAGGTTTTTGCCTCTTCCAAAAAAGGGCATTTACGAATCCGACATTTGCAGACCCTTTTTCATGTGGCAGCCTGCCTTTCTATTTACTGGGTCGTTTTGGTTGTAACACAAAATCAATGGGCGGCATTTACAGGTGGACTGCTCTACTCATTTTATGGAACTTCACCCGATCTGACCGCAGGCTCTTTCAACTTCGAACAATTCTATATTCCTTTTATCTTTGCCGGGTTGGCTTTTCTTTTAAATGGCGCGGTTTTTTATGCCGGACTTTGTTTTGGCTTTGCCGTCATATGTAAATGCACCATGGTCATCTATGCTGGCATTCTGGCTCCGGCTGTGTGGATATCTTATGGCGGAACCTCCGCAGTTATTTTTGCCATTACGGTATCCAGCATAACCATCCTTTCCAATTCAATAGAGTGGGCACTCGGGTTCTGGGATGCCCAGTCCATAAAGCAAATGAAAACCCGCATGGCGACCACAATGCGAATAACAAAAACAAAATCTCTGCATTTCAGCATTTGCTATGAAATTTATTTATTGATGAAGCAAGCCCTGCCTATCTGGATAGCGGGAATTGCTGCCTTAGCATTCTACCTCTCTAAATCAGAAAACCTTTGGCTCGCAACTTTCACCCTCATTACCTTAAGTAACATCGTTTTTCAGCGAGCCTTTTCCCGATACCATTACCTCCCCTGGTTCGCGTTGCTTTCGTTGGGCTGTGGTTTGGGAATGCATTGGGTAATGCAACAAGAACCTGGACTGGCAATAGTGGTTGCGACAGTTTTCTTCGCCATTCTCGTCTGGAATATTAAATCCCTATTTCTTTATTATTCAAAACCAACTCAGCCCGAGACCTTGGTGCAATATGAAAAATACGATCAATACTTGTATATTCCTCGGTTGGGAAAAAGTCTAAAGCGACTAATGAGAATGCGAGGAGAATCTGGCGAACGGATTTTCGTGTGGGGAACCTTCTCTCAGCTTTATCACTTAACAGATTGCCCCGCAGCTGACAATTTTCTCCACTACACAATAGGCCCCTGGGATACGCAAGACTTGGAAGGGTTTTACGACAGCATGATAGGTGGAGTCATAAAACATAAACCCAAGTACATAATCAAAACCTTTCCCGACCTTGATATACAGCAGTTAGAAGACATAACTGGTTTAAAATACACACTTTTAAAAGTTGTTCTGGCAAGATTTCCTGTTTACCGTCTGGAAAGTTCCGAATCCCTAACCACTGATCCCCTTTCATTTCCCTGGCAGAAAAAAATGGAACAAATGGAAGAACTTACGCAGGGAGAATGGCATGCCCCAGCATTGAACCGCGCAGATTTAGAGAGAGGAAAACTAACCACCGCATTCAAGGAATGCCGCAATCTCTTACGTCTGAACCCTGAAGATAGGGAAGGGAATGTATATTTAGGCGAAATCTATTTGGCACTCGACCTTCCCCATCAAGCAGAAACGGCTTTTGAAAAAGCCGTTGAACTATCTCCCGAATGGCAACATTTGAGAATTCATCTTGCCAATATAAAAATACAGTTTAAAAAATTTGACGAAGCCATTCCTTTGATTCAAGAAGAAATCAAACGCTTTGACTTTCATGTTGAAGATGATTTTTTGAATGGGCTACTCTTTAAATATAATGGAAAATATAAGGAAGCTTGGGGAGAGTTTGATCATATAAGGAGACAGTTCCCAGACCGCCATGACTGCTGGAAATTTTCTATCGAATGCCTCGTCAAATTAAAAAATCAGGATGAGTTGAAAAATTTATTCGAGGAAGCTCGCGATATTCACCCTAAAAAAGATCAGGAATGGCTGCACACTAAAATCGTACAAGCTCTGGCGGAGCTGGACTCTCAAACAAGGCCTGAACATGAAACTCTAAACCTATATTTGAAAAATAATCCTGAAAACGGGATTTTAAGATATGCTACAGCCTCTGCCCTTGAAAACATAGGTGACTTATTTGCAGCCTCTTCCCAGTTTGCGGAAATCGTAGATTCCTCCGAACACTACCCACATATTCAGGCCAATGCCTGTTTCAGAATAGCCCGCTCGGCACCCTTGAAAAAGAGGCAAGAGCTATTAAAAAAATGTATAAAACTTAACCCTTCTCATCAAGGAGCTCAAGCAATGTTGGGCGAAACAGCAAGTAACTCCACAAAAAACATAGCAGAAACATCAAAACAGCCCCAGTCGGAAAATCCGTTAGTGAGTGTCATTGTTCCCAACTGGAACGGAATGCGATTCGTTGGCATGTGTCTGGACTCTCTGGCTCAATTACACTTCGAAAATTTTGAAGTCATTGTGGTTGACAACGGCTCTATGGACGGTTCCCGCGAAATGATAGAAGAAAAATATCCCTGGGTGCAGCTGTTGAAACTTCCACACAATATGGGGTTCGCCATTGCCTGTAATGAAGGAATCAAAGCATCCAACGCGGAATATGTTGTATTGCTCAACAACGATATAGAAGTCGTGCCCGATTGGCTAAGCGAGCTTTATGAAGGCATGGAGCGGCATCCTGAATGTGGCATGGGAACCACAAAAATGATGTTCCTTGATAACAGAGAAGTCTTCTATAACACCGGCGACTTGTTTCATTCATGGTCCGCAGGAGGCGGACGCGGTCAAGGCGATAAAGACAACGGCCAGTATGACCAGGAGGATTATGTTTTCGGAGCCTGCGCCGGAGCAGGAATTTACCGAAAAGAACTTTTTAAACAAATCGGATTGTTTGATGAAGACTTTTTTATTTTCGCGGAAGATGTTGATCTAAACATGCGTAGCCAGTTGCATGGGTTTCAAGCTGTCTATTTGCCAAAATCAAAGGTCTACCACATCGGCACCGCAACAGTAGGCTTGTACAGTGATCGCTATGTTTATTTATGCAAACGCAACGACATCTGGGTTTTCATCAAAAACTATTCTTTAAAGATGTATTTCAAATATCTCTATTCCATCTGGAAGCACCAGTTCAATGACATTAAATATTTCACCTACCGTGGGCAAGGTCAGGTTTTGTTAAAAAGTAAATGGGATGCCTTAAAGTTGCTTCCGAAAATGCTTTTTCGACGATTCCAGATTCAAAGAACTCGAATCAGGACAGACACTGAAATCGAAAAACATATAATCACCGATTAAAAATTATTCCTCATGACAAAAACACAACTAAACTATAATGGATTAGATCATGGGTATAGTTGTCCCACCATTTCATTTTTCAGCCGGAAATACCGTTAAGAATAGAGTTCCAACTTTAATCGAAAATTTATGAAAAGCTCAATTCTTTTATTCAATCCAAGACCAGATCCGTATTACAAGCCGGTAGACCTCCCCCTTTCTCTTATTTGCGTATCCCGATTTCTAGATAAAGAAGGTTATCCCATAAAGATCATCGCTGAAAACTTGTACCCCGATCCTTATCAAGAAATACGAGAATCGGCCAAAGACAGCCTGGTTTTAGGAATATCCGCTATGACGGGTCTGCAAATCCAGGGCGGACTTAAGGCAAGTCAGATTGCCAAAGAGACGAATAAAGATATAAAAATAATTTGGGGCGGCTGGCACCCATCAGTTCATCCATATCAGGTACTGGAAAGTCCATTTATAGATATTGTAATTAAAGGACAGGGTGCCCGGGCACTCCATGATGTTGTAAAAAGAATTGAAGCCGGTGAGAAATATAAAGACATCCCCGGAGTGATCTGGAAAGAAAACGGCGAGGTATTTACCAATCCAGACAGAAGTCTAGAATCTATAGATGACTGGCCGCCGCTTCCCTACCATCTCGTTGATATTGAAAAATGCGTCATGGTCACCGAATTCGGGACCCGGACCATCAACTACGTTTCCAGCTATGGATGCCCTTATCGGTGTTCATTCTGTAGTGAAGTTACCGTAAACAATAGAAGCTGGGTCGGGTTGAATCCCGAAGCGGTTCTCGATGACTTGGAAAAACTTCAGAATAAATACAACGTCAATGGGGTCAATTTATACGACAGTCTGTTTTTTGTGAATGTCAAAAGAGCCAAAGCTATTCTGAAAGGAATTATCGACCGGGGCTTGACCCTAAGACTCGGCAATCTAGATGGCCGGGCCAAACAACTAGCCGAAGCTGACGATGAACTTTGGGAACTTTTAAGGGAGTCGCGCACTTACAGCATCTTATGTGGCGCTGAATCCGGAGACCAAGAATCTTTGGATGCCATCGATAAAGACATGGATGTCGAAGACAATTATAAGTTCGCTGAAAAATGCCGCGACTACGGAGTCAAAGTTATCTTTTCTACTCTTGTGGGAATACCCATGCTGAACCATACCCACCAAGAGCTAACCCAAAAAACAAACAATCAGATAGATGCCACGATCGAAATGCTCGATAAGTTTCTTTCTTATGATAGCCGCAACCGAGGGCAGATGTTTATTTACATGCCATACCCCGGCACCCCGTTATACGATACTGCGGTAGAACTTGGCTTTCAGGAACCCAAGAAACTAGAAGGCTGGGCTCATATGAAACTTTATGACAAACAAACACCTTGGGTCACCCCCAAACAAGCGCAATTGGTTTCGATGATATCCAGCTATATATTTATGTTCCTCGATTCCGACACCATAATTTGGGCAAAAGGAAGAATAGAAAGTCCAATCAAAAAACTATTCTTCGTATGGGCCTACAACATCTTTGCTAAAATCGCAAAATTCAGATGGAAATACAAATTATTTGGGTTCCCGCTGGACTACCAATTATTCTTATTCGCGAAAAGAAACAATAAATCTATTTAAGAAAAACAGTTCCCCGAGCCACAAAGAAACCCTGAGCTCCCCCCTACTCAGGAAAAAAAAGGTCCGACATAATATTTAACGCTATCTGGAACCAGGCGCAGCATATTGCATCTCCCTATACGCCTGAAGAACATGCGCGACTTCTCTATGATTTAACTTCTGGAGAATCCAAGGACGATTATTGAAGTCGGCTCCTGGCATGGAAAAAGTTATATCATTTTAGGAAACGCCGTTAATAATTCGGAGAAGGGACATCTCTATTGTTTCGATCATTGGAACCTGATTCAAGGTGCCGAATGTATGATGAGCCAGAACACATGAAAAATCTGGCAGAAAGAGATAGACTCTTCCAATGAATGGACAATTAAATATAACGAAAATAATACTGGTGTGGCGCAGAAACCCAAATAATTCTCTGCAATCAGTACCACCGACAGGTCATTTGTAATGTCCTTGTTTTTGTGATTAAATGCGGCCTGACTGGTCAGGCTGAGTGCTCTTAATCAACTACCCCCCGTATCATCTAAAGGCAACTATGACTTCCCTTTTTCCCGTAACATTCGATGCTTCCTTCAGAACTAAAGAAGACGAAGAATTGTCTCCGCCATCAGGATTATGCTTCACTCATGATGGTAATATTCTATTAGCAGACGATTTCAATCACCGAATTCAGATTTACGATCCGCAATTCAAGCTAATAACCAGCTTTGGCGAAAAAGGCAAAGAACAAGGCCAGCTTCAATACCCAAAAGGCATCGCAGTAGATAAAGAGGGAAATATTTTTGTCGCCGACAGTTGGAATCACCGAATACAAAAATTCGACTCACAGGGCAAACCGCTTCTATCTTTTGGCTCATGTGGTGATGGTAAAGGCGAGTTGAACGAGCCCTACGACATCCTCATCGACTCATCGGGAACTCTGATTGTTGTAGAAAGATACAATCACCGAATTCAATTCTTCGATGGTCATGGTAAATCACTGGGGTGGGTCGGGCAAAGAGGGACAGTTCTGGAAGAGGAACTGGCGAGTAATTATGAAACTCCTTTTAATCTATTGGCGCCACCACTATTCGAGTTTCCCACCTCCATCGCCACCGACAGTCATGAAAATTATTTCGTTACAGACAGCGGCAATCATCGTATTCGAAAATTTGATAAAAAATGGCAAGAAATATTAACTTTTGGGGAACAAGGGGATGAGCCGGGACAATTTCAATACCCACTTTGTGTTGCGATCGCCGCCAATGATTTACTTTATATCGCTGACCTGAACAACAACCGGATCCAGATATTCACTGCCTTCGGTCAATATCTGAACGCGATCGAACACGAAGAAACACCGCTGGAAGCGCCCTGCCTGACACGGGTAGACTCTGCAGGGAATTTATTTATCGGTTCAACATTTGACACCAAAATACTGAAGTATCAAATTCCGACAGGCACAGAAAATACTCTGGCAGAAAAGTTAGCAACGAGCGAACCCCTGAACCCAGAACACATTTATTATTATTCTCTCGTACAGGCAAAAAATGAAAACGACCCCAAATCGTTAGCAACTCTGGAGCAAACATTAGACCTGCTCAGCAAAAACCCTACAGGCAAAAATTCAGAGGCGCCTCTTCAACTTGGCCGGCTGGCTTTTGAAGGAAAAAAAATTACAGGATCAAGTATTGATCTCGCTATTCCATTGATCGAAAACCAACTCAATGAATCAAGAAAAAGCATGACAACCGCTTTTCAGCTCTGGCAAGAGGCCGCGCAAAAACTCAATGAGCTTCAGATGCAGGAACAAAAATTGATCCAAAGTGACCCGCAAGGACTTCGCGAATTCAACAAGGACCTTTACAAATACGAGCAGGAAGACAGGGAATACTTTCGACAGACCCGCAACACTTTTTATTCCTTTCGAAAAATGACACAACAATTTTACAGTTTCATTTACTACCTGATTGAAAGTGAAATCAATGAAACACAGATGGAAACTATCACGAGCCTGCTGGATCGCCAGTGGAATTTTTCGGTAGACATCATCAATGAATACTTTGATAAAAAAGAAAAATGTGAAGAGTCCATGGTGCAAATTTTAGGAGATGTCGGAAGTGACCAACTCCCCTCCTTTCTTATAAAGAATTATTATAGCGACAGAATCATGGACCTTCTCTTGCATTTGCAATTTCAAATGCGAACCCATTTTCAAGTTTTGAAAGTTCTAGCTCGTCAGGCAACCGACAATGAAAAAGCCAGAAAACTTCTTCGCAGCCTGACCTCAAGTTCCACTTTCTCCGAGAACGCGACCCGCATAATTATCCGCTTTCATGAACATTGGCAAACACTAGATTTTTTAGAGCCGCAATTTCTGGAAACTCTGGATTCAGTCATGCCTCACTGGGAAAATAAAAACAGTTCTGTTACAGAACCCAGTATCGACAATTTTGCACCAGTCGCTTTTGATTCCGAAAATCTGGATATAGAACAAACAGCCAAAGTCCTGCAGTCACAATCCGCTGAAATTAGATTTGAAAACGGGATATTGCTATGGGGCCCGAATAAATATAATTCAGCTTCCCTTGCAAACCAGAAAAGCGAACTGGTCGCACAATGTCTCGCCGCCCTGAAAACACAATCTGTTTTCGAAGAAAAATCCGTGGAGTTATTGGATCAGTTGGATGATATGGAGCGACAAAGAAGAGATTTGGACGTACAACAAAGACAGGTAGGAACAGAAGACAAAACAACCCCCATTGGCATAAACAACAATATCGCCGTTTTTGAATTCCAGTTGAATCTGATACGTAGGATGATTAAAGGGCTCGATATCAACGAAAATCTCAACCTGCATCGACTTATTGCAGGGGCAGCATTAGCTCAGGTTTTAAATCAACCTCAAGATAATGCGCAATTGTTCGATGAACTTGCAATCTACACAAAAAAACTAGACAACGACACCTTAGAAATTTCCCGCGAGAGAAAATCAAATTTTTTTGAAATGGCCGCTTTGAGGTTGCAGCAAAAACAGTTTGAATCCGCTCACGATATATCCGACATCGATGCATCCATAAAAGTGGATGCTAATATTACCCAACTCCAGGCAAATATAAATCGATTAGAGCTGAAACTTAAGAGAAGCATGCGATCAAAAAATTTGCTCAATCTGATTCTAAATTTTACAGAAGCAAATGCATCTGCGCCAGAGACGCAGTTAAAGCAAATTTTTTCTATTAGTAAAGTTGGCTCAGAAATTGGATTGCCTTTAAACCCTCAAGGCCTTGTCCATAATAGCAAAGGAGACCTTTTGGTAGCCGACTATGAAAACCATCGCATTCATTGCTATTCATCCGAGGGAAAATACAGATTTCATTTTGGGACATGGGGAAACAATCCAGGGGCTTTCAAATATCCGATCAACATAGCTACCGATAGTCACGACAATATTTATGTCATTGACGAAGGAAATGGAGTGGTTAAAAAATTTGATGTGAAAGGAAACTTCATCCTTCAATTCGAGGAGGGTGTTCTTGGTCATGTCTTTTCGCTTTCAATAGACTCTCAAGACAAAATTCATATCGCCGATCCCGACAACAACCGTATCGCAATCTTCGACTCGAATGGGAAAGCAACTCCCCTCTCTGTCGAGCAATCAGAAAACCTGAAGGCACCCTGCGGAGTCTTTTGCCTAGAAGATGGGGGAATCATTGTAGGTGATCGCTCAGAATTCTTATTGAAACGTTTCGATGCCGATGGAAAATTGATTAACCAGGTACAACAAGAAGGCCTGGGTTTCGATGATATTTATTTTCTTGCCTGCGACCCTGAACATGGAATATTTGGTTCCGATTTTTGGAACAACCAGATCATCCATTTGAACAACGACCTCGAAGTTGTTGATACCTATCGTAAGCAAGGAAACAGAACCGGAGGACTTGGCAAAACAGCGGGGCTTTCTATTCACAACGGTCGGTTGGCTGTATCAAACTTTGATGGCAGAAAAATACAAGTTTTCAATCTTCCCTCTTAAAAACCACACTCTCGTTTTTCAGTGAATATTTTTTATCGGATACCGTCTGGGCTTAACACTTGATCGGTTCTCTTTCCCCACGTCATGCATAAAACCCTTCTCTGAAAAGTGGTCGTCAAACCTCGCTACAGATTCTTTGAAAAACTTTCCTGGTCGATAGGTTTTCGCAACCTCCTGCATCGAAAACGGTTCGGGCATTTTATTAGAAATTGCTGCCCTTTCGTTTATTTTTTTTTCAGACCAACGCTCCCCACCATTGGCGATTAATACGGTTGCAACGCGTTCGTCATCCTCAAAACAATAAATATTTGGAAAAACCGACATGAAGGTTTTTGTATCTCGAGGTTTTAAAGAATTTCCCTTGCCGTATAAGTTCGAGCCCACGATTCCATCGGGTTTTAAAATAGCGCGGATCTCTTTATAAAACTCATAGGTCTTTAAATGATATGGAATAGACCCGCTTTTGAATGCATCGAGAATAATCCAGTCATACGGTTCCTGCCCTTTTCGTTTCTGAATAAACACTCTGCCGTCTTCTTCAAAAACCCGATAACGATTAGATTCACGCAGATAAAAATACTTTTTAGAAACCTCAATTACTTTGGGGTCAATTTCCACAACATCAATGTGCAAATTCGGGAACTGTTGGCTGAGAAAATTAGTAACCGCTGCCCCCCCTAATCCGACCATTAATAATCTTTGTGGCTTGGGACAGAAAAGCAAAGATGCCATCATCATATTGGAATAAACCAATGCCAATTGTTTTTGCTGCTCGATATTCACTCGACTTTGCAGAAAATAGTCGCCATTGCCCTTAAACCAAAGCTCCCGGTAATCTTCATTTTGAATGACATAAATGTCGTTATACTGGGTACTTTCTCGGGCCAACACCTTAATTACCGGCTCTTTTGCCTTTTTTTTCAGAAAATTGAACATTTTAAGGGTTCCTGTTTTTAACCGATAAGAATTAGAGTTTTAGCCCCAAAAACCTATTTTCATTTTTATTTTATATGCTAAAATAAATTATGGTTTATTAGTAGGCTCCGAGAATAGGGGAAACTGTTCCCCAACAAGGGTTTACGGTCGCTCACCGACTCATCATAAAGGAATTTTGTCCATGCCGCAAAACGTTTTAAAGCATAAAGTAGGTTTGGAAACTCACGGCCTCAAAAACTTAAAAAAAATCAACTGGAATTTATCCACTCCACAACTTTACGAACACATCATAGCCAATAAAGAAGGCGAATTGTCGCATCTTGGCCCTGTTTGCGTAACCACAGGTGAGCATACGGGTAGAGCACCTAACGACAAGTTTATCGTAAAGGAGCCTTCCAGCCAGGAAAATATCTGGTGGGGGAAAGTAAACCGCCCCTTTTCCGTAGAACAATTTGAAGCCCTCTATTCTCGCATTCTTGCCTATTTGCAAGGTAAGGAAGTCTATGTTCAGGATTGTTGCGCTGGTTGCGACCCCAAACACCAGACCCATATCCGGGTTATAACCGAACATGCATGGCACAGTCTTTTTGCGCGAAATATGTTTATCCAGATACGCGATATGGCAAAGCTGGAAAACCACGACCCCGCATTCACCATCATGCACGTGCCAGACTTCAAAGCTGTGCCAGCTATCGATGGAACCAATTCAGAGGTATTTGTCATTGTTGACTTTGGCAGGCAGTTGGTTCTTATCGGAGGCACCAGCTACGCGGGTGAAATCAAGAAATCCGTTTTCTCCATTTTAAATTACCTGTTGCCACAGAAGCAGTCCGTTTTATCCATGCATTGCTCAGCAAATATTGGCGATAAAGGCGATTCTGCGATATTTTTTGGTCTTTCCGGAACTGGCAAAACCACTTTGTCCGCCGACCCAAAAAGGAAACTGATAGGAGACGATGAGCACGGGTGGAGCGATCGCGGTGTTTTTAATTTTGAAGGCGGTTGTTATGCCAAAGTAATCCGCCTCTCTCAAAAATCTGAGCCGGAAATTTTTGAATGCACACGTAAATTCGGTACCTTGCTTGAAAACGTGGTTCTGAGCAAAGATGCACGGCGACTGGATTTGGACGATGCCAGCCTGACTGAAAACACGCGTGCCAGCTACCCCATCACACACATTAACAACGCGGTACTCGAAGGTATGGGTGGTCATCCTAATAATGTAATCATGCTCACCTGCGATGCTTATGGTGTCATGCCTCCGGTTTCAAAGCTGACACCCGAACAAGCCATGTACCATTTCATTTCTGGTTACACCGCAAAGGTTGCGGGCACCGAAAAGGGCATGAGCCGCGAACCTACGGCTATTTTTAGTACCTGTTTTGGCGCTCCCTTCATGTCATTGCATCCTTCTGTTTATGCCGATATGCTTGGTGAAAGAATTGACAAGCATAAAGTCTCCTGCTGGCTCGTCAACACAGGTTGGACGGGAGGAGCATACGGGGTAGGGAAAAGAATCGAAATTAAATACACCCGCGCTATGATCAAGGCTATTCTCGAAGGTCAACTGGACAATGTTGAAACCGAAACCGATCCGGTGTTCGGGATACAAATCCCTCTGGTTGTTAAAGATGTACCTAAAGAATACCTGTTTCCCAGAAATACCTGGAAAAATCCGGAAGCGTATGACGAGAAAGCCAATGAACTGGCTAACCAGTTTATTGAAAACTTTAAAGAATATGAGGATAACGTGGATAAGAAAATTCTCGATGCAAGCCCAAAGCCTGTTGCAGGCAAGGGAAAGTCTGCCGGAAAAATTCACGAGCTTAGAAAATAGCAATCTCAGAAAAATGGTTTCAACCCTTTACCCGCTCTTGCAATCCAAGAGCGGGTAAATTTATTGCATCAAATGCGGTTAGTTTTTTTTTGCAACTGTTTCCCCCACACTTACTTACACCTAAAAGAATAATAAATGGAAGCCATCATCGCATTAACTCTCGGCGACCCTGCGGGTATCGGCCCTGAAATAATTGTCAAAGCGTTTCAGGACGAACAATTATCGATCGATACTCGGGTTTTAGTAATTGGCGATGCCGAGTTACTTAAAAAAACAGCAAAGCAAATTGCACCAGAAATTCTCATCCATTCGGTCACCTCACCTAAAGAAGCTTGGTACCAGACCAGCACCATAGATGTCATTGATCTTAACAATGTACCCGAGGCACTCCCCCTGGGAAAACCCTCTGCAGAGGGCGGTAAGGCCAGTTATGAAGCCATCCAAAAAGCCGTTGAGCTCGCTCTCAAAAATGAGGTCGCCGCCATCACCACAGCTCCCATTAATAAGCAAAGTTTACATTTGGCGGGTCATACTTTCCCGGGACACACTGAACTTTTAGGCCACTTGACAGACTCTAAAAATCCCAGTCTTATGATGGAAGGTAATTTACTGCGAGTGGTATTAGTAACAACTCATCTTCCTTTGGATCAGGTCAAGTCGCAAATTACTGAAGAAAAAGTTTTGCAAAGCATCCGACAAACAAATGACTGGTTACAGAAACATGTTACAGATATTCCCAGTATTGCGGTGGTCGGTCTTAATCCCCATTCTGGTGATGGAGGTATTTTTGGGCAGGAAGAAATAGAGTTCATCCTTCCCGCAATAAAAATTGCCCAGCAGGAAGGCATTCAGGCAAGCGGCCCCTATCCAGCAGACTCCTTGTTTCAAAGAACGGCATCCGAAAAGTACGATGCGGTCATCTGCATGTACCACGATCAGGGTATGATCCCCGTGAAAATGAACGGCATGGGCGTCAATATAACTATGGGCCTGCCCATTTTGCGAACCTCTGTGGATCATGGCACTGCCTACGATATTGTGGGTCGCAATAAAGCCTCTGCAGAAAACCTTAAGCTAGCATTAAGAACTGCGACTCGGTTGTCGCAATCCACCCTTTCCATGCAATGAGAAAAAGGCCTCTCGGGCAAAACTTTCTTGTCGATTCTGAAATTGCGCACAATATTATCACGTTAGCAAATATCCAACCCAATGATCACGTTGTCGAAATCGGACCCGGAAAGGGCGTTCTCACGCAACGGCTCCTCCCTATAGCCCGTTCCCTGACTGCTATTGAGCTCGACCCTAAACTGTGCCGGGAATTGGAAAATCGCTTTTCTGATAGCCCTTCATTAAAAATAATAGAAAAGGATGCCGCAAAATTCGACTATGCATCTCTCGAGTCCGGCTTCAAAGTCGTATCCAACCTTCCTTACTATGCTGCCACCCATATAATGAAAAAACTAATTCATTTTGGCAGCCGAATTCAGTCTATGACTCTGATGATGCAGAAAGAAGTCGTCGATCGACTAACAGCGGAACCGTGCAACAAAGAATACAGTTCCCTATCGGTTTATGTGCAATACCACTGCAAAGTAGAACGCTTGTTGGAAATTCCCAACACTGCTTTTTCACCGCGTCCAAAAATAGATTCTTCGCTGTTCTCGCTGAAACCACTGCCGCAGCCCAGCGTGCAAGTTGAAGACCCACAACTTTTTTTTAAACTAGTCAACGCGGCTTTTTTGCACAAACGAAAAATGCTTAAAAACAATCTAAAACCATGGGAAGATAAATTCGAACAAGGTCAAACCCGACTTGCTGGCATCGACCTTTCCAGACGAGGCGAAACTCTGTCCATGTCCGACTTTGCAAATATGGCCAATTATCTCCACCCCAAAAATGAATAATTCAAGCAACAAGCAGGGAAAAGTAATCCTCGTCGGTGCTGGTCCAGGGGATGCGGGTCTGTTGACCTTACAGGGAAAGCACTGGCTACAAAAAGCCGATGTCGTTCTTTTCGACCATTTGGTCAACGAAGACCTGTTACGTTTTACGCAAAAAGAGACAGAACTAATCTACGTTGGTAAAAAAGAAGGTGTTGCCAGTCTCAAACAGGAAAAAATTAACGATCTGCTTGTTGAAAAAGCCAAAGAAGGAAAAATTGTTATACGACTCAAAGGCGGAGACCCTTTTATATTTGGCCGCGGTGGTGAAGAGATTCAAGCGGTCAACAAGTTAAAAATCCCCTTTCTTGTTGTTCCGGGGGTTACATCGGTAACCGGGGTTGCAGCCTATGCCGGCATTCCTCTAACTCATCGACATCTGTCATCTACTTTATCCGTTATCACGGGAAGCAACGAAAAGAACCAAGGTGACATTCATATCGACTGGGAAAAAATAGCTTCCCGATCCGGTACCCTGGTATTTTTGATGGGCGCGCGCAAATTGCCTTTGATCGCAGAAAAACTAATAAAGTTTGGTAAAAGCCCGGAAACACCCATTGCCGTTATTCAATGGGGAACAACCGCGCGCCAGAAAACCTGGAAGGGGACTCTCTCGACCATTGTAGAAACCGCTTCCAAAGAAAAAATCTTACCCCCAGCCCTCACCGTTATCGGCGAAGTGGTTAACCTCAAATCCGAAATAGAATGGTATGAGCACTTACCCCTATTCGGTAAAACCATTGTGGTAACCCGTAAGGGAGACCAGGCCGAAAGCATGATCGAACGGTTGCGGGAATTAGGCGCAGAACCTTTTTTCTTCCCGGTTATCGAGACGACTGCACCTGATGACTGGGCACCGCTTGATGACGCATTGAATAACCTTTCTCGTTACGATGGCCTCATTTTTACCAGCGTTAACGGAGTACGTTTTTTTGTACAACGGCTCAAAGAAACCCAGCAAGACATCCGCAATTTAAAAGACGTGCGAATTTTTACCATTGGACCAAAGACAGCCGAAGCGGTTCGTGATCTAGGAATTTGCGTAGACGTTGTTCCAGATGACTTTATCGCCGAGTCTCTGATAGAAAGCATTGGCAAAGAAAATATTGATGGAAAACGTTTCCTCATTCCCCGCGCTACCGTTGCCCGCGAAATTCTCCCTGAAAAACTTCGAGAAATGGGAGCAATGGTAGATGTCGCTCCCACATACCAAACCGTTTTACCGAGAATCAAATCCGATGCCCTAGCAAAAAGACTGCAATCGGAGAATATCGATGTACTGACATTCACCTCCTCATCCACCGTCAAAAATTTTCTCACCTTAACCGGAAAAGCACTCTTGCCGAAAATTAAAAAAATCCGCATCGCCTGCATTGGCCCCGTCACTGCAAAAACCGCAGAAGAGGCCGGATTAAAGGTCGATATCCTTCCCCATGAATATACGGTCGCATCCCTACTCGATGCTATTGAGGACTACTATAAGTCTTAATTTCCTTCTTTTTAACTGCCAGTTCCCGTATAATTTGGAAATATAAATTATTCCAAACGCAAAGGGCGAGGATGCCAAAATGCCACCCATAAGATCTATTCGAGTAAGCCATATTGTTTTATCCACAGAAGAGCTGGCAAATGTTCTGCTCGATCATCTTAGAGAAGATGAATATAAAGACAAGGAAATGCTGTTTAAGGTGTTTGCAAAGATGGCAAAAAAATACAGTGCCTGCGGCACCCGGAACAAAGGCGGCGATTTAGGTTTCATCGAATTCAATACCTCCGCACCGGAACTTGAAAAAGCTGCAATGGAAACCCCTGTCGGAGAAGTGCGTGGCCCCATAAAAAGCAAATTCGGATACCATATTTTCATAGTAACCGAAGAAGAGGCGATGGGTGATCTCGGTGTTGATGGACTCTCACTACCAGCTGGTGCTGGCCCCGGAACTCTTTAGCCCTCCCTGTCATGCAACTCAATGGTATTCATCATATTGCTCTCAATGTAAAAGATCTCGATCGAGCCGAAAGGTTCTACATCGATGTATTGGGATTCCAAGTAACGCACCGATTTTCCAAAGGACTGCGGCATCTTATGCTGGAAACCGGAAACGCCGCCATCGCCCTTTTTGAAGCCCCTGAATTGGAAGTCAAAGAGGCCATGAACCTTTTAAGTGAAGAAGGCTATCTACACCTTGCCTTCGAAGCTGACCACGCGGACTTTGAAAGTGTCGTTAAAGAACTTCAATCTAAAAACATCCATATAGATAGCGGCCCGGTTAAACGAGGTGATGGAGAGTCTATCTATTTCAATGATCCCGATGACAATCACCTGGAAATTCATTGCGACAATCCTAATGATTGAATTCATCCTCGAAAAAGCTATTGCAGGACAACGCCTCGAACCTTCTGAAGCGGTTAAACTTTTCAGCGCAAAAGATATTCTATTGCTCGGAAATGTGGCATCGCGACTTACCCGGAAAAAACTCAAAAAAAATAAAACGGTAACATATATCGTTGATCGCAATATCAACTACACTAACATCTGTGTCACTGACTGTTCCTTCTGTGCTTTTTACCGAAAAGAACCCGACAAAGATGCATACGTCCTGCCTTTCGAAACCATTGCAAAAAAAATCGAAGAAACCCTGGCAATTGGCGGGCAGCAGATATTGCTTCAGGGTGGACATAACAATAATCTCAAAATCGATTATTTTGAAGACCTGTTTAAAAATATCAAAGCAAAATATAATATTCATCTGCATGCACTCTCGCCTTCCGAGATACTGCATACCAGTCGGATATCTAAAATATCTCTGAATGAAACTTTAAAAAGAATGAAAGCGGCAGGACTTGACTCCATACCCGGAGGTGGCGCAGAAATTCTTGTGGATCGAGTACGGCAGATCATCAGTCCAAAAAAATGCAATAGTGACGAGTGGCTGGAAGTGATGGAGCAGGCGCATCAAATGGATATCCCCACCACCGCTACTATGATGTTCGGTCATGTAGAGACCTTGGAAGAGCGGATCGAACACCTCAATCGGCTCCGTCAACTGCAGGATAAAACAGGCGGATTCACCGCTTTCATTGCATGGGGGTTTCAACCGGGAAATACCGAACTACAAGGACAAACAGGGATAACAACAGCCGTTAGTGGGTTCGACTATTTAAAGACTCTGGCTATCAGCAGAATTTTTCTCGACAACTTCGATAATTTGCAATCCTCATGGGTAACACAGGGACCCAAAATTGGACAGGTTTCTCTTTACTATGGGGCCAATGATATGGGGAGTACGATGATGGAAGAAAATGTAGTGGCTGCAGCAGGCACTGTCTATTCTCTCGACGAAGAAGAAATTAAAAGGCTTATCACCGATGGCGGCTTCACCCCTCAACGCCGCAACATGCAATACCAATCGGTAGATTAATTTTTGGTGGGAAATTTATCTAACCCTCCCCTTACCCATCAAGCCCTCAAATCATCGGGCTTGATGGTAAGGGGAGGGAATGCAGGCGGACAAAAGTAAAAAGGGAAACCGTATCTGTCAGCTTGAAAGTTATTGACCAATTGCCTCCCTCGCTAGAGGGCGCGACGACCTGATAACGATTGCACCAAAGCCTGATCGTTTCCTTTGGCAAGCATGATATCTGTGAAAGACTGCCGTAACGAATGCGGAGTTACTTACTTTTCAACTCCCGAGGTTTGCAAAGCAACCTTGAACAACTTGGTCACACTTCGTGTGGTCAAATTTCCACCTCTCTCACTTAGAAAAAGATAATCATTCGGGCCTTTGTTACCAATCCGCCTTTGTAAAGCATCTTTAAAACCCATAGAAAAAATTGTTGTTCGGGCACCCAGTTTGCCGATTCCCGGTACAAATATTTTCAGCTTTTCCAGATTCAGATGCTGAACCTTTACCTCAACCAGCTCAGAGACCCTTAGCCCCGCGGTTTAAGCTATTTCAATCATCAATCAATGCTTCAAGTTTTCAGCAGAAGTCGCAATCCTTTTAGCCTCACTAATGGTAAGCACTACTGGATTTAATTATTTCTTCCCTGGTCTTTTGAACCCTTCCAGAACCAGATGCTGATCGTAAACCGCCTTATGAAAATAGCTAAGCGCGTTGTAAGCCTAATCCACTGTAGACCGCGACTTGCCCTGAGTAATAAGATCAGCCAGATTTTTGCGCAATTTTGCTAACTCGCACCGCTTGGCCTGCAACTCTTCAGCTTGAGGACTTAATATCTGAACAACAGAAGACATCACTCACTCGCTAATTTTATTAACTGGTAATATTTTATTTATCAGGTTTTCCACCCAATAAAACAAGAGCCGTACAAATAAACCAACATCTAAATAACTTCAGTTTTGATGGTTTTAAATATAATATTTTACGCCTCTATACAGAAACCCATAACTCCAAATAAATCAAACAACTACAACCATTAAAACAGATTAAGTTAAGAAAAGACCCCTTCTATAGAATAGAAACCCCTTTAAAATTGGATAGTTTCGGTTTTCCTGCTACATTAAAATTGCCTCAAAAAAATCATAAAAGCACAAAAATAATTTTTTTATCTCGATATGAAAAAACCTCTAATTTCTGACGATTCTCCCTTTCTCGCCCACGAAACCCGGAAAACCAGATGGGCCATTCCATATCATCCCGAATGCCTCAATGCCAGACTTGACCATCTTCTGGTAAAAAATCAGAAATATATCCAGGGGAAAAGAATTCTCGATGTCGGCTCACATATGGGAACGTTCGCTTACGCGGCTTTAGAATCCGGTGCGGATTTCATTCAGGGAATCGATACGGAAGAAAAAATGATTCGTTTGGGGCAGGAATTATTTCAGGAACTCAATATTGCGAAGGAAAAATATTCCATGGCCGTTGGGGATGCCCTGCAATATCTGGAGAATGTTGAGGAAGGAAGTTTTGATACTGTGCTTTGCTTAGGGATGCTTTATTACACAACTGAACCTTATCGACTGCTCAAGCTCATGTTGCGTGCGGCAAAAGAAACTGTGATCCTCGACACTTTCACAGCAGCCTATGCTGCTATTCAAGGAAAAGACGCACCGCAGGTTTATGAAAACGTCAATGAAGAAACACTAAAGCTTCCGATCCTTCTCACTGCGTTGACGCAACCCGAAAAAAAAGATTACACACTGCCACATTCCTTTGATTACCGCAGCAAAGACCTCAGCCTGATCACATTACCCAGCGCTGAGCTACTTGAAATTTGGTTTCAGTCTCTGAACGCTCAATTCAAAAAACTGGACTGGTCGACATACGGAATCCGGCCTTGTACCTATCACGACTTGCTCACACCCCAGCAAAAAAAATCCTCCCACTGGGCCGATATATATACTAGTGGTATCCGAGTTTCCTATTCGTTACACAAGAAAAAATAAATTTAAGGGTTTGGGTCATAAAGCTTATTCGCTTCGGCGGCAACTTTACCATGGAGATATAAAACGAACCAGCGTTTGCCTCCCTCCTTAACAATTCCAAGGACAACATCTCGCAAAAGGATTCCCGGCTGTTTTTTCTGCAGGGTTCTATATAGTGTATGCGACCATTTAGCGATACCGCCTACCTGATACTTGTTCACCCATTCCGAAATCTTATTCTGTCCAAAAGGAAGAGCGAGGTCTTTCGCTTGCGTCAATCGTGAGATTCGAATTTTCAAAATTTTATTCAATACGGGTTTCTGGCCCAATCGAGTTACCCCCTCCAGAAAGTCGGCAACAGACTTGAGCAAATCGCAAACACGTGCTTCGTATATTGGGAAAGTAGAATCAGAATGGTAGTGTCGGGCAATTTGATCTGTGAGTATAAAATAAATTTGCCCGACCTTTCTCCAAGGAATTTCAGTCGGCGAAAAAACGATCTTCTTTTTCGAAGACTCAACAATCTTTTTCACACTCTCAGGCAACGGTATATCCGGTGCATCCGGAAGGTTTTCCAAATCCGCAAGAACGGCTTCGGCTTCCACTCCCCCTTCTTCCTTATCGCCTCCATAGACCTTGAGTGCAGCCTCTCCTACCAATAACACCCACTGAATGAGAAGCGACCTGACAACCCACTTAAGAATTAATGGTTTTAACAAACGGCTTTTTATTCCTGATTTGCTTGGCCCGGTGTCTCTTGAGTTATTGGGTGATGTCTTGTAGTTTTTAAAAATATGAGCAACCCGAAACTGCGTCACATATTCAACCTGGGGAAGATGAATGACATGTAAAATTTTCTGGTTTGCTTCCTGCAATGCTTCGAGGACATCTTCCAACCGCGCTTGCTCTATTGGAGACTTTTCATTTGGATGATAAATAAAAGCAATTTTTTTGATCAAAGAAAGTGTTGCAGATTTAAAATCCCATTCTTCAAAACTAATATTCCACAATCCCTCGCAAGCCATCAATGTTTCCTGAATAGCCAGTTGTTCTTTTTCCAAGATAGTTTTTTGACCACGTTCTTTCAATAAAGCCAATCGCCTTTTCATCCACGACAAAAGGCGATAGCCTCCGATCAGCTCATTCTTTATACTGAGCATCACGGCTAACGTGACAACGCCGGATAGAAGAAGAATATCAAAGAGTGTCATATTGCTTTCCGTTTTAAATATAATGGAGAATAAGCATTGGTGTTATATTGACACTATATGTTTCCGAAATTTAGGAAACAGGTTAGCAAACATTATTAAGGCAGGTGAAGATGATTCGCCCTTTCTATAAATTTTTAGCATTGATCCTGTTAGGAATGATTTTAACTCAATGCAGCGACAAAAATAGCGGTGAATATGTACAGGAAGGATTGGAGCATTTAAATCACGAACAATATGACTCCTCCAAAAAATCCTTTTTAAAAGCAATAGAGAAAGATGCAAATAACGTAGATGGCTATTATAGTCTCGGAGGTATCTACAATTATCAGAAAAAATTTAAAGATGCTGAGCAAGTATTTAAATCGGTTTTAAAAATCGACCCCACCCATCACAACGCTTGGTATAGCCTGGGTTACACCTACGAATTGATGGGTAAGAAAGATGAAGCAGAAGCAAGCTATAAAAAGTATCGCCGCCTGAAAGGGAAAATGGATTCGCTCATGAGCCAGAAAGAACATTGAGACTGATTATTGCCTTCATCCTTATATTTACCTGGGTGAGTGCCTGCACGCCTGCCAAGAAGCATCGAAAAAGATATGCAAAACAGGACAGCTCTGAACGCTACTATAAAAAATCCCAGAATAAACCAGTTCAGGCAAAAAAGAAACCTCCTCAAAAACTGAAAAGCCTTCCACGACTTACAACAAGTAACACCTCTCTTCTTCCCACTATTTTAAATGAGAAGGATCAGACATTGATGATCCTAATCAATCAGGGAAAATACCTTGTCGGTGAAAAAAAAATAGCGGCAAGTGGAACCCCCCGTCCCGATGCAAACAGCTCCCATTTTGTAACACTCTCGGCTTTCTACATTGATAGGACAGAAATAACTGTAGATAATTTTCAAAAATTCCAACCGCTATATAGTGAAAAGCCTTATACAAATGGCAAACCCTGCCCGCAATGCCCCGCCATGGGAATCAACTGGAATCAGGCACGAAAATATTGCCAATGGGCTGGCAAACGTTTACCAAGTGAAGAAGAATGGGAAGCTGCGGCCCGGGGCAACTCGACCAACACCTGGCCCTGGGGAAATGAGTTTCTACCTCAACATGCCAACACGTTTGGCAAAGAAGACGGATATTTATCCGTTGCACCCGTGGCTTCTTTTGATGTAGGCGCAAGCCCTTATGGAATCATGGATATGACAGGCAATGTTTGGGAATGGGTGCAGACAAAAAACAAAGGTTTGCAAATTGTAAAGGGAGGCGGCTGGACCAGCTACAATAATCAGTCCAAAATTTCTTTTCGTAACAAGGTAGACGCAAAACTGAAAAATCCAACCTTCGGCTTCCGCTGCCAGCGTGAAGCTGGACTCTAGAGGTCGATACTATTTTTTCCTGTCACAATAATTGTGCATCTGGAAATAGTTAAATATCTTTTGAAAAAATGTTAGAAAATCGAAAATAAAAACGGGATAAATTGGCAGAAATCGGCCAAAAGTGGACGTTTGGTTTTTACGTTGGCCTCAGTTTTTTTACTCACACTAAATAACATTCCGACAGATGACTTATTAACTTTGTTATTTTCGGCAACTAAGTTACGAATTGATTGTGGAATTTCTTTTAATTTTGGAGCATCCAATAATTGATCAGCCGCAATAGCAGCAAGGCCCCATACCGGAACTCCTGTTGCAATTGCGGTAATACCCAAAAATCCCGTTACCAACCAAGACCCGATATCTTTTCCTGCAAATTTACATTTTTTTCACGCAATTCTTTTATTTTTTTGACGCTGTTCAAAGGCCTCATTAATATTATCAAATATCTTATCTTGGCTTCGGTGAAAGTTGGTGGGGTTTGATTGAACTAAATTGTTTACGCCGTTTCCCAGAATCTCTCTAATCTCATCCATTGCACCTTATTGGCGAACTTCTATCAGAGCGTCGGGAAGGATGTTTCCAAGCCATTCCATATCACTGCCTGCTAATTCCTGTAAGCCTTTAACGATATTTAAGTTTTGAACTTCGGTTTCTTGTTCGGCTCTATCGGCATTATATTCCATTTTCCATACCAGATATTGCCAAGAAGGTCGGGGCATCAATAATGGGTGTTCCGTTGAGCCTTCTAGATTTGACAAGTAGTTCATTGCAAATACCCAGCCGGCTAACTGACTACGCTACCAATATTTGGCCTGGAGACTGTGAACCCGTCAAATTTATATTATCTTTTGCCATAGCTTTTCTTAGCTTAGTAGGGGTATCTTCTTTCCATGTCGTGTCAAATAGCATCCTGTTGTCATTTTTTTATTTCAGCTACAGCTTTTTCAATAGTATCCAGGGTCTGAAAAAATTCAAATAGTTCTTCAGCTGACTTAATTTTTCGTCCGAAAAGTTTTTCTGAGTGTCATAGAGAGTCTTTCTGCCCAAGTTGAAAGAAAAGCTTTTGCTCATTATTCTCAAGGATAGATAGATCTGGAAGGATGGCTACAATAGGGGTTTTAATATCAGCACATGCGAGCAGCTTGTATTGAAGGATATTCAAACCATGCTTTATTAGATAATAAGTTTGATCTTCTTTGTTGTTTTGTTCAAAAATATACTTTATTCGAAGAAAGGGATCTGGAAAGACTATTGTATCTGTATAGATACCGCATTTTGACGCTATGTTTTCACCGTGTGACGCAAACAAATCGCCGCCAAAAACACCTTTAACATTCCCATGCATGTCATCAATATGCATTTGTGCTATTTCACCTGCAGATTCCCAGAATTCATCAATAAGAGATAGAAACTTATCTAAATCTTTGGTCCACTTTTCGTATTCATTGGAGTTTTTTGTCAATGACATTCCGATATCATGAGGAGTTAATTTTTTCTCTAGCATGACCTTATATAAAACATCAAAATTATGCTCTATGAATTTAAAGTATTGATTTTGTATTTCGCTAAGTGATATAGGTTTCTTCATCTCTTCTCTGCCATGAAGCCTCTTTTCATATTCCAACTGCTCCTCTGATTTTTCTTCCGATATTCAGCAACCTTTGAAATAGTTTGTTTAGTTAAAAATGATAATGACCTACACGCATCTAACCTCCGTTTTGGGTCGGAAGCCAAAGTTCTTCGATCACATTATATCTTTTTACTGTTTCCTATTTTCAAGACAATCGGTGAGATATGTGGCGGGAAGACCATTGATTTCCGGGGGTTTACAACAGGGTATATTTTAGCAGGAGCCAGTCAGGGTTACTTTGAATGTTTCATCAATCAGGCTAATGCACTGAGAGTTTGAGTCAATTGACCAATAGCCACTCTCGTAAGAGGGCTAGAAAGCTGAGAGGCCAGCGAAGAAATCGCCGGCCAAACTCCTGCAAACAAATAACTTAAATGAGGTGGGTTTAAATCAAGAGCAGCCTGATGTCGCTCCGCAGGTCATGCATTTTAAACACGTACCATTTCGCACCAGCGTCAAGCTACCGCATTCCTGACACGCATCTCCTTCATATCCTTTAAGCTTGGCAATCACAGCTGTGGTGGCAACAGCAGTACCTCCACTCAATTTCGTAGCACCGTTGCCATTTCCATTACCGTTTCCGTTAGTTGGAACGGCCTGAGTAACGGGGGCAACCTGCGCATTGGTTTCGGAGGATTCTTTCTTTTCACTTTTTAATACGGGGGCATCATCTTCATCACTCGACTGCTGATTTTTTTTACCAATAGAATCGGACCGTAAATCATCCGGGGTTACCTGTGCGAGATCGTCACGCCCCAGATAGCTGATTGCCAATTCACGGAAGATATAGTCAATGGTGGAAGTGGACATGCTGATGGACTTATTTCCCGTAACCATTCCATTGGGTTCAAAGCGAGTGAAAACGAAAGCGTCTACAAATTCTTCCAGAGGAACCCCATGTTGCAGTCCTAAAGAAATGGCAATTGCAAAGCAGTTCATCAGACTTCGGTAGGCCGCGCCTTCCTTATGCATATCGATGAAAATCTCCCCGAGAGTGCCATCGTCATATTCACCTGTTCTAAGATAAACCTTGTGTCCGCCAATGGACGCTTTCTGAGTGTAGCCTTTGCGCCGATGTGGCAGAGCCCTACGTTTGTGCTCAATAACCTTAATAATCTGTTCGGCAGCTTTCATAGCTGGCGCTACCGGAGGCGCGGCAACCTCATCATCTTCCATTTGCAGTTCTTTAAAGCTTTCGGTCGCCACGCTGTTTAGAGGTTGGCTGAGTTTCGATCCATCTCGATATACGGCGGTTCCCTTCAGCATGAGCTTCCAGCTAAGCATGTGAGCCTTTTCTACATCTTCAATGCTTGCTTCGTTTGGCATATTAATGGTTTTGGAAATAGCCCCTGAAAGAAAAGGCTGTGCTGCAGCCATCATCTGGATATGCGCTTCCGGACGAATGAATCGTTCGCCATATCTTCCGCATTTGGTAGCACAATCAAAAACTGAATAATGTCTTTCTTTTAGATGCGGAGCATTCTCGACCGTCATGCGACCGCAGATAAAATTGTTTGCAGATTGAATTTCTTCATTGGTATATCCCAAATGCGATAACAAATTAAAAGTAATGGAATCCAGTTGCTCATCTGAAAGATTCAAAACGTCTTTACAAAAATTTTCTCCCAACACAAACTTGTTGAATGCGAAACTGATATCAAAAACTCGCGGAAGTTCCAGTTGGATATTGTCGATCACATCATCCGTGAACCCTTTTTTCTTCAGAGAATTTCGATTGATATAAGGAGAAGAGTCCATACTTCCTGATCCTACACAATATTCAACAATTTCCTTAACTTCTTCAGGCTTATAGCCCAATCGCCGTAATGCACCGGGAACCGATTGATTGATGATTTTGAAATAACCACCGCCTGCAAGTTTTTTGTATTTGACCAACGCATAGTCAGGTTCAATGCCAGTGGTGTCACAATCCATTAACAGGCCAATGGTGCCTGTTGGTGCGATGCAGGTTGTTTGCGCATTGCGAAAACCATGTTTTTCTCCCAGAGCCAAAGCATCGGCCCATTCTTTTTGCGCTGCATCAAGAAGGTAGGCGGGGCAATGCTCCGCGTGAATTCCTTGCGGAAAAATGGTGAGTCCATCGTAGTCTTGAGCTTCCACAGTGCGAGCCGCCCGCCAGTGGTTTTTCAACACACGCAGCATGGACGATTTGTTTTTCTCGTAGTGAGTGAATGCCCCCAACTCTTTTGCCATTTCGGCGGACATAGCGTAAGCAGCCCCAGTGGTTATAGCCGATATAGCACCGGCAATAGCCCGACCCTTTTCAGAGTCGTAAGGAATACCCATGACCATGAGCATCGCGCCGAGATTTGCGTAACCCAAACCAAGCGTACGGAATTCATAACTTTTTTGCGCAATCGCTTTATTTGGAAATTGCGCCATGGAGACAGAAATTTCAAGAGTGAGAGTCCATAATCGGCAGGCGTGCTGATAGTCTTCAACTTCAAACAACCCTTTTTCCTCGTTATAGAATTCCATCAGGTTGATAGAGGCCAGGTTGCAGGCCGTATCATCAAGGAACATATATTCTGAACAAGGGTTAGACGCTTTTATCTCGCCATCTTCGGGGCAGGTATGCCATTCATTGATGGTAGTATGAAACTGCAATCCGGGATCAGCACTGGACCATGAAGAAAAGTTCACCTTATCCCATAGATCCCGCGCTGGCAAAGTCTTGGCAATTTCGCCATCTGTCCTGCGAATCAGGTTCCAGTTGCCATTGCATTCAACGCTTCTCAGAAAATCATTTGTAAGACGAACCGAGTTGTTCGAGTTTTGGCCGGAAACGGTTAAATAACCTTCGGAGGTCCAATTGGTATTGTATTCTTCAAACTCAATATCTTTAAAACCTTGCTGAGCCAACTGGATAACGCGGTAAACATAATTTTCAGGTATAAAACAATCGAGAGCTTTGCGAACGGATTTTTTAAGTGCTTTGTTTTTCTGCACTTCGAAACGAGTTTCGTCAGTCAAACCTTCAGCCCAGCAAGCTTGTAAAACACTTTTCAAGCAACGACGGGTGATCCGGCTTCCAGCAGCCAAAGCCGCGACTTTTCTCTCTTCCTTAACCTTCCATTCGACAAACTCTTCAATGTCTGGATGGTCCATATCGAGCGTGACCATTTTTGCTGCCCGTCTCGTGGTTCCACCAGACTTAATTGCTCCTGCAGCCCGGTCGCCAATTTTCAAAAAGCTCATCAGACCAGAAGATTTACCGCCTCCGGATAATCCCTCCCCAGAACCCCGTAGGTTGGAAAAATTACTTCCAGTACCTGAACCAAACTTGAATAAGCGCGCCTCTTGCCGCCATAAATCCATTATTCCGCCATCACCCACCAGATCATCGCTGACCGAAAGAATGAAGCAGGCATGCGGCTGTGGCCTTTCATATGCACTTGTAGACTTCTGTAGTTTTCCGGCATCTTCATCAAAATAATAATGACCCTGCGCCGGCCCCTCAAGACCATAGGCCCAGTTGATTCCCGTATTGAACCATTGCGGAGAGTTTGGAGCCGCAAGCTGGCGTATCAACATATAACGCATTTCGTCATAATAATTACGCGCTGCTTCTTCACTATTGAAACAATTTTTATTCCACCCCCAGTAAGTCCAGCATCCAGCTAATCTATGGATTACTTCTTGCGAGGTTGCCTCACGGGTATATTTTGCTGAAACAGGGAGTTGGTTCAGTGCTTCTTCATCTGGAACCGACGGACAAAGCCATTCGGGCATCCCCGGTTCAAATTTCTTTTTTAGACGAGCCGGAACACCTGCCTTGCGGAAATATTTTTGCGCAATGATATCCACCGCCACTTGCGACCAAGTATCCGGAACAAGAACGTTCTTGATCTCAGCAACCAAAGAACCGTCGGCGTTATTGATTTTCGATACTCGCTCGACAAATTGGATTCCTCTGTAGGGATCCTGGGATTCAATGGTAAATTTCCGATCAATTCGCATAAAAACGCTCCGTCTCTTTCAATTCAAATAGGGTCAATACAATTAAATACTTATTATTGAATAAGGGATATATCATTTTTCTTTCTCCCCTCCCTTATTTTTTTCAGATCCTTAAAAATCAAATACTCCACAAAATGTCTATATATTGTGTATTGTCTGATAACATATATACAGGATGTGGTGTTGTCAACGAAATTCTGTGACTCTCTTGTAACTTTCTATCAAGACTAGAATTATTAAAGGTTTCGTCCTACTGGATAACCACAAATACAAACGAATAAAAAACGAAAATTAAGATGCCACTTTTATGACATAGGAACTTCTATTTGATTTTAAAGGAATTAAAATCATAAAATTTTTAGATACTCGGCGCAAGCTGGTCTCAAGGGCTAGACCAGCCTATCGAAACTTTACCGACAAATTCCATCATGCGAAACGGATTTTCACCCGAATTTTCGGTCAGCTTTATATGGGTTGCATCGGCTCTATCTTGTCCAAAAGTTGGGTCCATTGCTCTCCATTCGCCAACAAAAACTTCCGGCCAGGCATGATAAAGAAATCCTTCATATTCCTTGGAATAAACCAATCCGTTAACAATACGAGTGGGAATTCCCGAAGCCCGGGCCAGAGCCGTAAACAAAAAAGTGTGCGACTGGCACTCACCACGCCTCTCAAGAAGAGCATCCAAAGCAGTAACGGTATCCACCATTTCCTTTTTCATGTTCAGGTAAACCCATAAGTTAATATCCTTAGCCAATTGCCATTTATTTTTACTGTCTACTGAGAGTTCTCTTGCCAAAGCCCGGATCATTGGATGATGCGACTGGACCTCGGCAGTCTCTTCTATGTATTTGGGGTCTGGCTCTTCCTTCTTATGTCCCAAAATTTGGCCGATTTGCTTCGGCTCACTTTTAACCCTCAAAGTGGTGATGTATTTTCCATCCGCCTGTTTTTCAGATTTTAGAATTGTTTGCCTATGGTCTTCTGGAATGGAGTCCAGCGAAACCACGGGATAAATGTGATAGATCAGATCATAGTTTTTGTAGGGTCTAGGCAAAGGCTTATCTGGTTTCACCAGACTCATCGTAATGATGCTACTGATTGTCATCGCCTCGTCAATTTTCTGCGCTTCTTGCCCTTCTTCCTTAAAGGATTCGAATCCCATG